>ULQL01073090.1_pt1 | contig 43089 bp, 45 predicted proteins | sample 1954411 | NCBI WGS metagenome assembly ULQL01 (sample SAMEA4835654, study PRJEB28245) | human gut metagenome | biome: gut microbiome; material: fecal sample | place: Denmark | collected 2008 | reverse complement strand
CGGAGACCACTTTTTCCATATTCTTGCTTCCTTTCGATTTTTCAATAATTTATCAAATGCGGCTCTTGCAGCTTTTAATAGCTCTTTTGTTATAATCACCGCTAAAATTCCTGCCACACGAGGCTGCTATCATCAAAGCGAGATGAAGCTTTGTTCCGATTTAAATTTTATCACACAAAATAAAATATATCCACATTTTCCGTACGTTTTAAATTAAAATATTTGTTACATATAAACGCCTTGAAATAATTCATCATTTGTAGTAAAATATTTACTACATCATTTACGGGAGAAAATTTATAAAATGAACGAAAAAGAAGTATCAGAGATCCGCCGCCGTTTCCGCGCGGACAAAAGTAATATAAATCACGTTCGCGGAGTATTCGTGAACGAAAAAAAAGAAATAGTATCGGAGTTTGACCAGTCGCTCGGAATGCTCTCCGAGGAAGAATCTGGCGCTATACTCTCCGTTTTAAAGAAAGCCCTTTCGGGTTATATCGGTAGAAATCTTATCGATATAAGCTTCTCAAACGAGCAGGTTTTAAATTCGGAAGAACATAAGCTGCTCTCCGCGCTCCGCTCTTCGGAGCTTCGCGACAACGAAGCCGTCCACGCGCTTTATGAAAAGATCCTCCCCGCAATCGAAATGGAGGGCAATTATCTTATAATGCTCGCATACGACAGTTACGACGTTTTCTCTAAATCCGCAAGCGGAGAGGACGGCGATTCCTCGGAATCGTTCTCGTACATACTCTGCGCCGTATGCCCCATAAAATCGTCCAAATATTCGCTTACATACTATATACACGAAAACAGAATAAGAAATGTCTGCGAGGACGCCGTAATAAGCGCGCCGGAATTCGGATTCATGTTCCCCACGTTCGACGACAGAAAGACAAATATATACAACGCGCTCTATTATACAAAAAGCGTGTCGGAAAAGCGCGAGGGCTTTATAAACGCCGTGTTCAATACGGAGCTTCCCATGCCCGCCGCAGAACAGAAAGAAACTTTCAATTCTCTCCTTGCTGAAACAGAATGCAGTTTCGACGTTGTCGAATCCGTCCATGCAGAGCTTTCCTCAATGATAGACAATCATAAAGAAAGCCGCGAGGAAGAGCCTCTCACAGTATCGAAAACAACTGTAAAAGATATACTCCGCGCGTCCGGCGTGGCAGAGGACAAGCTCGAAGTCTTCGAGAAAAAATTCGACGAATCCTTCGGAGAAAACGCAGAACTATCCCCTCAAAATATAATCGACCGCAACAAATTCGACCTTCGCACAGCAGACGCCACAATAAAGGTAGATCCCGAACGCAGCGAAATCGTAGAGACGAGGGTCATCGATGGAACAAAATATATACTGATAAGAGCGGACAGCGACGTAGAAGTAAACGGAGTAAATATCCGCATCAAAAACAAGGGAGAAGAACAAAAATGAAAAAAAGCACCGTCTTTGATATAGGGACGACAAACATAGGAAGATGCCCCGCGCGCGCATTTTATATTCCGTATTCTTCAAAAGAGAAAGCCGTAAACGGAACCCTTTCGGAGAACGAAAACTATACGCTTCTTTCAGGCACATGGGATTTTTCGTATTTTGAAACAGAGCTTGAAATTCCCGAAAATATTGCAGATATAAGATACGCAAATACACTTCCCGTTCCCTCCTGCTGGCAATGCTACGGGTACGGACAGATACAGTATACGAACGTAAACTATCCCATTCCCTTCGACCCGCCGCATGTAAGTTTCGATAATCCCGTTGGAGTATACCACAGAAAATTTGTATGCGAAAAGAAAAAAGACAGGCAGTATATCGTTTTCGACGGCGTATGCTCCATGTTTGAAGTATATGTCAACTCCAAATTTGCGGGAATGTCGAAAGGTTCGCGCCTTATGGCGGAATTTGACATAAGCGATCTTCTTGTAAAGGGCGAGAACGACATCGCGGTAAAAATCTACACATACAGCGACGCGACGTATCTCGAAGACCAGGACTGTTTCCGCTACAACGGAATTTTCCGCGACGTATACCTTCTCGAACGTCCGAAAGACTGTCTTTTCGATTTCTTTATACACACGAAAAACGACGGCACTGTACAAATAGACCTTGACAAAGACGCCGCGTGGACGCTTGTAAGCGCCGACGGAAAAGAAGAATATGGAAAGAAAATAGACTCTCCCCTTCTCTGGACCGCAGAAACTCCGAATCTTTACGGCGTTATTATAGAATACAATGGAGAGTTCATCTTCAAAAAATTCGGTTTCCGCGAAATTTCCGTTTCGGAAAAATGCGAGCTTCTGATAAACGGAACGCCCGTAAAGCTTCGCGGTGTAAACCACCACGACACGCACCCCGAACACGGATATACGATAAGCGACGAATTAAACAGAAAAGACCTCCTTATGATGAAAGCGGCAAACATGAACTGCGTCCGCACGTCGCACTATCCGAGTCTTCCGCGTTTCTATGAAATGTGCGATGAGATAGGACTTTATGTTGTTGCGGAGTGCGATCTTGAAGCGCATGGCGTAGAGCTTGCGATAAGAGGCGAGAACCCGGGATATGTGATCTCCGGCAACGAAGATTTTCTTCCCGCTTATCTCGACAGAATGACGCGCACGCTTGAAAGGGACAAAAACAGCCCCTCCGTTATATTCTGGTCGCTCGGAAATGAATCTCACTTCGGAGAAAATCACAGAAAAATGTCCGAATACATAAAGAGCCGCGATACTTCCCGCCTTGTACACTATGAAAGCACGGCGTCGGAAATACGTTTTGCCCCGGAAGAGGACAAAGACAAGGTATATCACGACGAGTGCGTCGATGTATGCAGCGTAATGTATCCGTATTTCGAAGACCTTGAAAAAGAGGGCGAAAACGAAAGAAAAGACAAACGTCCTTTCTACCTCTGCGAATATGCTCACGCCATGGGAATGGGTCCCGGCGGCATAGAAGATTATATGGATCTTTTCTACAAATATCCGCGTCTTATAGGCGGATGCATATGGGAATGGGCAGACCACGCCGCAGTCCGCGACGGACACTATTTCTACGGCGGAGATTTCGGCGATCTTCCCAACGACAACAATTTCTGCTGTGACGGACTTCTCTACCCCGACAGAACGCCGCACATAGGATACAACATCGCAAAAAAAGCATACGAACCGATAAGAATCTCTTTAAGCGACGAAAACGCAAATGAAGCAAAGCTCACAAACATGCTCGATTTTCTTCCTTCAAACGAGCTTTTCGATGTTTACTACGACGTTGTAAAAGAAGATACAGTTCTCTTCTCCGAAAAAATATCCGAAAATATAGGACCGCATGAAACGGTCACGGTGAAACTTGCGGGAATACCGCAGGAATCAGACAAAAAAGTATTTGTAAATTTCAAAACGGTATATAAAAAAGATACCGCATATGCAAAAAAAGGCGACATCGCCGCCAGGGCGCAGTTAAAAGCCGATGTAAAAATCACACCGGCAAAAGAAGTCACAAATACCGTATCGGAAGTCAAAATCGGTATTGACGGAAGATATGCAAACGCCTCTTTCGGCGACAAGAGCGCAAAAATAGACCTTGTAAACGCGTCGTTTACATCTCTTACAAAGAACGGAGAAGAAATGCTCGCTCGTCCGTCAAGGCTCACCGCTTGGCGTGCCCCGACAGATAACGATATGAACAACGTCCGCCGTTGGGATATGGATTTTGTAAGATACGCCGTTTTCAGAACGGAAAGTTTTGAAGTAAAAGAAAACAAGCTTTTCTTCCACGGCATTCTCGCACCCAAAGCAAGACTTCCCATCTACACGCTCGATATAGAGATGAGCTTCCATGACGGCGGAGCGGAATTAAAATTCCACGGCATAAAACCGGAGAAAAACCCGATATACCAGATTCCGCGTTTCGGAGTTATCTTCGAGCTGAAAAAAGAATTCGAATCACTCGTATACGCCGCAAACGGTCCGGAATCATCATATATCGATATGTACGCGCACACCGCATACGGAATATACAATTCGACCGTAACAGATGAGTTTGTTCCCATGATAAAGCCGCAGGATTGCGCGAACCACATAAACGCGGATTTTGCAGAGCTCTCCGACGGCAACAAAAATATCCGTTTTGAAGGTGACGGCTTCGAATTTTCCGCAATTCATTACACACCGGAAACCCTCGCGGATACAAAGCACGTCCATGAGCTCCCCGCGCCTACAAGCACCGTTGTAATAATAAATTACAAGAACAACGGTATAGGAACAAACAGCTGCGGTCCTCGCCTTCCCAAGAAATATTCATTCAACGACCTCGAAATGAATTTCGACTTCAAGATAACCCTCTGACCTACTTTTCTTATAAGAAAAGTAGGCAAAAGAACACACCTTTCTTTCGGAGAAAGGTGTGCCAAAGAACTTTACTCAAATGCACCACTTCACCTTGGCGAAAGCTTTTGAAGTTCCAAGAAACTTTTCTCGAAAAGTTTCTTGTGTTGGGGTTTGGGGCGGACAGCCCCGACTGATAACGCCCACGCAAAAAAGCACGGCAACGCCGTGCTTTTTTGTTTTCCATTACCTTACTCTAAAATAAGAGCAATGGAAAAATCCATTCAAACAAAATTTTGTATCGTCACGCACACAGAAAAGGAGCTTTGTGATATAATTCGTTCGTGTATTTTATTCTTATCAATATAATTTTATATCGTAGTCAGGATCTTCTCCTTCATACTTGCATTCGAAGTATGCAATGAGCTCAGGGGTGAGAATATTCTTTCTTATAAGAATATTCTTGCATTGGGGATTAAAAATAAGGAGCAACATAAAGGACGTAAATTGCGACCATGTCATTCTGTATTTTCCGCATTCTATCATGCTGAGTCTGATCCTGGAAACACCCGTTCTGTCGCCGAAATCATTCTGAGAAAGGCAAAGTATTTTTCTGAGTGTCGGAAGATTCTCTGCAAGCACGTCCTTTAACTCATTCTTTTTTTCTTCATCCAAAGAAACGATCTGCTTACTTTTTTTCATAAATACCTCTCCTGTAAAATAATTTTTATTTGTTTTTTATATATCACAATAAAGCTCATCAAAAAGAGCGTGAATTCTTTCGCTTTTTCCCGTAAGATACAAGTAACCGAACACGGCTTCCATGCCTGTCGCTCTGTGATACTCGACAGCGCTCGCATTTTTGGGTTTTCCTTTTATTTTGTGATTTCTTCCGAGCTTGTACGCGGCGTTCTCCTCTTCCGAAAGAAGAGGGAGCATTTTTTCAACAGTTTCGCTCTGTGCGGGCGCGCAAACGATTTTTTGCGTCATAGAGGAAAGCTTGCCTGTATCTCTTTCGCCGTTTTTGACAAAACGTTCGCGGACAAGAAGCTCTATTACCACATCGCCTATATACGCAAGAACATCTCCGTCATAGCTTATATCCATAAAGATCAAGAATTTCCGTCATCCTTATTTTGCGGGACGACTTTTTCCTTTCTTTTTTTTGTAAAGACGAGCCATTTGCTCGTTATATAATTCAGAACTATAACAAAAACAGAAATAATAAGTTTTGCAATAAACGGACTCTTTACTTCCACAACGGCATATTTACCCGAAAGAAGTATATCTCCTGCGATTGATATCGCAAGCGTTAAAACGCGCGAACCGAAAAATTTTCCGAACTGAGTCGATACTTTCTCCTCCGTAGGTTTGAAGACAAAATACCTGCTTGCAAAATAAGAGAATATGACAGCTCCCAGCCATGCTATCGTATATGCGAGTATGTTCGGCGAGATAGCCATTACAAACTCTCCGCCGACAGACGGCACGAACATTTCGAATATCGTAAAAATGACCCAGTCCACCGCCGTCGTGAGCACGCCTACCGCGAGATACACTATCTGCTCTTTGAATTTCGAAAGATGCAGAAAAGAGAGCACCGCGTCTATGATCTTGTTTATAAATTTTACCATTTTCAAATTCAGTCCTTTGAAATCTCTTTGTTTGAAATTTCTTCAAGCGCCGAATAAAACTCCTCTTTTGAAACAAGAGAATTAACGGCATAAATAAGAGAATCGCATGAAATAAGCGACGGAAGAGAGAGCTTTTTTGCAAGCGCTTTTCTTTTTTCCTCGCTGCCCGCCCCGCCGGAAAGACCGAGCGCATAAAAATCGGATTTTTTAAGTCCCAATGAATTTTCGTTTTTTTCTCCGGTGTAAACTCCGTCGGAATACGGCAATAAAGCGTTTTCAAGCCACTCTCCGCTCATTCCTTCGAGTCCGAGAAGCCCCGCCTTTGACGGGGATTTTTTTCTCTTCTCTTTTCCTTCTATTTCAGGTGTATATATATTTATTATTTTTTGCGGGGGAAGAATATTTTTCAGATGATTTCGTATCACAAGCCCCGCGCCGTCGCTGTCCGTTATAACTATGACAGCGCCTTTTCCGGCAAGTTTTTTCAAAAAATCGCGTTTTTCCGCGGCGGAAAATATTCCGAATCCGTCCGTCGTTATAACCTTTGCGTCGGCGACAGAAAGAATTTTCAGTCTGTCATATTTTCCCTCTACTATTATGGGAAGCGAGATTTTCATCATAGAAGCGACCTCGGCGTATACACGGCAGCAATGAATTTTTCAAGCAGCACCCATGAATCATTCGGCGAGCTTTTGAGCTTGACATCGGTCTTATACGCTTCGTCTATACATGATTCTATTTTCGAAAGAGGAACATTCGCAACAGTCGACATAAGCCTTGCGGCTCTTGTCTCCCTTGTTCCTATCGCGCGTGCAAGGTCCGCCGCGCTCTTTCCCGCGTCACGCGCCGTTTTGGCAAAAAGCATATCGACAAAAATCCCCGAAAACCGCGCAAGAATGGCGACGGGCTCTTTTTTCAGATCTCTCATGGCGTATACCGCAGAGAGCACCTCTTTTATATTCCATTTTTCCGCGGCATTGGAGAGCGCAAACGGCGCTTCTTCCCTTTCGCTCACGGAACATATGAGCTTTACATCGTCCTCATCTATCTTTTTTTTGCCGTTTGCTTCCGCGTAAGCTTCAAGCTTCAAAAACTCCGAATTCACGGTAAACATCCGGCAAGCGCACATATCGGCAAGAGTGAGCGCGCCGGACTGCGTTATTTCAAGACCGCGGGACGAAAAATATTTCTTTTCCCAAGAAGCAAGCTTTTCCGGTGTATACAAATCGAATTTTACGACTTTTGCCGCAGAAACAAGCTTTTTGAAAAGAGGAGAAGATTCCGTTCTGTAATCGCATACAAATTCATTTTCGCGCAATAGCAATACCGTTACGGTATCTTCCGAAGAAGACGCAAGCTTCAATATCGAAATAAGCGTATCGACAGCCTTTGGCGATGCCTGGGAAAGCATAAGGTCTTTCACTTCGACAAGCTTTTTCTCTCCGCCCATAGGGACAGCCTCTATCGCGTCGGAAAGACGCGCGAACATCTCGTCCTGCGAAAGCGACGAAAGAGAGGAAAACGATATTATAAAATGATTGAAAGGGTCGAGCCATTCCGAAACAAGGACTTTTTCCCTGATTTTTTTCAAATATTCCTCTTTCATGTAATCCTCGTCGCCGAGGAAAACAAAGGCTCCGCCGATCTCGCCTTTCAGTTCCGATAAAAGCTTGTCCTCGCCGTAAGAGGCGGATTTTGTTTTTTGAGTATATGCCATTATAAGCTCTGCCTCCACGTCGAATTATTGATTTATTTAGCAAATAATTGGAAAAAAATGGAGTTTTCCACTTTTTCCACACAGTTTTCCACTTAAAAGAAAAGGAAAACTTTTCGAAACATTTTTCTTGATTGAAGTGTGTTTTTTTAACACAAGTAATAAAACAATTCAAAAAACACGTTTTTATTCGAGGCATTTTCAAGAAAGCGCTTTTTATCAAAACAAAAACTCCGGATATATTTTCCACCGTTTTCCGAATACCGCTTTTTGTCGGTGTGTAAAACAGTCCGATATGCCGAATATAACGGTTATCTTTTTTCGTTTCAAAACAATGGCGAAACGGGAAAATCCCTCACATTTCAAGCGCGCCGGAAATTTTTCCGCTTTCGAAAATCTCCATCGCCATATTTAAAGCTCTTATCGCCGTTTTTTCCCTTACCTCTTCGCGCGAACCGGAAAAATGATTTTCCGTCACATATACAAGGGAATGCTCTTTTGACGCGGCGGCGATATAAACAAGCCCCACCGGTTTTTTGTCGGTTCCGCCGCCCGGACCTGCGATTCCAGTTACGGAAACGGCATAATCCGAGGACATAAGCTTCATGACGCCGAGCGCCATTTGCGCCGCGACCTCTTTTGAAACTGCGCCCACAGTTTTAAGGGCTTCTTCACTTACGCCGAGAACGTGCGCTTTCACATCGTTTGCATACGAAACGACACCGCCGAGAAACATCTCGGAAGCGCCCGACACATCGGTTATTTTTTTGGAAATAAGACCGCCCGTGCAGCTTTCGGCGCACGAAAAAGTTTTTTTCGCGCGCACAAAAGCATTTACAAGTGTTTTTTCGGCAGCTTCCATTTTATTTATAAAGCGGATGTGCCTTGCATATATCGGCAATTCCCGCGATTATATCGTTTTTGCTTGCCTCGAAATCCTTTGCGGCAAGACCCATGAGGTGACCGATCGTTTCAAAATCAGCCTCTTCAAGTCCGCGGGACGTTGCGGCGGGCGTGCCTACGCGAAGTCCGCTCGTTATAAACGGGCTCTGGGGATCGAACGGGATAGCGTTCTTGTTTGCGGTTATATGAACTTCCTGCAAACGCGCCTCGTATTCTTTACCCGTAAGGTTCATATTGCGAAGGTCGAGGAGAAGAAGGTGGTTATCCGTGCCGCCTGAAACAAGACGGAAGCCTTCCGAAACGAGAGATTTTTCAAACGCTTTTGCGTTCTTTACTATCTGAGTCTGATATTCCTTGAATGCAGGTGTGAGAGCTTCTCCGAAGCAAACAGCCTTTGCGGCTATTATGTGCATAAGAGGACCGCCCTGTGTTCCGGGGAATATAGCCTTGTCTATCTGTTTTGCGAGCTCTTCACGGCAAAGTATCATACCGCCGCGGGGTCCGCGGAGTGTTTTATGCGTCGTTGTGGTAACGATATCAGCATAAGGAACGGGAGATGGATGGAGTCCTGCCGCTACAAGTCCCGCGATATGCGCCATATCGACCATGAAGTATGCACCGACTTCTTTTGCTATCTCGGAAATTCTCTTGAAATCGATATATCTCGGATAAGCGCTGGCACCTGCTACGATGAGCTTCGGCTTTGTCTCTTTCGCTTTCTTTTCAAGCTCGTCGTAATCGATGGTTTCCGTGTCTTTCGATACGCCGTAAGAAACAAAGTTAAAATAAGAGCCGGATATATTTACAGGGGAACCGTGTGTAAGATGTCCGCCGTCGGCAAGGCTCATGCCGAGAACGGTATCGCCGGGACGAAGAAGAGCGAAATAAACGGCTGTATTTGCCTGTGCGCCGCTGTGAGGCTGAACGTTTGCATGTTCTGCGCCGAAGAGCTTCTTTGCTCTGTCTCTTGCGATATCCTCAACGATATCGACATACTGGCAGCCGCCGTAGTAACGTTTGCCCGGATATCCTTCCGCATATTTGTTTGTAAGAGGAGACGCCATAGCGCACATTACCGCCTCGGACACGCAGTTTTCGGAAGCGATAAGTTCAATTCCGTCCTGCTGGCGGACAAGCTCCTTCATTACGGCATCGCCTACTTCGGGGTCAGCCTTTTTCAGAAATTCGATGTTTTCAAGAATCATTATAATTCCTCCGTGAAAATTATTTGTTTTGTAACGATGAAATAATCCAATAAAGCAAGGCGATGTATCCGCTTTTTTCTTTGCGGACACAAAAACAAAAACCTATGTATTTTATTCGGAAAAACTTATAAACGGCACATAAAAGCCGCGTATAATTTCCCTGAGAATAATTTCCCGTCAAAATATCAATGCATGAGTTCAAGGTGTATTTTTATATTACAAATCTCCGTACAATATCGATAAAAGAAATAAAAAATAACGATTATATATATTTTTTGTTTCGATAAAGTTTAAACTTTGACCATACAGACACAAACATTGTATTGTTATTATATCATACACATATTTCAATATCAAGAGAACACGGCAAAAAACAGTTGAAAATTAACATTTTCGGTGGTATACTTAAACATGATAAACAAAAATAATATTTCTCTGTTGGAGAATAGAATGTCAAAACAAGAAAATATAAGAAATTTCTCGATAATAGCACATATAGATCACGGCAAGAGCACGCTTGCGGACAGAATACTCGAAAAGACGCAGAGTATCGCCACACGCGACATGGAAGAGCAGATACTCGACAACATGGATATAGAGCGCGAACGCGGCATAACCATAAAAGCGCGCGCCGTGAAGTTAAACTATAAAGCAAACGACGGGAAGACATACGAATTCAACCTTATAGACACTCCCGGACACGTGGACTTCAATTACGAGGTATCACGTTCCCTTTCGGCATGCGAAGGCGCGCTGCTCGTCGTCGATGCAACACAGGGCATAGAAGCGCAGACGCTGGCAAACACATATCTTGCGCTCGATGAAAATCTCGAAATAATCCCCGTAATAAACAAAATAGACCTTCCGAGCGCCGACGTTGACGGCGTAAGAAAGGAAATAGAAGATATAATCGGAATCCCCGCGGAAAACTGCCCCGCAGTTTCCGCAAAAACGGGACTCAACATAGAGGACGTCCTCGAAAAGATAGTGACGGATATTCCCGCCCCCGTCGGAGACGAAAACGCCCCATTAAAGTGCCTTATATTCGATTCGTATTACGATTCGTACCGCGGAGTCGTCATATATGTCAGAGTCGGCGAGGGAAAAGTCCGCGAAGGCACAAAAATAAAAATGATGAATACGGGAGCGGTATTTGACACGGTAGAAGTCGGATACATGTCCGCATTCGGTCTCGTTCCCGCAAAGGAACTTTCCGCGGGAGAGGTCGGCTACATCACGGCAAGCATCAAAAACGTGCAGGACACGCGTGTAGGCGACACTGTTACAGACGATGAAAATCCCACAGACACCCCTTATCCGGGATTTCGTTCGGCACAGCCCATGGTCTTTGCCGGAATTTACCCCGCAGACGGCGCAAAATACCCGGATCTTCGCGATGCGCTCGAAAAATTACAGCTCAACGACGCGGCGCTTACATTCGAGCCGGAAACGAGTATCGCGCTCGGCTTCGGTTTCAGATGCGGATTTTTGGGGCTGCTTCACATGGAGATAATCGCAGAAAGACTCGAACGCGAATTCAATCTCGATCTTGTAACAACAGCGCCGAGCGTAATATACAAAATAACGCTCAAAACAGGCGAAGTCATATATATAGACAACCCAGCAAATTACCCGGATCCCGACAGAATAGCAAAAGCGGAAGAACCCGTAGTAAAAGCAAGCATCATCGTTCCGACGGAATACGTCGGAGGAATAATGGAGCTTTGCCGTGACAGGCGCGGCGACTATAAAAACATGACTTATATAGACAACACGCGCGCCGAACTTCACTATACCCTGCCGCTCAACGAGATAATATACGACTTTTTCGACGCGCTGAAAAGCCGTTCGAAGGGATATGCGTCTCTCGATTACGAGCTTGACGGATATAACGAAAGCAAGCTTGTAAAGCTCGAAATACTTTTAAACGGCGATATCGTGGACGCGCTTTCCTTTATAGTCCATGCGGACAAAGCATACGCGCGCGGGCGCAAAATCGTAGAATCACTGCGCGATAACATTCCGCGTCAGCTCTTTGAGATTCCCGTTCAGGCGGCGATAGGCGGAAGAGTCATCGCTCGCGAAACGGTAAGAGCAATGCGCAAAGACGTCCTTGCAAAATGCTACGGCGGCGACATAACAAGAAAGAAAAAGCTTCTCGAAAAGCAAAAAGAAGGCAAGAAGAAGATGAGAAAACTCGGTTCGGTAGAAGTGCCGCCGGAAACGTTCATGGCTGTTCTTAAACTTGACGACGAATAATTTATCGAAAGGAAGATTTTAAAATGGCAAACGCGCATAAGAATCTCGGTATATATATACACATTCCGTTCTGCGCAAAAAAATGCGCGTATTGCGATTTCTACTCCGTAACAAATCAAAGTCTTCAAGATGAGTATGTTCTCGCCCTTTTAGACCAGATAGAATCGAAAAAGATCATCTCGAAACAATATATCGTAGATACCGTGTATATCGGCGGAGGAACGCCGAGCATACTTCCGGAAGAACAGATAGGAAAAATACTCGGTACTCTCAGGAACACTTTCAAAATAAGCGACGACGCCGAAATAACAATAGAAGCGAATCCCGGAACGCTTGACGGTTCAAAACTTGCGGCATACCGCGCCTACGGCATAAACAGGCTCAGTATAGGACTTCAAAGCGCGAATAACGACGAGCTTCGTATGCTTTCGAGAATTCACAGCAAAGAAGAATTCGAAAACACATACATGCTTTCACGCATGGAAGGCTTCGACAATATAAACATAGATATAATGTATGCCCTGCCGAATCAAAAAAAAGAGACTTTTCAAAAAACTCTCGATTATGTCATTTCTCTTTCCCCGGAGCATATCTCCATGTACGGACTGAAAATAGAGGAAAACACGCCCTTCGGCAGAAATCCTCTCATAAAAAAATTTCTCCCCGATGAAGACACTCAGTATGAAATGTACATGGACAGCTGTAAAAAGCTTGACGACAACGGCTATGTTCAGTATGAGATAAGTAATTTTTCAAAAAAAGGGCTTGCCTGCAAACACAATATGAAGTATTGGACGTGCTCGGATTACATAGGCTTCGGACCGTGCGCCTATTCGTTTGCTGATGATGTGATATATTCTTATGTAAACGATATAGACAGATTTATCTCCTGCGTTGATGACGAAAAAGCACTGCTTGACTCATACGAAAAGCTCTCGCTGTCACAAATTGCAACACAATATGTAATGGTCGGATTCAGGCTCCGCGCCGGAATAAACACGGCAGAATATGCCCGCCGTTTCGGCGAAAGCTTCGAGGACAAATATTCCAAAAAGCTCGAACCGTTTATAGAAGACAAATTCGTAATAAAAACCTCCTTCGGATACAGGCTTTCGCGCCGCGGAATGATGATATCGAATTATATTTTAAGCGAAATTCTCGATTTTGACGAAAATGCATAATATAAGCGGTCGTTTTGCTTGACAAAACGGCCGCCCCATGATATAATTTTAATCGCTTGATTTTCAAGTTTATAATTTATAATACGGAAGCGTATCGAAGTGGTCATAACGGGCCTGACTCGAAATGTTGTTCGTATAACGGAATTCGTATTCTCCAAAACCCTGTAACGGTGCGGGTTTTCACTGATTTTTTACTTTCAAAAATCAGTAAGTTCTAACGTAAGTTCTAATAAAAATTCAATAAGCGTTAATCTCGCAAAAATGCGAGTTAACATATACGGAGGATTACTCAAGTGGTCGAAGAGGCGTGACTCGAAATCTCGTAGGCCGTCAAAAGCGGCGCCAGAGTTCAAATCTCTGATCCTCCGCCACAAAAATCCGAAAAGTCAGATGAAGCAAGACTTTTCGGATTTTTTCTTTTTTCGCAATTTTCTTTATGCGTACAATTTTTTGAATCTTTTACGTGGAGTTCTAATGTGATTTTATTAGAACTTTCGGCGGTTTTCTGCTAAAAATCCCTTTAGCAATTTCAGATTTTCATCGGTTCTGTTAAAGCGTACTTGGGTTTCCGATACCATATAATTTATGATTTCTTCTTTTATACAGTATTGCACGTGTGACACGTTTACACTGTTGAGTTTACCTTCGCTGTGCAATCGGTGAAGAGATTTTACATTGCATCCAATGAGTTTTGCGGTATTTCGCGAAGGTATCGCAGTCGGAACATCGCTCCACATTTTTTCGATGTATGCTTTGTATTTATCGGTATGTTTGAGTATCCACTCTACGTTTTTTCTTTCTTGTTTATCTCGCTCTTTCTTTCTCTGTGAGAATTGACCGCGGTATTCGATCATAAAATTCGGATCAGTGTCCATTCTGTTTTTGAAGTTTACAGCATCTTCTGTTTTGACTCTGTATCTGTGTGTCACCTGCCCAGTGTTTTCGTGAGGAATGATATTGTTGTCCATTATAAATCTCATCTTTTTTGTCGAGATGTGCAGATACTGCCGCAGTTCGTTTCCGCTCATATATTCTTTTTTATTCATAATTTCCTCCATGTATAAAGGCACCCCTAACGGAGTGCCTTAATTCTTGGTTTTATTAAATATATCTGTGATTATATTTGCGCTCGTTTGCTTGCTCGCTTTATCGAGATGTGCATATATATTTGCTGTTGTAGCTATATCAGAGTGACCAAGGAAATTTGATACATTGATAAGCTGAACATTTTGACCGATAAGTATGCTTGCGAATGTATGGCGAAGATCGTGGAAGCGTATATGCCGCATTCCGTATTTTTTTAATAAATCACTGAAGTGTTGTGTTACGTAAGAGGGGCGGATCAGCTCTCCAAGTTGATTTACGCATACATAATCATCATATTTATGATTATAGCTTTCCTTGAACAGTTTTTGGTATAATTCTTGCTTTTCCTTTTCTTCTTTTAGCATTTCAAATACAGGGTTTGGCAGAGGCAGGGTTCGTCTGCTTGATGTGTTTTTCATTTCTTCAACAGGTTCTACTATCTTATGATTATTCTCATTGTATTCTACGATTTTGGTATCAAGCAGTACCGTTTTCTTTTCCCAATCTATTCTCGACCAGCGTACTCCGAGAGCTTCGCTTCTTCTCAGTCCCAAGCCTCCGGCCAGCATGATGGACGGATATATACCGTCTAACCGTGCTTGTTTCAGAAGAGCTACAAGTTCATCTTCAGAATAGTTATCACCGTGAAACTTGTTTTTCTTTGGACGATCAATGCGGTCGAAGGGATTTACATCTATCAATTCATCCTTGTATGCTTGATGAAAAGCACGGCGCAGAATCGCGTGATAATGTATTACGGTATTTGCAACTACATTTTGGTTGAAGAGATGGTCATAAAAGGCTTCTATATCCTTTGCGGTAAGGTTGCCCACAGTCAATTGCGGTCTGCTCGAAAAATATCGATGTATTTTACCGTCGATCATTGATCGGTAACTTTGCAATGTGTTCTTCTGCAAAGTTGGTTCTACTTTTTTTAGGTAACTGGACATATACTCATATACGGGAATGTTTGAGGCAGGTCGATTCATAAGTGCTGCTTGCTTGGCGTATTCCTCTTCAAAGTTGTTAACTGCCTCTCTGAAAGCCTTATTGATTTTTGTTTTTGGAGCATCTTCGGGGAGACCGAGGGTTCTCCAAACCGGTTTTGTTTTACCGTTTTCATTTACTTGAATTACTGCGTACAGTCGTCCTTTTTTTGCCTGTACACTTGCTGCGTATGAGTTCCGTATTGCCATTTATCTTTTCTCCTTCTTTTATTGCGGTTGTCCGCTGACACGAACAATACCACAAGTCTTCCCACAAGTCCAGACTTTATCCGAAGTTTTTTCAGAAAAAACCACTTCGTTTTTTTGATCTGAAAGATTACGTTGTTGCAAGTAATCTATGAGCTGATTTTTGGCTATTCTATTTTCTCTGCCAACTTTGACCGCGGGCAAATTTTTATCTTTGATAAGCTTGTATACTGTTTTAATACTGACGCGTAATATTTCCGCTGTTTCAGCGGCAGTTAATGCTGCCGGATAATCACTTAATGATTTTGTATATTCTACTTTTGTCATGAGAGACTCCTTTCTTTCTTGCAAATGCTCGGCTCAACTTATGAAATTATTTAGGTGTACATTCTTTGATATATTTTGTGGATATCAATTCCCAAACTAAAAAGCGAAGCTCGTTCAACCGCGTTCGCAGAGATTTGATCGATTTTTCCAATATATTTAATAAGCCGTTCTTTATCGATAGTTCTGATTTGTTCCAACATGACTATTGACGTTTTTGGAAGATGTCCTTCTTCGAGTTTTATAGGAATATGTGTAGCCAATTTCATTCTCTTATTTTTGCTTGTTATAGCAGAAACGATAACTGTTGGAGATTTCAAGTTGCCTATGTCGTTTTGAATAACAAGTACAGGTCTTATCCCACCCTGTTCGCTTCCTTTGGCAGGATTTAAGTCTGCGTAGTATATACTATATTTTTTTATTTTCATATTTACCTCTTAAATGAACTGAATATTTCTCATAATGATATGTACAAGCCCGATGGCAGATCATTCGTCTGCTATCGGGCTTTATGAATAACTCATTTTCATGAGTTTGATATGTCTTATCGTATTTGTCGCACGACATCCCCGATATTGTGGTGTTAGCCACGGGCATATAACAGACGGTTGTCAGCGTAACAACCTCATTGGCTTCTCACCAACCGCCGGGTTCTCCGGCATCCGCTTACGGAAGTATCATTATACCCAACATCTGTCATGGCCTTCTTCTGATTGCTACTCAGAAGTCCAAATCCTGAAGGACGAATGTGTCGTTCGCTTGTGTGGCTTGCACTCTCGTGCGATGTCGGTAACGTATCTGCTATATCGCTATTCAATTGTCAAACATCAGCGAGTGGTTTTTTTATGTCCTCTCATCTAATAGGACATAAAAACGGCATTTTTTAAGTATTATTCAAAAAGTTTTTTAATTTTTTTATCGCTTGTTTGAGTGAGTAGTGGACAGCAGGTACTGAAGAATCTTCATTTGCAGCGATATCTTCTAATTTGATATTTTTAAAATAATACATATCAACCCGTCTTTGCTGGACATCTGTTAACTCATCAAAATAATAGTAAAGCTGTTCAATAAGTTCGTCCGTTTCAGCGGTATCATCGACAATATTAATTTCTCCAATAGATTCATCAAAGGCGCAGAGTCCATATCTGCGATCTTGACGTGCTTGTGAGCTGACATTCTTCTGTGAGTTCTTTATTACAATAAAAACATCTTGTTCGATTTCTATATTCTGTTCAAGACCTTGACCATCTGTAAATGTAGCATAGTAGTGAGTAGTTCCGTTGATTTCTTTTTCCGTAAGTTTGTAATCTTTCATTATTTGTAATTCCTTTCGTTTGCTTTTTCTTTGCTTACTGCAAGTCAAATTTGATTTGTTGAGCAAACTTTGGAATTACGGATATTTAGCGATGTAGGCTTCCCAAGGCATAAAAAAATCCTTCCTGCCAAGAGAAGCAGAAAGGAACAAAAAAGGAGCCGCATGAAAGTAGCCCAAGCCACAGAACATGATTCTGTATTTCTACAGAATCATGTTTCATGCGGTGTTTGGGGATGTTGCGACTTTCATCGACTCCACGGCTCCGTACATAATACGCTATTCAATTTTTATTTTATATTAGGAATATCAGCGGTAATCATCCTTATTAATCTAGTATATATTTCAACATTCATCAGTAATGACAGATTAAAAAATAAACCCTCGCACCGTTTCTTTTTAAGCGGTGTGAGGGTTTTGTATTATGAAAGATTGCCGTAAACATCACAGGAAATACTTATGTCAATGTTTGCAGTATCGACTGTGACAAACAAAACTTTTCTTTTAAATGTTCCAACGCCGTATGCGGTATTGCCGGATTTAGTGGCATTGCCATTGCTGAAAGACCAGTCCTTAGCATAAATAGTTTGTGTATATGTAGCACTTGTGCAGGTTGCAGATACGCCTTCTATAACTTCAAATTCAGCAGATAACGTATATTCCCATTCAAGATTATTATTTTTGTCATAGCATGTGGCAAACTTATTTCCAACTTTTTTTAATGATGTTGATTTTGTTGAAGCAAGTGATAATAAAGATATATCATCTGTTGCGAGAGTTACGACAATATAGCTCCCATTATCTAAATATATGATATTCCCTGAATTTTGATTATTCAATGCAACATTATCTATGGCGAAAACAGATGGTGTTAATGCAAACACAAAAAGGACTGTTAATAAAATCGAAAAGATGCGTTTTTTCATGGGTTTTCTCCTTAAAAATTTCATTTAATATTGAAGTCGTTTGTAACGATAATCGTATGATCATTTATTATAACATCTGCCAATATATACGCAGCAAGAATAAACGCCAGCAAAAGAACGATGGATAAAACCTTGTAAAACATGTACTTCCTTGCTTTTTTATGTAGATATTGCATATCCTCCGTTGATGCAAAGGACCGTGCAATATTTTCAGGTGTGCCGAATTGGTTTTCGAGGTCGAAGATTGTTATTTCTTCACCCAGGTGTTCCTCAATATATTCATGAATTCTGTTTTTAAGTTCCGATATAAATGCAAGTTTTATATTACTCGAACAGGAGAGTTGTTTTTTTATCTCAGTGCAATATTTTTTTATTTCTTTATTGACTGTTTTCTTCATGTTTTTCTCCTTCGACAGAATAATTCATAATGAGATTTACACCCTCAGTGATTTTCGAGTATACCCCGATTATCGTATTAAGATATTCAATTCCAAGCGGTTCAATGTGATAATATACACGGGTTCTGCGTTTTCCAACAAGAACTTTATTCTCGGAAATATAGTTTTTTCCTATGAGTCGATATAGAGGTCCGTATAGAGACCCCTCTTTGATGTCAATCAATCCTTTCCCTCGTATATTCATTTCATTGATCATCTGATAGCCATACATATCATCATGGGACAGCATTTTCAGAATGAGCATTTCGAGAATCCCTCGTTTGAGGTTCTCTTCAATATCGTTTGGTTGTATCATTTTTCTTCCGCCTCAACATGCATTATATAACGCAGAACTACTATATCATACAAATATCGCGCTGTCAATATTACTTGTGACAAAATATACTTGACAAATTTATATTTACATGATAATATATAAGCAAAAAATATGCGATGGTTTTGTTGTTCATTGTTGTTCATATTAATTAAAAAAATGAAGTTGATAGTGAAAAAGTACACCAGAGAAATATGACATATAAAACAAATAGATTACGCCAACAACTAAAAGAAAACAGCAAATCTTTTGATTAATATATAGAATCGCTGGATATAAAAATTGACATTCACCGAACGCTTCCTATTGAGTATTCTCGAATTTCAGAGTTAACTCAACGAACAAACAAATGCACAAACGGCATAAGATATACAGTTGAGCAATTGAAACAAAATGTTCTCAATACAAATTTTAAAATGTACTCTGTATCAGCATCGGATAAATTTTCCAATTTGGGCTTGGTTGGGGCGGTTATCGTATGAGAAAATACTTTGATGCTGTTTGCAGAGTATTGGGACGTAAAGTTGAAGATGATATATTCAATGTAATTCTTAACAGTCATCACATTGAAAAGGTTTTGTTTAAGGATACAGGCAAAAATAATGAAATGAGAGATTTTTTTATTAAGAAGATTTCAGAGACGATAATATTGGTATAATCTTATTTATGATTTGATTTTGACGAAAAGAGACGCATTCATAATATATGAAAAAAATATACAGCCACAGTAGAATAAATAATTCCAATATGATGAAAAAATATAAAAAGCTTTTATATTACAGAGGTGAAAATAGATGGATTATATTGGCTCAAATGAGATAAAGTTGCCGGTTAACCAGAAACCTTGGATACAGTGTTACCGCATACATGCGTATATGTTGAATATTATTGGACTAAAATATCCAACGTTTTATGATTATGTAATCTCCAATTATTTGTGCCTACATAATGGAAAAGATAATATACGACGGGAATATCTAGATTTTCATCTTGATAATAACTTTATAAATATAAGGGACTTATTCAGAGATAATAGTTGGTTTGATGTTGTGCAAGTATATGATTTTGATAGCGATCATTATGTGGGAAAAGATGAAGTTAAAAACCTTATCATATCTTTTTTGCAAAAAGGATACTACGTTCTGCACAATGTAAACGAGGGGTTTTTACGACACTCATCCATGTATGGTGTTATTTCCAATAATATTGCATTGACATATGGTTATAACAGCGAAACGGATACATTCCAAATACTTGACTATAATTCCAGGGGAGCTTTTGGAGCATCTATGGTGTCATGTGAGGATTATCTGAAAGCTTTGTCTGGTGTTACGGTCACAAATCGCATTAATTTTATAAAAGCAAAAGATAACCTTGAATTTCATTTTGAAGAAAAGAAGGCATTAAAACTTTTAAGGTGTCATATTAAATCGGAAAGTGCTTATCCCGATCATAAAGATTATATAAATAATATTGTCGGGTATTCGGGAGTGGAGCGCACGTTAAAAGAGAGTTTGACCAACGGTATCAATCTAATTCGCATAAGAGTGCTTCAAGAGCATAAGGATATGATCGCAAGATACTTTAAATATATTTATGACAATAAATATATTGATACTGATATCTATTATACCGAATATATGCCAATTGCAAGAAATATGCACGCTATATTTATGAAGCTGATAAAAAAGAGTTTGCTAAATGATCAAAATTGTAGGCAAGAGATAGATGCTATCCGTCGATTAAATGAAAACGAAGCAGAATTACTGGAACGATATTTGAATGAATTTGCAATGTTTTGAATAAAAATTCATTGTGAAATTAATACAGCTCTAACAAATAAGGAAATTACTTTTCTTTTGTTTACCGCATTTCAGTTTTTGAGTGCTGACCAACTTTTATTGGTCAGCACTTTTTAATACTTTATTTATGATTTTTGAGTATTGTTCAGCTTTGCTCTGTGATGTTGCAGAGTATGCTTTTTGTTTGAAAAATAATTTTTCTCATCAAGTACTTGTTCTACTAAATAACTTCCTGCTGGTATTTCATCGTCTTCACTTTTTTTGTTCACCGCATATTTTTCATATACAGCTCGCATGAGTAAATCTTTGCTTGCATAGCAGATATCCTTGTTATCCCTAAGTGGCACAATAAATGGTTCTTTTTCAAATTCAATCCCCCACTTGAAGAAAAGCTTCAGCTTCACCTTTATGGGATTGAAACCTGTTTTTGTCACAACAAATGTGCCTTTCGGAAGAGCCTTCAGTTCATCAGCCGTCATCAAAGGTCGTTCAATCATTTGGAGTGAACGTGATGAGTCGTTCTTGCTTTGGCTGACACTTCCCGACATGATGGTACGAGTCCCCAAAGATTTGGACAATACCTGTGCGGTTTCAGAGTTGGGAGCAAAGCCGCCGAACACCGTGAGCTGGGTGTTATCAACGATGATCTCTGCACCTTCCTTGCCATAGTTTTTTTCAAGCTGTGCAAGAGACTGAATAATAGGAACGATGGACACTCTGCGAGAACGGGAGGCTGAGAACATCATCTCGGCAGATTCGATCTTAGGAAGCGTACCGAACTCATCACAGTAAAAGACTACACGATTCTTAAGCTTACCGCCGTTTTCATCGGCAACAACGAGAATCTCTCTGTATAACTGCTGAATGATAAGACTGACCATGAAGTATTTAGACGAGTCTTCCTCGGGCATAATGATAAATATTGCAGACTTTTCATCACAGAATTTCTCCGCATCGATCTCCGTATCATTACAGAGGATCGTTTCCAGCTCTGAATCAAGGAATGCATTGAGTCGGGAGAGTGCCGTGGACATAACAGAAGCCATCGATTGCTCGGAAGTATTCAGAGCTGCACCAGCGAACCATTTGGCTTTGTGGTCGGCAGGAAGAAGCTCCATTAAGGACTGAAACTGATTTTTCTGTCTGTTATTGCTCGGAGCGAGGAGTTCTTGGATGATTTTAAAGACAGATACGATATGTCTTTCTTCGGGCTTACAGAATTCTGCCACAAGGAGAATTGAAGCTGTCAGTACACCCTCGGCGGCATCGTAGAAGTATGCGTTCTGACCGAAAGAGCCTGCATCCATTCCCGAAAGAATGATGGTCTTGGCAATGATCTTTGTGTACTTTTCAGCTTTTGCTTTATACGCAATCGTATCGGGATGTTCTGCATACAGATCCATATACTTGTTGACAAGATGAAGAAGATTATTGCCGTGAGATCTCATAGGATTTCGCAGGTCAATTACCGAAATGTTATAGCCATAGTACTTGGAGGCTATAGAACCGTAGTTGCGTAGGATGTCTCCCTTGGTATCGGTAGATATGAAAGACATACCCGATGCACAAGCATATTCAATGTTCGGATAGAGCCAATATGCGGTCTTACCCACACCTGCCGCACCGATCATCATACAGTGAACATCTCCTGTGTCCACAAGCCCGATTGTATTTTTTCCTTTTGTTTCACACCCGACAACAATACCTTGTTCTTTCGGTCTGCTCTTTTCATTCTCTCTCCATTTGCTCGGCTCATACGGAATACGTTTATAGGTTTCCTTGATCTCTTTTTTGGATGCCCATCGTGCAGTTCCGTGCTGACCGTGTCCGACGGTCTTGCTTCGAATACTGTTCAGTCCATAGAAGTGCGATGCGAGAGAAATGAATATAAAAAGACCGCCCATGATGGCGGCAACCATGATCAATATTTCGATACTTCCTATCGGTATCAGCTCCTTCCATGTTTCTTTTCATATTTTTCAAGTGCTTTTTGAATGTTTAACCTCGCGTTTGCCAATGCGATCTGCCTTTCAAAATAAGTATCTTCGATTGGCCCTATGGGTTGCAGGGTGTATAAGAGACTGCCATTGTGTACCCGTCCGTCTTTGGTCTTTACCTTCGTTGGCTCAGTGCGAATGAAGCCCTTTTTCTCAAGGCTATCGACGTATTTCTTCACTGTGTTCTTGCTCATTCCCGTGGCACTGCCGATTGTAGCATAGCTCGGATGGCACTGGAAGGTCTTTCTGTCTTCGCAGTACATGAGAAACGCATACACAGCAATCTCTCCTGTCGAAAGATTAAGACGGAAAATTGATTTTGGAAGAGGGAAATAATCGCCGGGGATATCACGTTTTTGAAAATTGTAGTTTTTCAATCGTGTACCTCGTACTTGATGTTGTTCTATACTTGGTCATAAAAATCCTTTCTGACTTATATAGTCATGGCAAACGAAAGTTGTGTTTTGTTCATTTGCTGATCTGATGCAGGTATGGCTTCTCGTCCGTGCAAGACTTTCAGATCCTCATCCCAATCCTTGTTCTGTGGTTTGAGTCGCCATATTGTGTAGTTACCCAAAGCATGAATTGACTCGGCAACCCTTTGGCATCCGATTTGACCTGCACTGTCATTATCGAGGCAAAGATAAATGGTTTTGAGATGAGGGTTGTCTTTCAGCATTTGGAGAGCTGCACGATCTGCGGTAGAACAGAGCGCGACATAGGAATGTTGCTCCCATCCCAGCTTGTGCATAGAGATATATGCCAGCATATCTATCGGGGCTTCAAAGACAAAAAAGTATTCGGATGCTCCATTGAAATGAAAGCTGTATTCTGCAAGACTACTGTCTACATTTCCTTTGAAATTTGAATTTGAAATTGTTGCACGTTTGTGCGCGTGAACGGGAATTCCTTCACGATTCTTTCCTATAAAGATTGCATTATGATATTTTGCATCTTCATATATGAGTCCATCTTTGACAAAACGATTGATGACTGAACGGTCAATAATCCTTTCGTGCATAAGATATCCATAGACTCTGCGTATATCAGTATGCTTCTCAGGTAGCTCGAATGGTTTCTTTTCCTTGATCTGCGGCTCTTTCTTCTCTCCGATGAGCGTCACACCTGCTCCGCTTCCGAGCAGACTGCGGACAGCATCGGGATAGGACAGACCGAAGAATTTTTGAACGAAATTGATAGTACCGCCACCAACAAGTTCATATTGACTGTACCACTGGCTACCGTTGATAGATACTTTCCCGGATGGAGCTTCCCACACATACTCTCGTCCGGTTCTCTTGACTGACTCTCCGTGTGAGGTCAGATAGTCGACGATGCTCGAAGCATTCGCCGACTCTTTTTCTTCTTCTGTGAATTTAATATAGGGCAATGGGTACTCCTTTCATTTTTTCATTACATATCGCTGTAGATGATGCCCATCCTCTTTGCTCTGTCTTCCTTCTTTGCACGGGCATCTACACCGTCGAAAGCGGGATGCGGATATTCCGATTCCGATCTGTCATCAATGATTCTGCTTGCATAATAGAAAAGACTGCAAATGCCTGTAACTATTTTAGCGTTCAAACCTTTTTGAATATTGTTGATCGCATTTCGAGCAGGTTCAAAGCCTCGTTCGGAAGCATAGCGAAGATGCTCCATACCTTTTTCCCATTCATTCAAACGGTAGCAGTATAACAGACCCAAATAGAACATTGACCAGTTATCTTTGCTTGCGGCTCTTTCGAGATATTCAAGTCCTTCTTCGACAAAGCCTTTGTCTACAAATCGTTTTCCGATAGCGTATTCCGCTTGCACGCATCCGTGTACGGAGGCCTGACGCAGATATTCCAGTGACATAACATCGTTTTTTCCTTCGAGATATTTTCCGTAATCGTATTCGGCATAAGCGAATTCATTATCTACAGCCATGAGCAGATATTTCATTTTCTCGCCGCTTTTATCTTTGATCCTGCCGTCACGGTAGCACTGATACAGAAGATACATGGCATATGCATTGCCTTTTGCAGATGCTTTTTTCAGCCATTCTTCGGCTTCTTCTGTGTCGTTGAACTTTTCAAGGCATAGTCGGGCAAGGCGGTACATAGCATGAGGATTTCCATCTTCAGCCTTGAAACGAAGTATTGTGTCGTTATCTTCAGATTCGTTTACCGTTTTGTAATCCACATCAAAACTTTTTCCGATGGGCATATCGGGAAGCATTTCAGTAACAGATTTCACCACAAAGTTGCGAATGGATTTGAATTCTTTGTTTTGTTCAATCGGCACCTTTGTCGGCATTTTGTCTGTATAGGTCTTGAAAGTTTCGCATTGCAACTGATACCAAAGGTCGTATAGTTCAAATATTTTTTCGTCTTCCGAAAGAATTTTAACGATATCATCGACGAGAAGTTTTGCACTTTTATCAAGAAAGCCATATACTTTTTTCCCCTTGTGTTTGGATAGCTTTTCGGAAAGCTCGGTAAACTTTTTTAGCAGTTCCTGCGGAATACTCAATGAACCCTTGTGTATCTCATCGGTCAACGAAGCGATCCGTATGCGGCATTCTTCTTTCAATGAGTCACGGGCAGTGGTCTGCTTTCGGTAGATCGAGACATTATCCTGACGAAAAATATCACTTGCAATATCTTTTTTGATATTTTCTATGCCCACTGTGGATAGATACGGTTCTTGCGGTCGCTTTGACCATATCAACATATGCACATGAGGATGTTCCTCGGCGTTGTGATAGGCGGCATACCAACGGAGATTATTTGGGGATATATGCATTTCTTTTGCTATATCGTTTCGATGAGAACGTAAGAGAGATACCCACTGTTCAGCGGAATTATATCCGAGACGTTCTGCATCCTGCCGTTTTAAGGAAAAAATCAAGCCCCAAATATTGCCCGTATTGTTGTCGATCTCTTCACTGATTTTCGAGAGAACAATTGGTTCTCCTTCGTCCGAAAACAATCCGTTTGACCCTTTTCGCTCTCCAACATAACTTGCCATACCGCTACGAGGAAACTTTTCAACGCCGTCACGGGATGCAATATATGTTACATATCCTCCGCGTGTTGAGCCTGACGGAGTCCTCATGCTTGGCTTGTAATAAGGAGTTTTGAGGATGAGCTTCGCCATTAATCAAGAGATAGTGAGCCGTTAGTTTCGCTTACTAAGCGAATAGCTTCTCTGCGAAGATCTTCCACTTCTTCGGTTGTATAACCATAGTCATGATAGATCAACCGCGAAAGCAGATGCAGTTCGACAGCAATCTTAAAGAGCAACCGACTTGTCCTGTTCTCGCTATCTTGTACAATTCCTCGCACAACAGATTCGAGAGCCGGTGTCAAAAATTTTTCTGAAGAGTCACGAGTCTTCCATTCATGATAGAATTCAACCGAGTCACGAATGAATTCGCTTTGATTTTTATATCCCAACTCACGGCTCATCTGCTCACACATCTTCCATTGTTCGGGGAGCATTCTCACTCCTTTTGATAGCATACTTTCAGCCATATTTCTTTTTCCTTTCTGCAATTCTTAGTAGTTTTTCTTATTAGTTGTAAAATCTGGTCAATACAGTCCGAACACGCCACTTTTCAAGTGCGACACGAAATAGCCTGTCGACATTGTTTCGTAAAAAGCTCAAAAAGCCTTCAAAACCTTGATTTTTCATGCGCCCGGCGTTGCCGGACGCTGTAATAATTGCGGGAGTATGCACGCATTTATCCTGCTTCGAAATCGAAAACCGTCCATCTGAGGATATTTGCAACCTTTTCACATCCCATCGTGGTTGTGAGGAGTTTTCGTATCGTTGGTGCATCCTTACTTTGATTTGACTGTAAGCGAAGATGAGGCGGTCTGTTGGCTCACAAAATGCCAACCTCGCTCGTTTGAACGACGTGACTGGTTTTGGCTTTACTCAAAATAAAACCGCCACAATCGCCTTAATTTTCGCTCTGTTGTTCCAATCCATTGGACTCGGAAGGTGAAACGCTCTTTCGTTCGATATATTCCCGAACTTGTGCAGGTACATTCTTCTTGTACACGGAATCCAGTGCATCTGTTAGCTCTCGTTTGATCGTTGAGTTCTTATCTTGCAAATAGAAACGAATGGCTTCCAGCTTCTCGCTATCGTATTCAACCTGTACGGTTGAAATTTTGTTATCGGGTATATTTCTCATTGCATCTCCTGTTCGCCCGTCATATAGTTATCCTCCTGCCATTGTTTTTCCGTAATACCGTCCATGGGATCAATATACGAATCATCGGTATGGGTTTTGTAGAAAACCGCATTTTCAAAGCAGCACTTGACTGTCTTTCCATTGAACAGTTGGCAATTGACGAACTGTGTACCTGTAAAATTGCAATGGCAACCGTTGAGGTAGGAAATATCGCAGTTTTCAAGAAATGTGTTTTTCATAATCATATCGTCGACTGCAATATAGGTCATCTCGCAATTCTTTAAGACAGCACTTCGGAACTCAGAGAAGCATAATTCTGTACTATTCAATTTGCAGTTTTCAAACACTGTTCTGTTGAATAGGGCGCTGTTCAGTTTCATATTGCTGAGGTCTATGTTGCGAAGCAACTTGCCGGAGAAGTTCGCTTGCTCACCTCCGGAGATATCGTGTATCCACAGGAGATGCTTGGCTGCAATTACTTCCACATCATCTTGATCCAGTTCTTCATATTTATCACGATTGACAGCTACCTTCGGACGTGTTGGTTCGACAAAACAAGGAGTGTTATCGATACCTGAATAGAAATTGTTATACTCATACACGAACCCCTTTAGGCGTTCGATATCACAACCGGATAATTCCACATAGCCTGTGCTGTTTTCCGTGTAGATCCGCTCGACTTTGGCAGATAGAACATCTGCCCATTGTTGCCGCCCGGCATGGGTAATCATTTTGTCATTGATTTCACCTTGTAATGTGACAGTTTGACCGTTGCCTTTTTCATTAAATGTTACATCCTTCAAAGTGAAGCTGAGCAATGACATAAGTGAGAATTCAATTTGTTTGTTCTGCGTACAATACATCGATTCCCAAGTGAGTTCCAGACCGTCTTCTGTAACAACGACTGCTTCGATCTCGTCCAAAGATTCCAGTACAGCAACGAGTTGGTCGGCAATACCATTATCCCTTGATATCACAATACCGAAATGCTCGTATAAGTCATCAAATGAGATCGACCATAATGCATCAGTTGTACTTCCTGCGCCTTCGGTTACAAGAAAGTCTGCGATTTTTGCAATTTCGTAGTCGAGATAAGGTTTGGCAAAAGGCAGATATGCTGAATATCTTGCGTAGTTGTATCCCTCGCTGTTGACAAGAATTCCTTCTCCTGTTTTTTCGTTGAGGACAAGGAGTGCATTCGTAATGCCATCACTTCCCACGCACAGTTTATCTGCGTGTTTGGCGATCATGTCATTATCTTCGAGCAGTCTACGTGAGAAGTTCTGCCATTGATCGTCATTGATTTTTTCAACAGCAACAATGCGGAACGGCTGAACATCGATTGCATTTGCTTTTCTTTCGAATTTTGCATTATAGCTGATAGTTATTCACCTCCGAAATATTCATTAAATTGATTTCTGTCGGCATCGGAAAATTCAATGCCGAATGCAGAAGAAATATTCGTAAGCAGATCGTTTTCCTCGCTGACCGCAAGGAAGCAATCAGCTAACATCTGATAGAAATTTTCCTCACTGTGTTTGTCCGTGAGGTAGGACAGGTAGATTAGTTTTGCTTTTGATATATCCGTACTCAACAAATCATTTTCACGGAACACGGTTTCGATGGTTTGCAGTTGTACGTCGTTCTCGTCGATTTGCTCTCGAATCTCAGTCGGAAGGTTTTCGTATACCGCATCGTATCCAACAATGTCGACCATGCCGCCAGCTCCCATCCAACCGAACAGTCCATATATAGCGATCACGGGAATGAGAAAAATAAAAAGGGTTATGCCTATGACATAGCCCAAAAACTTTCTGCCTTTTTTATCCCCAGCAAGAAACTGAACTACTTTAAGTGCCACCTTGCCAATAGCTGCCCAAAATGCGACAATCACCCTCTTTCGTCAAAAGCCGTTTTTCTTTGTCTATTGCGTAATCATTTTTGACTATGCAAACAAAAAAGCAACCGCCGATTGACGATTGCTTTTCGTTTATAATTGATTTTTCTTTAGAACCCCATCTTGGGAGAGTAATCCTCAGCAACATTTTCTTCAACATCATCTTCCGAGGATGTGTGGTCATGCACAAAGGATTCGGTTTGACGTTCTCTGATTATCTGCTCTAAATTGTGTATTCTTCGTTTTACTGAGTCTACCACAGTGTTGATGCGATACCCGTCAATATAATTTCCGTCCGTATCCTGCGAAAAAATTTCTCTGATAACATCCTCGATATCATCAAGCTTTGATAGATCCAGCCAATCGAAAGACTGCACAAGACGCAACTGCTCTATATGATGATTCTTGAATGGCTTGCATCCAACATCCTTGTCGGACCTCATTTGCCCGGGGAGTTTATCATATCCTAAGGATGAACCGCTGTCATAGATCGGAGCCATGCCGATCCATTCCAGAGTTTCGGCATCTCTTATCACACCGAAATTATTGAAGTGTCTATCCTCGTTTGCAATGATATAATCAAGCGTGATCATTCTGTCAAGGAAAGGAACGATATCCTTGATACCAAGTGTTTCACAGCAATTTACAAAGTGCTGATAGACTGAGGTGCTGTTGTCCTTCTTTTTTGTCATCATCACACGCCACGCGGGGATCAACTCAGTGTTCTCATTGACGAAGTCTTCGCATACCGAATACGGCGCTTCTTTGTTCCAGATCAGGGTATACGGCACGTGTGGAATATCAAGTCTTGCCATAATCTTAGTCGCAATAACCTCGTTGAACGGTTGCTGACGGAACGGGTTTGAACCGCCTTTGATCAAGCAACGCTTCTCGTCTATGATCTTCCAACGCTTTTTCAAGAAACCGTCCGAGGTATTGTCGGGTGAGGAGAAATCAAGTACGTTAGCTTTTTTGGGTGATCCGAACAGAACGTCGCCGATATCGTCGGAGAAAGGATGATGGAAGAAATTGATATCATCCCAAGACAAGTCGTTGCCATCGGGCTTGATCCAATATTGGTCCGACAGGCTCAGACCGTAACATCTGAGCGGCAGTATCTTCGTGTTCGCTATTTCGAGTGTTTCAAGTGCTTCTCTGATTCCGCTTCTGCTTGCGGGAATAGATCTGTCTGTCCACCAAGTATTGAGGGCTGTTCTGTCTGCAACTCCGTTTTTGACAGAAATGCCAATCGGTAAATGCTCGGGCGCGTATATTTCAACAATCTTTTGAATGAATCCTGTAGCATCATCAAGCTCTATTGAAGCTACCGCTATTCGTTTATGCATGAGTAAACATTTCATCACGTTCACCTCGTTTCTTTTATTTTTCTTTATTGAGGTACTTTTTAAAGTGCTGACCTGTACCTGCAACTCTTTTCTTTCAGCGATCATCTTTGAAAGCGGTTCGACCTCATCATCCTTGATATATTTGCTTTGCTTGGTTCCGTTTTCTGACCACTGATGATAGTAATATATTTTACCACCTATCGTTTTTTTGGAAATATAACCTTTCGGGAGTTCCTTAATTCTTGCAGTCAATTCCGTAAGCTTTTCAAGTGCTTCGTTCTTTTCCAAGTATTGATCCCTCGCTTTGATATAGTTATCATACTATATATTATACCCCAAATTAACCCCATGTCAAGCATTCTCGACGATCATCAGATAAAGTTATCTTCCACCTGCTTCACCGAACAGCTTTGCCTTATATTCTGGCGCTTTTACCTGCAGGAGATATCTCTCGTTACCGCACTTGAAGAGACAAGTGCCCCGCTCGGGATACTTGATGAGATCAAATTCGCTGTCTTCAAGTTGGAGCGCGTCGATATAATCTTTTGCATTGATATTACCGCCGTTGAAAAGAAACTGGTGTGTCGGGATTGAAAAGAGCGGCTTTGTAAACTCCTTTATTTCCGGCAACAGAAAATCCTCGAGATTCTGACTGGCGAGAATAATCGAGGATTCTTTTTTTCGAACTCGCTTGGCTGCGTTTCGAATATATTCGATTGCTGTAAGATTTGTGAGGAAGAGGTAAAGCTCGTCGATGGAAGCTACGGCGCGTCCTTTCGTGAGAAGTTTGTGGTTCATATACGAGAGAATGTTGAACAGCATCGCATCTTTGAGTTTCTTGTTTGCTTCCATGAGACCTTTAACCCCAAAGCAGATGAACTTGTCGTCCGAGATGTTGGTGTGACCATTAAAGAACTTGGATTCTGCACCCACACACATAGAATTGAGTCCGAGACAAAGTTCACGGAGAAGGTCTTCGGTGAAAAGAGACTTTGTGCCTTTCTCGTACTTCATATACTCACTCTCAACGATCTCGTACAAGTCAGCCATGATGGGATAATCTTCTGCTATGAGCTTATCATAATCGGTATTATCGTGAATGCCGAACTTGGCGTAAAGCCGTGTCAGAAGGATTTCAAGTGCGTCGATCTGAGCGTCACCAAAATCCTTGTAAACTCGGAAGAAGTCCTTGAGGTAGGAGATGTGTTGAGAGAGTCTTGTCGCTTTGCGGAATGCTTCGGGGGCGTCATCGTCAATGTCTTCGGATGTGTCAGACCATTCCTTGGGTTCGAGTGGATTGATGATATACTGCCCACTCATAAGGTCAACGTAGCAACCGCCGAGGTTGTTTGTCAAGTTCTTATATTCCTGTTCCGCATCAAGGCACAAAACAGATTTGCCGGACATTCTTGTGTTGGTAAGGATGAGCTTGAGCAGATAAGATTTACCCTGACCGGAGTTGCCGAGGATGAGGATATTCGAGTTTGTTTTGTCATCGCTTCGTCTGTCAAAATCAACGATGATATTCGTGCCGAATCTGTCTTTTCCAAGATAGAATCCATGCGGATCGGTTTTACCTGAATAGTTGAATGGATAGCAGTTGGCAACAGCAGATGCGGGAAGAACTCTTTCAAACTGTGTACCGAAGACATTGTGTCCACACGGCATACATGCGATAAAGCCTTCCTTTTGACGAAGAGTGAGCCTATCCACGGAGAGTTTCTCTCGTGTCATTTCCATAGAGATATCTGCTTGGAGTTCACGAAGCTTTTCAAGGCTGTTGGCTGAAAGTTCGAGGAATACAGCACAATGTAGAAGCGGCTCACGGTTCTTTCGCAGGTCGCTCATAAGTTCAACAACATCGCAGAGGTTTCCTTCGCCAATAACCGAGTCTTCAAGGTTGCTGGAGCCAGCCAGCATCTTATTTTTTCTTCCTGCATTCTGAATGATTTTACGCTGTTCCATACCGTCTACAAAGCGGGTATACATATGGAGCGTAACCGCTTCTTTGTCTCCGAAACGGGACAAAATCGCCTGAGCCGTGGTACTTGGCGGATATTCCTTGATTGCCCACACACAGCGGAAACTGTCACCGCAGATGTAGTGGTCTACATTAAATTTGATGGTCGATGGTACGACCATATCAAAAAAGTCCTTCACATACGCTTCACTGTGCAGGACTTCTTCGGGTAACTTTTTCTTTTTAGCCATATTTTCCTTTCCATAAGAAAAAGCCATACTCCGATTTGGAATATGGCTTAAACAAATTTAAATCATATTTGTGATATCAGATATCCGGTGGATATTATAGATCAAGACTGTCGATGTTAAGCCAAAAGTCATACACGCCCATCATCAGAATTCCATCTTCTGTATACCATGGAGCTGGGGCATCTTTCACAATCATTATTTTCTTGAAGCTATCATTGATCTGAAGCAGTGAATGGCTTTCCTGTGCCATTTTTTCACTGTCAGGTATGAAAAAGGCGGATTTCAGGTAAGTATCTTTTGTACCCTTATTACCCATGAAATCAACTTCATACTGCTTTCGGGTAATGCTCTTACTCTCTCTTTTTTGGAATAATTCAAGAATTTAATGAAAATTTTTGAACAGAATTGCATTTGTTTTCAATAGAATTTCTACTTGCAATACAAAATATATAGCTGCATTTGCGGCTGAGTATTCTGATGAGTTATTGATGCAGACGGTATTTGAGTAAATTCTATGGGCGCATAAGAACTGCATAAAGAATTAATCTGGAATGATCCACTTTTTGATCATTCTCTCTCCGTCCACATCGTCGATACTGTCCTCACACATATGCCCGAAATAACGGGAAAGGAAGCGTTTGATATCTTCCTTTGTAGCCCGTTTACAATCAAACCCTTGCTCGGTGATCTGCTTTTCGAGGCGGTTCAATACAGCAAGAGTTTGTTCGTTTGATGCGTGCGTAATGCGATAGGCGAACATAAACTCACGGGCGGTGGACATCTGCAACTGAATATCGTCGAGAAATTTCATATCCTTTCGGAGCAGAAGCTGTACCTTGAGGTTGTCTTCATTTTCTGCCTTTCGTGCAAGTGACAGCTTGTTATATTCAAAGTTTTCTCTTGCATCAGAGCATATGATCTCAATGTCAGGTTGCAATGAGAGCAACTGCATCAATTGATTGATTTTAATTGCGATACTTGTTTCGCTCAAAACAGAGATATTGGTTGGTTGAACGATAAAATACACAACCTCACCATATCGTTGCGTCATTAATCCATTCCGCGAGAAATGACTGATTCCAACAAGTTCGGCAGTCGACATTTTCTTATTTGCCATGTTTTGACTCCTTCCACTCGAAATATTGTTGTGTTATAAAAAAGAATCTTGCTGCTCTTTTAATATAATCAAGTACCGAGAATTCATCAAGGCGCATAGATAGAAACCCATATATCAATGAAAGAGCCGCAGGAAGTACAAAGCCGAGTTTCGCCCAAGATACCACCGAGACGGTAAGGGCGACAACGAGGATGATAATATCCTTCAATGTCCAAAACCAAAGTTTGGCTTCGGTGCGCATATTTTGCGGATATAGATATTGTTTTTTCATGTGCATCTCCTTACTTGTGTGCGATGGCACGCGTCAAGTTAATTGCGGTCGTTGTGGTGTGAACGGCACTCATCATATTTACATGAGTGCTTGTATCAAGTCCAAAATGCTGTGCGATACGCGGAACTTCGTTTGCCGCAAGCATAACACCCAAGCCCAGTAGCGGATGTGATTGCATTGTAATCAATCCCATAAAAAGGAGTGTAGTCTGCATAAAGGTTGTGAAGCATAGTGCTGCAATCTGTTTACACCATCCGGTAAAGCCCTCAGTCATTCCTCGCGGAAGGCTGAAAAGATAGAGACTGCCTACGGCAATCTGTGTAAGCAAGATACCGCCTCTTTTGATATTGGAAAAGAAACACTTGATCACACAGTAACCAAGACAGATGAGGATAAGAAGATTGAGCAGGACATTATTCGATCCGACAATCGGTGTCTGATACATTGACAAAACGTTCAGCGCAGTGTGCCGGATGTCAATGTTCATTCCGATTGCTTCGCTCGCTAAGTCCTTTGCAAAGATATTTTGGAGATTTACCGAGAATCGGAATAATTCGACAGGGACTGTCGTGAAAAGATTGACTGCCAAAAGTCCGTACAGGAATGGCAAAATCTGCTTTTTGATGTTGAGCCGTCCCATTGTCTGATATTCAATAGCCGTATCGAATATGGCAACAACAAGTCCTGCAAGAAATAATCCCCATCCGAACAGGCCAAAAAAGTGCAGCGCCGCCTTTACCCAATCAAGGTCGAAAAGATTCGCGCCGATCTCCGTCATCAAAGTGAAAAAGTCGGCAAGTGCCTGATACACCATAGAGTATATGAACGACATGAACTTTCCCCATATAGTATCGGATATACTTGTCCAAGCGGATGATAGTGCATTTCCAATGGTTTCTCCTATACCGCTGATTAAATTTTTAATCCATTCCATAACGGTTTAACTCCTTTGCGGAACTACATACCGAGTATGGTCCAGATATACAAGGGGCAAGTTAAGGAAAAAATCAGTGTGCCGAGCAGAATTGCCGGAGCACTCCATTCAAACTGACCGTGCTTTCTGTAATCGAGATATGCCGTTGCCACTTTCACAAAGAAGAGTACAGCAAGCACCAAATCGATGACAGGAAAGATAACATTATTTACAACCTGCTTGATCTGTCCTCTGGCAGCACTCCATGTGTCTTCTACAGCTCCTGCAACATCGCCGGGTTCTGCGGCAAATGCTGAAATGTTCATCATACAGATGATAACGACTATAACGAGTGTGAGCAATACGATTTTTTTAAAGTTGAATTTCACCTGTGTTCGTCCTTTCTGAAATATATTTTTCATATTGGTGTCGGGAAATATATTGTACCGGGATGCCACGTTCTATTGCAAAACATATTTCAGCGGTCATCCCTCGACTGATCTGATCTCCAAAATACCATAGTTCATCACATTCCGAAAGCAAAGAGAGTCCTGCTTTAAGACCGAACGCTCTGTCTTCTGCGTTTTCGTCATTGAGAAACTGCGTAAAATAGATATGCGGAGCGATTGGAATCATCCGATGCTCCCGTACTACATACTCACAGTAGCTCCGAGCTTTGCGGATGTTTTCTTCCGTGTCGCCCCGCAATGCAGAACATATATAAATTTTTCTCATATCAGTTACCTACATAATAATCGTCAAAAATAGAACCGTCAATGTTAAATGTGTTTGCTGTCCTTGTTGCATGGATCATACCCGCAGGTGTCCATACACGTGAAGCAGTAACAGATACGGTATAAGTTCCATCTTCAAACCATACGGGAATAAAGTGAACCCTATCGCTTATTATTGAATATGCGTTAGCAATGAACCGGAATTTTCCATTGTCTAATTCCAGCGTTCTGTAACTTCCATCACTTCCTGAATAGTTAAATTCGGGAAATGTTGCGTAAGCATATTGAACGCCCGTATATGCCGAGTTTTCGGGATTTGTACATCCGATTACTGTCGTTATCGTGGGAGCATAACTGATAGTAAAGCCATATCCTGAACGGATTGTCCATTTCCCATCGGAATATACCGCAGTTTTGCATTCTGCACTCGGAGTGATAACAGGTGAATCGGTTGAAATTTGAACACCATAAGTTTTCAAAACAAACTGATTATTTTCGTATACCCACATCGTCCAAGTCGCTTTTTCTGTAGAATTTGCAGGTACACGGTATCCTTTGTACGAATTTGGTTTACTGCTTTCATACCTTGTGTCGGGTGTCTGTGAATCAGCAGAAGATGCAATGGTTGTACTGAAAGTTGATGTGTTATTATCCAGGTTTTCTTCGTTTAAAGAATGATCAGCATTGATCGTACATTCACAGTAGACTGTTTTTCCGGTAAGATTTGACGGTACTGTCCATTTGAAATACACAAGATTGGCTTTTCCGCTTGGTATCACGACATTATTCCAAGTATCATTTGCGATGACATTTTTTTGAGAACCGTCATAATAATAGGCGGTAAAAATCGCTTTATTTCCCATATCCGGGATAATATCATAATCACTGTCATTCCTTACGGTAAAGGAAGAAATAACAGTATCTCCTGCTACGTAGTCATCCGACATCGTCACTGGAACAACTGACATTTCATAGTCAAAGTCATCAAAGTCACGCACGGTAATTGAGGTTGAAACGCTGTTATTATCGGCATTTGTTTCGTTACTTCGGTTTTGCCAATTAACACGAGCCTCAATCGAATGATTTCCCGGTGTGTCGCCCACATAAAGTGTAAATATCAGATTGGCAACTCCGTAAGCTGCAAAATCCACATATTGTGTGGACATGAGCTGACCGTCATAGTAGAGTTGTACCGGAATATTTGAATGCGGATTTACATTATCCCAGCTATCCGTTCTGACTTTTACTGTAATTTCATCATAGCGATAAGGATTGCTATCGGTTACCGTAAGATTGGAGATCGAAAACTCGTAGTTTGTCTGTTCCCATACAGCGTAAAGCGTTACCGATGTGTTTGCCGTATATCTGTCTCCGGGACTATAAGTTGCACTTGTTGCCGTACTGCTTGTTGACCATCCAAGAAAGTTATATCCGGTTCTGCTCGGTTCAACAGAAGAGAGCGTTAATGCAATACCTTCTGTTTTGTATTGAGTGGAAGGCGCGCCCGAACCGCCATTTGCGTTATATCTTATGGTATAAGTTTCCGACGAGGTCCGTTCCCATACAGCATAAAGCGTTACAGAGGCGTCTCTGCCGTAAGTGCTTCCGGCGTAATAAGTGGGATATGTTGCTGTACTGCTTGTACTCCATCCGAGAAATCTATATCCGCTTCTATACGGCGTTGCCGATGAAAGTACAAGATTTGTTCCTTCCGTTTTAGATTGTGAAGCAGGTGCACCACTACCGCCATTGGCATTATAGGATACCGTATAAGTGGTAACAGGTGTAGGAGTAGGTGTGCTGTTATAGCTCCAAACCGCATATAGCGTTACAGAAGCATTATCCGTATAGCTTCCTCCTGCGGAATAAGTAGGCGCGGTTGCTGTACTGCTCGTGCTCCATCCCATAAAGCTATAACCGTTTCTCGTAGGTTTTATTGACGACAAAGTAAGTATCACATCTTTTGTTTTTGTCTGTGAAGCAGGAGCGCCTGAACCACCGTTAGCATTATACGAAACGGTATAAGTGGACGGACTATTACTTTCCCAAATAGCATACAACGTTCTTCCCGAATTTGATGTGTAGGTTGACCCCGGTTGATATTTTGGAGTAGTGTCATTGATGGTTGTTCCCCATCCCTTAAACGTATATCCATTTCGAGTGGGCGTTGTACTCGGAATTGTTATGTTCTCGCCATAGTACTTCGTTATTGCTGTGGGAGCGCCGCTTCCACCATTGGCATTAAAATCAATAGTATATTTGTCGATATCATAAATAAAGGTGACGTTAATTTCTCTGTTCCTGCAATAATCAAGCCAGTCTTTATTTGTCCATGTGAAAGATTTCCAATCATACATTTCACCGCGACGACTACCCCAAACGCGGTCATAGTAGAGACGGCTTTCTACGTTTTTCCCGGAATTCAAAACATCATAGGTGAACGGACCTGTAATGCTTGCGGCATACCCGTCACGTAAAGAATACCCAGTAGGATATTTACGGTAAATACTCATATTGTTACCATAGGTGTATGAAGCAGTAGATGAGTCGTATAGAGTCTTGTTCCCGTTTTTATCTACGATATAATGCTTGATATTGAATGTGGTTGCCTCGTGAACTCTATAAGTGAAATTAAGAGTTAAACTCTTTTTGGAAATCAGCTTGTAAAATTGATATCCTATCTGACCATACGCGGCCGTAGATTCATTGCCGGAAGCCCAGGTAAGAACACATTGTTCACCTAAGCCTTGATTACTTTCATAACCGGTGATTTCGTATCCATAAATGGAATCGCCGAAAACTTCGTACTCGCCAATCGTGCCCGTATAGTATTCGCAGTATTTTAAGAGATTCCCGTAATTATCTCTATGGTATACATAAATGGTACGGTTATAATTATCTGTATTTACAATATTCCTATATACGCTTCCGCCATCGGGATACATCCAAGTTGCACTTGCAGGTATAGCACAAGCCATTACTGTTACCAGCATTAAAAGGAAGGCAATCATGCACTTCACTCGTTTTTTCATGAAATCACACCTTTCTTATATGATGTTTTACCTTCAAGATAATCCATCAATGCGATATTTTCTTCAATATCGACATCAAACTTGTTTTGAACCATCAATTTAAGTTCTTCAAAAGAATGTTCGATTTCTACGGGAATGCACTGATATATTGCTTCCATTAAGTCGCAGCGGTATTCTGTATCAATAAGGCTTCCCGAAAATAACAACTGAGCTATGATAATTTCTTTTTCACCGTAGCCAAAATCACTCATCTCATTAATAATTTTATGAAGCCATCCTTCGAGATTTCGCTCATACTCATTTCCTGAATACCAAAGCTCAAAAATACAAAATCTTTCTCGTTCAATTGTAAGAGTTGTGTTTCCCCAAGCCTTAACTGCAAAGAAAGCAATTTCTTGTTCTTTCACAGGAACGGGTGTTTCAAACACAAACTGAAAACCATCTTCACGAATCTGTCCGAATACTTCTTCAGCTTTCTTGGTTAACTCATTAGGTGTAGTTCCATTTGACGGAAAGCACAGTTCGAGTCTTTCGAGAACATTTTCCGTATTGTATTTTGCAAAAGCTCTTGCATAATTGAAATAATATCTTTGGAGTTGATGAATTGCTTCTGAACTATAATTTTTATCAGCAAAATAATTGATGATAATAGCAAGATTGGTTTCCACCTCGTCATAGTCGACCAATGCGTTTGATTCATAAATGACAACACCATGCTCATCTGTGAGGACATTCCCGAATTCATCACACTTTGGTGAGCCCTTCTTATAGAGTACAATCTCATCCAGGATGTTTGTCTCCAAAAGAGATTTCCGCGCATCTGAAAGCGAGGCGTTGCCCTCAAAGGGTTTAACAATAATGATTTCGTCATCGAACGGATAGGTAACAGAGGTGATGTTTGTAACAGAAGGCTGTTCTGCTATGCTTGGTGTATATTCGTTATTGTTGAAAACAAAAAACAGACCAGCCCCCAATGCTAAAATCAAAAGAACAATAACTGCGATAATGATAAATAAACGATTATTCAGCATTCCCATTACCTTCTTTCGTTCCGTATTCAATAGTTGCATTAATAATACTCGGATCGGGAGTTCGTTCATTATCCGTTACATCAAAGCTAATACCGCTTTTATTTGTTTTATCATCCGTATTGACGGGAAGTAAAATAGGCGGAATATCGTTTTTTGAAGATAAATTTCCGTTATAGTCGATATTGACATTGGCATGATTATCCTTTTGTGCTTGTTCAAGCATCTTATGCATTTTTGAGTCATTATTTTTAACAATTACAAATATGCTTGTCAGAAGAATGCCAAGGCAAAAAACAACGGACAAAAAACAGGTGATAAATTTTTTCTTACTCAATTTCTTCATCCTTTCTGTTTACTTGAATTTATAATAGCTTGTTACGGTAATCGGCACGGTAAGCTCAGTAAATGTTTTTCCTCCCCATGATATCGGAAAGGTCACGGTATATGTTGCCGTAAGTCCAAAACCATTACCTGATAATGTTTGAATAGTTGGTCGGCTCATTGAGCAGTTTCCGTTATTATAGATGATACTTTGCGCATATGCCGAAAATCCAAGACCTGCGTATGCGTTTTGTTTGAGCTTATTAAGATCAATAACTCTGTCCACGCTTTCACCTTGTTTGATCGAGTCAAATGCTTCAACTGCATATTTCGTAATGCAGTTGTCGAGCTTCATTTCTACATCACGCTTTTGGATTTGAACTTGTGCCATAAGTCCCATATACATAATAACTACCGAAACAAGCATTGATATAAAGAGGACGAGCACGCATACATAGATATACGACTCGCCCTTTATTGATGATATGGTTTGCTTTAATCTTTTAAGCATTTATGACACCTCATTTCCAATATACCTGTGAGATACCACTGGCAGAAGCACTGACGGTAACTGGAAAAAATGATTCCCCGAAGCCAATGATACTTACTCTATAAGTGAGCTTACACTCAATCACATCACCGAGTTGTACCTTCTGAGCACTGTGATAATCTGTTCCGGAAAAGGAATAGGTGAAATCAATACCTGTTTTTTCACTCAAATCGCCAATATATGAATCTATATCTGTTGTACCTTTTACTGAGGCATAATCCACGATCTGATCTGCCATCGTCTTTATATTTTGATTCAAAGCCACAAGTGATACCATGTTCACAGAAAAGACAAGGACAAATGCAACGATCATAACTGTGATGGCAACATCAATATATGTTTCGCCTTTTTTGTTTAAGAGCTTTTTTATCATCCGAACATACCTCCGAGAGAAGAAAGAAGCACCTGACCGATGACCACAACATAAACCATCATAAAACAAAACAATAGCGCCATAGAGAGCTTTCTGACTCGCTTGGGCGCTCTATTCGCTTCGTTTTTTAGAAGTGTTCTTTGATAGTCAGAGAACTTAATGACGAGGTTACCCCAATATACATCGGTTTTGTCTCCGCGAATTACGCTGATAAGACCCCTTGTTACGTCACTCATCATAGATGAACCGACACGGGATTCTAGTCTTGTGAGTGCTACCTCGTAGTTTCCGTTTCGCATATCCGCAACGGTAATATCCAGCTCTCGACGAAGTTCTTCACCTGCATGTTCACGATGCGAGTCAAGAATACTAAGAACATCTCGGCTGTGGATAAGCGTCTTGTCGATGGTAGAAACCAAACGAGGCAATTCATATTCGATACGCCCTCGTTTTTCCTTGATAATCTTGCTTACCTTCTTGTATTCACTGAAATAGATCACCACAGCAATTATAACAATGATTACTGAAATGATTGGAGCGAAGAACAGAAAAGGAATGGCAAATACACCAGTAAAGAGAGCCTTTACAATGGCATTGGCCACATACTGTTCCGGCGATATACTCATATCAGCACTTTCAAGATCGATTTTTAGTTGCAGTCGCTTGTATTCGTTGAGCCTTAACTTCGAGGTAATTATACCGGCAAGATCTCCGAGCCAAATGTCGAGATGATTTGTTTTCTTGTTCTTCCGCTTTCCAAGGCTTTTGATAGCCTTGGATACGTGATATTCGGGAATCTTCAACACATCCGCAAGGATAAATCCAATACCGACCGCGGCTACGGATGCAATGAATAATCGTAATGCAAATTCCATAGGTTACCTCACTTTTTGTATTCTACTTGTTTGGTATATTTGAACATGAGCATAGCTGTTATGACAATAACAAGACCACAGATAGCGAGCACGATCTTCCCAAGTGTGGTAAACATAAGGGCAGCATACCAATCTTTGTTAAGGAAATATAGGAGAGGGATGTTGCCGACTACCATAGCCGCCATCATGAAGTATTCGGTTCGGGCAGCGGAAAGCATACCCTTTATCTCATTGTTGACAATACGTACGTCGGTCAGTTTTGTCACAATTGGCATAAGTGTGTCATTCAGCGTTCTGTCATCCTGACAGGCTATCAAGGTGTCGCACCACTCATCAAAGATGCTGTTGCTGACCTTTTCCTTGAGGTGACGGATAGACTTCTTCACATCGGAAGAAATCACCATATTCTCGGCTACAAATCCGGCGAAAATATCCTTTACGGGAGGTTTGAGATACTGCACATTTTCCTTGACAGCCGTTACGATATCGTCTGTTCTGACATATGAGGTCGTAATGATAGACAGTGCCGTTTCCAGTTCCTCCTTGATATGGGCGTCATAGTAGTTCACAGTTCTCTTGGCATAGGCAAACGGAATGAGTGCAAATGATATAGCGAATACGGGAATCAAAAAAGCGTTGTCGAGCACAATTGCCACAACGCAACCGATAATCATCAATAGTATCGAGGCTGCACAGGCGATCGCGAATTGACTGCCTTTTCCGGTCTGTTCGAGTGCATCTCGAATGCGATTAAGCTCTACTGTGAGCTTACGTGATTTCTTTTTACCTTTAACTGTCATCACTTTATCTCGAAGCGTTTGTTTGGGAGACACAAAACGCATAAGGTCGTTTGTGATCTTATCCGGTGTCAAACGCAAAAGAAAGATTGTGCCAGCAGTGATCAGCAAAAAGCAGATTAAATAAATAAAAGTCATGAATCACTCTCCTTTATAAAAAATAAAAGGCAAACCTTTTGTAAGGTTCACCTTTGCTTACGGGATATAGAATTGGTAATTTATATACGTGCATTTCCGTATTCTCTTTCCATAGCACTGCGGGAAATCACCCACTGTTTTCCGAATTTACATACATCTACACCATTTACAAGTTTTCCGTATGAGATCGCTTTTCTGAGTGTACTTTCATTCAACCCCCACAAAGCTGTGGCATCGCTCAAAGCAATTAAATCATCAAACGGAGTCTGTACAGTAATACCATTTTCCCACAACTCATCACAGGAGAGATCAAGGTCGTCATTCCAAATGATTCCATACCCCCCCACATCGGTAGTAACATTGAAAAAAATCTCTTCATTTCGTAACAGGTCGAATATCGGCATTTTTTCAAATAAAGGTTTTACATCGTATTTTTTTGTTATGCCTTCGCAAAACTGAACACTCAGTTGATAATCAGGTAATGCCGAAACATTTTTCACTTTATGAAACATAACAATACCCCCTTATTCCAGTGGAGAAATATTTTTGAAATCCTGCGTTTCCCAGATTTCTTTTAGCTCGTCTCTGTGCAGATTAATCCATTCTTCGACCATTGCAAGCGCTTTGGGCGGCAAATATCCTTCTAATACCTCTCCTGTCA
>ULQL01018956.1_pt1 | contig 43586 bp, 46 predicted proteins | sample 1954411 | NCBI WGS metagenome assembly ULQL01 (sample SAMEA4835654, study PRJEB28245) | human gut metagenome | biome: gut microbiome; material: fecal sample | place: Denmark | collected 2008 | reverse complement strand
GCCGTTAATAATAATGTTTTTTTCATTTGTAAAACCTTTCTAACCATTTTCAATAAATGGATAATAGGCTAAGTACAATCCATTTAAAATATATACAAACGGTCTATATTCCACTTTAAGTTAGTAAATCAAAAGATCCTGTCTGACGTAGCGCTTCGCCTAATACAATAGCCCCCGAAACGGCTACATTGATTGAACGGGTTTCAGGACGCATCGGAATCCGCAGACGCGCATCGGCCGCTTGGTGAACAAAATCAGGAACACCCGCACTTTCGCGGCCTAACAATAAAATATCGTCGTTTCTAAAAGTGAATTTCTGATACGGTTCGGATCCTTTTGTCGTCAGTAAAACAATCCGCCCCTGCCGCCGTGCATAAAATTTTTCCCACGAATCATGGCGGGTGTAATCGACAATATCCAGATAATCCATACCCGCGCGGCGCATTTTCTGATCATTGAAAATAAAACCGCACGGTTCAATTATATCAACCGGCAGATTAAAACACGCCGCCAAACGCATCAGCGTCCCCGTATTTTGCGGAATATCCGGTTCATACAACGCTAAACGCATTTTTAAAACACCTTAGACATTAAACAGGAAATGGCAGATATCGCCGTCTTGCATAACGTATGTTTTACCTTCGGAACGCAGTTTGCCCATTTCCCGGGCTTTGGCTTCGCTTTTGCAGACAATGAAGTCTTCATATGAAATTACTTCGGCGCGAATAAATCCCTTTTCAAAATCCGAATGAATAACGCCCGCCGCTTGCGGCGCCGTCATACCGTCCCGAATCGTCCACGCCTTTGATTCTTTGGGACCGACGGTAAAAAACGTTTTTAAATTCAACAGCTTATATCCCGCCGCGATCACGCGGTTCAACCCCGTTTCCGCCAGCCCGAGCGTTTCCAAAAATTCTTTTTGTTCCTCGGCGCTTTCCAGCAAAGCGACTTCGGATTCGATCGCCGCGGAAATGACTACCGCCTGATTGCCCTGTTTTTCGGCCATATCAAAAACGCGCTTTGAAAATTCGTTTCCCGTCGCCGCCGCGGCTTCGTCCACGTTGCAGACATACAAAACAGGTTTGGAGGTTAACAAATACAGCTGTTTATAAAGTTTCTGCTGTTCTTCATCTTCAAAATGAACGGTGCGCGCCGGCTTTCCCGCGCGCAAAGCGTCCAGAACGGGCTGCATGACGGCAACCATTTCCTTGCCTTCTTTTTCCCCGGCGCGGGCTTTCTTTTCAAACGGCACAATACGGCGTTCCAAGCTGTCCAAATCCGACAGCATCAATTCGGTTTCTATTGTTTCCGCATCACGCACGGGATCAATTGATCCTTCAACATGAGTAATATCGCTGTTTTCAAAACAGCGCAGAACATGAACGATCGCATCGACTTCGCGGATTGACGCCAAAAACTGATTGCCCAGTCCTTCGCCTTTAGACGCACCTTTGACCAATCCCGCGATATCGACAAATTCCAGCTGTGTATAAATTGTCTGTTTGGAATCGGCCAGCTCGGACAAAATTTTCAGCCGCGGATCCGGCACGGCCACGCGACCGACATTCGGTTCAATCGTACAAAACGGATAATTTGCGGCTTGTGCCGCCATCGTCGATGTCAAAGCATTAAACAAAGTTGATTTGCCAACGTTAGGCAAACCGACAATTCCGCAGTTAAATCCCATTTTCTATTCCTTTTTTGATTTTTTTTGCTGATACACGGCCAACCTGGAAGTAAATTCGGAAACGCCGCCCGACAAAACAAAAGGAAATGTTTCGGCGATATCTTCCAATAAAACATGAATCTTTTCCAGATCTCCTTTGGGAAAATCGGCAATGATCCAATTAATGACTTGTTCTCCGTGCAACGGGCGACCGACGCCGATCCTGATCCGCATATAACCCGGCGTACAATACTCATCAATGCTTTTCAATCCGTTATGACCGCCCGCGCCGCCGCCGACTTTTCCTTTTAATTTCCCGATCTGGCAATCCATATCGTCGTGCAGCACAATCACGCTTTGCGGCGGAATTTTATAAAAAGACATCGCTGCCGAAACGGCGCGTCCCGAATTGTTCATGAAAGTATGCGGTTTTAACAGCAGAATCTTTTGTCCGTCAATAACGCCTTCAGCTGTTTCGCCGTTAAACCGTTTGCGCCAGGAAGAAAAATTATAGCGGCGGAACAATTCGTCCGCCGCCATAAATCCGATATTATGCCGACTGTTTTTATATTCGGATCCCGGATTCCCAAGACCAACCACCAAAAACATCGGCCTGATCCTTTATTAAGCCTTAGCCGCTGCGTCAGCCGCAGGAGCCGCGGCGGCAGTCGTATCGGCAGCCGGCGTTTCTTCAACGGCTTCTTCCATCGAAGACGGCGCCGCAATAGCGGCAATCGTTGTATCCATGTCTTCAACAGGTTTGACGCCCGCCGGGAATTTGATGTCGGACATTTTAACAACGTCGCCGATTTCCAAGCCGGTCAGATCGACAAACAACGTTTCCGGAATATCTTTCGGCTTACAGGAAACTTCAATGGCACGGTAAATCGCGTTCAGCGTACCGCCCAGTTTCAAGCCCGGGCAAGCCAGTTCGTTTTCGTACATGACGGGGACTTCAATCTGCAGTTCCGCGTTTTCGGAAACGCGCAGGAAATCAATATGAATCGGACGATCCGTCAGCGGGTGCGTTTGAATGTCCTGACAGATGGCGTGATACTTGTTTTTACCGACTTCGATTTCAAACTGGCGCGTCCAGAAACCCTTCTGGCGCATTTGCGCGTCCAGATCCAAGGCGGAAATAGAGAACATCACGGGTTCTTTCTTTTCACCGTAAATAACACCGGGAATTAAACCTGCGCGACGTTCCGCGCGAGCCGCCCCCTTACCTGCCGTTTTGCGTTCATTAACGCGAATGGAAGTAGTTTTAGCCATAATAAATTTTATCCTTTTAAAATCAAAACGGTTCTGCCTCCAGGGGTGCCTGAACCGTTATTTTCCGCACCATGCGGAAAGCTTTCGTCTGTTTACACCGTTTTAAAGACAAAAGCAATCTTTTTAACGCTGTTTTTCCCGTACAGCCGTTACTTTATAATCGCCGCCGTATTTGTACAGCAAAATACAGCAGCGGTGCTGCCCGTCAATAATGACATTATCTTTATTCAGAACAACAATGCACAAGGCCGGATTATATCCTTTTTCGTTCATTGATTTTTCTAAATTTTCAAAGCGTTCCGGCGTTCTGTCGGCATCAGCGGGCAGTACCCCCAAATCAATATGTTTTTGAATGTAATCGGCATAAATGCCTTTGTTTCTCGTCTGCAGATATTTAAACGGAGAACACTGCGTCAAAGGATACAGCTTTCCGTTCCATTTTCTGCGAATATCTTTTAAAGGAACTTTAACAATTTCCGTTTCCTCTATTAATCCGATGGCATCTGCCGGCAGGCGGATTCCCTGATCTGCCAGGCGTCGTGACAGTCTTTGGAAATTCTGATACCGGTAAATTTCCCGTATCATATAGTGATAATTCCAAAGCACGATTTTTTTATTCAAGATCCGATATACTTTTCGGATTTTCGTTTTATGAAACGAAAAAACTTTTTGTAAAACTCTGTGCATTTTCTGAACAATCCTTATTCTTTGGTTAAACAAAACCTACCTTTACAGGTAGGCGGATGTTCAGAAACCGTATAAACCTAAAACGGCTCGACCTATTGGGCGGATAGCCGTATTCAGCCGACATCCGCCTGTTAAGCAGAAATCGGCATAAATATTTAAAGTCGCTACATGCTATACGACTAGGTTTAAAAGGGTTTCTGACGCCCTGAACCCGTAAAACCGGATTCATATGTATACTATCGAAATTAAAAAAAAGAGCAATCAAAAAGCTCTGTTTATTGAACTATCCGCCGCAAAAAGAAAAAAATAACCCCCCCTTGCAGACCGAACAAGAATGCAAGGGGGGCTTCTAAAAAGTTTTATTTAGTAAAATAAACTGGTCACCGAACGTTCTTCGCTGATGCGCAAAATCGATTCGCCGACCAGCTCGGCAACGGAAACGACACGAATATTCTTCGCGTCCTTCACCGCCTGCGTCGGTTCGATCGTATCCGTAATCACCAAAGATTCTAACGGCGAATCCGTTACGCGTTTAACCGCTTCGCCGGATAACACCCCGTGCGTGACATAAGCATGCACCGAATTTGCCCCGGCATTCTTTAACGCAACGGCCGCGTTGCACAACGTACCGGCTGAATCGACGATATCGTCTACCAAAATGCAGTCCTGGCCTTCGACTTCGCCGATAATGTTCATTACTTCGGACACGCCTGCACGTTCGCGGCGTTTATCAATAATCGCCAAATCGGCATGCAGGCGTTTGGCTATTCCGCGCGCGCGTACAACGCCGCCGACGTCGGGTGAAACAATCATCGGCGTTTTATCCCGGAAATGATACATGATATCTTTTACCATGACCGGAGCCGCCATTAAATTATCAACCGGAATATTAAAGAAGCCCTGAATCTGTCCGGCATGCAGATCCATCGTAACGACGCGGCTGGCGCCGGCGGAAGTAATCAGATCCGCGACCAATTTGGCCGAAATGGGCGTACGCGGCGCGGAACGTCTGTCCTGGCGGGCATAGCCGAAATAAGGAACGACAGCCGTAATGCGGCGGGCGGAAGAACGTTTAAACGTATCCAGCATAATCAGCAGTTCCATTAAATGGTCGTTTACGGGCGAACTGGTCGGCTGAACGATAAAAACGTCCTGACCGCGGACAGTTTCCTGTACTTCGACAAAGATTTCATTATCAGCAAAACGGCGCACGGAACATTTTGACAACGACGTGTCCATATAAGCTGCTACCGCCTGCGCGAACGGAATATTGCTGTTACCTGAAAAAACTTTCATTTTCTATCCCTTATCTGTAATTAAAACAAGGCCTCGTCCAGCAGTCCGATCACGGAAATCTGTCGTCCGCTGTTTTCGCCTTTCTGTGCCGAACGGCGGTAAGAAAAGTATTCTTTTTCCAAAGCATACGTATCTTCGCCGACCCATTCGGCCGCTCCGATCCCCTGACGTTCCAGTCTGGCCAGAACATACCCGGGCAGATCAAATCTGTATTTTCCCGCTCCGGCGGGAACAAAAAACAAAGAAGCCTTTGCATCTGCCTGCAAAAAAGATTCTTTCATATCTTCGCCGACTTCATAAGACTGCGGCGCGATGCAAGGCCCGATCAAAGCGGAAATATTATCCGTTTCGGCCCCCATTTCGACCATTGCCCGCACCGTGTTTTCCAAAATGCCGCCGACCGCCCCGCGCCAACCCGCATGAGCTGCGGCAACAACCCCGTTTTGTGCGTCGGCCAGCAAAACGGGAGCGCAATCCGCCGTTTTAATTCCTAAAAAGATATTAGACCGGTTTGTCACCAAAGCATCGCCGTACGGCGTCTTTTCAAACGGTTCACGCGTCGTTACAGGTACGGCGATCGACGAATGTGTCTGATGCAGCACAAACAGTTTTTCTACGGTACAACCCAGATTACCCGCCACCCGGCGCATATTTTCACGCACCTTCGCAGGGTCGTCGCCAACCTTGACAGAACAATTTAAAGAAGCAAAATCGCCCGTTGAAACACCGTTTTTACGGGTAAAAAAACGGGACCGGATATTTTCTGAAAAACAAAGAGTCGTTTTTATCATTGAACATCGTCCTGCAGTTTATCCAAAAAAACCTCTTCCTGTGCCGCGATTGTTTTTTCCAGCTTTTCTTCCAGTTTCTTTTGTTTATTTTCAAATTTCAGCTGTTTAATTTCCATTTTATGTTCGGCTTTTTCAACTTTACGCTCAAACCTTTTTTGCGTCGTTTCTATTTTCTTTTCAAGTTTTTTCTGACGGTTGGCCAACCGCTGTGCCAAAGTCCTCTGTCGGCGGCGGATATACCACAATGTCCAGGTATACGCCCCCCAACCGCCGAAAATAATCCAGGGCACCGATCCGATCATCATCGCAAAACCCCAGTCTTTAATCAAAACGGCGCTCATAGCCTTTAAAGCTTCGATCACGCCGTTTTCATTCAAAACCGTTTTGATTAATCCGTAAAATTTAGCGTATGTCGTCCGTTCGCCGAATTCGCCCATCATCAGTTTTCCCGTTACGTAAAAAGCGTAATAAAACGGCGGAACGGTAAAAACGTTTGTAACCCAAGTCCAGGCGATTGCAACGGGCAGATTAAAATTCCATTTGAAAAATTTCCTACACGCCAACCATGTCATAAAAGCCAAATACATCTGAATGCCGACCAGCGGCGTCATCGCCCACCCCATGCCGACCATGGATCCGCGCGCCGTAATTTCCGGCGGATTTTTAGAACGAATCATAGGAATAATCAGTTTCATACGGATCAATGAAACGATTGTTTTAAAAAAACCCCGTCTTTTGAAACTAACCGGCATACTTCTCAAAGCCCTGAGTCTTTGCTGTTTCTTTTTATGAAATAGCAGAGAAAACACATTATGTCTAAGCTTTTTTCGCAGCCCATATCATTATCCACGCGCCACCGATCAGCATCGGAACAGTCAGCATCTGCCCCATCGTCACACGGGCAAACAAAAACCCTATCTGCGCGTCCGGCTCTCTGAAATTTTCAATAACACTGCGGACAATGGCGTAACTGAACAAAAACAGCCCTGAAAGAAATCCCGGCCGGATTCTGACCCATACGCTGCACGTCCATAAAAAATACAAAACGCAAAACAGCAGCAGCCCTTCAAATCCCGCTTCGTACAGCTGGCTGGGGTGACGCGGCAAAGGTCCGCCGTTCGGAAAAATAACGGCCCAGGGAACGGAAACCGTGACGCGCCCGTATAATTCCGAATTGGCAAAATTGGCCAACCGGCCGAAAAACAGACCGATCGGCGCAACGCAAGCCAAAATATCCGTAAACTGAAAAAAACTGACTTTGACGCTGCGGGCATACAGACACACCGCCGTAATTACCCCGATCAAACCGCCGTGAAACGACATGCCGCCTTTCCACAAAGCAAAAATCTGCAGCGGGTTTTCCGCATAATAGCTGAAATTATAAAACAGAACGTATCCCAACCGACCGCCGGTGATTAACCCGACAGTCGCCCAGAATATCACGTCGTCAACCATAATTTCCGTCACCGGATTCGGATAACGCCTGACCATTCTGCGTGCCAGAAACCACGCCAGCACAATTCCCGCCAGATAAGCCAGAGAATACCACCGCAAACCAAAACCGCCGATATGAACGGCGACGGGATCAATGTCGGGGAAAGGCAGCCCTTTATAAGTCATTTTTTACCTCTGTTATCTGTACGGATCAGCAGATTCCAAATACTCCCGGATATATTTTGCCACGCCGTCTTCCAGCGAAGTAAAAGGTTTCGTATATCCCGCCGTTCTGAGTTTTTGAATGTCGGCCTGGGTAAAATATTGATACTGCCCTTTGATTTCGGCCGGCAGATCCATAAAGTCCATTTCCGGTTTTTCGTCCAGCGCGGCATAAACGGCGCGCAGAACATCGGCATAAGTCCGCGCCTGACCCGTTCCGACATTGAACAGGCCGCTGATTTCAGGGTGCTGCATCAGCCATAAAATGACGTCGACGGTGTCTTCAATCCACATGAAATCGCGCATTTGCTCCCCGTCTTTATAAGCCGGGTTTTCCGATTTGAACAAAGGAAACAGTTTGCCGTTTTTTGCGGCGTTATAAATTCTGGGAATAACGCTTTGATGACGGGTATTATGATATTCGTTCGGTCCGTACAAATTAAAGCAGCGCAGCCCGATCCATTGAGGCGGAACGGTTTCGCCGCGGTTGATCGTATCAATGATTTTGCGGTCCAAAAACAACTTAGTCCACGCGGCGGCGGACAAAGGCTTTAATTTGGCCAGTTCTTCGGCGGAATCATCATCTTTAAATCCCAAAGATCCGTCCCCGTACACGCCGGCCGTCGAATCGTAAATAAAAGGCACCTGATGATGCGAACACCAGGACCACAACTGCCAGGTCAGATGAATACGGTCATCAATCAAAGCATCAACGTTATCTTCCTGAGCGAACCCCGTATAGTTGATATGCAGAACGGCGTCAATCCGGCCGGCATGCGCATCAAGATATTCAAAAATTTTTTCGGGGAAAACAATATCGCGCAAAGACCGCTTTGCTATATTGCGCCATCTGTCGTCCGTCTGAAAACGATCGACTACGGTGATTTCCCCCAGTCCCCGTTCTTCTATGCCGGCCGCAAGGTTTGATCCCAAAAAGCCGGCGCCGCCTGTAATTACATACATGGTACCCTCGTTATTTTTTCAGCTTTTTCTTTTATATGCCAAAACAGGCTGTTTCCTCAAATGTTTTTCTTTAAAAAAAGCGGGAATCGTCCTATTTTAAAAAAATTTCGGGAACATTAAGGAGCATTTTATGAATCTGTCAAATTCTCTTTTACTGATCGGCTGCGGAAAAATGGGCGGAGCCGTTTTAAACGGACTGTTGAAAAACGGATTTTCCGCCGGTCAGATACGTGTCGCCGAACCGAACGAAACAGTCAGAGCGCATTTAGAAGCGAAAGGCATCGCCTGCGCCGCTTCGGCTTCGGAACTGAAAGATTTTTCTCCTGACATTGTTTTTCTGGCCGTAAAACCGTTTTTAATCGAACAGGTAATCGGCGATATAAAACCTTTTACCGACAAAGGCGCCGCCGTTTTATCCATTATCGCCGGACGGCGCATTGAATGGTTCAAAGACAAACTGGGAAAGCGGACGGTCGTTTTCCGCGCGATGCCGAACACGCCTGCCGCCATCGGAGCGGGAATTACGGCTGTAACGGCCTGTGCGGAAGCTTCCGAAGAACAAAAACAACTGACGGAGCGTATTTTAAAGGCCTGCGGTGAAGTTATCCGGCTGGATTCGGAAGAACAGATCGATACGGTAACAGCCGTTTCCGGCAGCGGCCCGGCATACGTTTTTTATTTAACGGAAGCTTTGATAAATGCGGCAAAAGCTGCCGGACTGCCCGATGAAACGGCGGAAAAGCTGGCAAAAGCGACGGTTATCGGCTCTGCTCTGCTGATGCGGGAAAGCGATGAAACACCGGCTAAACTGCGTCAGAATGTGACAACGCCGAACGGAACAACCGCCGCGGCATTAGATATTTTGACCGATTCGCAGAAAGGATTTGAACCTTTGCTGGCACAGGCGGTTCAAGCGGCCGAACAACGATCGAAAGAACTGTCCGGAGCGTAAAAAACAACGTAAAAAAAGCCCGGCATTTCCGGGCTTTTCCATTTTATACCGTCGTGTCAACGTGTTCCGCCGGTTCCCGGCCGGGCTGAGGGCCGCCGCGGGTAACGACGACGACAGCTTCGCGTAGAACGCGGTCGCCGCCGATCATATAGCCTTTCTGCCATTCCTGCACGATCGTTCCGGCCGGTTTTTCCGGATCGTCGATTTCCTGCACGACTTTATGCAGATTCGGATCAAAAATACGTCCAAGGCTCTCAATCGCCGTTACGTTGTTTTTTTCCAGCGCCGAATTCAAATCTTTTTGAGTCAGCTCCAAACCGACAAGCAGATTTTTAACCAGATCATTCTGATTTTCCTTTTCCGAATCGGGAATACTGGCCATCGCGCGGGACAAATTGTCATTGACGGGCAAAAGATCCTGCGCAAAAGAAGAAACGGCAAACTTTGAACGTTTTTCCAATTCCTGCTGCGTCCTGCGCCGCAAATTTTCCATTTCGGCCTGAGAACGCAGATATAAATCTTTTAACTTGTCGATTTCCGCCTGCATTTCGGCAATTTTTTCGGCCTGAACCGCTTCGGCTTCTTCGGCGGCGCCGGCACATGCTTCGGCTTCCTGCCGGACTTCGTCCAGCTCCTGTTTTACTTCGTTCAGCTCTTCATCGCGTTTATGATGCTTTGTCATCTTTTCCTATCCTATCAATTTACTGACAACCTGTGACGTATAATCTACCAGAGGAATAATTCTGGCGTAATTCATTCTTGTCGGTCCGATAATTCCGACCGCACCGATAATCTTTTCCCGGCTGTTGCGATACGGCGCCGTAATCATCGAACACCCCGACAAATCAAACAATTTATTTTCCGATCCGATATATATCTGTATCCCATCGGCGGTTTCCGTTAAATCCAGCAGTTTTGTCATACTTTCCTGCGCTTCCAAAACGGCAAAAAGATTGCGGACACGTTCCAGATCCTCTATCGCCTGTATGTTTTCCAGCAGATTGGCCTGGCCTTTGACAATTAAAACGCCTTTTTTTCCGCCGGCCCATGCCGCCAGACCCGCTTCGACCAGACGGGAAGATACTTCGTCCAACTGTGCCTGATGCCGTTCGGTCTCTTTTAAGATCTCTTCCCGCGCTTCTTCCAGCGTCCGGCCGTGCAGACGCGCGTTCAAATAATTTGTCGCTTCGGTCAAAGCGACCGGCAGCGTCCCCGGCGGAATATTAATCAAACGGTTTTCCACCGCGCCGTCCGCCGTTACCATGACAACCAAAGCCCGGTCCGCCCCCAAATGCACAAATTCAATATGTTTCAGCGGCGCTTCGGTTTTCGGCGCGATAACAACCCCCGCACATTTCGACAAACCAGACAGCATCGTCGACGCCTGCGTCAGCATAGTTTCAATATTTATCCCGGCCGTGCGGCAGTGCGCTTCAATCGCGTGACGTTCGTCCTTTTCCAAAGCGCCTATTTCCAAAAACCCGTCAACAAACAGCTTTAATCCGCGTTCCGTCGGAACCCTGCCCGCAGACGTATGCGGCGACGACAGCAGACCGGCCGATTCCAAATCCGACATAACGCTGCGAATCGTCGCCGAAGACAGCGGAAAGTCCAGCAATCGGGACAAAGTTTTGGATCCGACGGGGTCTCCCGTTTCCAAATATGCGTCAACCAGCGATTTAAAAATATCGCGGGATCGGTTATTTAGTTCGGATAAAGTTAATATTTGCTTATTCATAGTTGATAAATGTAGTAATCGTAGTATCAAACGTCAACAGGACAAATGATTTATTCAACAGACAAGGACAGGAAAAATGGAAAGACCTTCAAAAAGACAACCCGATCAACTGCGCAAAGTTACAATCGAACCGAACATTAACAAACACGCCGAAGGGTCATGCCTGATCAAATGCGGCGACACGCACGTGATCTGTACGGCGACGGTTGAAGACAAGGTGCCGATGTGGATGCGCAACACGGGCAAAGGCTGGATAACGGCAGAATACGGCATGATCCCCCGCGCAACGGGAACCCGCACGGAAAGAGAAGCTAAAAAAGGGCAGACGGGGCGAACGCAGGAAATTCAGCGTTTAATCGGGCGGGCGCTGCGCTCTGTTGTCGATATGAAAGCGATGGGAGAAATATGCATAAAAATCGACTGCGACGTTATTCAGGCCGACGGCGGCACACGAACGGCTTCAATTACGGGCGGTTTTGTCGCTTTGCATCTGGCATTGCAGAAACTGAGAGAACACCGCCGGTTTTATACGCTGCCTCTGCTGGATACGGTATCGGCCGTTTCCTGCGGCATTTACGAAGGCACCCCCGTATTGGATCTGGATTATATTGAAGATTCCAACGCGCAGACCGATTCCAACTTTGTTATTACCGGAAAAGGCGGTATCGTCGAAATTCAGGGAACTGCCGAACGGACGCCGTTTTCTTCGGAAGAATTCAAAACACTGTACGAACTGGCCTGCAAAGGCACGGCTGAATTAAGCAAAATTCAACATGACGTTTTAGGAGAATAAAATGCGCAAACTGATTGAAAAGAAAATCGTTCTGGCAACTCATAACATCGGAAAAGTCAAAGAAATGCAGACGATTCTTGCGCCTTTCGGCATTACGGTTTTGTCCGCCGACGACTTGTCTTTGACCGAACCGGAAGAAACGGGAAAAACTTTTATTGAAAACGCGCGGATCAAAGCCGTCAGCGCTGCCAAAGAAGCCGGAATCCCCGCTTTGGGCGACGATTCGGGATTATGCGTGCATGCTTTGGACAACCGCCCCGGCATTTATTCCGCCCGTTACAACGAACCGAAAAAAAACGGCTTTATGTACGCGATGGAACGATTGAACGCGGAACTGGGCAAAGCAAAAGACCGTTCCGCCCATTTTTCCTGCGCCGTTGTTATCGCCTGGCCTGACGGAGATACAGAAGAATTTGAAGGACGCGTCAACGGTTTTTTACGCTGGCCGGTAAAAGGAGAAAACGGTTTCGGCTATGATCCCATGTTTGTTCCCGACGGTTACAGCCTTTCCTTTGCCGAACTGCCGTCGTCGGAAAAAAATAAAATCAGTCATCGGGCACGGGCATTAAAACAATTTACGGACAACTGCCTGTGAGCGGATTCGGCATTTATATTCACTGGCCGTTCTGCCGGTCAAAATGTCCTTACTGCGATTTTGCCAGCGAGCCGGCAAAAAATTTCGACTTTCAAATTTGGCGGAACGCCTATGCCAAAAGCCTGAAATTATATGCCGGCCGAACGGCGGATAAAACGGTATCCAGTATTTTTTTTGGCGGCGGAACGCCTTCATTAATGACGGCACAAACCGTTTCTTTCGTTATCGAAACGATTCGGTCGCTCTGGCCTGTGGAAAAAAATGCCGAAATTTCTCTGGAAGCAAATCCCTGTTCCGTCGATCTGTCCAAAATGCGGGCGTTTGAAAAAGCCGGCATTAATCGTTTATCCGTCGGCGTTCAGGCTTTAAACAATAAGGATTTAAAATTTCTGGGACGTCTGCATACCGTTGAACAGGCTTCAGACGTCCTGAAAAACGCCAAACAGATTTTTCCCCGCGTTTCTGCCGATTTCATCTACGGACGGCCGAATCAGTCGCTTAATGACTGGCGAAACGAACTGGAAAAAATCTTGGAGCTTAATCTAAAGCACTTGTCTTTGTACCAGTTGACAATAGAAGAAGGAACTTTTTTTCACAAAAAAGGAATACGGCCGCCGGAAAACGAACTGTCCGCGGATATGTTCGAACTGACCGACCGAATGACATATCAGGCCGGTCTGGAACGTTACGAGGTTTCCAATCATGCCGTTCAAGGCGAAGAATGCCGTCATAATCTGTTATACTGGCAAGGCGGAGAATGGATCGGTATCGGTCCGGCGGCGCACGGCCGTTTTACGCAAAACGGCCTGTTTTACGCAACGGCGCAAAACAGATCCGCCGCGCTCTGGCTGAAAAACCAAGACGGGGAAGAAATCGTTCTGACAGCGAAAGAAAAGGCGGAAGAGCTGATCTTTATGGCCCTGAGAACACGCGAAGGCATCAACAGAAAAGCTTTTCGCAACCTGCTCGGAAAAGAACCGGAAGCTTTCATGCATACGGGCACGCTGCAGGATTACCAGACTGACGGCTTTCTGATCTGCGATCAAAAAGGAATCAGAACCACCGCTAAAGGATTAATGATTCTGGACGCCCTGTGCAGAACCCTGATGACTTAATTCCGTTTGATTGCTGCCCATTTCCGAAATGTCCATGCTGCCCTGAGCCGCCGCTTCTTCCGGCGTTAAAGGAACCGTTACCAAATCGGGAGAATGACGGAAATCCTTGATATACACATCAGGTACAAAAACAGGAACCGTTTCAAACACTTCCAATGCCGGCGATAAAGTAACAAAGCCTTTCTTTTCAACGCCTAAAACCTGCAGGCCGCGCTCTGACAAACCGTTGGGCAGCAGGCGGAATAATCCGTCCACCCCTTTAAACCCTGAAACCGTCGTCAGGTTTTCATAAGAAAAACTGCCTGTTTCGGCCAGAATCGCCGCCAATGCGACAGCGTCATAAGCCTGTGAGGCAATACGCGGCGGCTTTTCACCGTAAATATCTTTATAACGCTGCGAAAAAGCGGCAAACCCTTCGGAAGGCAGATGCGAAAACCACCCGCCGATCAAAGCCGGTTCCCGCGCCGGACGGGAATCAGCCCATTGGGACGTTCCTAAAATACGAATGTCCGACGGAACGTCGTAATAGGAAAATAACGCGCCCAAAGAACGCAGGCGGCTGCCTTCTTCGGAAATCAAAACTGCGTCAAATTCAAACGGATCGCGAACCAGTTCTTTTTCTTTTAAAACGTCTATGGTCGCCTGCAGCTGTTCCAAAGACATATTGACTTCTTCCATTTCACCGGTTTCTTCGTTTTTCATTAAAACCGGTTTGCCTTGAACGACCAGTTCTTTTGATTTTTCCAGCCGCTTGACTTCTTCTTCGCGTTCCGCTTCCAAATCTTCCATCAGTCTGGGCATAATCAACTGAACCGCGGACTGCAAATCAGCCGCCTGCGGATCATAAAAAGCCGCTTTGGTAATCATGCCCCCGCAGGAATCGACGGCAGCTTTCGCCGCCATGGAAATAATATCCCCCGTCGCGTTATCCTGAGAAAGAACCGCCAAACGTTTATATCCCTTGTCGCAGGCATAACGGACAATATGTTCCACCTGCTGCGAGGTCAACGTGCTGATCGTATAAATACCGTCCCCCAAATTCGACGGATCGGAAGAAAATGTAATCACGCCGACGTCCGCCGAATGTGTGGCCGGACGAATGGCGCGGACGGATTTGGAAAAAACGGGGCCGATAATCAGTTCTACGCCCTGGCTGATCGCCAGTTCAGCCGCTTCTCGGGCGCCTTCCGCCGTTCCCTGCGTATCATAAAACTGCAAAATCAGACGCTGGCTGGAAATGTCAAACAAAGACATCATTGCCGCATTGCGCAGGACTTCGCCCAGTTTCGCCGAACTGCCCGTCAGCGGCACCAGCAAACCGACGCGAACCATTTCAACCGGAACAAGCGCCGGCGCGGCCGCTTCGCCTTTTTCGGCGATGTTGGCGTCGGCCACATGAAACGCGCTTTGGTCAACACGTTTGGACAACAAGGGTATTCCGCCTCTGCAGGAGGTCAATAAAAATACCGCAGCAAAAAAAACGATTGATTGGCGAATAATTTGACGCAAAGAATTGCTCCCGAATTTAAAACGTGGTTAGATGCATCTTAACTGTTTTTGCAAAGGAGTGCAAATGTCTGAAACTTCTTTTACCAAAGGATTATACCTTGTTGCAACCCCTATCGGCAATTTGGGCGATATTTCTGCCCGCGCCGCCGCCGTTTTGACAAACGCCGACGTTATTGCCTGCGAAGACACCCGGAACACAAAAAAATTGCTGACGCTGCTGGGCATTACGGGAAAATATTTGACGCCGTATCACGAACATAACGCCGATCAGGCCCGGCCGCATATTTTGGAACGATTGCGAAACGGTGAAATGATTGCTTTGGTTTCAGACGCGGGAACGCCGCTGGTCAGCGATCCGGGATACCGTCTGGTGCAGGACTGCATTGATCAGAATATTTATGTTACCGCCATTCCCGGAGCTTCTGCCGTATTGACGGCTCTGCAGCTGTCGGGGCTGCCCTGTCATCGTTTTCTGTTTGAAGGATTTCTGCCGACGAAAACCGTTGCCCGAAAAAAAGAACTGGCCGTCTTGGCCGATATTCCGGCGACTCTGATTTTTTACGAATCTCCGCAGCGGCTGGAAGAAACTTTGAACGATATGGCGGTTGTTTTGGGAACAAGGCAGGCGGCAGTTGTCAGAGAATTAACTAAAAAATTTGAACAAACCGTCCGCGGCACTTTTGACGAATTATCGGATCATTACCGTGCAAACGGCTGGCCGAAAGGAGAAATCGTCATCGTTGTTGCGCCTGCGGAACAAAAAATTCCCGGCCGGGAAGAAATCGACGCTTTATTGAAACGGGCTCTGACAACAATGAGCGTTAAAGACGCCGCCGCTTTTGTCGCCGGGCAGACAGGCGAATCCAAAAAACAGATTTATCAAACAGCATTAAAGTTAAAAAATGACGCCTGACAAACACAAAACAGGAAAGAAAGCTCGTGCGAACGGTTATAAAGCAGAAACCGCAGCGGTTTTATTTCTGCGTTTAAAAGGATACAGAATTTTAGAACGCAATTTTAAACCGCCCCGGGGTATCGGCGCCGGAGAAATCGACATTATCGCGGAAAAAAGCGGCGTTATCGCCTTTATTGAAGTCAAGTACCGTTCAACGGCGTCTGACGCGGCCGAAGCCGTTAACGGCTATGTTCAGGCCAGACGCATCAAAGGCGCCGAATATTTTCTGATGACCCGCCCCGAACTGGCGGATAAGGAAATGCGTTTCGACGTAATTTTAATTTCTCCGAAACATTTGCCCGAACATATTCAAAACGCTTTTATGTGTATATAAATTGAGACCGATCGTTTTTTTCAACCGGTCTCGCTTTTTATCAATCCAGATCTTCTGTCATTTTTTTCCGCCGTTCTCTTCTCTGAGAACGCTTTTTTCTTTCCATTTTTTCTTTTGAAGAGGTTTCTTCCTGTCTTTCAAGCCATTCATCTTGACCGTCTGTTGTGTGTTCATAATAAAAAACCAAATCCCTTTCATTTATGGTTTTAGCATCTATCACCGCCTGCGGAATCCCCCAAATCGGGGAAAGCGGCCATAATAACAAATTAACAACCCCATAAATGGATTGAGATCCATCGGCGGCATTTCCCATTCCCAAATAAAAATTACCAAATCCCGGAAGCAAATTTAAAACGCCGGCTAGAAGCGGACTGGCAGGTTTTTCCCACATGCCGGTTGGATTTTCAACGGAAATTCCGTCTGATTTTAAATCTCTTAAAACCAAACGTTCATGCCCTGTCAAAGTCGTGCAGGCACTGATTAAGCACAATAAAGAAACTAACAAACTTTTTTTCATTTTCTGAACAATCCTTTGTTAAGGTTAAACAAAACCCACCAAAAGGTGGGCGGATGTTCAGAAACCGTTTATCTACAAGGACGGCACGACGTTTTCGCGCACAGCCTTATAACGCCGTCATCCGCCCCGTTCAGGACAGAAATCGGCGTATAATTTATTAGTCGCAATACACAATGCGACTGTAGATAATAGGGTTTCTGACGCCCTGCATTTTTATCAAAAATGCCAAATCAGAATAGCAAATAGTTAATATGGAAACAAGGTCAAAAAAATCCCCTGCAAAAGCAGGGGATTAAAAATAAAGTTAATTAAAAATCAATCGTCCAGTTTATCCAGACTGATTACATCGTCTTCCAATGCGTTGGAAAAGGAATCGTCAAAAACAACTTCGCCGATTTCTTCGTTATCCATTTGTATGACGTCTTCTTCAACGGCGGAATCATCAGCCGAAACAATTTCCTGATCGCTGTCTTTTTTAGCTTCCGTTTGCGACCGGGAACTTAACTTGCGAATTAAAGTGTCCAGCTGTTCCAGTGTTTCATAAGAAAGAATAAGTTCGCCGCCGACGGATTTCGGACGAATGGAAACGGTAATTCCTAAAATACGCGACAAATCCGCTGCCAGAGAATCACATTCCTCTTGTTTTTCGGATTTTTTAGGATTTGGCTGTTTTCTTTTCTTTTCCAACCCTTCCTGCGCCAATTTTTCTGTCTGGCGAACGTTTAATCCTTTGGAAATAACCGTATCAGCCAATACTTCAGGTTCTTTTGCTGTCAGCAAAGCGCGGGCATGGCCGGACGTTAATTTACCTGTTTCCAAATATTTTTTCACTTTCTCCGGCAGGCCGAGCAAACGCATGGTGTTAGCTACATGACTGCGGCTTTTGCCGACAGCTTTGGCCAGTTCTTCCTGCGTGTTGGAAAATTCGTCCATCAAGCGACGGTAACCTTCGGCTTCTTCCAAAGCGTTCAAATCCTGACGCTGCAAATTTTCGATCAAGGCTACTTCCAAAGCTTCTTTGTCCGTAAATTGCTTAATCAACACGGGAATTTCCGTCAGTCCCGCCAGTTGGGAAGCGCGCCAGCGCCGTTCGCCGCCGACAATTTCATATTTATTTTCCGCCCCGTCTTTAACGCGGACGATTAATGGCTGTAAAACGCCTTTTGTCCGAATGGATTCAACCAAGTCATTAATCGCTTCTTCATCAAAAACGCGCCGCGGCTGAAACGGGCTGGGTTCCAAATCAGAAAGCATAACCATTTTGACATTTTGAGATTGTTCTTCGGATTCCCCTTCTCCTAAAAGGGCGTTCAACCCGCGTCCCAGATTCCTTGCTGTCATTTTTTTGCCTCCTGTTTTAAAATTTCGCTTGCCAGGCTGATATAGGCCTGCGCTCCTTTACTTCTGAAATCATACAATAAAATCGGTTTTCCGTGCGAAGGGGCTTCCGATACGCGGACATTCCGCGGAATAATCGATTTGTAAACTTTACTGCCAAAATAATTGCGCACGTCCTGGGCAACAACTTCGGACAACCCGGTCCGGCCGTCAAACATTGTTAAAACAATCCCCTGAATTTCCAGAGAATGATTAAAATTACGTTTCACCCGGTCAATCGTTTTCATCAGATCCGCCACCCCTTCCAAAGCCAGATATTCACACTGTACCGGCACAATAACGGAATCGGCGGCAACCAGCGCGTTAACGGTCAGCATGCCGACCGCCGGAGGGCAGTCAATAAAAATGTAATCATACGCAGGCAATTCGGAATCTAACGCTTTTTTTAAAAAAAACTGCGGCGATTCCTGATGCGATAATTCAAAATCCGCACCGGCCAGATCTTTGGAAGAAACGACAACAGACAAGTTTGGAATTTTAGTCCAAACAATTGTTGAAGAAATTTTCGATTCGCCCATTAAAACCTGATACATATTTTTAGGCGCATTCCGACGGTCAATACCAAAACTGACCGTCGCATTTCCCTGCGGATCCAGATCCAAAACCAGCACTTTTTTATTAACAGCCGCCAAAGCCGTTGCCAGATTAACAGCCGTCGTCGTTTTTCCGACGCCGCCTTTTTGATTTGAAACGGCAATAATACGGGGACGTTCATATAAAGTATTCATTTCTTTTTAACCTCTGAGAGTAAAAGAATTGTTCCTTCTTCACTGGTAACGCTTTGAATTTTTTCAACGTGAAAACGGTATTTTTTAAAAGCGGGTTCCAGTTCTTCGTCAACTTTTGCTCCTTTCATAAACAAACAACGCGTTTTTGTTTTCAAAAAAGGATACGCATATTTAATCAGCTGATCCAAAGGCGCCAAAGCTCTGGCCGTAATGACGTCGGCGCCGAACATTTCCATTTGTTCAATGCGTTCGTTATGAACTTCGGCGTTTAAATTGCAGGCGTCTATAATCTTATTCAGAAAAGCGCATTTTTTCCCGTCGCTTTCAACCAAATGAAAATCATATTTGTGTTCAAGATCCATAATAGCCAGAATCAAAGCCGGAAAACCGGCTCCGCTGCCTAAATCCAGCACGGTTTTATCTGTCGGCAAAAGGTTTTTAAACAGCTGCGCCGAATCCAAAACATGCCTGGTCCAGATAATCGGCAGCGTCGATTTTCCTATCAAATTCAGTTTAGATTGTTCCTGTTCCAACAGTTCAACATACCTGTCCAAATTTTCAACAACCTGTTTCGGCAGATGAAGCTGCTTTAAAACGATATCGCGGTCAGCCGTAATCATTTCCTTACTCTGTTGTTTCACGTGAAACATTTTCACAACGATTTTTTATAAAATAGCTTTTGTTGCCCGAAAAACTCAAGCAGAAAATTTTTTTATTTAAAAGAAGCTGCATTTTCCCTTAAAAACAAACAAAAATGTTTCACGTGAAACATTTTCAGTATATCAACATTCCGATAACCGCCGATCCCGAAATCAATGTAATCGGCGAAACATTAAACCGGTAACAGGCGATAAAAGAACCGATACATAAAACCCAGCTTTTATAATCAATAAAATTTTCCGGCGTCATCAAAATCAAAGCGGCCCCCAAAATCAACCCGACAACGCCGATTTTTAATCCCTGAAACGCATTTTTAACAAAAACGGATTCTTTAAATTTTCGCAAAAAAAGATAAAGCAAAGTCACAACAATCAAAGACGGCAAAGAAACGCCGACCGTTGCGCAGACGGCTCCCCAGATACTGTTTGTTGCCGTATATCCGATGTACGTTGCTGAATTAATTGCAATCGGCCCCGGCGTAACCTGAGAAACGGCAACAATATCCGCAAACTGTGAATTTGTAATCCAATCATGGCGGCTGACAACTTCGTTTTGAATCAAAGGCAGCATAGCGTATCCGCCACCAAAGCTGAACAGACCGATTGTAAAAAACGTATAAAACAGCTGTATGAATATCATTCTTTTTTACACCCGTAATACAGGATTCCTCCGGCGATTGAAGCCAAAATAACATAAATGGGCGATAACGGCGTAAACGTAATCAACAAGGCAATCATCACCGGAATTAAAAACTTAAATCCGACAACGCCCGTACGTTTGGCGATGGAAAACACGGGGACCAAAATCAAAGCAACAGAAGCAGGTTTTACAGCTTTAAAAGCCGCAATAAACAACGGATCATTCTGTATTCCACGGAACAGCATGGCGATCATTAAAATAATAATGAACGAAGGCAATACAGATCCGAATGCCGTTGCGATCAATCCCTTTATACCGGCAATTCTTAATCCCAAAAATACAGCCAAATTAACAGCGATCGGTCCGGGGGCGGATTGTGTTACGGCGACAATATCAATAAATTCGTCTTCATCAAGCCAATGACGCCGCGTAACCAATTCTTTTCTGATCTGCGGCATCATTGCGTATCCGCTGCCCAGCGTAAATGCGCCGATTTTAAAAAAAACAAAAAAAAGTTCCCAAGCCCGGTACATTTCTCACCAATAATTTCAATATATTCATTATTATACTTTAGTCACCGGTTTAAGCAAGAATTAAAAGTTTTGAATAATTAAAAATAAGAAAAACATATTTGTTTCGATTCTGAAATAAAGCTTATATACTACTGTATATACAAAAAATTTATTCCTATTTTTCAAATGAAAAAATGACACTTAAAATCGCTGTTTAAAAGCAATTTAAAAGAATAAAATCACTGTTTTTTGTATTTATTTCTATATCGTAATAATGCATATTTGATATGATATATAAAAAATATATCATATTTTTTTTATTAAAAATTAAGTATAAATTATTCTCATAAATATATATATTATTTATTTCTTAAAATAGTATTTTAAATTATTATAATAATGTAATAAAAATGAATTAAACGTATATGATATTGTTAAAAATATTTAAATTTTCTATATTTTTTGATATTAATTTCGTTATTTTAAACAAATAAAAAGTGGATAACAATGGAAATTATCCAATCGGTATTAAATGACAAACTTATTATTTTCATGAGTAGCAAATTATTTTTGCCCACGGCTCAGTATTGGAAAATACGATTGAAAAAGCTCTGCAAAACAGTAACTACATTGTTATCGACTTTAAATTAGTTTCTTCCGGGCTGCGCATTTTACTGGCAGCAGAAAAAAGTCAGATAAAAAGACAGAAAATTAACGATCGGAAATCCCTCTGAATTAGTCAAAAAAGTCTTTGTTTTAACAGGCTTCAGCAATGTTCTGAACATTTTAACACTTCAAAACTGATTTTTTTCGTTGCCGACGTTTCGGGAAAAGGTATCTCGACTTCTTTATTCATGACGCCGGCCAAAGCACTGATTAAACGATATGCACAGGACACGGTTATTCCAATTGATTATGGTATCCCTTTCAATCCGTTAAGCAGTCCGGAAGAAAATTTAGACGCCCCCGTTCACAAACGCGAAGTGGGGTATCTGGGAATTTTCCTGGTAAAAAATCTGGTCAATCAGGCGGATTACGAATACAAAAAAAACAAAAACATTCTGACTTTGTTCAAAAAATTATAAAATAAATTTCGACAAATCAGATGTTTTTGCCAGCGTTCCGACTTTTTCCAAAACTTTTTCCTTAGTAATAATTTCCGTTTCGCCCTGTCTTTCAGCAGCAGAAAAAGAAATATCTTCCAAAAGTTTTTCCAAAATCGTATGCAGACGGCGCGCGCCGATGTTTTCGACATTTTCATTCACTTCGGCGGCCAACGCGGCAATTTCCCGAATGGCTTCGTCTTCAAATTCCAATGTGAAATTTTCGGTTTTCAGCAATTCTTTATACTGCAAAATCAGATTTGCTTCCGGTTCGCACAGGATTTTATAGAAATCCTCTTTCGTCAGCGGTTTCAATTCCACGCGGATCGGCAGACGTCCTTGCAGTTCCGGCAACAGATCAGACGGTTTTGACACATGAAAAGCACCGGAAGCGATAAATAATATATGATCCGTTTTTACCATTCCGTGTTTTGTCGCAACTGTCGTGCCTTCAATCAGCGGCAGCAGGTCACGCTGAACGCCTTCGCGCGAAACGTCCGGATTTTTGCCTTCGCTGCGCCCGCAGATCTTGTCAAATTCGTCAATAAAGACAATTCCGTTGTTTTCAACATTCGTTACGGCTTCTTTAACGACCTTTTCCTGTTCAATCAGGTTATCGCTTTCTTCGGTCACCAATACGTCATAAGAATCCTTTACCGTCATCTTTTTTTTGCGATAAACGGTTCCTCTGCCGCCCAGCAGATCGCCCAGGCTGATCATGCCCATTTGTGCGCCGGGCATACCCGGAATATCAAACGTCGGCATGGAATTGTTCGGTGCTTCCTGAATTTCAATTTCGATTTCTTTATCGTCCAGAGCGCCTTCACGCAGCATTTTACGGAACTTTTGCCGGGTTTCTTCCGTCGCGTTTGCGCCGACCAGAGCATCAATTACACGTTTTTCGGCGGCTTCTTCTGCCTTGACATGAACGTTTTTACGCATTTTTTTGCGCGTCATTGTAATTGAAATTTCCAGTAGATCTCGGATAATGCTTTCCACGTCGCGGCCGACATAACCGATTTCCGTAAATTTCGTCGCTTCGACTTTAATAAAAGGAGCCTGCGCCAGTTTTGCCAGACGGCGGGCGATTTCCGTTTTCCCGACGCCGGTCGGCCCGATCATTAAGATATTTTTAGGAACGACCTCTTCCTTTAAAGCCGCAGAAAGCTGCTGTCTGCGCCAGCGATTGCGCAAAGCAACGGCTACGGCGCGTTTAGCTTCGTTCTGGCCGATAATGTGTCTGTCCAATTCGGAAACGATTTCACGCGGAGAAAAAAACATACTCATAATTTTTCCGTAATAATGTTATGGTTGGTGTAAATGCAGATATCTGCGGCAATATTCATTGACTTAGTGACGATTTCTTCGGCCGACAAGTCGGTATCGATCAATGCCAGAGCCGCCGCCTGTGCGTATGAACCGCCGGATCCGATGCCGATCAGCCCGTGCTGCGGTTCCAAAACGTCGCCGTTTCCCGTTAAAACCAGCGTTACGTCTTTGTCCGCGACGATCATCATTGCTTCCAGTTTCCTGAGGTAACGGTCGGTCCGCCAGTCTTTGGCCAGTTCAACACAAGCGCGTGTCAGCTGGGCGGAATATTTTTCGATTTTTTCTTCCAGCCGTTCAAACAATGTAAAAGCGTCGGCCGTCGCGCCCGCGAAACCGGCGATAATAGACCCATTTCCCAATCTGCGGACTTTTTTGGCGTTGCTTTTTAATACCGTATTTCCAAAAGTCACCTGTCCGTCGCCGGCAATGACAACAGAGCCGTTTTTACGCACGCACAGGATCGTTGTTCCCCTTAAAGACGGCGTTTGATTATCCATAAAGCCTCCTTTTGCTTGCACTGATATAAATCTGCGTTAAAGTGGTTTAAATCAGATTATTATCAAAAGAAAGGAAAAAAACAATGCGTCCGGCCGAAATAGAACGAAATACCATGGAAACGCAGATTAAAGTCCGGCTTGATTTAGACGGAACGGGTGTTTATGACATTCAGACCGGCTGCGGTTTTTTTGACCATATGCTGGCGCAGCTGTCCCGCCACGGACTGATTGATTTAAAAATCAAGGCGGCGGGCGACCTGCATGTCGACGCGCACCATTTAATCGAAGATACCGGAATTGCTCTGGGAAAAGCGTTCGCACAGGCTTTAGGGGACAAAAAAGGAATAAACAGGTACGGATCCGCCTGTATCCCGATGGACGAAACGCTGACCAGATGTGTTTTAGACCTCAGCGGGCGGTCCGCTTTTGTCTGGCATGTCCGGTTTCCCACGGAAAAGGTGGGCGATCTGGATACGGAAGTCTTTAAAGAATTTTTCGCGGCGATGGCCGATAATTTAAGAGCGGCCGTTCACATTGAAAATCTGTACGGCGATAATTCGCATCATATCGCCGAATCCTGTTTTAAAGCTTTTGCCCGCGCTTTGCGTCATGCCGCCGAAACCGATCCCCGCGCCGGAGATCTTCTGCCCAGCACCAAAGGAGCTTTATAAATGTTAAAATATATTCTCTATTTCATTATTGTTGCCACTGTTATCGGCGGTATAATCGGTATCGTTCATCTTTACCGTGTTTCCGTCAGAAACGAAAAAGAAATGGCTCCGTATATGAATATGTCGGATACCGTGCATAAAAACTTTGGAAAAACGCTGATCATCTATTATTCGTTAACAGGACATACAAAAGAAATCGCCGAAAAAATCCAAAGCAAAACAAATGCCGATCTCTTTGAAATTGAAACGCAAAAAGCTTTTCCGATGAAGCCGATACTTTTCTTTGCCGTAAAACAACAGCTTAAAGATAAAAAATATCCCGCCTTAAAAAATATTCCGGACATTACCGCTTACGATACGATTTTTATCGGCGCGCCGGTCTGGTGGTATACGGCCGCCACGCCTGTTCTATCCTTGCTGGATCAGGTTGATTTTCAAAACAAGAAAGTCGTTCCTTTTTCAACGCAGGGCAGCAATGCGGGTACTTTCCTGGAAGATTTTAAAGCTAAAATCAAAAACGCCGTTGTTTTGGACTATGCTTCTTTCAACAACATCGGCAAAGAATACGATCAGGCCGTTAATGCTAAAATCGCCGCATGGCTGAATAATTTGTAAATCTTATAAAAAGCCCCGTTTCGGGGCTTTTTGATTTCATATTCAAACGGCTGAAGAAATAATTTTGACCGCATCAATTTCTTTTGTGCATGAAGCCAACATTAAGCTCAACCGTTTTTTATTTATTCCAGTCAGACCGGACAAAGCCCGTAAGTGCTCCTGTTCCCCTTTTTTCAACGAGTTGAAATTAAACAGAATAAAACGTGTTATTTTCATCTGCTTTTCAAAATTGTTGCGCTGCACTTTTGTCATGTTTGTTTTTTCCATTTCAACATATACGGCATCGGGAGCATACCGCCAGACGCCATTTGACAAAAAATCTGTCGTCCAGCTGTATAAAGACGATAAGTTAATAATGCTGACCGGATTGATTTGAGATGATAAAACAGCCGTTACATTCTCATATCCGTCTTTTTTCAGCATAATAAATACGTTGCTTTGGCTTCGTTTTACATCAACGGCACATGGTGTTGAACAAACGGGCATACCATTAATATAAACCTTTGCCTCAGTGATATTGGAATTTACGGTAATGCTTTGTTGCGTTCCGGAAAAAATCGTTCCGCAGGCAGATAACAGCATCAACGGCAAAAATAAAAACTTTTTCATGAACTCTCCTTATGAAAAAAAAGCCGCCCGGAAAGGCGGCGGGGAGTTCAGAAATCACACATAAGAATGATCGTTATGACCTTTAACCCCGTACCAAAAAATCGGCAGAAGTCTGAACATACGTCAAAACCTCCCCGACCATAACAATGAAATCGGGGATATAATCCTGTTTTGTGTACGACAAGACAGGTTACGGCGTTCATATCAAACACCGCTTATGTGAGAGCTTCTGACGGCTCCGCGCCTGATTTCCAGACACTTACATAAACAAATATCGTGTTTATGCCTGTTTAAAGAATATAAATTTCTATCAAAAACAGCAAGTTGTTTCATTCACATATAAAAAAAACCCCGTTTCCGGGGCTTTTTATTTAATTCAATGTTTTGCCTAAATCGTCCACGTGCAAAATCGAATCATGAAATTTTTCGGCGCTTAATTCATAATTATCCACGTGCCAGCCGGGAACGTGCGTCGCCTTTTCAATCAAGGCCGGCAAATCGTCGCGGGTTAATCCGACTTCGGCCAACGTCACGGGCAGTCCCGTTTGGCGGTAAAAGCGCATTACACGGTCGCGCAGTTCCGTCTGGCCGTCGTAATCCAGCAGAACCAAAACGCCGAAAGCAACCAAAAATCCATGCAGATATTGATGCGAAACGGGAAAAATCGTCGCGCCGTAATAAAAGCAATGCGCCAGATTGGTATTATAATAAAATTCCGGACAAACCGTCATATTACTGACCAGCCCCGTTGAAATAACAATGTCCAAAATGACTTCCTGCAAAGCCTGCGACGTTCTTTTTTCACGGCAGGATTTTAACGCCTCTTCCCCGTATTGCAGCAGCGGTTCGGTACAGGCGGCACATAACGCTTTGCCGACCAGCAGATTTTGATCCAGCCTGACATGACGCAGCGCCAGCGCGACTTCGGCTTCTTTGCTTAAAGCGTCGCCGATACCGGCCTGCAGATATTCAATCGGAGAATTCGCAATAATTTTATCATTGATAAAAACGCACAAAGGCGGCTTTACACTGTAAAAGTTGTTTTTAAAGCTGCCGTCGGCGTTATACATGATCGCCAAAGCCGTACACGGCGCGCAGTTTGAAGAAATCGTCGGAAACGTAAACAAGGGTTTATCCAACCGTTCGGCAACGACTTTACAGGTATCGCAACATTTTCCGCCGCCGACGGCCAAGACAACGTCCGCCCGTTTTACCGTATCGTTATTGGTCAGCATATCCACATTTTCATATGTGGAATCTCCGCCGAACCAAACTTGTCCCAAAACGGCGATACCGTCTTTTTTCAAAGCGTCCGTCAGTTCTGATCCGGCAGCGGACATTGCCCTTTTTCCGCCGATAATCACAGCCGTACGGCCGTATTTTTTAATAAAAGAACCGGCCTTTTGATAAACGTCTGCACCGATCGCGTAATCCGGCAAAGTAACCACTGAACGTTTCATTTTTTCACCCCTTTTTATAAACTGAAAATATTGATTTTTTATAGAGTTTTTAAACAGGGAAGTCAATTCAAGATCAGCGGTTTCCTTCAGCGCGGTCATACGTGTTCCGAACTATTTCAGCCGTTTTTTCAAAGCGCGCGCCGCCGGCAGTTCAACAGCGTGACGAACGATAACACCTGATAAATATACAAGAAAAAGTGTTATAAAAACAGTAAGATATTTATAATCCGAATATTTTTGAAAAAAATAATCAGAAATCAGAAGTGTAATATCATGTCTGAAAATACTTTCTACAAAAGAAGCAAAAAAAGAAATTATAAAAAACAGATATCAAATTGTCGTCGGCTTTTCCGGGTACTGTAAAACTACTTCCGTTCCCGATTTCAAATCTGTTGAAAATGTGATTTTTCCTTTATATGAAAACCATACCCCTGTTGTTAAAAAGCTGTAATTGCGGCAAAAATCTTTTCCTTCATAAAAAAATCCCCCATAAACCGCCTTTCAGCGGCTCGGGGAGTTGAGAAAACCACAATAAGGTAAATGGTCCTTTTGACCTTTAAAGTCAGCCAATGCGGGACTTTACTTCTGAACTATAATACGAAAGATATGAATTTATTTCAAGGTATTCGCCGTAAGAGCGTCAGTTTTTTTCATGCTGTAATAAAAAACACCCTCCAAACGGGAATTTCCCGCCGGGAGGGCGTTTTCCACAAACGGGTAGTTCAGGAATTCATTGCGTCAAAAAAGTCGTGGTTGTTTTTCGACTGTTTTAATTTTTCCATTAAAAATTCCATCGCGTCGGCCGGCCCCATCGGCATCAGCACGCGACGCAGAACCCACATCTTGGACAGCATGTCTTTGCCGACCAGCAGTTCTTCCTTGCGTGTACCGGATTTCGTAATGTCAATCGCGGGGAAAATACGTTTATCGGATACCTTGCGGTCCAGAATGATTTCGGAATTGCCCGTGCCTTTGAATTCTTCAAAAATCACTTCGTCCATACGCGACCCGGTATCAATCAAAGCCGTAGCGATAATCGTCAAAGAACCGCCTTCCTCGATATTTCTGGCCGCGCCGAAAAAGCGTTTCGGTTTTTGCAAAGCATTCGCGTCAACACCGCCGGTCAGCACTTTGCCGGAACTGGGCACAACCGTGTTATAAGCTCGTGCCAGACGTGTGATCGAATCCAGCAAAATAACAACGTCACGTTTGTATTCAACCAGGCGTTTGGCCTTTTCAATCACCATTTCCGCGACCTGAACATGGCGCGAAGCCGGTTCGTCAAACGTCGAGCTGATAACTTCACCTTTAATCGTACGGCTCATTTCCGTGACTTCTTCGGGGCGTTCGTCAATCAACAGGACAATCAGGTAGATTTCCGGATTGTTTTGCGTGATTGCGTGCGCGATATTTTGCAGCATAACCGTTTTACCGGTTTTAGGTGGCGCGACGATCATTCCGCGCTGGCCTTTACCCTGCGGGCAGATCAGGTCGATGATTCTGGACGTCATGTTTTTATTGTCCAGATCGTTTTCCATTTTGATTTTTTCCGTCGGGTGCAGCGGCGTCAAGTTATCAAAGTTAATCCGGTAGCGCACGTTTTCCGGATCCGTAAAGTTAATTTTCAACACCTTAGACAAAGCAAAGTATTTTTCCCCGTCTTTGGGCGCGCGCAGTTCGCCTTCGACCGTATCGCCGGTTCTTAACCCGAATTTGCGCACCTGGCTGGGAGAAACGTAAATATCGTCAGGTCCGGGCAGATAATTGGATTCGGGAGAACGTAAAAATCCGAAACCGTCCTGTAAAACTTCGATAACACCTTCGTCCACCAGAACTTCGTCATTTTTAGACAGCTGCTTTAAAATAGCAAACGTCAGATCCTGCGTCCGCAGCGTTGAAGCGTTTTCAACGCCCAATTCTTCCGCCATGCTTAACAGTTCGGCGGGAGATTTCTTTTTCAAATCTTTTAAATGCATATAAACTCTGTTTGTTGTTTAAGGAAACGGGCCGTCAGCCCAAAGAAGAGAATTTCGTTTTATATTTTTTGGCACTGCCGGTCAAGTCGAAAAAAAAATTTCCCTTCAATAAATATATTATAAAATAAGATGTTGTTTTTTGTTGTTGCCTGTGGATAAGTCGGACGCAATTTTATCCACAGCTTTTTAACAGAAGCAATCACATTTTAAGGTTGTCGGTTAAAACGGAAAAAATAATTTTTTCGGGCGAAAATCAGCCGATTCGTTCCATAACGGGGATAACGGGGATAACTTTTATCCCGTTTTTAATCCGGACAGTGACTTTTTTTATACACATCTGCATAAAAAACGGGACATAATCGAATAAAAGGGATAAAACTAAAGAGTTCCTTTATTTATCAGACTTATGCACAGGGGCTTTGAAAAATGTTGATATTGGCTTCCAAAAGTAAAAGCAGGCAAGACCTTTTAGACGCGGCGGGGGTCGAATTTAAAAGCGTTTCGGCCGGAATTGACGAAGAAGCTGTTAAAAAAGAAATGCGAATTGCCGGACAGGACAGCCGCAAAACCAGTCTGCAGTTGGCTACGGAAAAAGCAATGGCGGTTTCTAAAAAATATCCCAGAGCTTTTGTTATCGGGGCGGACCAGATTCTGGATTTAAAGGGGGAATGGTTTTCAAAACCCGCTGATTTGAACGCGGCGCATAAGCATTTAAAAAAGTTAAGAAATAAAACGCATTTGCTGGTGAACGGCACGGCTGTTGTCAAAAACGGCAGTCTGGTATGGTTTGACAATTCCGTCGTTAAAGTGACGATGCGCGATTTTTCGGATAATTTCCTGGACGATTATCTGGCCGAAGCGGGGGAAGACGTCTGCAATTCCGTCGGGGCTTATTATATGGAAGATTTGGGCGCTCAGCTGGTCAAATCGTACGAGGGGGATTATTTTTCAATTCTCGGGCTGCCTCTGCTGCCTTTGTTGGAATGTCTGCGCACATGCGGAGAATTGAAAAAATGACGTTTCGTCGGGCCGGTGTTGTCGGTTATCCCGTTCATCATTCAAAATCGCCTCTGATTCATAATTACTGGCTGCAAAAGTACAATATTGACGCTGTTTACGACGCTTTTGAAATCAAGCCAGAAGAACTGTCCGCATTTACCGCGGGACTGGTTGAAAACGGTTTTGCCGGCATTAACGTTACGGTGCCGCACAAAGTCGGCGTTATGTCTTTGATGAAAGAGTTATCTGTCGAAGCGCAAAAAGCCGGCGCCGTTAATACGGTTGTCGTACGTTCGGACGGGACTTTTTTCGGTCATAATACGGACGGTTTCGGGTTTTTGGCAAATCTGATTGAAAACAAGCCGGATTTTGACGTTAAAAAATCTCCGGCCGTCGTTTTGGGAACGGGCGGAGCGGCCAGAGGCGTTTGCGCCGCTTTAATTCTGGCGGGCGTTCCTGAAATCAGGCTGGTTTACAGAACAAAAGAAAAAGCCGAAAATCTGGCGCGGTCCGTCGGCGGCAATTTCCGCCTGATTGAATGGGAAAAAAAAGAACGGGCTTTATGCGAAGCGGGGCTTTTGGCCAATGCGACGACTTTGGGCATGAACGGATTTGATCCGCTGAAAATTGATTTAAGCGATCTGTCCGAAACGGCTGTCGTTGCCGATCTGGTTTACGCGCCTTTGAAAACGGAATTGTTAAAACTGGCGCAACAAAAAGGCTGCCGTACGGCGGACGGTCTGGGCATGCTGCTGCATCAGGCCAGGCCGGCTTTTCGGGCATGGTTCGGAATTATGCCGGAAATTACGCCGGAATTAAGGGAACTTGTACTGAAATGAAAAAAAGTATTGTTGTCGGATTGACGGGCGGCATGGGCGCGGGAAAGTCAACGGCGGTCAGTATGATTAAAAAAATGGTGATTCCTGTTTTTGACAGTGACGAAGCCGTACACAGGCTGATGCGGGACAACGCGGAAATGAAAGCCGTATTTTACCGGAAATTTCCGCAAAGCCTTGTAAACGACCAAATTGACCGCTCCGTCTTATCCGCGTTGATTAAAGACCGGCGGCTGGACGTCAGGGAACTGGAAAAAATCATTTATCCTTTTTTGGAACAGGAATTACAGGCGTTTTTCGCCCGCCACCGGTTTGAACCGGTTGTTGTATTGGACGTTCCTTTATTGTTTGAAGCCGGCTGGAATCGGTTTTGTGACAGGATAATCGTTCTGAGCGCGCCGGCGGACGTTTTAAAGCAGCGCGTTTTCAGCCGTCCGGGAATGACCGAGCAGAAATATGACGCTTTGACAGCCAGACAGATGCCCGATCATGAAAAGTGTTCAAAGGCGGATTATATTATCGAAACGCAGTACGGTATCGAACCGGTACGGAATAAACTGACGGAAATCATGGAAGAATTAAAATGCGTGAAATCGTTTTAGATACGGAAACAACGGGATTGGATCCTTATTCGGGGCACAAGCTGGTTTCTATCGGCTGTGTCGAACTGGAAAACCATATGCCGACAGGCAAAACGTATTACCAGTTAATCAATCCGGAACGCGACGTTCCCGAAGAAGTCGTCAAAGTGCACGGCCTGACGAACGAGATTTTGGACAAAGAACCGCCGTTTCGGGATATTGTCGACGACTTTCTGGCTTTTATCGGCGATGCGCCGTTAGTCATTCATAACGCCGAATTCGATATGAAGTTTATCAATGCGGAACTGTCATGGATTAAACGCGATCCGATTCCCATGGACAGAACGATTGACACACTGCTGATTGCCCGGCGGAAATTTCCGGGATCACGTGTTAATTTGGACGAATTATGCCGCAGATTTGACATTGACAATACGAAAAGAACAAAGCACGGAGCTTTGCTGGACTCCGAACTGCTGGCGGAGGTCTATCTGGAACTGCTGGGAGGACGGGAACCGGGATTTGTTCTGGGAATGAAAGAAAAAGAAAGCGTTTTGGAAATCAAAGCGCACGGGGAAATGGAAAAAAAGCCCCGTAAAGAACCGCGGCCTCCGGTTTTTCTGGAAGGCGAAGCGGAAAATCACGAAGCTTTTTTAAAAAAACTGAAAAATCCCGTCTGGCTCAGTTAACTGTAGCGTTTTCTTTCTGTTTTTTGATTTCTTCCATACGCTTATGATACAGACCGACGAAATCAATCGGGTTGATCATCAGGGGCGGGAATCCGCTTTCACGCGTCAGATCGGCGATGATATTGCGGACAAACGGAAACAGCAGGCGCGGAATTTCGATTAACAAAATCGGTTCGACATGTTCGGCGGGTACCTGAACGGAAGCGATGCAACCGTATTCGACTTCACACAAAAAAGCTACCTTGTCTTCAACCTTGGCTTCCGCTTTAATTTTCAAAGCAACCTGATATGTCGTTTCCTGTACTCTGGCCGCCTGAACGTCAACGGAAACATTAATTTCGGGATTGGATTTTAATTCTGTAAAGATTTGCGGAACATGGGGGGCTTCGAATGAAATGTCTTTGACAAACTGAGCATTGATCGCGATTGAAACCTCTTGCGTATTGTTTTCGGTATTATTTTCGTTCATAAGTATTCTCCTGATTAAAAAATCTGCTATACTCTACCTTAATCGAATAAGGAATAAAAGAAGGAAGGTTAAAATTATGTCACAACAGTTCCAATTTTTGGACATCATCTTTTTGGGGATAATTGTTCTGCTTTTGATCAATCGCCTGCGCAGTGTTTTGGGAACGCGTCCTTCGTCCGATGAAACGGTTAAAAATACCGAAACGGCACAGCCGGCTTCTTCGTCCGATAAAATTGTGGATATTTCCGAATACCGCACAATCGAAAGCGCCGGCGGTTCGGCAAAAATGGAACATGACCCGACAGCCGGCGGGGAATTTGAAGAAAATGCCGAAGTTGTTCAAAACTTGAAAAAAATCAAAGAAACTTATCCTTCTTTTGACCTGGTCGATTTTATGCAAAAGGCGCCGCGTGCTTTTGAATATATTGCCGCCGCTTTTGCCAAAGGGAACAAAAATGATTTAAAACCGCTGCTGAGTCCTGAAATTTTTGCCAGTTTTGAAAAAGTAATCGATGAACGCAAAGAACGCGGCGAAACGGCCGAATTTAACCTGATCGGATTTAAGACGATCCGTTTGACCAAAGCGGAAACGGCCGGCGATGACGTCGAGCTGACCGTTGAATTTGAAACCGAGCAAACAAATATCGTCAAAGACAGTCAAGGACAGTTGATTGTCGGCGATCCGACGTATATTGAAACGGTAACGGACGTCTGGACGCTGCGAAAAAATATGAAATCCGGCAGCCCGATCTGGGTATTAACGGCGACGCATAGTAAAATATAAGCGTGATGAAACGCGTTATTTCAGGTTTGGGACTGGCCGTCGTTCTTTTGTCCGCGGTGTTTTTAAGCTTAAAAAAAACGCCGCCGCCCGTGTTGTCGGAACAAACGGACGATTTAATTCAAGAACAGCCGGATAATCTGCGGCTGACCGAAACGACGTTTGACAAGCTGGACGGATTTGAAACAGATCAAATAAAGCAGGCTTTGCCGGCGTTGAAAAGATCGTGCGCCGTTTTGGAAAAACGTTATGCGCGCTGGCGGGAATTTTGTAAAAAGCTAAATCAGAAAACTTTTACGGCAGACGACGAATTGCGTTCCTTTATCAAAAAAGAAATGCTGGTTTTTGCCGTCAATAACAGTGAAACGGGATTATTTACTGGATATTATGAACCTGAAATAGAAGGTTCTCTGGTAAAAACAAAGGAATACACCGTTCCCGTTTACGCTTTGCCACAGGATATCGTCCGGATTGATTTGGGAAAATTCAATCCGAAATTCAAAGGGGAAATTTTATTCGGAAAACAGGACGGCAAGGAAATAAAGCCTTATTTAACCCGACGTGAAATCGAAACGGGAAAGGTTAACTTTCCGGCGAAAATTATTGCTTGGGTTAAAGAACCGGCGGAATTGTTTATATTACAGATTCAGGGATCCGGAATATTAAAACTGCCCGACGGAAAAAAAATCGGAATAGGATATGCCGGCAATAACGGCCATGCTTTTACGGGGATCGGCAGCGTTATGGCGCAGCGGGGGTTGTTAAAGGACGGCGTTTATACAATGGCGGAAATTAAAAACTGGCTGATTGCCAATCCACAACAGGCGCAAAGCCTGATGCATGAAAATCCCCGCTATATCTTTTTTAAAAAAACGGATCGTCCCGGCGCCGTCGGGTCTTTGGGCGTTCCTTTGACCGCGGGCAGAAGTCTGGCGGTTGATCCGGCTTATGTTCCTTTGGGCAGTTTTTTATGGCTGCAGACGACGGCGCCGGACGGATCGGCTTTAAATCGTCTGGTCACCGCTCAGGATACGGGCAGCGCGATCAAAGGCGCCGTCAGAGGCGATTTTTTCTGGGGAACGGGGGATAAAGCCCTGAAAGAAGCCGGACGCATGAAAAGTCGGGGAGTTTATTTTCTTCTGCTGCCCAAAAGTAAATAAAGGAATAAAGTAATGAAGTTGCCTTTACCGCCGCCGACACGTGAAGATATGATTATTTTTCAAGGACTTCAGCGTGCTTTGGTTGAAAAAAAAGCTCTTGTCAAAATTGATTTTAAACGGTTGAACAAATTTAAATCTCCCTTTTTTAATCCGTGGGAAAACGTTTTGCCTCTTTTGGTTATTCTTACATTGTCTTTGGCTTTGATGATTGCCGACAGCCTGATGACGGGAACGTTGGTTTTAATGGTCTTATGCGTCGGGTATGCTTTTTTAATGCCGTATTTTCTGGAACCGTTTATGCACAACCGTGTTGTTAAACGGATCATTCCCAGAATAGAAAAATTCCTGATTGCCTGGCGATATGGCGGTTTTTCTATTGTATTGGCCGCCGATCCGCGCTATTCCTGTCAGGCGCCGCTGGGAAACTGGCAGCAGTTTACACAGGCTTATTTCCCGGATTTAATTCCGCAGAATATGGACGGAAAAAGCGATGGCATCGGATAACGGTGATTTGGAATTATGGAAAGCCGTAACGGAAACCGTTCGGCCGTTGAAATCAAAAACGCCCGCAAAAAAAGCAGAGCATGTTTCTTTGCGCAAAAAACTGACCGTTGATGTCAAACCTGTCCGTCACAGCCCGAATCTGGATTATGGAATTACCGACGTTTTAAGCGAAGGTGATATTCACGCGATGGATAAAAAGACGGGACAGCGGTTCAGAAACGGCGATATGCCGATTGACGCCGTTTTGGATCTGCACGGCCATACGCTTGAAAGCGGCTTTAAGGCGCTGGTGAAGTTTATTTACGAACAGAGCAGGCGTAATGCGCGCTGTCTGCTGCTGATTACCGGAAAGGGCGGATTTTTAGGCCGCGGCGTGCTAAAAGCGGAAGTGCCGGCCTGGATTAATTCTCCGGAAATTCGCAGTTTGGTTTTGTCCTATACGCTGGCAAAGCCCAAAGACGGCGGAGAAGGGGCTTTTTATATTCTTTTAAAACGCAACAGATCGTGATAAAACAGGTCTGACAGAAAGGATAGAAAATGAACGGGACTATTTTTGCGCCGGCAACGGCTTCGGGCAAAGCGGGGGTCGCCGTTATACGCGTTTCAGGGCCGCAGGCGCTTGAAGCCGTTAAGAAAATGACGGCAATCAAAACGCCGGTTCCCAGAAAAGCAATGTTTTCCGAAATTCATACGCCGGACGGCACGGCGGTTGACAACGGGCTTGTGCTGTACTTTCCCTGCCCGAACAGCTTTACCGGCGAAGACGTCGTTGAATTTCAAACGCACGGCGGACGCGCGATTATATCGGCCGTTTTAAGCGGTTTGGCGCAGATTAACGGTTTCAGACCGGCCGGCCGCGGAGAATTTACCAGACGCGCCGTTGAAAACGGAAAAATGGATTTAACGGCGGCCGAAGGACTGGCGGATCTGGTCGACGCGGAAACGGAACAGCAAAGAAAACAGGCGCTGCGGCAAATGGGCGGCGCTTTGGCTAAAATATATGAAGACTGGCATGACCGCCTGCTGCACGTTCTGGCGTGGATGGAAGCTTATATTGATTTTCCCGAAGAGGAAATTCCCGAAAACGTTTCCGCGGACGTGCGCGGCAAAATTGCCGGTTTAATGTCTGAAATTCAAGTTCATTTAAATGACGGCCGGCGCGGGGAAAAGTTGCGCGACGGGTTTCAGATTGCCATTATCGGCGCGCCGAACGCTGGAAAATCCAGCCTGATGAACCGACTGGCGCAACGTGATGTGGCGATTGTTTCGTCAACGGCCGGCACGACGCGCGATATTATCGAAGTCCGGCTGGATATTAACGGTTATCCCGTGATTGTCGCCGATACGGCTGGGTTGCGCGATACAGATGAAGAAATCGAGGCCGAAGGCGTGCGCCGCGCCAAAGCCAGAGCGGAGGAAGCCGATCTGGTTTTATGGCTGTCAGACGCTTTGAAAGGTAAAAATAATACGGAAACCGAAAAAATTGATTCCGAAAAGATTTTCTGCATTATGAACAAAGCCGATCAGGCGGAACCGCAAAACGACGATAATATTTGGATCTCCGCTAAAACGGGGCAGGGGATTGATGTTCTTTTGGATCGGATCGGGCGCTTTGTCGAAGAAAAAATGGCTTTGCGCGAAGAACCGTCTTTGACCCGCCTGCGGCACAGAAAAGCGCTGGAAGAATGTCTGCAGTGCCTGAATTCCTCTTTAAAAGCGCCTGAAATAGAGTTAATGACGGAAGATCTGCGCATGGCGATGCGGTCTTTGGGAAAAATCACCGGACAGGTGCAGGTCGAAAAATTGCTGGACGTTATTTTTAAAGATTTTTGCATAGGAAAATAATGACGAATACTTTTGACGTAATTGTTGTCGGCGGCGGCCACGCCGGGTGTGAAGCGGCGGCGGCGGCGGCGCGCATGGGGGCGAAAACGCTGCTGTTGACCCACAAAATCGCAACGATCGGCGAAATGTCGTGCAATCCGGCGATCGGCGGATTAGGAAAAGGTCATCTGGTGCGCGAAATCGACGCTTTGGACGGCGTTATGGGACGCATTGCCGACAAAGCCGGAATCCAGTTCAGGCTGTTAAACAGTTCCAAAGGTCCCGCCGTTCAGGGGCTGCGCACACAGGCTGACAGAAAACTGTACCGGCAGGCAATGCAAGCGGAATTGTTAAACTATGAAAATCTAACAGTTAAAGAATGTGCGGTCGAAGGGTTGCTTTTCCGTGAAGATCCTGTACGTGTAACGGGCGTCGTCGGCGGCGACGGAACGGAATATACGGCCGGCGCCGTTATTTTGACGGCCGGAACGTTCCTGCACGGGTTGATGCATGTCGGGGAAACAAAAACCGTCGGCGGGCGCGTCGGGGACGTTTCCTGCGAACATTTATCCGGTTTTTTAACCCGTCTGGGATTGACGGTCGGGCGGCTGAAAACGGGAACGCCTGCCCGTCTGGACGGAAAAACGATCAATTATGACATTATTCAGCGTCAGGAAGGCGATCCGGATCCCGAACCGTTTTCTTTTCTGGACGATAAAATCACAACACCGCAGATTGCCTGCTACATTACGGCGACGAACAAAACGACGCATGACATTATCCGGGCGAACATGCATCGCGCGCCGTTGTTTTCCGGACAGATTAAAGGCATCGGGCCGCGTTATTGCCCCAGTATCGAAGACAAGCTGGTTAAATTTGCCGGCAGAGATTCACATCACGTGTTTTTGGAACCGGAAGGTCTTGACGACGATACGGTTTATCCTAACGGCATTTCGACGTCTTTGCCGGCAGACGTGCAGGACGCTATGATTCATTCGATCAAAGGATTGGAAAACGTTCGCATTATCCGTCCGGGATATGCGATTGAATACGATTATATCGATCCTTTGGAAATGCGTACGACGCTGGAAACCAAAAAAGTATCCGGCCTGTTTATTGCGGGGCAGTTAAACGGTACGACGGGATATGAGGAAGCGGCGGCTTTGGGATTGCTGGCGGGCGTGAACGCCGCTTTGAAAGTATCCGGTTCCGATAAAGAATTTACGCTGGACCGCGCGGACGCGTATGTGGGAGTCATGATTGACGATCTGACAACCAAAGGCGTCGACGAACCGTACCGCATGTTTACGTCGCGCGCCGAATATCGGCTGCTGCTGCGTTCCGACAATGCCGATATGCGCTTGACGCCCAAAGGTATTGATGTCGGCTGCGTCGGGTTGAAACGCCGGCGGTATTTTGAAGAAAAAGTCAAAGCTTTAAACGAAGCACGGCAAAAATTGAATGCAGTCGGCGGAACGCCGAAAGAATTGGAAAAACTGGGATTTGAAGTCAATAAAGACGGGTCGCACCGCACTGGGTTTGATTTGCTGGCGTATGACAAAATCAACTGGGCGGATCTGGCCGCCGTATGGCCGCAACTGGGCGATACCCGCAAAGACGTTGTCGAACAGCTGGAAATCGAAGCCAAATACCGCGGCTATTTGCAGCGTCAGGAATCTGACATAGCGGCTTTTCGCAAAGACGAAGCGTTAAAAATACCGGCGGATATTGATTATAAGAAAATCGGCGGTTTATCAAACGAAGTCGTGATGAAATTAAACAAAGTCCGTCCCGAAACGCTGGGGGCCGCTTCGCGCATTTCCGGCGTAACCCCTGCCGCCGTAACGGCCGTTCTGGGATATATCAAATCGGCGAAGCCTTAAAGCGATCAGCGTTCGTGATTTTTTATTTGTTTTATTGCCGAATATACTCCGGAAGAAGACTTTTCGGCTTTTTTGATTATTTTTGTTTGTAAAGATTCTTTGCTCGGTTTTGAAGCAATCATTGCGTCAAATTTTTTTTCTTTTCCCGGGTACAGCATACGATATAAATTTTTGAGGTCTTCTTTTTTGACGTTTCCTTTATTTAATTCACGGATAAACATCATATCGTTAAACGCCAATCTGTTATTTCGGTCGTTTGCTGTTTGCGGCGGAATGTAAGCGTCCAAGCGCTGTTGCGCAGCGGCGTTGATTTCGGATTGGTTTTCCGTTACGGCCTTTAAAGCGTCTTGTCCTTTTGTTTCAAAATCAACGGCAAATCCTGTCCGTTCGCAGGATCGTCCTTCTTTGACAAAACAATGGCCCGTCGCTATTTTAATGCCGTAATCAAATTGATTACGGACACAATCTCCGCTGTTTTCAGCATAACAGCCGGACGTGTTTTCTCCGGCGATCGTCAAACCGGGATGACCTTTTAAATATTGACATAAACTTTCGCCTGCAGAACCCGTTTCTCTGTTGGTTAATAACGTAACGGGGCGTTTGAAACCGCCGTTAGCGAACGGAGGAAATTCCTGTTCATGACCGGAATAATCACAAACGGTTACAAATTCTCCGGTATATTTATGTTCTTTTTGACGTTGCGTGTATTCTTCCATACTCATTTCACCGTTTGCGCAACGTAAATAATCGTTTTGCGGCGTATCTCTGTAAGACATTTTTTCAAACGGAGCGACTTCGTTGCCATACAGCATTTGACCGATAAGTTCATAAGGAATTGACGGACCGCCCGGATTACTGCGAACATCAATGATTAAGGAATCAACTTTTTCGGTACCGTTTTCGTTAAATAAAGTATTACGTACCTGATTACGCAACTCTATCCAATCTTTGGGACTGGTTGATCCGAGATCGTTAATGGCAAGAATTGTTGATTTTCCGTCTTCGGATAATTTAATTTCCCAAGGTTTTTCTTTATCACAGCTGTTTTTTCCGACTTCTGTCGGGTTGGGTTCGCGCGGTATTAAATTTCCCTGCCCCGGAGACACTTTTAAATGTTCATCGGGCAGAATTTGCAATGCCGCGTCAACTTTGTTGTAAAAACCGTCTTTCTGTGTGTTTTTAAGATCAAGAGGTTCTGAAATATTATTATAAAGTTCAGCGATAGCCGTTTCAAATTTGTCAGTTGTTTCTTTGTCCCATAAAGTATATCCGGCATGTCCTTTTGAAATCAGCAGAGCGATTTTGGCTAACTCTTGGCGTTGTTCGTCGGGAGTAATTGTTTTTCTGTCTGTTTTTTCCGTTTTTACCGCCGGGTTTGGTAAAGTAACCGAATTAATAATTTGCTCAAACGTTAATTTTTCAGACATACTATTCTTTCCCTCATTCTAAGAATAACTTATATTTTAAGTAGAATGGGGGAAATTTTCAATTAAATTTCCTGCCGGCAGATAAAACGCTTAATCTGCGCGTTAATAAAATTTTGCAGCCATTCCAGATCGTCTTTGGGCAGGCCGCGGCCGATATGGGTCGTTTGGCCGTCCGCACCGATGACCAGCGTATATTTAAAATCATAGCTGTTGTGAATAACGTAAATATATTCCAGTTCTTCGGGTTTGATCAAAAAGCCGAAAGACGGAAAAAACAGCCACCGCGATTTGATGCGTATGCCGTTCGGGGAAACAATAATTCTTTTGCGTCTGAAAAACAGCGACAGAGGAATCAGCACGAACAGCACCAATGTTGCGAAAATAACCGGCAGATAAGAAAGCGTCAGGTGAAAAATAAACCCGAAAAACAGAATTGAGAAAAAAGCGCAGAAACACAAAATTCCCGAAAACACGGAAAAAGCGCTGTCGCGGATTTGCGGATCAATCTGACAGGTATCGGCATTTTCTATGATTTTAAAAGAACGCGGGATTTTATATAAGTTTTTGTCCGAAACAGGAACTTTTCCCTGCATAATCAAATCGGGCAGCGCTTTTTGAATATCCTCGGGCGCGATTTCGATAATACCGTCCGCTGTATTAAACACGGCTGGCATTTGCAGCTGGCGGGCCAATTCTTCCCATTTTTGAGAAATATTTTCACCGTCCTTCGTAATATACAAAGGAATGGTTTTTGTTTCGTTGGGGTGCTGCAGATCGATTATATGCTGCGTATAAGACGTTAACCCTAAAACGTTGACAATCCTTGTTCTGTAACGCACACCCAGATATTCGGTCAGGGAATCCGCCATTCTGGTGCTGTGTTCAAACGGTTTTTGAATAACGACGGCGGCAAATTTATGCCCGATGAAAAAGTCGCGGCCGTAAAACATTAACATCAGCCGGGTGATAATCAGAAACAATCCCAGTCCGACAAACAGCCACGAAGCGGGCAGTGTGTTGTTTGTTGCCGGTAAAGGCAGATTGTCGACTTTGGAAAACAGGGAATCGTCTGTTGTTGTAAAATCAGCCGCGACCCCCAGGCCGATTAACAGTATTCCCAGACCTATTCCCCAATAAACACGTTTTTTGGATACCCGGTCTTTTGCCTGAGTCGGACGGCGAGAAATGTCAAAATCCAAAAAAGAAGCCAGCGGACGCAGCCGCCGCGTTTCAATTTTTTCTTCGCTGACAGACAGGCTTTCCAGTTCGTCTAAATCAGTGTTTTGCAACAATTCGTCTTGAACCATACCTTCCTCAAAACCATGTTTTTTTTAAGTTATGACAAATTCGTCTTTGCTCTGCAATAGCAATATACTATAAATAATATGAAAAGGATATTTTTTCATTAACGGAAGTGATATGGAAACAGCTCTGACTTCAACCGCCGGCCTTATTCCGATGCTGCTCAGTTTGGTGGGCGTGTTGGTAACGCTGCAATATTTAAAGGGAATGGCCGATTTTTCTGCGGCGATCCGGTTTGTTTTCTGGGGGTTTGTTTTTATTTTTGCCGCGAAACTGCTGGTGTTTGCCGCCGGTTTTATGCCGCAGGGATATTATTATTTTTGTTCGCTGTTGTTTCATTTGTGTTCCGCCGTTTTTCTGACCGCCGGCAGCCTGAGTATCAAAGGGGTCAAGTTTTTTAACAAAACGGTCATTATTTCCGCATGTCTGCTGGCCGCGGTATGGAGCTGGTATGTCGTCATTATTACGCGGGACGCCGGAACGCTGACTTTGTCTTTGGCGGCGTCGACGGCCGGATATGCGTTTTTGGCCGCATCGTTGTGGCGGCGCAAAACACTGCGCAATTCAATCGGTTTTGTCATTACGGGTTGGTTCAGCGTTTTTCTGGTGCTGTACAACTTGCTGTCATTGATGTCGTGGGGGCAGAGTCTGCTGTCGCCGGCGTTCGAAACATTTCTGTATATCGCCATTATGTGCGGCTGGATATTGATTTCAAACAATATGATGGCGCATCAATTCGATACGCTGGAACAAGTCGCCGAAGAAAGCAAAGAACGTCTGCGTCTGATGATTCAAATGTCGCCGTTTCCGATTATTATTTCCCGGTTAAAGGACGATCAGCTGATGCTGATTAACAACAAAGCGGGGGCTTTATTCGGTTTGGACGTCAAACACCCGGGCAATTTTAAAACGGTTGATTATTTTGCCGAACCGTCCAAAAGAACGGAACTGCTGGCAAAGCTTGAAAAACACCCGGTTGTCGATGATTTTGAATTTTTGGTCAAACCGCGCAAAGGCGAACCGTTCTGGCTGTTGTTGTCTGCCCGCGTGATAGACTTTGAATACGAAATCGCGCTGTATATGGCTTTCCAGGACATTACCGACCGCAAGAAAAAGGAAATGCAGCTGTTTGATCAGGCGACGAAAGACCCGCTGACAAAATGTTACAACCGCCGCCAGTTTGAAGAGCTGGCCAAAAACGAAATTCAACGTTCGCGCCGTTACAATCACCCGTTCTGCCTGTTTATGATTGACGCGGACCACTTTAAAAACGTTAACGATACGCACGGTCATGCCGTCGGGGATCTGGTGCTGCAGGCTTTAGCCGATTGCTGCCGCCGGACATTGCGAGAATCTGATATTGTCGCCCGTTTCGGCGGGGAAGAATTTGTTATTCTGCTGCCCGAAGCGTCTATCGAAAATGCTTTCCGCGTTGCCGAACGATTAAGAATCAAAATTTCCAAGCTGGTTGTTAAAAATGAACAAAATCAAGATGTTCAGTTTACGGTCAGTATCGGTCTGGTTTCGTCAACCGTAACGGACGACATTCCCGAAATGTTGAAAATGGCGGACGAATCTTTATATGTCGCCAAAGAAAACGGCCGAAATCAGGTTGTCGTTTATGAAAACGACGGCCCGAACAAGGATTTGCCGAAACCGGAGGGGGAAGATATTGACAAAGCCAAAGCAGAACCTTTGTATTATTTTAAACCGACAGGAATTCCGGCCGTTAAAAATCAGTCAGATGAACCGGCAGAAACAGGGGTTGTCGGGTTAAGCGGCGCTGCGGGAGCCGATGAGGCTGAACCGTCTTTGGACGATGACGGTGACGAAGAAATTCAAGCGCCGCCACAATCGCACGGTGTTTCGTTAAGTTCTTTGTATGACGACGAAGACGGTGACGACGCCTTTGTGCCGACCTCAAAACCGCCTGTTGCTCCGCCGGTTCCTTCTTCGCCGTCTGCTCCGGTTGTTCATGCGGAAACGAACGATCTGCCCATAACAAATGATCCGTTTGCAACAGACGCAGTATTTGCTGAAGATTTACCGCCTGAAGAAGAAGCTTTACCGGAGGAATATCCGCCCGTTGAAGCGG
>ULQL01061286.1_pt1 | contig 44375 bp, 48 predicted proteins | sample 1954411 | NCBI WGS metagenome assembly ULQL01 (sample SAMEA4835654, study PRJEB28245) | human gut metagenome | biome: gut microbiome; material: fecal sample | place: Denmark | collected 2008 | reverse complement strand
CAATTCCTATGGATTGGGAACATGCAATAAAACAAGCTGTCCGGCAGGACAATATTTCAACAGCGGCTCAAACAACTGCGTCGCTTGTTCTTCGGGAACATACTCCTCAGGCGGAACAGCAACATCTTGTTCCAGCTGCAATAATTTGTTCGTCGGCAGCAACGGCAGTATGAAATTTACATGTCTGTCATGTTCGACTACCGGAACATGCTTGACTTGCGGATATAACGGATCCTCCTCAGGATATAAAATGTCCAACGGCAGATGTGAATTTATCGGGTCCAACTCTGGATCAGGGGCCGGCTGTTACACCCATTCTAATTGCCCGCAAGGCTATGAATGCGGCGGGTCAAGAGGTTGCTCGAAATGCGCGTCCGGATCAAATCTGACCTATGGAAACTGCAACTGTCCCAGTGGGACAGTATCTGATGGAAACGGAAATTGTGTCGGCCAATGTTCATATCCGTATACCATACGCTGTCCGGAGAAAAGAGCCTGTTGTCAAGGTTCATGTTATGGTTATTCATCAAGCTGTTCTTATTATTAACACGATCAAAGCAAACAAGGCGGGATTTTCCCGCCTTGTTCATAACCGTTTTTTTACCGTTTAACGTATCCGATCAATGTTTCCTTGATCTTTTCATACTCGGCGACAGCGTTCATAATAACGTTGAACGCTTCGTTCTGATCTAAAAAGCCTTCAACGACAACGGTTTTGTTTTCCAGCTTCTTATAATCTTCAAAAAAACGCTGAACCTCGATCATACGGTGCGGCGGCAGTTCGTCAATCGACGAATAATGCGCATATTCGGGATCGTCTGCATGTACGGCAATAATTTTATCATCGGCTTCGCCCTGATCAATCATCTTCATCACCCCGATCGGGCGCGCAGACATAATCGTCAGCGGAAAAACAGGTTCCTGCCCTAAAACCAAAATGTCCAAAGGATCGTGATCTTCACAGTATGTGCGCGGAATCAAACCGTAATTTGCCGGATAATGCACGCTGGAATACAAAACACGGTCTACGCGGATCAATCCGCTGGGCTTATCCAATTCATATTTGTATTTCGACCCTTTCGGAACTTCAATAACCGCCGGAACAAACTGCGGTACTTTTCCGGCCAGCTCGACGTCATGCCATGGGTGCATGGTAAAATCTCCTTAAAAACAAATAACTGTAACAATAATATCACGCTGAACGTATTAAGAAAGAATGAAGTTATCTTGCAGGAAGGTTTTGAAAAAGTTATACTGAATCCGGCAACAAAAAAGGATAAAAACTTTGGCTAAAAAAACGGAACAGGAATCGTTTTACGAAATTCATCTGAATAAATATAACGAGCTGATGATTTCTTTGCGCGCCCGTGCTCCCGATCCCAGATCTGCCGTGCTGATTTATGACGGCGGCAATCATGCTTTGCTGTACAGAACCCCGGAATCGTCCGTTTTACTGGATTTTATCCACCCTGACGTCCGCCCCTATCTGTTAAAAGCGGATCAGGTTTTAATCGCTGAAACGCAAGATTATCAGGTGGTGCGCGAATATACGGCCGTCTGCCGACGGGTAAAAAATCTGCCGATCGACAGTGCATCCGTTAAGCCTTTGCTGAACGAACAGGACGCCGCCCGAATTGATGAAAGAAATCTGTATAAATGAAACAAGCGCAGTTTACTTTGGACGTTGAATCTACTCCGGCCGGTTTTACGGATATTACGCCGGCGATTAACAGATGCGTTAAAAATTCGGGGATTCAAACGGGGCTGCTGACCGTATTTGTCAAACATACTTCCGCCGGATTGACGATACAAGAAAATGCGGATCCCGATGTGCTGACCGATTTGAAAAACTTCTTTGACCGGGCGGTCCCGCAGGATAATTCCCTTTATACTCATACTTACGAGGGCAAAGACGACATGCCGGCCCATATCCGCACCGTTTTGACAAACGTATCCGTTTCAATTCCCGTCACAAACGGCCGGGCGGCATTGGGAACATGGCAGGCGGTTTATTTATGCGAACATCGCAATCAGCCGCATATCAGGCATGTCGTTTTACATTTAATCGGGGAATGAATCCGACCATTGTCCGGTGCGGCAGTATTCCAGCGGCGCAAAGCGTTCTTTATATGTCATATTGGACAATTCGCGGATCAAATATCCCAGATAAACATACGGTTTTTGCAGGCGGAGCGTTTGTTTAATCAATTCCAAAATCATAAAAGTTCCCGGACTTTGACCGGCGCAGGCCGGATCAAAGAAACTGTACACGGCCGACAATCCATCGTCTAAAACGTCAACCAGCATAACGCCTGACAAATGCGCGTCTTCGCCTTGTCTGACCTCCAGCAGGCAGCTGTCGACCGGAGAATCTTCGATCATGGCGCGGTATTCTTCAAAAAACATTGTTTCCATTGCGCTGCCGGCGTGACGCGCCGCCAGATATGTTTTAAACAAATCATATTGTTCGGCCGTCGCGACATTCGGCACAAAATGAACGGCCGCTTTTTCATTCTGCCGCATCGTCTTTTTCATTTTCTTAGACGGCGAAAAACGATCAACGCAGATGCGCACGGACACGCACGCGCCGCATTCAGGGCAAGACGGAATATAACAAACGTTGTGAGACCGTCTGAAACCGGCGCGGGACAAAGCGTTTGCCCAGCCCTGCGCGTTCGGCCCGTTTAAATCGACCGCCGTTTTGGATTCCATGCGATCCGGCAGATAATCGCACGGCGTCGGTTTTGTCGCATAGAACGTTTTCAGTATACTTTTCGTTTCAGCCATGCCGGATACAGTAAAAAAGAAAGTCTAAAAATACTTTAATAAAACCGTAAAATCAGCGTTTTTTTATCAGCGCAAACCATACATTCCGAAGCATACCGCCGGATCAAAGCCGTTCCGCGGTATCCGTCAGCTTTCAGAGGCCAGCGGATATTTTTTTTCTGGCTGATCCCGACTTGCATAAACTTATCCGTCCCCCAGGCAGTCAGGACAGGGGCTGCCCCGCCGTAACGAAGCGCATTTAAAACGGCTTCATGCACAGCCAGGCGCCGGCGGGAAAATTCTTCCGGCGGGAAAGGATCAAAACGGGCAGCAAATCGCAGCAAGTCAGCGGCGAAATCCCGGCCGTCGTCACGCAAAACAAACCGCGCGCCCCATTTTGCGAACAAAGGAAAAATCCCCGGCCGACCGGTATGGAATAAAACATTTTCTTCAAAAAAATCCGCCATTTCAGCCTTTCTTATTGACATTTAGAACCTCTTTTAATATTCTGATCAAGTAATTTTTTTTCAGCAGTCCTGCAGAAGGCTGCAAATCCTGAGGTCACCATACGGTGACCTTAGTTGTATCGGAGGCATTTTGGTCAAGATATGCTATATTGACGAATCCGGCGATCTGGGAACGTTGCCCGTTGATTCGGCTTGTGACGGCAATCATCAGCCCGTTCTGGCGATTGCCGGTATTTTTATTGACCACGAAGACCTGTATAATCTGACTCATGACTTTATCAAACTGAAATATCGCTATTATCCCGGCCTGAATTATCCCACGGATAAATTTCTGGATCGCATTATTCCCGAAATCAAAGGGGCCGATCTGCGCCGCAACGCCATGCGCGGCGGGCGGAGAATTAAGCGTCATGCCATCGGTTTTCTGGACCGTATCGTTGATTTGTTTTACAAATACAATATCCGCATTGTCGGGCGCATCTGGGTAAAAATCCCCGGAAAACCCTTTAACGGCAAAGCCGTGTACACGTCTTCAATCCAAAGCATTTACACTTATTTCGATAATTACCTTCAGCAGGAAAGCGATTACGGCATAGTCATTGCAGACAGCCGTGATTACATGAAAAACATCAACTTGTCCCATTCCGTTTTTACGCAAAAATTCAGGCACTTATACCCGTTATACCAAAACATTGTCGAAATGCCCTGTTTCGGGCACAGCAATAATCTGGCCGGGTTGCAGCTGTGTGATATTCTCTGTTCCGCTTTTTTGTTCCCGATCGCCAGCTACGTTTACTGTTCCAACGTCGTCCATAACGTTCATATTCAGCCGGGCGCTTTGGAACTGCGCAGCCGTTACGGTCACCGCCTGCGGGAACTGCAGCACCGATTTACGAACAAAAACGGATTTAATATGGGCGGCATTGTCGTTTCTGACCCGATTCAAAAACAAAACGCCATCGCCATGTTCAAAGAAATCGGAAAATAAAAAAGAATTTTTCAGTCTTTTAAATCGTCCCGAAAAAAAACACCGGGCAACAAGCCCGGCATTTTTCATTTAACGGTTTACCGTCCGCCGCGGCCGTAACGCCCGGCGACGACAGCCGTCTGAGCGGCGTCCCGCTGCCGCGGTTTTTTCGCCGCCGGCTTGTATTTATAATATCCGACCTTTGAACGTTCTTTTGTTTCGACATTTAACTGAACCCGGTCATATTTAAAATATGGCCGTCTGAAATCATTATTCGCGTCGTTAACGCCGATCCATTCTTCTGTTTTACCGCCGTCTTCCCAGCTGGTATAGCGTTTAAAGGATTTCATTTCCGCCATATTCGGAACGATACAGGCGTTCAGGCCGTTGTCCTGAGCGATTTTCATCACATTGCGGCGCTGAGCCGGATCCCCGTGAATAGGCACAACCATCGTCGGGCGTTCTGAATTTTTCGCAACAATCCGGCAGATTTTTGCCACATCGCCCGCTCCGGCATGGCCGGAGGCATGAATCGTAAATTGATTCGGCTTATAGCGGCTGGGGAAATAGGTCGTACAGCCCTGTTCCTTAAACTTATTTTCCAAAGCCTGATGTTTTTCTTCACTGCCGGGGATACAGGACTGCAGGTTGTACACATAAACCGGCAGATCTTTTCCCCTGCCGGAAGAAGCGCGCATTTCGTCCAGAGAAATATTTCTGTTGCGCCCTTCCGCGATTTTCAGTAAAGAAGCATCTTCTCCCTGCGTGCCGGTACAGACATAAAAGCGTTCTTCGGGCGGCGTATTCAGCGCCGCTTTCGTATTGGAAGCCACAATTTTAATATCAATGCCCGTTTCTTGTTTAATCAAATCTTCCAGCTTATACCCGCAGGCGTTCATTGCGCGCCGCGCCGCGATTAAGGACGCGCCGTCCAAAATCATTGTCCGCGGCTGAGGTTCCACGGGATAACTGAATTTCTTTTCCAGCGCGGCGGCTTCTTCAATGGCTTCTTCGGCCAAAGCGGAAGCAACCGTATGCAGGCGATGACACGATGAAGAAATCACCCCGGAAATAACAGGGCCGCCCTGCGACTGTTTTAAAATTTCCCGCAACCCTTTTTTTACTTCGGATTCGCCGATCGTTTCCCCCGAAGACGTTGCCGACGTCGAATCAACAAACAAATAATCAATTCCCTTTGCCGCGACGGCAGCGACTTTTTCATCGTCAAATCCCTGCCCCAGCGGAACTTTCGCCGTTTTAAAATCGCCCATAGTCATCATGCGCGTACCGTCCGGACTTTCAATGACAAAACCGACGGCGTCGGGAATAGAATGGGAAACCGCAAACGGTTCAACCTTAAACCCGTTGGCTTCAAAAGGTTTCCCCGGTTCGATCAAATGGAATTCGGGAAATTCTTCTTTCGGAATACCGGTACTTTGCAAGTTATTTTTAATCATTTTTTCCGCAAACGGCGTACAGTGAATCGTCAGATTTTCGCCTTTTTCACGTTTTGCGGCAAACTCGGCGCGTTTCAAATTCATCAAATGCGCCAGCCCGCCGATATGATCCGCGTGACCGTGCGTAATCAGAATATCGTTGCTTTCCGGCATAACGGGAATGAAACAATCATATCCCGTTTCCGCTTTGCTGCAAAACAGCGACCCGTAATCAACCTGAATGGATTTTTTTTCGTATCCCGTTTCATCGACATAGGAAAACTCATAACCGTTTCCGCCGATATGATCCGCATTATTTCCCCCGGCGGATTTCCAAGATGTGTAAGCTTCAGCCATTACCGTTTATCCTTATTCTATGTTTTCCGAATTGACTTTTTCAGGTTCTTCGGGAAACTGAATACCGATCCAGGCATTGATCACAGCTTCCATATCGTCGTTATCGGGGACGGAAGAATCGTCAAACCCGTCGACACCGGCCGCCATTTTTTGCAGTTCGCCGTATTCCAAAACGGACAGATCGGTCTGCGGGTAAAGATTTTCCAGAGCTTGCGCCAATTCATCAACATCAGACCATTTCAACGCCATATTCAAAGTATCCTTTAATTAAAAGTCGCGGGTTTTACCCCTGTTAATGTCCATAGTACTCAAGCCGGTTAAATGACGCAAGCTTTTTTTCAATTTTTTTGACAAAAACACAATTTTCATAAAAAACTCAAAAAACATTTATTTTCATAATGTTAAAATCGTTTTTAGGTTTAATAAAAAAGCTTTAAATGCCGGCGGAGTTTTATTTTTGTCCATTTTATGGCACTGTTTTTTTCATAAGACCGCCATTATTTTATTTGTGATGAAAATCACAAAAAAAACTTGAAAAAAGCGTCGAAGTATGCGATATTAAGAATAGAGGGGTGAAGATCTTATCTCTGTGTAGCTTAAGGGAAAGCAACTCACTGTCACTGAGTAGATGCGGAATCAAAACCGTCGCAGAGACCAATTTAAAAGCCGGGTTTTATGCCCGGCTTTTTCGTATTTCTCTTTTCCCGCGTAAAACACGGAGTATTTCATATACAGACACAGTCTTAATCACTAACACCTGAAACAAAGCTGATTTGAACTTACTTATCCGCCCTCAAACAGATCGAACAATTCTTTATTGGCAATATTTTGTTCATAACATACTTTACGATACCGCATTAAAATAAAACTATGTGATCGTTGCAGCCCGACAATTAAAATTCAGCAAAACTTTCAGCCGTCATTCGTAATTTCACGTCGTATGTGATAATCTCTTTAAACCATATAATTCACTCTTTTGAGTTTGACATTCGTTCAGTTCACCAAGCCCATTTTCATTGCAACTAAGGAGTTCTTCCGTTCATCACCGTAATCTTTACTGAACCATGACCGATGCTGATTTTCGGAACATAAAAAAGCGGCCGAAGGCCGCTTTTTTTATTTCTGCCGCAAAAAAATCAACTTAATTCCTTGATATCAGTCACCAGCGGCAGTTTTGAAACATGACGGACAGAAGCCGTATATTCCCGTACAATTCCTTTCATCGGATTATCGCCGCCGGGTTCCGTAAATTCGGCGACCAGCACGGACGATGCTTCTTTTAACAACGGGCAGACCTCCGGGTGGATATAATCCAATACAATCATCTGATCGGCCGTACGATAAAACAAAGCATGATTTTCACCGTTAAACAAAATCTGCGGACGATCCGGACTGCCTTCGCGCGCTTTCAGACAAAACAACAATTCCCCGTCTGCATTAGCCAGAATATCGTAATAAGCTTCCGTTTCTACCGCCGTATGGGTCATTTTAATTCTCCGTCGCGCTGTCTTCTTCACAGCAAAGTTGAGTTATACTAGCATATCTTACAGTCATATCAAGAAAAAATACTTACTGAGCAGTCTTTTGAATGGCGGCCGTCGTTGTTTTCTTTTTAGTGTTGTAATGGCAGGTATAAGTAATTTTTGTTTTCGTTCCGTCATTGGCAATCAGCTGAGCCCGATCGCCGATCAGCAAAATATCGTCCTTCAGCACATCGACTTCATAGCTGGTGAATTTGTAATCTTTGGCGGACACCGTCCATTCGAAACGCCCCGGGATTTCCTTCGCGACGGCATTTTCACAGGCCTCTTGAGCAAATTCTTCGTATTCGGCGTAATATGAATTCTTTTTTGTATTCATTTTACGGCATTCTTCATCTGTCGTGCATACTTTTGTCGACGCCTGATTCATGCGCATTTGTTCGGCTTCACGCAGACGGCGGATTTCCTGACGCTGACGAGCCATGGCGATTTCCCTGTCCATACCGAACTGGACGGAAGCCGCCTGCAGCGAAAGCAAAAAACCGCCCAGCATCAGCGTCACTAAAATCAGTTGGATCAACGTAAATCCGCGTTCGGCCGCCTTTAATCGCAAAGAATACGCGCCCGCCCCCAGACCGGCCACAATCATAAACAGCAGCAGTTTGGACAGGAAGCCTCCCTGAGAAAAAATATCGGAAAACATCGACAGGGTTATCAATGCGAAAACAAACAAAAGGAAATACGAAAACGCCGGATATCGTGTCGCCTTCAGCACATTTTTTTCACCGGCAAGAAACGCCAAAGCGCCGACCAGACCGAACATCAGAAAGCTTAAAATAACTTTTCCGAACGCTCCGAAAACGGAAAAAAGCGATAAAAACAGCAATAAAACAACGATACAGGAACCGTAAACGATACCAACGCGGACGGCGCCTTCTTTATTTTGAGCCAGCAGCGTTTTAAAATCGCCCCTTAACAACGGTTCGATATCGTCGTCCGACAACAGGAGCAATTCTTTAATTTTTTCCTGTAAATTTTGCATTACCTTTATCCTCCGGCAGAAAATTCTTTGTTCAAAGAAAGCACAAAACCCCGAAAATTGCAAAAACTAAATCAGCCGCCTTTCAACAGCCGACGTTTTTCACGATCCCAGTCGCGTTTTTTAATGTCTTCGCGTCTGTCAACATTATTTTTTCCGACTCCCAGACCGATTTTGATTTTTGCGATCCCGCGCGCGTTAAAATAAAGTTCCAGCGGAATCAGCGTGTATCCTTTCCGAGCGACCGCGCCGCTGAGGCGTTTAAGCTCTTTTTTATGCACCAACAGCTTGCGCGGACGGGCAGCCGTATGTTTCATATATCCGATCGAACCGTATTCCAGAATTGACGCGTTGATCAGATACAATTCCCCGTCCTGAACGCCGGCGTAAGCTTCGTTAATACTGGCCCGCCCCAAACGCAGGGATTTCACCTCCGCGCCCGTCAGAATCAGGCCCGCTTCGACAGTTTCTTCGATCGCGTAATTAAAATGCGCTTTTCTGTTTTTTGCGACGGTTCCCGTACTGATCATCGTTGATTTTTTTTGCGCGGCCATATTTTTACTCCGCGATTCCGGCGGCATGCATTGCCGACAGAACGACTTCTTTTGACTTTTCGGAAATTTCGCACAGCGGCAGACGCAAAGATCCGTCGCCGAACCCCAGCCGGGCCGCGGCATATTTGACCGGCGCGGGATTGCTTTCGATGAACATGGCGTCATGCAGCGGCAGCAAAAGATCGCGCAGATACGCGATCCGCTCCCAGTCTTTTTCCGCCCAGGCGCGATGCAGACCGGCACACAAAGCCGGCGCGACGTTCGCCGTTACGGAAATACAGCCGTCGCCGCCGTGAGCCAGAAACGCGACGATTGAAGCGTCTTCGCCCGATAAAATCGAAAAATCTTTTTTCTCTGCGGCGGCGCGCAGTCTTAACGGGCGCATCAGATCCGGCGTCGCGTCCTTAATGCCGACAATCCGTTCCAAACGAGACAGACGGCCGACCGTTTCCGGGCTGAGGTTTACGCCCGTGCGTCCGGGGACGTTATATAAAATAACGGGCAGATCGGACGCTTCGTGCACCGCCTGATAATGCAGGAACAACCCTTCCTGAGTCGGCTTGTTGTAATAAGGCGTTACGATCAAAGCGGCGTCCGCACCCGCTTTTTGGGCCGTATGCGTATTGGCGATTGTTTTTTCCGTATCATTGCAGCCCGTTCCGGCAATAACGGGAACCCGTCCTTTTACGGTTTTAACGCACAATTCGACCGTCTGTTTATATTCCTGCGGCGTCATCACGGCGCTTTCCCCCGTTGTGCCGCAGACAACCAAACCGTCGACCCCCGAACTGATCTGGAATTCGATCAGCTGGACGAAAGCGTCCGCGTCAATCTTTCCTTTGTCAAAAGGAGTGATTAAAGCGGTAAAAAGTCCCTTGAACATAAGGCCTCCCTAAATAAAATAACTTTTTAAATTAACCGTATCTTAAAAGAAATACCACAAGAATTAAAGAAGTATCACATTTTCACCAAAGGAAAAAGAAGTGAAACGCTGCGTTTTGCTGGTTGGTTGTTTTTATTTTTTTTCCGCGGCCGTTTGTTCCGCAGCGCCTTTGCCGACGGCACAGGCCTATTCCCGTTCGATCAAGGCCGCCGTTTCGCAAGATTACCAAACGGCGATGAAAACGGCCAAAACGACGGCGGATCCGAAGCTGTTAAAGTTAATCGAATGGTTTCGATTAACGGATTCACAACAAATTCCGGACTTTAACGATGCGCAAAACTTTATCAGGAAAAATCCCGGCTGGCCGCGGATTTACCTGATTCGCAGAAATGCCGAGCTGGCTTTGCTGAAAACGGGCAAAAAAAGCGATCTGGAAAAATGGTTCAAACAGCACCCGCCCGTTTCAACGCAGGCCGTACTGACGTATGCGGATATCCTGATGGAAAAAAAAGAATGGGAAAAAGCAATCCCCATGCTTCATTCCCTGTGGGGGAAAGGAGATCTGAACGAAGAAGAAACGCAGACGGTGCAGGAAAAACTGTTCTTTCTGCTGGACGAACGCGACTTTGCGAACCGGGCCAAAAAGTTGCTGGACGAACGCAAGGCCTCTCAGGCCAGACGTTTTATTCCTTTTATGAAACCTTATATCCAGCGGCTGGCGCAAATCCGCGCAAATTTGATTTCCAACGACAAAAACGCCAGAAAAACCATCAAAAATCTGCCGGAAAACCAACGCGAGGACGAAGGGCTTTTGTTTGACTTGCTGCGCTGGCTCCGGGTGAATAAAAAATATGGCGCCGCAGCCAAGCTGTTGGAAAAAATACCGCCGGAAAAACAAAAAACGTCACGCTGGTGGACCGAAAAATCGTCTTTGATCCGCCAGTTTCTGGCCGATAAAGAATATCAAACCGCTTATAATATCGCTAAAAATCACTACCTGACCAAAGGAGCCGATTTTGCCGATGCCGAATGGACCGCCGGCTGGATTGCTCTGCGTAACCTGAAAAAAAGAAAACAGGCTGTTCGGCATTTTAAAAATATGCTTCAGTCCGTTTCTTCTCCGCTCAGCGTTTCGCGCGGCGAATACTGGCTGGGCAGAGCTTATGAAGAAATGAACGACCGGGAAAAAGCGCGTTCACATTATGAAAAAGCCGCCGATAAAATCACGACAATTTACGGACAGCTGGCGGCCGAAAAATTAAACCGCCGGCCGATACCGCCTCTGCCGGTAGAAGAACAGCCCGATAAGACTCTGGTTGAAAAATTCAAAAAATCCGAATTATTCGCCGTTATGAAAATGCTGGAAAACGCCGAACAGTACGACCTTGTCGGCCTGTTTGCCACCCGGCTGTTTTTAGACGCGTCCGATCCGCAGTCCGTTACGGCGTTGGCGTATGTTTTGTCTCATGATTTAAAACGCGAAGACCTGGCCGTCGCAATCGCCCGCAGAGCCCGTCAAAACGGTATTGACATTATTTCTCTGGGATATCCCGTCCGGGATTTAAAACATGACGAACGCGCCGAAACGGCCGTCGTTTTGTCTATTATCCGGCAGGAAAGCAGCTTTGCTTCCCATGCCGTTTCGCCGGCCGGCGCACGCGGATTGATGCAGATCATGCCTGCAACGGCCAAACAGGTCGCGCAAAAAAAACGCAAAAACTTTTCGGTGCAGAAACTGAATTCCAACCCCGACTTTAACGTCGAACTGGGCAGCACTTACTTCGCCGATCTGTTAAAACGGTTTAACGGATCATATATTCTGGCGATTGCGGCCTATAACGCCGGCCCGACAAATGTCAACAGGTGGCTGCGTTCCATCGGCCGGCCGCAGGAAGACATAGATCCGATCGACTGGATCGAACGAATCCCTTTCAGCGAAACGCGCAATTACGTTCAGCGCGTTTTGGAAAACCTGCATATTTACAGGCGACATCTGAACTATCCCGAAACGGATCTGACAGTTTGGCAACAAAAAGAAAACTAAAGTTTTTCTTCTTCTCTGACCGGTTTAAGGTAATGCTTTGAAATTTTCCATTTTTTAGCAGCGGCTCGAACTGCCGGATCGGAAACATCGGTAAAACGCCACCCTTTTTTCAACAGCCGTTTCACCGCCCATTCGTTACCTTTGAAAGCCAGCAGAACAGCGCAAACCAGCAATAAAACTCCCGCCGCCGAATCAATCGGATCGGATTCTTGAAAAGCATAATATTCTTCCGGCGTCGTCGCGGATAAAAGCTGTTTGACACGCAGGTAAAAAGAAACAAACTGTGCCGTTGACAGACAAAACATCAGCCAGGCCCAACCCCACAACCGTTTAAAAAACACCGGCAAACCGAAAAAACCGCCGATCAGCAGAATCTGCAGATTAAAACCGAACGCCATTTGTTTTTTTTCGCCGGTATCGGGACGAAACATTTCCAGTTTCGGCGTTTTTACAATCCCGAAAAAAATCAGTTTTAAAAAATCTTTCATTGCAGCCATACGTTTTTATTGTTTTTCTCTGCCATTATACAGAAAAAACAAACGGTTCAAAATTATCTTTTTTCCGCGTCATAGAAATCAACCAGCTTATCCAGCATTTTATTAACGGCCAGATAAACCATTTTATACGTGCGTCTGGCCCCTTTGTTCAAAACGGGATAACGCGCCAGAAAAGCGCTGATATTTTGTTCGTCACGTAAAAAATGCAGTGCATAAACACTATAAATTCCGACAGCCTTTAAAGCCCGCAGATATCTGTCGGCCGCATCGCAGCGCAAATCCGACGAATCGTTTTTTCCCCGAGTCCCTGGCACAAACAATTTGTCATAACTTCTGGTCGTTTTCTGTGAAAACAGGGAAAAACGAAAATCTTTCATAAACATCAATCCCGCCCTTAAACGGTTTTCCGCCTGCGGAAATTTGCCCAGGCGGCCTTTTTCATACAATTTCAGCAAAATGCATGTTTCGGAAGATTTTATATTTTTTACAGGAACTTGAACAGGTTTTTCCATTTTTTTAACTCCAAAGAAATAATAAAACGTCCCCTTTTTATCACAAATGGTTTAATTATTCAATAACAAATAGTTAATTTTATTGTGTGATAAACTGTGCCAGTATACTCGTGAGATTAATTCTAAGGTAAAGGATTGCCATGATCGGAGAACGCTTACATCAAAGGATTTCTGAATTAGGATTGACTCAGCAAAGGGCAGCGGATCAGCTTGAAATCAGTCAAAGCAGACTTAATCAGTATTTGAAAAACAAACGCGAACCGGACGCGCAAATGTTTTGCAGAATTTGCCGTACGTTCGGCGTGTCGCCGAATTGGCTGTACGGATTCGAAGAAAACACCCCTGCGGAATTACCGAAAATTGATAAAACAGCGCTGGAATCTGCCGTTTTATTTTTAAAAAAATACGAAGAAAGTCATCATAAATCGTTTTCAGCCGGCCAGGCTGCCCGTATTATTGCCGTTGTATACGATATTATCGTATCGGAATCGGCGGACAATGCTCAAAAAGCAATTGAATGGGTAATAGAGGCTGTCGCATGATAAAACAAGATAATAGACCAAAATCAGATACATTTGAAGCACGTTTAAATTCGTTAAAAAATCTGCTGTGCGAACCGTCGCAACAGCATCAGGATAAACCGCCCGAAAACAATCCGACCGCCGGCGATCCGGGCAAGGCGGTCTTTATTTCCGTAAACGGAAACAACAATATTATTTCCGCGGGAAAATCGCAGTACATTATTTGGGATAAAAAGAAAAAAAACACCCCTTTCGCGGGTTTGATTTTCTGCCTGCTCTTTTTTTAATCCCCTCTTCGCGTCATAATTTTGAAGTTCAAATCAATACAACCGAAAGTTGTATATCTTCTTTTTCCGAAATAACAACACTCAAGCAATATGTCAAAAGCCTTTCCAGGCAGCAAAAACGTCACCCGAATTCTGTCTGGGCGGAATTAAAAAGAAAATACGATTTTTATTCTTATAAAGAAATTGACTGTAATACGATGGAAAAAATAAAGAAAGACCTGGGATTAAATAAAAAACATAATCAAACAGAGTATATACAATAGAGTAGAAAAAAATTCTATTGTATTATGCCTGAAATGGCATAATGACAAAATCAATCAAAACAGTAACATAGTCGGTTATGAAGAGTTGTTTATTTCGGTAAATACTCTTTTAAGTACATATATATGTATTATTGAACAGTGAAGGAGAAAAATATGTTGCTTAAGAAAGTCCTTTTCGGAACCGTAGCTTCCGTCATTGCCTTTTCGGCCTGTGTGCCCGCGGCCAAAGCTCAGGAACCCTGCGGCGATCGTCCTTATGTCGCCATCAGAACCGGTTTGGCAATGTTAAAAAACCACATTGACAAAAATGCATGGGAAGGATCCGCTGCACTGGGTATGCAGTTAAATGAATTCCGTACTGAACTGGAATATACCTATCGTAACAAAATCAAAGGCGATTATATCGGTACCCGGCATAAAGTCGATACGATGAGCCTGATGCTCAACGGATATTACGATATTCAAACAGGAACCGCATTCCGTCCGTTCGTCAATCTGCAGATCGGTGCGTCCAGACTGCGTTTGAATGATGCGAACACTTCGGCCAAAACACATTATAAATTCTCTTGGGGTGGCGGAGTCGGTGTCGGTTACGACATCACGCGCGATATTGCTTTCGATATCGGATACCGTTTCCAGGATCTGGGAAAACAGATCAAATCAAATGAATTCTACGGCGGTTTGCGCTTTGCGTTCTAATACTGCTTGAAAATAAAAAAAGCCGAAAGGGTGACAGCTTTCGGCTTTTCCGTTTTTTTATTTCACTTGTTTTAAACAATGCCGGGCGCGTCTTTGTCCGGCTGTCGCTTGAATTTCGCGGTTGACATTTTCTTTTAAATAAATAACATTATGTTATAACAAAATTGAAAAAGACTCCCGTGACCCAAGAATACGACGTTTTAACACTGATTTTAAAAAAAGAAGCCGCCTTTGCTCAGGAAACGGCCCGTTTAGCTCAGGATTTACGCTCAGACGACCTGTCGGATTATCTGCGCGGTCTGGCGGATTTGAAAAATGACTTTTTAACCCCGCTGGAAAAACACCTTTCCGACAATAAAAAAGCCGCTGAAACGGCTTTTTCAAACAGATACCGGTATTTTGAACGGACCTAAGCCGAATGCAGCAATTCGGCAAAAAAGGGCTCTTCGGACGGGACGATCTGCGTTTCCGACAGCAGAATACTTTCTATCTTTGTAACAGGGATATCATACTGGCGTACAATTTCAGAAGAATCTTCCGGCGTTTCCAAAAATCTGACCTTTTGCGAAGTCAGTAAAAACGCAACGAATTCTTCCCCCAATGAAGCCAAAGAAATGACCTGTCCCGGGCGGCGCAGCAAAAACACCTGCTTGTCGCCGTCAAACAAAAAACGCGGATTAACGGGTTCACCTTCATAACACCGGATCGTAAAACCCAGAATTCCGTCAGAATCCCGAAAAACAAAGTACAGTTTTTCCTGAATGATTTTTCTCATGTTTCCTTCCTGATTTTGGAAAGTTTAGAATAACTCTACATCTTTAAAATTTTATTACCAACAATAATCTTATGTTTTTTTATTTGCGAACGGGTAAAATGAACAAAAAGGATAAAAATATGATTCTGAAGCTACCGGTTTTGTTTATTGCAGCTTATATTTTAATCAGCCTGCTGCAATTAATCGCCAGCATTGACGGTATTATGCATTTTTTCGGACTCCATTGGATTTTTGCCGGATTTGCGGCTTTACTGTTGGTTTTTGTGCCGGCCATCGGTCCTTTGGCGGGCGTTTACGGAGCTGTCGCCGTCTGGAATTGGCCGCCGATATTGGCCATACTGTTATTTTTCTGGCCTTACTTATTTTATTTGTTTTTATTTTTATTCGGGACAACGGCTTCTTTTATGTTCTGGAAAAAAGCGTTCTGGCCTTTTTATACTTCCCGCCCTTTTAAAGCGCGGCCGCAGGATATTGAACCGGAATTCAGGGTAAAAGAAACGGACAGCGCCGATTCGTCAGAACCGGCGCCCCGGATTGAACATAAACACGACGAATAATTTTTTAAGATTCGCGTAAAATTTTTGCCAGACGATCCAAAATACCGTTAGTCACCTTAACTTCCGGACCGGAATAAAAGCTTTTGGCGATATCAATATATTCGGTAATAATAATAGCCACGGGCGTTTCGGGATAAGCCATCAGCTCCGCCGTTCCGGCCTGCAGAATTGCTTTTAACGTCAATTCAACGCGGTCGGCCGACCAGTCTTCGGCAAAAGAAGCGTTGATCATTTCATTAATCTGATCGGCATTCTGCGCATATGACGACAAAATTCCCGCAAATAACGTCGGTTCGGCCGGCATGACGGGGACAAAAGTTTCCGTTCCGGCCTGTTCGTCTTCGTCAATGACTTCGCGGCCGATATCGCCGGCCATGAATTCACGGGCGATTTCATCAATTGTTTTTTCGCCAAACGCATACTGATATAACGCCTGAACGGCTGCCAGACGTGAAGAACTGCGGTTGGTTTTAATTTTAGACATCTTGTTCTCCTTTTAGAGGACCGGCGTCGGCGACGGCCTCCAGACTGCTGATAAAAGCTTTAAAATCTTTAGCTTCCCTGAAATCGCGGTAAACGGAAGCAAAACGCACATAAGCCACCGGATCCAAAGCGGACAAAGCCTCCATCACCATTTCACCGATCTGATCGGACGGAATTTCACTTTCCCCGGATACTTCCAGCTGACGCTGAATACTGTTGACAATCAATTCGACCTGTTCCGGGCTGATCGGACGTTTCCTGACCGCAATCGTGATCGAACGCTGCAATTTATCACGATCAAACGGCGTTTTGCTTTTATCTTTTTTGATTACTGTCAATTCGCGCAGCTGCACACGTTCAAACGTCGTGAAACGCGACCCGCATGCCGTACAAAAACGCCGGCGGCGGATCGCGGAATTGTCTTCGCTGGGACGGGAATCCTTTACCTGCGTTTCTTCAAACCCGCAAAAAGGACAACGCATCGGCTATTCCTCCATTAAACCTTCATAAATCGGGAAACGCGCGCATAATTCCAACACCGTTTTACCGGCTTTTTCCTCGGCGGCGGCATTATCCTGCGGGTTTTCGGACAAAGCGTCCAAAACGTCACCGATTAAATTGCCGATCAGTCTGAATTCTTCTGTTTTAAAGCCGCGCGTCGTGCCTGCCGGCGTCCCCAAACGGATCCCCGACGTAACAGTCGGCTTTTCGGGATCAAACGGAATGCCGTTTTTATTGCATGTCATGCGCGCGCGTTCCAGACTTTTTTCCGCCAGTTTGCCGGTCAAATGTTTCGGACGCAGATCCACCAAAACCAAATGCGTGTCCGTTCCGCCCGAAACCAGATTTAATCCGCGCGCCGTCAGCGTTTCCCCCAAAACTTTGGCATTGGCGACAACGTTTTCGGCATATTCCTTAAATTCAGGCTTCAACGCTTCGCCCAAAGCGACGGCTTTGGCCGCAATGACATGCATCAACGGCCCGCCCTGTAATCCCGGAAAAACGGCCGAATTAATCTTTTTCGCCAAGTCTTCGCGGTTTGTCAGAATCATGCCGCCCCGCGGACCACGCAACGTTTTATGCGTTGTCGTCGTCACGATATCCGCGTATTTCAACGGATTTTCGTGAACGCCGCCGGCGACCAGTCCCGCGAAATGCGCCATATCTACCATTAACAACGCGCCGACCTCGTCCGCAATCGCGCGGAATTTGGCAAAATCAATCGCGCGCGGATAAGCCGAACCGCCGGCGATAATCAGCTTGGGCTTGTTTTCTTTGGCCAGGCGTTCCACCTGTTCAAAATCAATACGCCCGTCTTCTTTGCGCACACCGTACTGAACGGAGTTAAACCATTTGCCGGACAGCGCGGGCGCCGCCCCGTGCGTCAAATGACCGCCGGCGTCCAAAGACATGCCCATCAGCGTATCGCCCGGCTGCAGCAACGCCAGCTGAACTGCTCCGTTCGCCTGCGCGCCCGAATGAGGCTGTACATTGACAAATTCGGCGTCAAACAGCTTTTTTGCCCGCTCTATCGCCAGATTTTCCGCAATATCGACAAATTCACAGCCGCCGTAATACCGCCTGCCGGAATATCCTTCCGCGTATTTATTCGTTAAAATCGTTCCCTGCGCTTCCAAAACGGCTTTGGAAACAATATTTTCCGAAGCGATCAGCTCAATTTGATTTTGCTGGCGGCGCAATTCCTTAACAATTCCCGCATATAAATCGGGATCAGCCTGTTTCAACGGCGTTGTAAAAAATGAATTCGTCATTCGGATCAACCTCTTTCAGCACATATGGGACAGTTTTTCGACACGGCGCGCGTGACGATCCCCCAAAAACCCGGTATTCAGGAAAATATCCGCGCATTCATACGCGACTTCAACGCCGGTTGTACGCCCGCCCAGCACCAACACGTTGGCGTCATTATGCTGGCGACATAAACGCGCGCCGAAAGCGTCATGCACCAATGCCGCCCGGATAAACGGAAAACGATTGGCGGCGATGCTGATTCCGATTCCGGTGCCGCACAGCAAAATTCCCCGTTCGGCTTTGCCTGTTTTGATTGCGTCAGCCATCAGCGCGGCAATGTCCGGATAATCGACGGAATCTTTCGTATGCGTTCCCAGATCCAAAACGTCGTAACCGTCTTTTTTCAGTTTTTCGACCAACAGATTTTTCAATTCAAAACCGCCGTGATCTGAAGCAAGCGCGACAACTTTCGACATGCGAATTTCCTTTCTTAAAAAATTTTCAGTTTTTTAGTAGCACAATCAAACGCTTTTGGCTAGGGCTGATTGTTTTTCTTCATAACGTATTCCAGCTTTTTTCCGGCCATCATTTTCAAAGACAGCATCGGCGTGTTTTTCGGCGCCATAAAAGAAACTTCCGTTCCTGTCGCCGCGTGAACGGCCGTTACTTTCAGCGCGTTGCCGATCGCGACCATTTGCAGCAGAATTTCATCGTCCCGATCCATGGGCAAAAACTCCTTATTTCAGTATCTGCGCCAGTTTATCATAAGACATGACATGTTTGACAGGTCCCAAACTGGCCAGAGCAGGCGTCTGAGAAAACATTCGTTCAGCCAGACCGGTCACATCATCTGCCGTTGTATTGACAATTTTATTCAGAATTTCTTCTTTATCTTTCAGCCGGCCGAATGCCAGCAGCTGAGCGGCATTTTGTTCCGCGCGCGCCGTCGGACTTTCCATTGACATTAATATGCCGGCCTTTAACTGAGCCTTAGCCCGATTTAATTCTTCCGGCGTCACGGACTGTCTGATTTTCAGAATCTCATCGCAGAGCACCGGCATCAATTCGGCCGCCTCTTTTTCGCCCGTTCCGGCATAAATACCGAACAGTCCGCCTTTGACCGCCGCGGCATTGAATGAAAAAACAGAATACACCAAACCGCGTTTTTCCCGTATTTCCTGAAATAAACGCGAAGACATGCCGCCGCCCAGAATCGTTAACAAGACATGCGCCGTGTAATAATCGCCGTCCAAAACCGACACGCCCGGGAATCCCAGAATCAGATTGACCTGTTCCAAAGATTTATTTTCACGGTATTCTCCGCCTTTGTAAACGGCGTCAGGCGCCGTCAGGCCGTCTTTGGCCGTCATGGATCCGAAATATTTTTCGATCATGCGGACAAATTCATCGTGATTGATTTTCCCGCAGGCAGAGGCCACCATTCTTTGCGGCGTATAATTTGTTTTCATGTAAGAATCCAGCGTTTCCCGGCTGATTCCCTTAACCGTTTCAACCGATCCCAAAACCGGACGGCCGACCGGCTGATCCGGAAAAGCGCAAGTTTGAAAACGATCGAAAATAATATCGTCCGGCGTATCTATCGACTGACTGATTTCCTGTAAAACAACCGTTTTTTCCCGCGCGAATTCTTCCGGATCAAACGTTGAATTTTGCAGAATATCTGCCAAAATATCAACCGCCAAAGCCGTGTCTTCCTTTAACACTTTGATGTAATAGGACGTTGTTTCGCGCGAAGTGCAGGCATTGATAAACCCGCCGACATTTTCAATTTCTTCGGCAATTTGGCGCGCAGTTCTGTTTACCGTTCCCTTAAACGCCATGTGTTCCAGCAAATGGGAAATACCGTTGATTTCGGCCGGTTCGTACATAGCACCGATATCGACCCATATTCCCAAAGAAACCGTATCCACCTCGTCCATGGTATCCGTTACAATTTTCAATCCGTTCGGCAGAACCGTCATTTTTCCGGTCATTCAAATCAGGCCTTTCTTTCCGCTGTGTCAATAAAGTATTTAATGGCTTCCCGCGTATTCGGCAAAACGGTAAAATTTTCCCGCCGGGTCATTAAATCGGACAGCCGCGACGGCAAAGACGGCGTTATGCCGGTTGCTTCACGGACAGGAACGGGAAATTTCGCCGGGTGAGCCGTTGCCAGAACAATGCTGGGGACGTCTTTTTCCCCGAATTTTTCGGCCGCGGCAAATCCGATTGCGGAATGAGGATCGACAATTTCACCGGAAGCTTTATAAATTCTGCCGATTTCGGATTTAGTTTCTTCGTCCGAACAGCGGACTCCGGCAAAAATATTCCTGACCCGTTCCAAAACCGGCGCAGAAACATGATAACTTCTTTCATATTTAAACGTTTCCATTAAATGCGAAACCGCTTTGGCATCATGATCCAGCATTTCATACAGCAGCCGTTCAAAATTCGACGATACCTGAATATCCATGGACGGGCTGATCGACGGTTTGACGTCGCGTTTTTCCATCACGCCCGTTTCCAGAAAACGCGGCAAAATATCGTTTTCGTTGGATCCGAGCATCAGCTTTTTAATCGGCAACCCCATGCGCTTTGCGGCATAGCCGGCGAAAATATTGCCGAAATTGCCCGTCGGTACGGCGAAAGACACTTCTCTGTCCGGCGCCCCCAGAGCCAAAGCGGCACGGAAATAATAAACGATCTGCGCCATAATTCTGGCCCAGTTGATCGAATTAACGGCCGACAGGCTGTGTTTGGAACGAAAATCTTCATCAGAGAACAAAGCTTTGACAATCGACTGGCAGTCGTCAAAAGTTCCTTCCAGAGCGATATTAAAAACGTTGGGCGCTATAGTCGTCGTCATTTGACGGCGCTGAACTTCGGATACGCGGTTATGCGGGTGAAGAATAAAAATATCCAGATGATCGCACCCTTTGCAGGATTCAATCGCGGCGGATCCCGTATCCCCCGACGTCGCCCCGACAATCGTCACCCGCCTGTTTGTGCGTTTCAGAACCGTATCGAACATACGGCCGACAACCTGCAGCGCATAGTCTTTAAACGCCAGCGTCGGGCCGTAAAACAATTCCATCACCCACATCGCGTCGCCGATTTGTTTTAACGGCGCCACAGCCGTATGGGAAAAACCGCCGTAAGCCTGACGCGCGATTTCAATCAAATCCGTTTTATCCAAACAGCCTTCGGTAAAGGGCGCCATGACTTCGCCGGCCAGTTCGGCATAGCTCAAAGAACGCATTTCACGCATTTGAGCCGCGGAAAACTGCGGATAATTTTCAGGAACATACAGGCCGCCGTCCGGCGCCAGGCCTGCCAGCAAAACATCTTCAAATCCTATGGCGGGCGCATTTCCCCGCGTACTGACGTATTTCAAAATCAACTCCGTTAGCTATATGCTTTACGCTTATTGTATATAAATACAACTTGTATATAATTACAACATCAAAGATTTTCATCAGTGTGAGGAGAAACACATGAACACCAAAAAAATCGCGGTTGTTTTATCCGGCTGCGGCGTCATGGACGGTTCCGAAATTCACGAAGCCGTCACAGCCATGCTGGCGATCGAACAACAGGGCGGCGTTTATCATTGTTTCGCCCCCGAAGGCGAACAAAGCGTTGTTATGAATCACGTTACAAAGCAGCCTTCGGACGAAAAAAGACGCATGCCCGTCGAAGCCGCCAGAATAGCCCGCGGCGATATTTCGTCTTTAAAATCTTTTAAAGTTTCCGATTACGACGCCGTTTTATTTCCGGGCGGCATGGGCGCCGTTTTAAATCTGTGCGATTTCGCGCACAAAGGCAAAGACTGCGCCGTTCACCCCGACGTTGAACGTGTTGTCAAAGAAATGCACGCCGCCGGCAAACCGATTGTCGCCTTGTGTATCGCTCCGGTATTGATTGCCCGTATTTTGGGAAACGTCACGGTAACGATCGGCAACGATCCTGAAACGTCAATGGCGATCAAAGCGATGGGCGGTACGCCTGAAATCTGTTCGGCGGCTCAGGTCTGCATTGATAAAAAGAACAAAATTATCACGACCCCCTGCTACATGCTGGATAAAAGCTTGAAAGAAGTCGCGCAAAGCACGTCAAACGCCGTTAAAGATTTAATGGAAATGTTAAAATAAAAAAAAAGCCCCGTATATGGGGCTTTTTTCGGCATGCTTATAAAATACCCTGCTGGTAACGGCGCATTTGTTCAATGCGTTCCTGTTGTTCCGCTTCCTGTTTTCTTTTATTTGCCTTGATTTTATCGACCAGTTTGACAGCCAGGGCCTGCCCGTCTTTGATTTGTTCGGGCGTCATTGAACGCATCAGACGTTCCAGATCGGGCGATACGGCGACCAGATCCTTTGCCTGAGGAAACAGAGCCGACAGAGAAACAACCTGCCAGGCATAAGCCTGAGACGGATCCGGATTTTGGTAAGTATATACCTGCGCCAGTTTTCTTTGAGCCTCCACATATCCATCTTCCGCTGCTTTGGTCAGCCAGAGCACCGCTTTTTTATTATCCTGAGGAACTCCCTCCCCGTTGGCATACAGATTTCCCAAAGCCGCCTGCGCCTGAACGATTCCGGCGTCGGCCGCGATCTGATAAAGTTTTGCCGCGCGTTTATAATCCTGCGGCACGCCGCGCCCGGCTTCCGCCATTTTCCCCAGATTCAATGCCGCTTCGGCATTTCCCTGCTTTACCCCCAGTTCCAGCCATTCAATATTGTCGTCCGCCAGCGCGGCCTTGGTCAAAGCGTCACCCGACTGTTGATAAATAACGCTCAGCTGGGACATGGCTTCGTTTGCCCCTTTGGCGGCGGCCAGTTCATACCACATTCTGGCTTTTTTCAAATCCTGCGGAATGCCGCGGCGGCCGAACTGATAAATCCGGCCCAGCATAACCTGCGCCAGCGCGTATCCCTGCCCGGCTGATTTTTCCAATACGGAAACGACTTCTTTGTTCGGGTGCTTTCCTTCGCGTGATTCATCGTAAATACGCGCCAGATAATATAAAGCTTCGGCGTCGCCGGCTTCCGCCGCCGATTTGATCCACTTTTCAGCCCGCTTCGCGTTCTTTTCAATATCAAAATAATACTTTCCCAAAAGCGTCGCCGCCTGAACGTCGCCGTTTGACGCTCTGGAACGCAAAACGTCCGTGTCCGTTTCCTGCGCGCCCGCGGAAAAAGTCATTACGGCCAACAATCCCGATATAATTAAAACACGCTTCATTTCTTTTCCTCCTGCTTGCCGCCCGGCCAAACGATCAGTTCGTCCGAAAAAGGAATATCCTCTGTCGTCACGGTCCATAAATGCGATCCGTCGCGGATAACGCGAACCGTTCCCGGTTTCCACCACGGCGGCGTAATCGAATCCGGCAGCCGGAACGGTTTAAAAACTTCCATTCCCGCCGGGAACAATGTAAATTCGTCAATCACGGCCTGATCGAAACGGGTAAACGTCTGATCCGTTTTTGCTCGGCGCAAATTCGTTCCTCCCAAATGCGAACCGGATAAATTAACCGTCCGCAGATCCGCGCCGGACAAATCGGCCGTCCTTAAATCCGTACCGGTCAAATCAACGTCATGCCCCAGGTCGCGCTGCAGCTGCGGGTCCGTTAAAATATACAGCGCCATTTGAACTTCGGGTTCAATCGGCGTGTACGGTTTGAACAGATCCGTCGCGGAATTCCAGGGACGCCGGCGTTTAATGAATGCCGTTAAAATATCAATCTGCGAATTTTCAAGCTTTTTATCATTTCTGGCAATACACCCCATCGTACATAAAGCCCATACCTGATTGTTCAGGCTTGCTTCGGGATCGCTCAGCATTGTCATGGCGCGCACGGCCAGATTCTGATTGCTCGCCCGGCCCAGCAAACGTTCTTCGCAAGTTCTTTTCGAACAAGTGTAACGGCTGATGTTCTGTGAGGCATCGCGGCCGACATTGTCCAGTTCGACGTCAAAAACAGCCGAATCAAAATCAGACAAATGATTCGGCAGAACGGTTCTGCGGTCAACCTGCAGCTGCGTTAATTTTTCAATCGGCAGCGTATTCAGCGGCCTTAAATCAACGCCTTTGAAATCAGCTTTGTACAGATACACATCATCAAATGAAACATCGTTTTCAAAAACGGCGAAACGAAACCGCGCATGCGACAAATTAGAATGGTTAAACGACGTTTTGTCAAAAAACGCCCGAAAGAAATACGCTTCCCTTAAAACAGCGCGGTCAAACACGCATTCTTTGCACGATATCCGTTCAAAATTTGCTTTGCGCGCCTGCAACTGGTTAAACAGAATATTGTCAAAACCCGCTTTTGAAAAATCAGCCTGATACGCTTTCATTCTGTATGCGCGCACATCAAACCAAGCGGTGTTTTGCAACACGGCTTTATTAAACGAAGACAAAGAAAAATTGACGTCCCGAAACTGCGTATTTTGCAGATCGGCCGAATCAAACCGAACGCCGTCGGCGTTTACCCGGTGCAGATGTGCGTACTTCATGCGCGTTTTTTCAAACAAAGCGCCGGACAGATCAACATTCTGAAACAATACGTTGTCCATTTGTGCTCCGTTAAAAACGGCACCGGACAGATCAATGCCCGAAAAAGTCGCTTCTTGGAAATAAGACTTTGAAAAATCTGCATTTTTCAGACTACCTTCCAGAAACTCCGTTTTTTCAAAATTAATGCCCGACAAATCCAAAGCGGGACATTCGGTCGAATCAAAGGTATTTTCCAGAAATTCCGCCGCCATTTGAACGGCCGGACGGACGGGCACATCGTTATTGACCGGCGTATAGTAAACAACCGGCCACGGGTGGCATTTGCGCAAATACCCCGCTACGGCGGTTTTCATGTCGCAGTCGGTTTTGCCGTCCGTCAGTTTCCGATTGGCAGCCAGCCAGTAAAGCGTCGGCAAAACGGTCTGCGCGTCCATACTGCAATTCTGCAGCTGGCGTAAAATCCAACCTGTCCATTCCGATTCGTTGCGCGGCCGGTTTTCCCGCGTGTCTTCAGGCGGTTTTAATTTCTGATAACGGATCACGACGGGACGTTCCTGCGCCGCTTTTTTCATATCCGCCGCAGGATTTTGCATCGGAAAAACGCGGATTCTGTCCGGCGTTACGCTTTCGGGCAGACCCGATACGCTTTTGGCCTGTCCTTCCTTTGCCGTTTCCGGTGGCAGGATTAAAACGCGAGCCGGCGCCAAAATATTGTCGACAGCTTGTTTTAAAGGAACGTTTCCTTTATCATACAAAGAAACGCCGACGGGAGTATTTATGCCGTATTTTTCCTGATTCTCGTCCTTTTTGGAAATCTCCTCCGCCCGTATGCCGGCGGAAACGCCGGCCGGCAAAGGAGTCGGCACGGCTTCCTGCAAAGAGTTGATTTCAGCGCTGTCCCGAACGGGCAGAAAAAAAATAACAACATTCTTCGGTTCAACCGCCGCGATAACGGCGGAAGAAAATAAAAACAAAGCAAAAAACAGAACGGCTTTTCTATACTTTGCGAACATTACGTTCCACCGTCGGCAGCCCCTGACGCAGCCATTTAGAAATGCCGTAATTTAAAATACTGACGTCCGAAAATCCCTTTTGCTTTAAAATCCGGTACGCTTTAAAAACTTTATTTTCATCGCGCAGACCGATGATTACGACGGGAATTTCCTTAAAGCCGGCCAGACGGTCGGCCGTTTCGTTAATGCGAATCATAAATTCGGAAAACGGCAGGTTAATCGCGCCGTCAATATGGCCGAACATGTTATAAAATTCGGACGACGATCTGATATCGATCAACAGCATATCCTTCTTTTTACCCATTTGTTCCGCCAGCGCCGCGGGTTCAATGTAAATGACGTCGCGGCCGCGCAGCAGACGCCGCAAATAAGGATAAACATAGAACAGCAGGCAGTAAGCTGCGATTGCGGCGATTAAAAAATTTACAAAATTTCCGTTCATTTCTTTTCTCGCAAAAAAAATTATGTTTGTTTAAGTATATAGTTATCTCTAAGATATACAAGATAACAATAAACCGATTCTGTCAGAGGATAAAAAAAGATGACGCAGAAACCGATTACCGTCACGGGCGCGGGGTTGGCCGGGTGTGAAGCCGCCTGGCAGATCGCAAAAGCGGGACAGCCCGTTGTTTTGCGGGAAATGCGCCCGGCAAGACAGACGCCCGCGCATAAAACGGGCGGGCCGGCCGAGTTGGTTTGTTCAAATTCCCTGCGTTCCGACGACGCGCTGCACAATGCCGTCGGCCTGCTGCACGAAGAAATGCGCCGCTGCGGTTCTTTGATTATGGCGGCGGCGGATCAGACGGCCGTTCCGGCGGGCGGCGCTTTGGCCGTTGACAGGGAAGCGTTTTCTCAAAAAATCGAAGAAAAACTGCGCCAAAATCCTCTGGTCACAATCGAACGGGGCGAACTGACGGATTTGCCCGGCGCGGACGACGGCCTGCACATCATCGCGACAGGCCCGCTGACGACGCCGGAACTGGCGGAAAAAATTCAGGCCGCCGCGGGCGGAGAAGACCTGCTGCATTTTTTTGACGCGATCGCGCCGATCGTTACCGCTGATTCGGTTGATATGGCCAAAGCATGGAAACAATCCCGTTATGACAAAGGCGACGGCGACGATTACATCAACTGCCCGATGGACGAAGCCCAGTATAACGCTTTTATTGACGCTTTGCTGTCAGGCGAAAAAGTCGCGTTCAAGGATTGGGAAAAAAATACGCCTTATTTTGAAGGCTGTCTGCCGATTGAAGTCATGGCGGAACGCGGCCGCGAAACGCTGGCGTTCGGACCGATGAAACCCGTCGGACTGATGAATCCGCATACCGGCGTCCGTCCCCATGCCGTTGTGCAGCTGCGCAAAGAAAACCGGCAGGGAACACTATTGAATCTGGTCGGCTTTCAGACAAAGCTGACTTACGGCGAACAAAAGCGCATATTCAAAACGATTCCGGGGTTGGAAAACGCTTCATTTGTCCGATTTGGGGGTATTCACCGCAACACGTTTATCTGTTCACCCAAAGTGCTGGACGAAACGCTGCGGTTAAAAGCACGGCCGAATATCCGTTTTGCCGGACAGGTGACGGGGTGCGAAGGTTATGTCGAAAGCGCTTCGGTCGGTCTGCTGGCCGGATTGTTCGCCGTTTGGGAAACGACCGGTAAAACCGCCGTCCTGCCGCCGGAAACAACCGCTTTGGGGGCTATGCTGCGTCATATTACGGTTAATGCGAACAAAGACTGTTTCCAGCCGATGAACATCAATTTCGGCTTAATTCCGCCGCCGCCCGTCCCCGAAGGAAAGAAAAAAATCAAGGGCCAGGACCGCAAACGCGCCCAAAGCGAACGGGCCTTGGCCGATTTGGCGGAATGGATACAAAAGGCAGAAATACATGGATAAGCAAATCAAACGAACAAAAGACGCCGGCGGCGAAAACTTCCCCGTCGGGTCTTGTCTGATTCCCAAAAAACTGCGTCCTCATGTCATGGCATTTTATGATTTTGCACGGACGGCAGACGATATCGCGGATTCGACGGAACTGTCGAAGCAGGAAAAACTGGACCGTTTAAACCGTCTGGAACGGGTTTTGTTGGGGCAGGAAGAATCCGACGATACGGTCAAATGCGCCGAAACATTGAAAAAAAGTCTGGAACAATGCGGCGTAACCAATCAGCACGCTTTGGATTTATTAAAGGCTTTCCGCCAAGACAGCGAAGGACATACTTATCATACATGGGAAGACGTTATGGCTTACTGCCGCTGGTCGGCCGGCAGCGTCGGGCGTTTTATGCTGGATCTGCACGGGGAAAATCCGACCGCTTACTGGCCGTCCGACGCTTTGTGCGCCGCTTTGCAGATGAACAACCACCTGCAGGATTGTAAAGAAGATTATCAGGAAAAGCACCGGATCTATCTGCCCAAAGACTGGTTTAAAGAAGCGAAAATCAAATATGAAGCACTGGACGACAGCCAGACCTGCGCGGCATTGCAAAGCGTATTCACCCGTACGACCGACGCGATCGAAAGTCTGCTGGTCGAAGGATCGTCCCTGCCTTTGGTAATTGTCAACCGCGGTCTGCGCATGGAAGTCTGCTTTATTTTCCGGCTGGCGCAGCGGCTGGTTAAACGGTTGAAAAAGAAAGATATCCTCAGACGCAAAATCGGATTGAAAAAATCAGACTGGATCATCGCCTGTCTGTGGGGCGTCTGGGGCGGATTAAGAAGAAAGAAAATATCATGCATCAGGAAAAAAGACCTCTTACCCCCGAAGAAATAACGCGGCAGGTCAACGATATCGTCAAACGTTCGGGATCGTCGTTTTATCCGGCTATGAAGCTTTTGGGCAAAGAAAAACGCAACGCGATGTTTGCGATTTACGCTTTCTGCCGTGAAATCGACGATATTGCCGACGAACCCGCTCCGCTGGAAGAAAAGAAGAAAAACCTGAAAGTCTGGAGAGATGATATCGACCGGCTGTATAACGGCGTCGAACCCGAACAAATTGTCGCCAAAGCTTTGATTGAACCGATAAAAAGGTTTGCTTTGCCCAAAGAAGAATTCATCGCTTTGATTGACGGCATGGAAATGGACATTCCCGACGGCATGCGCGCGCCGACGATGACGGAACTGCAGCTGTACTGCCGTCGGGTTGCGGGCGCGGTCGGGTTGTTGTCCGTCTGCGTTTTCGGCGATCATTCCGAAACGGCACGGCGGTTTGCCGTTACGCTGGGCGAAGCGCTGCAGCTGACAAACATACTGCGCGATATGGAAGAAGACATGGAACTGGGCCGGTTATACATGCCGCAAGAATGTCTGACCAAAGCCGGCATCGAAATCACGGACGACACGCCGCTCAGCCATGTGCTGAACAATCCTGATTTGAAAATCGCGCGTCAGGCTCTGGCTGAACAGGCCGCCTTGCGTTTTACCGAGGCCGACGCGGCTTTGTCGTCGTTAAACGGCCGACAGATGAAACCGGCGGTCATTATGAAATGTGTTTATAAAAAAATATTCGATCTGATGGAAAAACGGGGTTGGGAGGTTTTGTCCCCCAGAGCCAAACCGTCAAAGGCTTATATGATCTCAACGGCTTTACGCATTTGGCTGTTCGGAAAATAAAATGACCGTTCATATTATCGGCATGGGAATATCGGGTCTGTCCGCCGCGTTTACGTTGACACGGGCGGGAGTTTCCGTCGCCTTATACGACGCGGCGGCGCGCGCGGGCGGACGATGCCATTCTTTTTTCGATAAACGGCTGAACGCCCGGATTGACAACGGCACGCATCTGATGCTGGGAGCAAATACGGCTTTATTGAATATGCTGGCGCAATGCCCGTCAGACACGCCGCTGAAAAACGCCGGAAACAAAATTCTGTTTTTTAAAAAAAACGGCGGTTCTTTCCAAATTGATACGGCGCGGCCGATATCCGCTTTGTTCAAACTGCCGGAATTGTATTCTCTGTTATGCGAATCCGTCATGAACACGCCCGTACATCAGGCGGACACAAGTTTGTTTTTAAAAACCGCCGTAAAATGTTTCGGAGAAAAAAACGGACAGGTTTATCTGGCGGAACCGTCGTTATATGATTGCGTTATCGCTCCTGTCGAAAATTTTTTAAAAAACAAACAGACGCCGTTTTATTTCGGAAAACGGCTGCGACGGATCAAAGAAAATAAACTGAGTTTTTTCGACGGTTCGGAAATCACCCCCGGACAAGACGATAAAGTCATTCTGGCCGCAGATCCGCAAAACCTGTCCCGGCTGATTGTCGGCGCGCCGGAATTGCCCTGCCAGACAATCGTGAATATTCATTATAAGACCGACGCCCGTCTGCCGGACGGAAAATCTTTTGCCGGCTTAATCGGTTTAACGGGGCACTGGATATTCATTAAAAACGGTATCCTGTCCGTAACGATCAGCGCCGCCAACGCTTTGCTGGAAAAATTTTCTCCGGATTCCGCGGCATCGCTGATCTGGCATGAATTGTCGGCTTTGCTGAATCTGCCTTCCGAACTGCCGGATTACCGGGTCATTACGGAAAAACGCGCGACGATCTTGCAAACCCGCGCCATAAACCGCCTGCGGTTAAGTACGGATATCGGCTCTGATTTTATTTTTTTGGCCGGCGATGCAACGGCGACAAACCTGCCCTGCACCATTGAAGGCAGCGTGCGTTCCGGAATAAAAGCCGCGGAAACCGTTTTAAAAAGCCTGAACAAAAGATAACTTTACTTCCTTTTTTAAAAAGCGGACAATGTCTGAAACAACAAAGAAAGGAACATTTGCCATGGTTTTTGAATTACCGAAACTGCCTTTTGACAAAACTGCGCTGGAACCGTACATGTCGGCGCAGACGCTGGAATTTCATTACGGAAAACATCATCAAGCTTATATTACAAATTTAAACAACCTGATTAAAGACACGGATCTGGCCGGCGATAATCTGGAAACCATCATTTTAAAAACAGCCGGGAAAGCCGACAAGGCCGGCATTTTTAATAACGCCGCGCAGACGTGGAACCATACGTTTTTCTGGAGCAGCCTGACCCCGAACGGCGGCGGCGCCCTTCCCGACGGCAAATTCAAAGAAGCCGTTCTGCGCGCTTTTGCCAACGAAGAAAAATTCAAAGAAGAATTAAAAGCGGCTGCCGTTTCTCAGTTTGGCAGCGGTTGGGCCTGGGTCGTTGCGGACAAAGGCGAAATCAAAATTATGAAAACCGGCAATGCCGACACGCCCGTCGCCCACCATTTAACGCCGCTGTTGGCAATCGACGTGTGGGAACACGCTTATTATCTGGACTATCAAAACCGTCGTCCGGATTACGCGCAGACATTAATTGACAAGCTGGCAAATTGGCATTTTGCAGCGTCAAATTTTACAGCCGCTTAAAAAGGCGACAAAATAACCCCGCATTAAAAAAAGCTCTTACGCACGTAAGAGCTTTTTGTTATTAACTGAGATAAATCTATTCTGAAGGAGTAATTGTAACCGTAGGATTTCCAGCTGTATCATAAAGCATCTGAGGTTGAAGAAATAATTGATCTCCGGTAAAATATCCTAAAACTCCAAAAGTCATAGCACAAATGAATAAGCCGAATGCCAAGTAAGCTGCCCATTTCCAGTTTACTTTACCGAAAATAGCACCGACACTGAGTCCGACTAATCCAAACCCGCCCAAAATCATCACAACGCCGATAACTTGGTACAATAAACCTTCACCCATAAAATAGAATAATTCAAATGCGTTGTTTCCCTGCACACCTAAATGATCTCTTGCAGCAAAAGCATCTGGCATAAACATAAAAAAGGCAAACAAAGCTGGCATACAAAATGAAACATTTTTTTTCATTACACTTCCCTCTTCAATATTTTATATCTATTATTACATAAAAACGAAGAAAAAGCTCCCCTCCTCCCTGTTACTTTAAAAATACCTATCTGTTTGATTTTTAACTGTTTTATTTGCGCACTATTATGAATTTTTTATTACACAAACGTGCAATAAAATTTATCGGCGTCTATTCAAAATAGAAACTTACTTATCATTATCCATATGACGGACACGGATAAACATACGTTTTTTTTCCTCCGCCGCCGATTTTGCCGCCAGATCGGCTTCGGCTTTTTTGCGCGCTTCTTCCAGATCTTTTTCCAGACAATACGCGTGCAGCTGTTTTAATAAAATATATGTTTTCTTCTTAACTTTATTCCACACTTTTAATACGGCCGGCAGGTTTTCGTCCTCGGTATGAATTTCCCAGTCAATCAAAGACAACACTCCTTTGATTGTCCCCATAACAAAACGCAGAAACGAAGATTTCAACGAAACAAAAATTTCAGGTTCTTTATCTCCCCGCGGCACACCGATCGGCGCCCCCATTTCACGCAGTTCTTCCGGCGTCGGATTATCGTGGCTTAACTTCAGCAGCCTAGCCAAAGAAGCCAAAGTCTGCCCTTGCAGCATAACAGAAACGATAACTAAAAAGAAAATAACGTTAAACAAATAACGCGCGTCATGAATATTGCTCATCAACGGATACGTCGCCAGAATAATAGGTACGGCCCCTTTTAAACCGGCCCAGCTGATAAATAATTTTTCGCTGCGGGTATATTCGCTTTTGGCCAGACATAAAAACACGACCAAAGGACGCGCAATCATAACCAGACAAACCGTTGCGCTTAACGCCGTTCCAAACAATTCTCCCAGCTCTTTGGGGTTAACGAACAGTCCCAAAGTCAAAAACATCAATATCTGCATCACCCATGACAGAGCGGACTGAAATTGTATAAAAGGATTTTTATACGGATAAGAGGCGTTCCCCAAAACAATCCCGGCAATATACAAAGCCAGATAACCGCTGCCGCCGACCAGCTGAGTCAACGAAAAAATCAAACAAACGACACTGACGCCGAAAACGGGATAAAGTCCCTGATAAACAAACGAAAACTTTTTCAACAAAGCCAGCGCCAAAATCCCCAGGCCGTATCCCAAAACAACGCCCAGCCCCATTTGCAAAAACAGCATGCCGACCAGATTCCATGCCGAAAACTGATCCCCCGCCGTCAGAAAAGCTATGGCGCCGACAGATAAAATAACGGCCATCGGATCGTTTGACCCGGATTCATATTCCAAAATAGATTTTAATTTCGGATTATTCAGATACAGCCCGTTTGTTCTTAAAATATTAAACACGGCCGGCGCATCGGTAGACGATAAAATCACGCTGAGCAGCAAAGCAATCGAAAACGGCATTTCCAATAAATAATATGACAATATGAACATAAACAACGCCGTCAAAGCGACGCCGACCGTAGCCAACAATGTGCCGCGCCCCAGCACGCTTTTGATTGACGGCCAGCCGGACTCCAAACCGCCCGAAAATAAAATAAAAGCCAACGCGAAAGAACCGATATAATTACTCAGTTCCGCCGAATAAAACTGTATGCCCGCCCCGTCAGAACCGGCAATCATGCCGACAGCCAGAAAAACAAGCAAAGACGGTATTCCCAACTTACTGGAAATTCTGTTCGCAAACACACACATCAACAATAACAGGCCGCCTAAGGCCATTAAAATTTCCAATTTCATAAAATACCTCTAAATATCTCAAATATATTACATATATTCTGACGGATTCATTTGATTAAAGTCAATAAAGTTTTATTCAATATTGCAATTAATCCGGATTATTAAAAAAACAATCTTCATAAAAAGAACGTAAGTTTTTTATCTGCCGCCCAAAATGTCATATACTGCCCGCGACACCGCACGGACAGTATATTTCGGCGCCAAAAAAAGCCCCGGAAATCCGGGGCTTTTTCTTATTCCGCGCTTTCAAACGGATTTAAATTTTTGTTTTTATTTTCCATCGTCTTGCGGATATCCAGATACATCAACACCGGCATAGCCACATAAATCGACGAATAGGTTCCGACCACGATCCCCCACAGCATAATCAGAGCAAAGCCCTGCAAAACGGATCCGCCCATAAACAGCATAACCGTCAGCATAATAATCGTCGACATACCGGTCAGCAAAGTCCGCGGCAGCATTTCGTTTGTGGTTTTATTGATCATTTCGTCAATCGGCATTTTACGGTATTTATGCAGATTTTCACGCATACGGTCGTATGAAACAATCGTATCATTTACCGAAAAACCGGCCAAAGTCATCAATCCGGCAATAATCGTCATGTCAAAATCCAGCTGAAATACGGAAAACAGCCCGACCGCAATCAGGATATCATGGATCAGGGACAACATCGTTCCCAACGCGAATTCCCATTCAAACCGCGTCCAGACATATACCGTAATCATGACAGCGGCCAGAATAACGGCCCAAATACAGTTGCGTATCAGTTCCGCGCCGACGCGCGGCCCGACCATTTCAATCCGGGGAAAAGAATAACCTTCACCCAATTCCTGCCGGATAACATTGGCGATTTTCATTTGTTCCTGTTCGTTGTCGCCGCGTCCCAGCGCCGTAATCAGCACTTCCGTTCCCGTATCGCCGACAGGCTGCAGATCAACGCCCAAATCAGACAATCTGTCGCGCAGATCTTTCATGTCGATTTTCTGTTCCGCATGCACTTCCATTAACACACCGCCTTTGAAATCGATACCGAAATTCATGCCTTTGACGGCAATGGAATAAATCGAAACCAGGCACAGAAACACCGAAAAGAAAAAGGCCGCTTTTCTGGCGCCGATAAAATTAATGTGCGTCGGTTTAATGAAATAGTGAATAAGTCTAGGCATTTCAAACACTCCTTACACGTTAATTTTCTTGGGCTTAAAGAACTTAATCCAAGCCAAAATCAGCACTTTGGTCACATAAACCGCCGTAAAGACAGACGTTACCAACCCCAGACAGGTTGTAACGCCGAACCCGCGGACAGGTCCGTTCCCCAGCCAGATTAAAATGGCGCCGGCGAAAAAACTGGTCAGGTTTGAATCGAAAATTGCCGAAGAAGCATTTTCAAACCCGCCTTCCACCGTATTTAACACAGACTTACCGTAAGACTGTTCTTCGCGCATACGTTCGTAAATCAAAACATTTGCATCGACAGCCATTCCCAGCGTCAAAGCGATCCCGGCGATTCCCGGCAAAGTCAGCGTCGCCCCCAGAGCGCTCATCGCGCCGCACAACAAGATCAAGTTCAGGATCAGGGCAATATCGGCGAACAAACCGAACAGACCGTAAGTTGCCACAACGAAAGCCAAAACCAAAATCAGCCCGACAACGCATGATTTTCTGCCGGCTTCAATCGAATCCGTTCCCAAACCCGGCCCGACAATTCTTTCTTCGACCACGTCAAGCGGCGCGGGCAAAGCACCGGAACGCAGCATCAACGCCAAATCTGACGCACTTTGAACCGTAAAGTTACCGGTAATAATGCCGGAACCACCCGTAATCGCGCTTTTGACTTCCGGCGCCGTAATGACTTTGCCGTCCAGAACAATCGCCAGACGCCGTCCGACCCCGTCGCGCGTCGCAGCGCCGAAACGTTTAGAACCGAAAGAGTTGAAACGAAAAGCCACAACCGGCTGGCCTTCGGAAAAATCGGCGCGCGCATCGGTTAAATGTTCGCCGCTGACGATTTGTTTGCGTTCAATAACGTAATATCCGGCCTCTGATTCTTCCGACCCCTGAACAACCTTGGATTCCGGAGAAATCTTACCGCGGCGGGCGTCGGCCAAAGTGGTCGTTTCATCAATAAAATGAAATGACATTTTTGCCGTTTTTCCCAACAACTTCTTTACTTCGTTCGGATCTTCCACCCCGGGCAGCTGAACCTGAATACGGTCGGATCCCTGACGCATGATCGACGGTTCGCGCGTTCCCAGCTGGTCAATACGCCGGCGGACAATTTCAATGGACTGATCTACGGCGGTCGATTTCATATTCGACAAAGCCATATCCGTATAACGGGCTTTCAGCACATCGCCTTCCTCGGATACTTCCAAACTGCCTTTGTCAATTTTACGCAGCAATTCTTTCGCCCGGGCCAGCTGTTCGCTTTTTATGATTTTAACGCTGACGGCGTTATCCTGAACGCTCAGTCCCGTATAACGAATGCCTTTTTCACGCAAAGCGACGCGCGCGGCGTCCAAAACGGCATTCAGCTGATCGACGACGACCTGATCCAGATCCACCTGCAGCAGCAGCTGCGAACCGCCCTGCAAATCCAGCCCCAGCGTCATCGGCTGCCACCATTCGGGCAGCTTTTCCTGCTGTGATTTTGGTAAAAAATTAGGAATACAGAAAAATATCCCCAGCCCGGCGATAATGCCGATCAGGGTTATTTTCCATTTTGGATAATTAAACATCTGGCCTTCCTTTATTTTTTAGTTAAAACGTCTTTTAATCCTTCACTGCCCTTTTTCGTATTGTCATTGACGGATTCATCATCTGTAAAAGGCTGCGACGGCTGAGAACGACGGCCTAAAATACGGTCACGCACGACGATCACCCGGACGCCGTCGGCGATTTCGACCAAAAGATCTTCCGGATTCGAACGAATAACCTTGCCGACGATACCGCCGGAAGTCACAATCGTGTCCCCGCGTGAAACGTTCATCTGCATCATCTGGTGTTCTTTTAATTTTTTCTGCTGAGGACGGATCAGAAAGAAATAAAAGACAACAAAAATAACCAAAAACTGAAATAAAATGCGCAGCGGATTAGCTGCGGCGGCCGGATCAACGGCTGCGGCGGCCGTCGCGGCGGCTTCCTGTGCAAAAGCGGGATTAATCAGCATAAGATACTCCGTTTATTAAAAATATGTTTAAGCTACCGAAGTATAAAGCGATCCCGCCGGATTGCAATCATATTTTAAAAAAAGATCCGAAAACATTCATCTTCGGATCTTTATTGCTTCAACGCCCGGCCGACCGATTTTGTTTTAACAAAATATCCGCCGCAGCCGTTTGTTTCGGCGCGGAAACGGTTCCGTCAGCGGCACGGACAAAAAACTTATCCGCAGACGTCTTTATTTTGGAACGGTTAAAAATCTTCAAAGCGTGACGAATATGTCCGCGTTCGGTCTTAGCCGCGTCCTTTGCCGTTTTTTCCGAAACGGTCGAAGCGCGCGCCGAGGTAAAAAATTCGGGTTCGACATAGCCGACATTTTCAGCCATTTTCTTTGGCGGTATTTCCTTTTTATACGCCCCTGCATGAAGAGAACCCATTGCCATAAATTCAACGGTCGCGCAATCATACAGTTCAACATATTCCGCATGATCATACCAAGCTTTGAACGCTTCGTTTTTTGCCGCGGCGGGATCTTTTCGCGCTTCAAACGACGTTTCATACGCTTTCATAATGCCGCCGTGGCGTTCGCAGAACGCTTCGTATGTTTCCGGCTCTGCTTTACGCATCTGATAAACCGCCGCACATTCGTGCGCCATTGCGTCGGCTTCCATCGCGCGGACTTCGCAAACCGAATCATAAACGGAATAAGTATGATCATGAACCGGAGTCTGTTCCGAATGACGGCATTCATGGACAATGGTTGAAAGCAATTTGGCGTCACTGGCTTTTTCATTCAAAGAAACGTACTTCATGGAAGGAATATATGATCCCAAACTGTTTCCCTTATCCCCGTCAATCCCGATTGAAATGCCGCGGGCAATAGCCGATTCAACGATTTTTTTGCCGGTCGGACTGGATTTACAAATACGATCAATCAAACGGTCCACGCGTTGTTCTCGTTCTTTTTCCACCCGATCCCGTTCTTCCGGCGTCTGAGGGGGGTCAAAAACGGGAATTAACATTCCTCCGGCAAAAATAGCTTTTGTCATGGATTTTCCTTTGTTAACTTTACGATCTGCCGAAACAGGCCGATAACCGATTCATGACGGAAAGGTTGTTTTGTGCAAAACGAACGGTTCCGTCTTTGCGCACAACATGAAAACGATCGGCGGATGTTCTGGTTTTTTGCGGGTCTTTGCCTTTAAATTCTTTTTTATGATATTTTTCAATGCGTTCAATCTTGGCCGCCAAAGTTTCGCCGATGCCGTTTGCCTTGACGCCGGATAAAAAAGCCTTGTCCATATAAGACGTTCCGGCATACGAAAAAATATCCCGCAAAGAACCGGCGGAAACATCAAAAGCAAAAGCATTGCCGTCGCCCATACCCGCGGAACACATGGCGTTAATAACGCTGTTATCAAAAGCTTCCATTTGCTTTGCCGGTCTGTCATACCAGGTTTTTGCCGCATAAGACAAGGCATGCGACATATCGTTTTTTTCCTGCATGGCATAATAATAACAGCCGGCAATCAACATATTGTTTTCAAAAAAAGCCTGATACGCTTTAGGTTCGGAAAAACGCATTTCAAAAGCGGCCGCGGCTTCCACGGCTTTGGCGTCGGCGGCCTTGGCGCGGGCGGTCGTTACGGCGCCGTGCATTGTCATTTGCGGGCTCAGATCTGTTCTTTGTTCCGCCTGTCTGGCCAGACGGACGACGGTGCTCATCAGCCTTTCATCGGACAGATGCGCGTTTAGGACGATTTTTTTATCATACGGCGCAAGACTGTCCTGCCCTTTTTGAGTATAAAAACCGTCCGTATGGCTCAATTCCTGCGAAAACACAATCCGTGTTCCGTTGTTTAAAGCGTGCTCAACAACCGTACCCGCAAATTCAGAAGCTTTTTTGACGCGATCAACCAAGTTTGCGGCACGGGTTTGATCGTCCTGTTTTTCCGAAGAAAAAGCCTCCTTCGGCCAGTATTGATCCGGATTGATGTTCCACTCTTTCAAAATTTCGCGAGCCTGTTCTTCCCTGGCGTCCATAAAATTTCTCCCGGCTGTTGACGGCAATAATAGTTATAGCATACAATTATAGACAAAAAAAGCATTTTTGTATAATTTCCCGTTTTTGGTCACTTTGTTTTAATTAAAGAATGGACTTTAGTATATTCAGGCGTTATTTTCTATACTGTTAAAAAATAAGGTTACCTATGTCCCGTTTTGTTTTTTCATCTGAAATTTACCCGATTGATCCGGCGGATATTTCCGTTCTGGGGAATGCTTTCGTGTCGTTGCCCGCATGCGATGATGAAGTTGTTGTTTTAATCGGACACAACAAAATCAGCGGCGATACGACAAACGCGGACGTTTTGATCAAGGGCCGCGCCGCCGTTCAAAAAGCCATTGATGAAGATAAACCTTTCATTCCCGTCCGTTTTGCTTTTATTCCCGCAAACAAACGTTTTGACCTGCTGTCGCCTCTGATCCGCAAACTGCGTTATAAAATCCGGTTTTACGGGTCAAACGTATATCACATTAACCCTGAAAGCATTCGGGCATTAAAAATCGAACGTACCTTTAAAACACGTGAAAACGCCTATTCTTTTACCGTGTCAAGCCGGCGCATGACGCGTCAGGAACGCGACGCCGAATATGACAATATCCTTAACAGCATCAAAGAAAACGGCTTTTTGGACAATGATCCGATTGATATTATGCTCTGCCGTCTGGCCGGCGCCAAAGACTGCGTTAACAACGGCCACCACCGCATGGGCATGGCTTTGGAGCTCGGACTGAATAAAGTCCCCGTCCGTTTTTCGGCTGCGGGCGCATCGCCGAAAATACTGCGCCCGGCGTTAAAAGCGTTTTCCGTGGTCAATCTGGCTTTTAAACGCCGCTTCGGGCACTGAACGGCAATAAAAGCAGGCGCCGCCCCGTAATTTTATACCTTGCCTTTTAGACATAAAACCGATTAGACTGTTTGCAATCCAATTTTATTGATGAGGTTTTCATGTCAACAATATTAATTCGCAACGCGACGGTTTTGACGTTTACGTCCGAAACGCCCGTGTTGAAAAACCATGCCGTTTTAATCGAAGGCAAAAAAATAAAAAAGATCGCTCCCGACGCCGAGTTTAAAGATTATAAAGGCAAAGAAATTGACGCGCACGGACGGATCGTCATGCCGGGATACATCAACGCCCACATGCACTATTATTCAACAATGGTCCGCGGTTTGGGTAAAGCCGAACCGGCGTCCACTTTTATCGGCGTTCTGGAAAACCTGTGGTGGCGTCTGGACAAGAAGTTAACGATTGAAGATTCCTATTACAGCGCTTTGATCCCGATGATTGATGCGGTGAAAAACGGAACGACGACCATCATTGATCATCACGCTTCGCCGTTTCATATCACGGGGTCTTTGGACGCGATCGCCAAAGCCGGCAAAGAAGTCGGCCTGCGCAACTGCCTGTGCTACGAAGTATCCGACCGCGACGGGCAGAAAATCGCCGATGAAGGCATGACGGAAAACGAAAACTTTATTCTGCGCTGCGAAAAGGAAAACGACGACATGCTGCGCGGCCTGTACGGACTGCACGCTTCGTTTACGGTGTCCGACGCCGATCTGGAACGCGCGGCCGATTTCGTGAAAAAGCACAATTCCGGTTTTCATGTCCATACAGCCGAAGCCGCTTCCGACGAAGAAGCCTGCGAAAAAGAACACGGCTGCCGCGTCGTCGAACGCTTTTACGACAAAGGCGTTCTGGGCAAAAAAACGATCTGCCCGCACTGCGTGCACATCAATGAACACGAAATGGACCTGCTGGCCGAAACCGACACGATTGTCGTAACGAATCCGCAGTCTAACCTGAACAATGCCGTCGGCATTGCCAATCTGGTCAAAATGGCCGGCAAAGGCATCTTGATCGGTTTGGGAACGGACGCCATGACCGTCAATATGCGCGAAGAACTGCGCTGCGGTTTATGGGCGCAGAAATACGGCCGTCAGGATCCCGCCTGCGGATTTATGGAACTGGCGTCGACCGTTGCCTTTAACAATCCGAAAATCTGCGACCGCTTGTGGGAAGGCATGGGGATCGGCACGTTAAAAGAAGGCGGCGTCGCCGACCTGATTATTCTGGATTACCTGGCGCCGACGCCGTTAAACGACGCGACATGGCTGGGCCATCTGATTTTCGGATTTGCGAACGTTCCCGTTGACACAACGATCGTTGCCGGGAAAATCCTGATGGAAAACAAAGAACTGAAGCTGGACATAGACGTTGAACAGGCTTACGCGCGTTCCGCCGAACTGGCCGAAAAGCTATGGGACCGTTTCTAAAGACGTTTTAACTTGGAGTGAAGAATGACTAAAAGACTTTATTTGACTGACGCGCAGTTAAAAGCCGAAATGGACCGCTGCCTTTACTGCGCCGAAAAACCGTGTATGAAGGCCTGCCCTTCAAACTGTTCGCCCGCCGATTTTATTATGGCGGCCAAACAAGGCGGCACCAAAGATTACGGCCGCGCCGCGGAAATGATTTTAAAATCCAACCCGCTGGGTCAGATGTGCGGTTTAACCTGCCCGGATCAGTTCTGCATGAAGGCCTGTTCGCGCAAAGGTTTTGACGCGCCGATTAAAATTCCGGCCGTTCAGGCGGCTATCTTGGAAAAAGCGCGCAAATTGAATGCGATTGACGTCCCTGAAAAAGTGGTTTCCAACGGTAAAAACGTCGCCGTTGTCGGCGCGGGTCCCGCCGGTATGGCCGCCGTTGCCGTTTTAGCGCGCAAAGGCTATTGCGTCACCGTATTTGAAGGATCCGATAAAGTCGGCGGCGCGGCGAAGTTAATTCCCGAAGCCCGCCTGCCGCAGGCCGTGATTGAAAAAGACTGGGACTTCATCAAAACGTTCGGCGACATCACCTTAAAGATGAATCACCGCGTTGCCAATCCGGTTGACCTGCTGAAAGACGGCTATGACGGCGTTATCGTCGCCGTCGGCGAACCGCATACGGCGAAAATGGGCATTCCGGGCGAAGACCTGGCCGTTTCGTTTATGGATTATCTCAAAGAACCGGAAAAATACAAAACGGCCGGCAATGTTGCCGTTCTGGGCGGCGGCGCCGTTGCGACCGACTGCGCTGTTACGGCTAAAGACGCCGGCGCCGAAAACGTTGAAATGTTCGTTCGCCGCCGCGTATCCGATATGCGTCTGACCGGCGAAGAACGGTCTTGGCTGATGGACAAATCCATTGACATCACGTCCATGACGCGCGTTGAAAAAATCGAAAAAACAGGCGATACCTATACGCTGTACACCTGCAAAACGCGCTTTAACGGCACAAAGCTGGAAGATATTCCCGAAACAACGATCAAACGTCCCGATTTCGCACATGTCATCATGGCCGTCGGTTCCAAAGCCGATCCGAAAACCGAAGCGGAAAAAGTCATTTACGCCGGTGACTGCAACCACGGCGGATCGACGATTGTCGAAGCCGTCGCGTCCGGCAAAAACGCCGCAAACGAACTGCATGCCGCCATTACGGGCGAAGTACAGGAAACCGTCTGTCCGGTCAGCAAGGTTGTTTCGTACAAGGCGAAATCCTGTACTGTCGTCGAAGGTGTTGAAAAAAATCCCGTGGATCTGACAACCGATTTTTTCGGGGTATTTAAGCTGCGGAATCCGTTCCTGCTGTCCGCGGCTCCGCATACTGACGGCTACGAGCAGATGGACGCGGCAATGAAAGCGGGCTGGGCCGGCGGTGTGATGAAGACGGCTTTTGACGTCAAAACGTCCGCCGACATTCATATTCCGGCAGGATATATGTTTAAATTTTCGGACGCGACGTACGCCAACTGTGACAACGTATCCGATCACCCGATTGATCATGTCTGCAAAGAAATCGAAGCTTTGCGCAAAAAATGGCCCGACCGTTTGATTATGGGATCAACCGGCGGCCCCGTAACGGGCAACGACGAACATGACCGCGCCGGCTGGCAGTCCAATACCAAAAAAATGGAAAACGCCGGTTCAATCGCGGTTGAATATTCGCTTTCCTGCCCGCAGGGCGGCGACGGCACGGACGGGGACATCGTTTCCCAAAATGCCGCTTTGACCGCAAAAATCATCGACTATGTGATGGAAGTGTCCGATCCGAACGTGCCGAAGATGTTCAAACTGACCGGCGCCGTTACGTCTATCGTGCCGATTATCCGCGCGATTCAGGAAGTTTTTGCCAAATATCCGAATAAAAAAGCCGGTATTACTTTAGCGAACTCTTTCCCGTCATTGACATGGCGCGAACGCACGGACGGATCAGCAGGCAAATGGGATCAGGGCGTTAACGTCGGATCTTTGGGACGCGGCGTTCTGCCGATTTCCTATCTGACGTTGGCCAACGCCGGAAAAACAGGCATTGAAATTTCCGGCAACGGCGGTCCGCAGAGCTATATGGAAGCGGCAAACTTCCTGGCTTTAGGCGTTAAAAACGTCCAGTTCTGTTCAATCGCGTTCAAATACGGCATTGACATTATCAAAGAACTGGAAAGCGGCTTGTCCAACCTGTTGCAGGCGCGCGGGCTGAAATCCGTCAAGGAACTGATCGGCATCGCTCAGCCCAATCCGATTACGGATTTTATGGCTTTGTCGCCGGTCAAACAGATTCCCGAATGCGACCCGAATCTGTGCCAGCACTGCGGCAACTGCACGCACTGCGGTTACATGGCGGTATCCAAAGGACCGGAAGGATATCCGGTTTTTGATCCGAAAAAATGCGTCGGCTGCACGTTCTGCACAAAGATCTGCTTTGCCGGCGCGCTGAAAATGCGCGACCGCAGACCCGATGAAATCCACCCGGAAATCGTTGTCGGATAATCAGTAAAACCAACAGAAAAGGCGGGTATTTTTCCCGCCTTTTTTATTTTACAATAGCAGAAAGTTATTTTTTCGCTTTCTTTGAAAGCCCCTTTTTGATATTGCCGATATTTTCTTTTAAATCGCGGACAAGGTTTAAGTTTATTTGCTTTAGCAGGTTATCGTATTCAAACGCAAAATGCATGGTATAAAACCCTATATGTGTTTTGCTTTTTGCCGTATATTGCTTTTCAAACAAAACATCATATGACGGCGTTACCAATTTATATTCAATTTCCAATGTCCGATAAATGTAATCCAGAGGAGCGCCAAACAATCCCAAAACAGCTCCGCCATAAACCGTTAATCCGTAATATGTGCCAACATCTTCATAAAGCATTTTTTTGACATTACCGACTAAAATTAAATCACCGTCATTTTTATCAAAAGAAAAAGCCGACGATTTAAAAAGAGAGGCATTTTCAATTTCTTCCGCAGTTGATTTTGCAAATTCCTCGTTCACTTTCACAAGTTGTACGCCAACTCTATTATATTCAGGTCTGTTAAATTCCGCGACAGAACAATACGGCACAACAACAGGCAGCACCATTAAACCGAATAGACACAATCCGTTCTGTTTATTGTCTTTAAGACGAGTATCCTGGTACGGAGGAACCACCATTTTTACGGACAGCTCTTCTTTTCTGTATTGTTTCGGATCTGCCTGATACGAAAACGGTTCGACACTGGCGCAGGCATTTAATAACACCAACGTCATCAACAAAGTAATTTTTTTCATTTTTGAACAATCCTTTAGTCTTGTTTGTAAAACAAAACCCTCCTATCAGGGAGGGCGGATGTTCAAACACCGTATAACCATTTACGGCTCCCCCC
>ULQL01050126.1_pt1 | contig 44614 bp, 37 predicted proteins | sample 1954411 | NCBI WGS metagenome assembly ULQL01 (sample SAMEA4835654, study PRJEB28245) | human gut metagenome | biome: gut microbiome; material: fecal sample | place: Denmark | collected 2008 | reverse complement strand
TAATCCACAAGAATATGCCCATATCCATGCAGGCCGATGAGGTCGAAAAAGTAAAAAGAAGCGAAAACGGCGTAATAAGAAACCCCTTTTCTCTTCATCCCGAAAACAAGGTCTATGAAGCGGAAGACCTTATGCACAAATATAAAATTTCCGGTGTTCCGATATGCGATCACGAAGGATATCTTGTCGGAATAATAACGAATCGCGATATGCGTTTCCTTACGGACATGAATATGCCCATAAGCGAAGTCATGACTCATGAAAACCTTGTTACGGCTCCGATAAACACGACGCATGAGCAGGCGCGTGAAATACTTTGCAAGCACAGAATAGAAAAGCTTCCTCTCGTAGACGAAAACGGTCGTCTTTACGGTCTTATAACGATAAAAGATATTCAGAAAGCTTCCAGATATCCCAATTCTGCAAAAGACGCTCAGGGCAGACTTCTTTGCGGCGCTTCCATAGGCGTAACGAAAGACGTTCTCGAAAGAGCGGGCGCCCTTTTGAAAGCAGGAGCAGATGTTCTCGTGCTCGATTCCGCTCACGGTCATACCAAGAGTATACTCGATACTATATACAAAGTTAAAAATGCATTCCCGGACTGCCAGCTCATCGGCGGAAACGTCGCAACGGCAGAAGGCACGGAAGATCTTATCAAAGCAGGAGCCGACGCTGTAAAGGTCGGAATGGGACCCGGATCCATATGCACGACACGTATAATAGCGGGAATAGGCGTTCCCCAGATAACAGCCGTTTATGACGCGGCTTGCGTAGGCGCAAAATATAATATCCCCGTTATCGCGGACGGCGGAATAAAATACAGCGGAGATATCGTAAAAGCTCTTGCGGCGGGCGCAGACTCCATAATGGTAGGGTCGCTTCTTGCAGGATGCGAGGAAAGCCCCGGCGAATCCGAAATTTATCTGGGCAGACGTTTCAAAGTTTACCGCGGTATGGGTTCTCTTGCTTCTATGGAAAAAGGCTCGAAAGACAGATACTTCCAGCAGAACTCCACAAAGCTCGTTCCGGAAGGCGTAGAGGGAAGAGTTCCTTATAAGGGACCTGTTTCCGATACTGTATTCCAGCTCGTCGGCGGTCTTCGTTCCGGTATGGGATATTGCGGATGCCATACGATAGAAGAGCTTCAAAACAACGCCAAGTTTGTAAAGATAACAAATGCGGGACTTCGCGAATCTCATCCTCATGATATAAACATCACGAAGGAAGCTCCCAATTACAGTATGCACAGCGACAACTGATATAACCGATAATTACAGATCACGGATGATTTTGCTCATCCGTGATTTTTTTGCGATTGCGATACGAATTTTTTTGTGAGATAAATTTATTTTCAATGCGACTAATAAGTGAAAATAAAAAAATGAGGTGATTCTTATGAAGAAAATCTTATCGCTTTTAATCGTTATTATGATGTGCATTTCGATATTTGTATTTGTAGGCTGCGGAAAAGAAAATATTCCCGCTCAAACTACGGAAAAGACGAATAATACCTCTCCCGAGGAAAATGCCGTACATTCCACCGAACCCGGAAAAGATAAGGCAGACGATAAAATTCCCACTACTCCCATGACAACGGTCATCTGGGAAAACGTAAATGAATCCGAATATCGTTTGCAGTTTGTTTCCGGAGGCGAAAAATGCTTCCCTTGGAGATTGTTTTCTTCCGCAAAGATATGGGACGGTAAGAATGCCTTAAATATGGACGGCGTGGGCGTATTTCCTTTCGATATCGCAATGTACTACGACAATGTGCCGCTTATAGAGATTGAAAAAGGCTCAAAGGCATCTATAATTTTCGATGATTTTACAACGGTACTAAGCTGCAAACTTTATAAAAAGGAAGACGGCAGACATGAAGAGCCGATAAAAACATTCGACGATGTTTCCGATATCGATTTTTCCGATGTTGAAGCAGGGGAATATTATGTCATGTTCGGTATAAAAAGACTCGGAAACAGTCACACAGACGACACGGGAGTATTCTTTACGGATAGTTATTATTATGAATGTGCTGTCGCTTTGAATATTGTTCCGCAACATCTCGGCGATGTATCTTCCAAACTGACAATAGAAAAGATAAGAGCGCTTTCGGGAAAAGGCAAGGAACTCTCATGGAGCGATTTTGAACAGTACCCGCATGAAGATATAGGCTCCGGACTTTATATTTTCCGCTATGACGTTGATGAAAACTATTATTTGTCGGTCGGCGGAGGAAGTTTAGAGACGTCTCCCGAATATATACTGCTTGTTTCCAAAGCCGATGACAACGTATACGTAGATATACGAACGGGCGACATCGATGAGTTTATCAACAAAAACTGATTATTGAAAAACATTCCGCGGATAAGGAATTTTGTTACCTTTTTACACTCCGAAAAGCATGGATTTAATATTCTGTTTTGCGGGAAATAAAACTCATAAAAACACGCACCGATGAACGCTTTTACGTTTCTTCGGTGCATGTTTTGTTTGTGTGGCAAAAAATATTTAATATTGCATAAAATGAAAATATATGTTACTATAAATCATAAAACTTATTTTTGGTTTTAAATAGATATAAAAAAGTCTTTCAACATCGATATTATCTTCATTTTTTATATATTTTTCGGGCTGTATTAAAGTATTTTAACGGAGGTAAAAATGAAAAAAGCGTTTTCTTTATTCTTTTGTATTGTACTTGTATTTTCACTTGTTATTTTTGCGGGGTGCGGCAAAAATACCGATTCTTCCACCGAGGCGCCCGTTATGACTGATGAGCTCGGAAGGGTGATGGTTCCTTCGACAAAGACTTCTTTTTTAAATCGCTCTAATAAAAATATGATTTATTATAATATCGGTCTTGTAAATATAGAGGACGCCAAAACAGCGGCAAACTATGATCCGTTTTTGCTTTTCTCCAAAGCGAGACTTTATGATGAAAAAGATGGAAATGCGGTATTGAACGGCGAGGGCAGTGTGCCTTTTAAAACGACCGACTACGAAAAAGATATACCGGATGTAACTTTCGATAAAACAAAAAGATACGACCTTGTTTTCGATGATTTCAGCAAGATAGAAAGATGCTTCATATACAGCGCGGATGATATCGAATTTGAAAATTCCGTAAAACAAATAACCGATTTTATCGAAATCGATCTTTCGGATTTGGAAAACGGCGAATATTATCTGATTTTCGATGTCGAACGCGAAGGTGAACGCCACGGAAAAGAAAATATTCCCGATATTTTCGAGTACAAAGGTCTTATAAAATTGACAGTGATCTGATGTAAAAACAATTAAAAGCTCTCTCTTTATAAAAAAGGGAGAGTTTTTTTGTAAAAAATGAAAATTTTTTGAAAAAATATTTCTTTTTCATAAACTATGTGATATAATAACAAATTGTGATAAAATAACGGATTTTTGTAAACCGTTAAAGAAATGCGAGGATAATCCTTTGATCAGAAAAGATTTAAGAAATATTGCTATAATAGCCCATGTCGACCACGGCAAAACGACGCTTGTCGACGAAATGTTGAAGCAGGGCGGAATTTACCGCGAAAATCAGGTCGTTGAAGAGAGAGTCATGGACTCCAACGCCATCGAGCGCGAACGCGGTATAACGATAATGGCGAAGAATACAGCCGTCCATTACAAAGATGTAAAGATAAATATCGTCGATACTCCCGGACACGCGGATTTCGGCGGGGAAGTTGAACGTATACTTAAAATGGTAAACGGCGTTATACTTCTTGTAGACGCGGCGGAAGGTCCTATGCCCCAGACGAGATTCGTGCTCCAAAAAGCGCTTGCTCTCAATCATCCGGTTATAGTCGTGGTGAATAAGATAGACAAACCCGACGCAAGACTCGACGAGGTCGGCGATGAGATACTCGAACTTCTTCTTGACCTCGGTGCCACCGACGAACAGTTCGATTCCCCCATGCTTTGGTGCTCGGGAAGAGCGGGAACCGCTTCTTTCTCTCCTCATGAGCCGGGAAAAGATCTTACTCCCCTTTTTGATACGATACTCGAATATATTCCTGCTCCCGAAGGCGATGCGGAAGGTCCCCTTCAAATGCTTGTTTCGTCCATCGACTACAACGATTATGTCGGCAGAATAGGCATAGGAAGAATAGAGCGCGGTGTAATGCGCCAGAACCAGGAAGCGATGATATCCAACTTCCATGACAGCGACAAGGCACCCGTAAGAACAAAGATTGTAAGTATCAGCCAGATAGACGGTCTTCGCCGTGTTCCCGTTACGGAAGCGAAAATGGGCGATATAATTTGCTTCTCCGGTGCCGAGAATATCTCGATAGGCGATACTATAACGGATATAAACTGCGTAGAACCGATAGAGTTTATAAAGGTCGGAGAACCGACAATGGAGATGACTTTCTCCGTAAACGACAGCCCGTTTGCGGGACAGGACGGCAAATTCGTAACATCCCGTCAGCTTCGCGAGCGCCTTTACAAGGAGCTTTTGAAAGACGTTTCTCTTCGTGTTTCCGACGGAGAGACGACAGACTCCTTCAAGGTTGCGGGCAGAGGAGAGATGCACCTTTCTATACTTGTTGAAACCATGAGACGCGAAGGATATGAGCTTTGCGTAAGCACGCCGAGAGTCCTTTACAGAGAGATAGATGGCAAGCTCTGCGAGCCGATAGAAAATGTTGAAATAGAAGTTCCTCAGGATTATTGCGGCACCGTAATGGAAAAACTCGGTGCACGCAAGGGCGACCTTATAAACATGACTCCGAGAGGAACGCGTATGCACTTGCAGTTCAGAATTCCGACAAGATGCCTTTTCGGTTACAGAAGCGAATTTTTGACTGACACGCGCGGCGAGGGAATCATAAGCTCCGTGTTTGATACCTACGAGCCTTTCAGAGGCGAGATAAGCCGCAGATTTACAGGTTCTCTTGTTGCAAGCGAAGCGGGCGTTTCCACATCTTACGGTGTGTTCAACGCGCAGGACCGCGGTCCTATGTTTATAGGAAGCCAGTGCCCCGTATATGAGGGGATGATAGTCGGTGAAAACCCGAAATCCGGCGACATTGCGGTAAACGTCTGCAAGGAAAAACATCTTACAGCGGTACGTTCTACGGGCGCCGATGAAGCGCTCAGACTTGTTCCTCCGATAATAATGAGCCTTGAAGAGGCAATAGAGTTTATTGCGGACGACGAACTTATAGAAGTTACTCCGAAGAATATACGTTTGAGAAAAAGAGTGCTTTCGAACGATCTGCGCTATAAGATGGCGGGAAAGATAAAAAAAGAAGGAAAATAAGCAAGAGGATTGAAATGGAAGAACAATTTTCCAGAATGAAAATTTTGCTTGGAGATGACACGGTGCGAAGAATTTCAGAGCGCCGTGTCGCTGTTTTCGGTGTGGGCGGAGTAGGCTCCTTCTGCGCGGAAGCGCTTGCGAGACTCGGTATAGGGAATATAACTCTTGTCGATCCCGACAAGGTGGCGGAATCTAATCTGAATCGCCAGCTTATAGCGCTTCATTCCACTGTCGGAATGTATAAAGCGGACGTCATGAAGCAGAGAATACTCGATATAAATCCTTGTGCAAATGTTGAAACGCTTAAAATGTTCTATCTTCCCGAAAACGCGGATAAGTTCGATGTTTCCGGATACGATTGCATTGTCGACGCGATAGATACCGTTTCGGCTAAGATAGAACTTATAAAAAGGGCATACTTTGCGGGCGTTGGTATAGTAAGCTCTATGGGAACGGGCAACAAACTTTCGCCCGGGCTTTTGAAAACAGCTGATATATACGATACAAAAGTCTGTCCGCTTGCGAGAGTGATGAGAAAAGAACTTCGCGCGGCGGGTGTACAAAAATTGACGGTGGTATATTCGGAAGAAGAGCCTAAAAGCGAAAAAAAGATATTCGACGTAAAAAGCGGCAAGGCTGTTGTCGGAAGCATATCATTTGTTCCTTCGACGGCAGGACTGTTGCTGGCAAGCGAGGTCTTTAAAATAATTTCGAAATAAATTTGTTGCAGAAAACCAAAATCAAATCGATGATGAAAAACGGAAACGTAAGTTTCCGTTTTTATATCGCTGTTTTCACTTTGTGTTTGCGGAGTGAAGTGCTATTTTAATGAGTTTTTGATGTGTTAGGTAAAATAAAACTGTTTTTTGTAAAGAATCGCATTGAAAAAACAGATGATTATTTGAAAATTGTTGCCTATAAATATAATAAAACGTTTTTGGAATTGAAAAATGTGGTTTGAAAAATACGAGCGAGAAGTCATTTCTTTATCAATGTTGTTGAAAATTCAGACACTGTACGTTTGAAGCAAAAACTTTTTGTTAAAAATTGTCTAAAAGCACTTGAATTTTTAACATAGGTTTGGTATTATATTTATAGAACAAAAAATTTTGTTGTGAGGTAATTATGAAAAGATTTTTGACCATTGTTTTAGCTTTATCCATGTTGATGGTTTCCTGTTTTGCATTCGCTTCCTGCGGCAATAACAGCAACACAACAACAGAGCCTACTCAAACTCCCGTTGATCCTTTCGACGGAAAAGATCCGTATGACGGACACCTTCCCGAGGGTGTTACTGAACCTACGGAAGAAAAATATTTTAAAACAAAAGATAATGCAGACGGAACAGTTTCTATTGTCGGTATCTTGGCTGACGCTCCCGAAACTATTATTGTTCCTGCATATATAAACGGAAAACTCGTTACGGAAATCGCTCCTGCCGGCTTCACAAAGACGAAAATCCGCGGAATAATCCTTCCTTCCTGCATTACAAAAATAGGTGAAGGTGCGTTCTCCGGCTGCGGTAACCTTTACAACATTTATATTCCCGAAAGCGTTACGGAAATAGGTAACAGCGCATTCCAGTTCTGCGGATACCTGACGGATATAAACTTCCTTCCCAAATCCATAACCAAATTGTCTGACAGAATGTTCCAGGGATGCGATATGCTTCAAACAGTTAAACTTCCCGAAAGCATTACCGAAATCGGAAGCTGGGTATTTGTTGACTGCAAATCGCTTACAAGCGTTACTCTCGATTCCAGAATAACTGCTATTGGCAAGGATGTATTCAAGGGCTGCACTCTTCTCAGAAAATATTATGTAGAAGAGGGCTCTGTTGCAGAAGCTTGGGTTCTTGAAAAAGTAGAAAGCGGAGAAGTCCGTGAAAACTGGGTAAAATATCCCGACTGATCCCACAGGCGAATTTATTTGGAAAATAAATAATGAAAATATCCGTTGCCTTTTGGCAACGGATATTTTAGCTTTATTATCAGGTGAAAAATGAAAGAATGGCTTACGGTTGAAAATATCGATGATAAAACATACGTTATAAGCGAATACCGACATCCCGAAAAAACGCATTGCTATCTTTTGATAGGGAGCGAGCGCGCTCTTTTGATAGACACAGGGCTTGGAATCTGCAATATCCAAGAAGAGGTAGAAAAGATTACCGAAAAGCCGATTACAGCTGTTGCAACACACGCGCATTGGGATCATATAGGCGGTCATAAATATTTTCCCGATTTTTATGTTCACAGAAACGAGCTTGACTGGCTGTGCGGGAAATTTCCTCTTTCGGTAGAAGCTGTGCGGAAAATGATAACGGACGGTTGTGAACTACCTGAGAATTTCTTGATAGATTCTTATGAAATATTTCATGGGAGTCCCGCAAAGATATTGAACGGCGGCGAAATTATCGATATCGGAGACAGAAAAATAGAAGTTTTACATACTCCCGGTCATTCGCCGGGGCATCTCTGTTTTTGGGAGCAAAAGCGAGGATATATATTTACGGGAGATTTGATTTATAACGGCACGCTGTTTTGTTTTTATCCGTCGACGGATCCGGATAAATATCTGAATTCGCTTGAAATAATAGCCGCTTTGCCGGCAAAAAAGCTGTTTCCGGGACATTTTTCGCTTGATATCGAACCTATTGCAGCTGTCAGAACAAGAGAGGCTTTCCGCGAACTGAAAGCACAGGGAAGACTGCGTCACGGAGCAGGTATTTTTGATTACGGGGATTTTTCAATAAAGCTTTGAGTTGTCAGAAGGTAAAAGCAGTTCCGTGGAATTATAAAATGTTTTATATTTATAAAATAAAAAGTGCGATATAACATCGCACTTTTTGATTTACTATTTTATTGAAGAAAAAGCGTTTTGATTGTTTTGATTTAAAACTATATTTTCTTTGAGAATATTACAAGAACAACTCCGTCGGAAAATGACACTTCCGCGCTTTCCGATACTATCTCGTTGCTGAGTCCTATCGGAAAGAAATTCGTTATTTCCGCGTTTTCAAGCGGATATTTTACTCCTTTTAAATTTAATCCCGCGACTTTTTCCGAATAAGCGAAAACAGAAAGATAAAATCCGTTTCTTTTTTCAAAATCATAAACGCCGGGGTATAAGATCATCGCTTCGTTTTTGCCGTCGGAAATGCTTATGTCAACACCGTTGACTCTTCCGTAATAAAGCGTTTGGATATTTGCGAAAGTGTGATCGAGCCTGCCGCCGATACCTCCCGCAATAACTATCTTATCAAAACCGCGTTTTATCGCTTCTTTTATGCAAAGAAGCGTGTCGCTGTCATCTTTTTCGGCAGGGACTGTTATAGTCTCTATCCCCGTAGGGAAGCTTTGCGGATGACCCGAATCAAAATCTCCGATGATAAGATCGATTTTTATATTTTGGCGGATAGCTTCCGAGAAGGAAATATCTGCGCATATTATGAAATCATCGTCTTTTATTTCTACGGAGTCTTTGATTTTATTTTCTAAAAAAGGAGTGATTATTATCGCTTTCATTTTATCTCCGATAAAATTTCAGATATTTATTTCTGAGCGTCTTTTTTTACAACGGCGCGTCTTATAAGAACAAGAACAACATCTATAACGATTGCTACCGCCGTAACTATTGCTATCGGGAGCCAGTTTACTTCGGATATATTCGTTATTGCAAATTTTCCGGTTTCTGCGTCCTGCAATTTTGCAAATACTTTTGCCACATCGAATATCGTTGCCGCGGCTGCGATGAGTCCCGTAACAGGGTATATCCATGATACATTTGCGGGAACAGCTTCTTTTCTGATAAGTCTTGTAGGCATTTCCGCATTGAAATCGAGCGTGCTTCCCACATAAAGAGCGGCTATGAAAAGAATGATCGTTTCGGGAAGCATGTATGTTGCATTATATATAAAGGAGAAAGAAAGTGCGGCTGCACTCGGAATGGAAAGACCTGCCCATATTGTTGCGCCAGTTATAACGTGGCATATGTATCTTAAAACGCATGCGAGCACGCAACCGAGAGAAAGGGAAAATGCCTGATTTTTGATTGCTTTTCTGAATGCTCCCGCAAGACCTATAACGGCGAACGCTACAAGGTAGTCGAGAAGCACTGCTACAAGAACGCTCTTCCATGTGGGAAGTCCTGTGATATCGGACAATCCGAGGAGATTTTGTATCACACCGTGAACAAATCCCGCGAGAAGTCCCCACGATACACCGTGACGATAAGCTATTATCGCTATCGGGAGCATAGATGCAACCGTGACCGATCCGCCGTACGGCAGATGTACGATTTTGATTAAACTCAGCACTGTCGCAAGCGCTATCATTATGGCGCTTTCCGTCAGCACTCTGGCTGTTTTGTTTTTCATTTTAAGAAAAACCTCCTGTAAATAAAATTACCGCACAGAAAAATGTCTACGTGCGGCAATTATATAACAGAAAAATAATTACTATAATCCTCCCTACGCCGGCATTATCCGAGATCAGGTTAAGGGTTTTCGGAAAAATATCCTCGTCTCAGCCGAATAAATTATCAGCACCCCTGACTATTCAGTTGCGGTTTGCTACTATAATAATACAGTTTATGACAAAAGTCAATAGTTTATATAAAAGGGAAGAAGATAACGAATATAAAAAGAGCGGTTGTGCAGCGTTATATATTGATTTTGCTATATTACAATAGGGTGAGACTGCAAGTACATTCTGTGAAATTTTCTGTGATATAAAAAACAGAATTTTTGGCAACCTATAAAAGAAAGTGACGGAGTTAACAATTTATTAACAAAAAAATACCTCAAACCTATTGACAAAAAGCGCTCTCGGTGGTAAATTCTTAATATAGATTAGCACTTGCAAGATATGAGTGCTAAAAATAAAATTCAGGGTGATAAAATGTCAGGTGAACTTGTTTATGGCGGCCCTTTAAGTGAAAGAAAAAAACGCATACTCCGCTCCATAATCGAAGCTCATATTTCCATGGGAGAGCCTATTGGGTCGAAGTATCTTGTTACTTCTGCGGAAATTCCTTTTTCTTCCGCTACTATAAGAAATGAGATGGCGGAGCTTGAAGAAATGGGCTATCTTGAACAGCCGCATACCTCTGCGGGAAGAATCCCCACGACTCTCGGATACAGATTCTATGTCGATTCGCTCATGGATAGCTATAAACTTACCGCTTCTGAAATAGTGGCGCTCAACAATATGCTGAAAAGCAAGATAGGCGAGCTTGATACGATAATTCAGAGCGCGTCAAAGCTTGTGGCGAATCTCACGAATTATACTTCCGTTGCCATAAAGGCGAGCGACAAAGATACCGTCAAGGCTTTTTCGTATATGCTTCTCGATGAACATAATTTTCTCCTTGTTATGAAAATGAGTTCCGATAACGTAAAGACAAAACAGGTGTATACGGATATTGTAGCCGACGAAAACAATTTGTCTCTCCTGGTGTCTCTTTTCAATGAGTATTGCATAGATATAGCACCGGACGAAATTCCTTATTCCGTGATTGTAAAGCTTGAAAACGCCATGGGAGCTTCCTATAAGCTTGTAAGTCCTGCGATAAAAGCGTTTTATGATACGGTCGCGTCATCTTCCGATTCCGAAGTGAATTTCGCCGGAGTCAACAAGCTTCTCGAATATCCCGAATTTTCCGATGTGGAACAGCTCAAAAGAGTTTTCTCCATGCTGGAAAACAAGGACGAATTTATAGACATAATTTCGAAATCCGAAAAAGATAAAGTAAATGTATTTCTCGGAAACAGCGACGAACATAAATTTGCCTCCAATTCCGCTTTTATTTTCAAAACGCTTACCGTCGACGGAAAAGTCGTCGGTGCGATCGGCGTTTTCGGTCCGACCAGAATGGATTATTCAAAGGTTATATCTACCGTTGAATATTTAACGGAGAAAATAACGGGTATAATCGAAAACAAGGCGCTGCCGGGCGGCGATTTTGACACGGAAAAGGAACGATAGATTTTAATGCATCGAAAAAACAACCGAAAGGAAATGAATAATGAGCAAAAACATGACAGATAATGCCGAAAAGGAGCAGAAAAACAGCTCTGCAAAGGCAGAAAACGAATCCGATGTAAAAAACAAACCCGATGAAAAAAACAAGGGAAAGTCAAACGACGAGAACAAGAAGGATTCGGAAGACAAGAAGACAGCAAACGAGATTGAAAATCTGAAAAAAGAACTCGAAGAGACGAAAAACAAATATCTTGTAATGCTTGCAGAATACGATAATTTCCGTAAACGTTCTCAGAAAGAACGTGAAGGAACATATTCGGAAGCATATGCGGACGCGATAAAAACTCTTCTTCCCGTTTTCGACAACATAGAAAGAGCAAACAGCTTTACGGACAGCAAGGGAATAGCAGAGGGGCTTGCAATGATTTTGAATCAGTTTAAGTCGTCCCTCGGAAAGCTCGGTATAGAGGAATTCGGAAAAGTCGGAGAAAACTTTGATCCGAATATACACAATGCGATTATGAACGTCACCGACGAAACCTTGGGCGAAAACGTTATAGCGGAAGTTTTGCAAAAAGGTTATAAACGCGGCGACAAGATAATAAGATTCGCTATGGTTAAGGTTGCCAACTGCGGTTAAACATAAGTTTTGCCGTATAAACATAAATATAAAAAACAAAATTGATTTTAATTCGGAGGATTATATATTATGGGAAAAATTATAGGTATTGATCTTGGTACAACAAACTCTTGTGTGGCGGTTTTTGAAGGCGGCGAGCCTACCGTTATCACAAATCCCGAAGGCGCGAGAACAACGCCTTCCGTTCTGGCTTTTTCCAAGAACGGAGAAAGAATGGTCGGTCAGGTAGCAAAAAGACAGAGCATAACAAACCCCGACAGAACAATTATGAGTATAAAACGTAAAATGGGCTCGGATTATAAAGTTGAAATAGACGGAAAGAAATACACTCCTCAGGAAATTTCCGCTATGATTCTTCAAAAGCTCAAAGCAGACGCGGAAGCTTACCTCGGAACGACTGTTTCTCAGGCTGTAATAACAGTTCCCGCATACTTTTCCGACGCTCAAAGACAGGCTACAAAGGACGCGGGAAAGATCGCCGGTCTTGAAGTTCTTCGTATAATAAACGAGCCGACAGCAGCAGCTCTTGCTTACGGTGTAGACAAAGATACAAAAGAGCAGAAGGTCATGATATTCGACCTCGGCGGCGGTACATTCGACGTATCCATACTCGATATCTCCGACGGCGTTTTCGAAGTTCTTGCCACAAACGGCAATACCATGCTCGGCGGCGACGATTTCGATAAGAGAATCATCGACTGGATAGCAGATACTTTCCAGAAAGAAAACGGTATTGATCTCCGCAATGACAAAATGGCTCTTCAAAGACTCAAAGAAGCCGCAGAGAAAGCAAAGATCGAACTTTCCGGCATGACAAGCGCAAATATCAATCTTCCTTTCATCACTGCTGACGCTACGGGACCGAAGCACTTTGACGCTACTCTTACAAGAGCAAAATTCGACGAACTTACGGCAGACCTTGTCGCCGCTACGATAGAGCCTTGCAAGAAAGCGCTTTCCGACGCGGGACTTAGTGTTTCTCAGATAGACAAAGTTCTCCTTGTCGGCGGTTCTACAAGAATCCCCGCAGTACAGGACACTGTAAAGAAATTTATCGGCAAAGAACCCTTCAAGGGTATCAACCCCGATGAGTGCGTTGCTATCGGCGCGGCTATTCAGGGCGGCGTTCTCGGCGGAGAAGTAAAAGACCTTCTTCTTCTCGACGTTACGCCTCTTTCCCTCGGTATCGAGACGCTCGGCGGCATATGCACAAAGATAATTGATCGTAATACGACGATCCCGGTAAAGAAATCTCAGGTATTCTCCACAGCGGCAGACAACCAGACTTCTGTCGAGATTCACGTTCTCCAAGGCGAACGTGAGCTTGCAAGCGCAAATACCACGCTTGGCAGATTCTCCCTCGACGGTATTCCCGCGGCTCGCAAAGGCGTTCCTCAGATAGAGGTAACATTTGATATAGACGCAAACGGTATCGTTAATGTTACGGCGAAAGACCTCGGAACAGGCAAGGAACAGCATGTAACAATCACATCTTCCACGAACATGAGCAAGGAAGACATCGATCGCGCCGTTGCCGAAGCAGAGAAGTTTGCGGACGAAGATAAAAAAGTAAAAGAAGCCGTTGATGTAAAGAACGAAGCGGAAGCTCTTCTTTATCAAAGCGACAAAACTCTCGAAGAAGCAGGCGACAAGATAAGCGAGTCTGACAAAACAGCCGCAAAGGCGGAAGCGGATAAACTTCGCGAAGCTCTCAAATCGAATGACACCGAAACGATAAAAGCCGCAATAGAATCCTTTAAAAAGGCTTATTATGAAATAGCAGAAAAGCTCTATAAAGCAAATGCGGCTCAGGGCGGAGCCGATGCCAACCCCGGTGCGGGAACGCAGAACGAGGACGGAAGCTTCAACGCTGACTTCACCGAAAAGAAATAATTCACAGTTAAACAATAAACAGGGCGGGCATAAGTCCGCCCTTAGCAAATATACAGGACGGAGAACTTTGCATGAAAGACTACTATGAGGTTCTCGGGGTTAACAAAAGCGCAACGGATGCCGAAATAAAATCGGCATACAGAAAGCTTGCGAAAAAATATCACCCCGATATGAATCCCGGCGACAAAGAGGCGGAAGAAAAATTCAAAGAGGTGAACGACGCTTACGCTGTTCTTTCCGATCCGGATAAGAGAAAAAAATATGACACATACGGTTCGGCCGCTTTCGAAAACGGCGGAGCGGGCGCGGGATACGGCGGATTTTCGGGAATGGACTTCGATCTCGGAGACATTTTTGGAGATATTTTCGGCGGAGGTTTCGGCGCCGCAAGAGAACGCAGAAACGGTCCTGTCAGAGGCGATGACCTTTTACAGCGCGTTTTTATATCGTTCGACGAAGCCGCATTCGGATGTAAAAAAGAGATCAAATATTCAAGAGTTGAAAAATGCCCGGACTGCAACGGCACGGGAGCTGCCGCAGGAACAACTCCGAAAGTTTGTACGAAATGCGGCGGAACGGGGCAGATGCGTGCTCAACAGCGCACTCCTTTCGGCATAATGCAGACCTCTCGCGTCTGCGACGCGTGCGGCGGTACGGGAGAGATAATTTCCAATCCGTGTAAAGGCTGCCGCGGAACGGGACTTCACAGTGTAAACAAAACCCTTGAAGTATCCATTCCCGCGGGAATCGACAACGGTCAGAGAATAACTCTTCGCGGTATGGGCAATGAGGGCGCGCGCGGAGGCGGTGTTGGAGATTTGTTCATATCCGTTCAGGTGCGTCCGCACTCTGTTTTCGAAAGAGACGGATTCAACATATACTGCGAAATTCCGATAACGTTTACGGACGCCGCGCTCGGCGCGCAGATATCCGTTCCGACTCTCGAAGGAAATACTAATTTCGATATCCCGGAAGGAACACAGAACGGTACATCGTTTACAATAAAACAAAAGGGTATTCCGAATATAAACGGAAGAGGCAGAGGAGACCTTATATTCAAGGTCGCAGTAGAAGTGCCGAAGGGACTTAACGAATCGCAGAAAGACGCTCTGCGTAAATTTGCCGATCTGTGCGGAAAATCAAATTATTCAAAAAAAGAGAAGTTCTTTTCTAAAATATTCGGAAAGGATAATAAATAATGAAGTGGAATCAACTCAAAGTAAATTGCGATACAAAGGAGCTTGAAACCGTTGCCGCCGTCATGTCTATGATAGACGAGAGCCTTATGATAGACGATTACAGCGACGCTATGGAGGGCGCCAATAAGGTTTACGGAGAACTCGTTGATGAAAAAATACTCACTGCCGACAAAACACGCGCGGCAGTGAGCGTTTTTGTGCCGGAGGATGTCAATCTCGAAGGTCACATCGAGTTTTTGCACGCACATCTTTCGGAACTTTCGGGAAAATATAATATAGAGATTATATCTTCCGATGAAAAAGATTGGCGCGACGCTTGGAGAAAATATTATAAGCCCACAAGAATAGGCAAGCACATTATGATCGTTCCTCTCAAAGAGGAATATACAGAAGAAGTGGGAGATATCCGCATAGATCTCGAACCGGGGCTTGCTTTCGGTACGGGAACGCACGAAACGACGCGTCTTTGCGCGGGACTTCTCGAAGAGAATGTCAAAAAAGGCGATTATATGCTCGATGTCGGCGCGGGGAGCGGAATTCTTGCAATATGTGCGTCAAAGCTCGGTGCCGAATATTGCGCCGCCTGTGATATAGACCCCATCGCCGTAAAGACCGAAAAAGAAAATGCCTCCGTAAATCTGTGCGACAATATCGACTGCTTTGTTTCCGACCTTCTTTCCGACGTGAAACTGAAAGACGGCAGAAAATACGATATCGTCACCGCAAACATCGTAGCGGACATAATAATAAAGATGGCGCCGGATATAGGCGGATTTGTATGTGACGGCGGCATTGTGATAACTTCCGGTGTTATATGCGAAAGAGAAGCGGAAGTCAATAATGCAATGGAAAGCGGCGGATTCGAAAGACTTGAATCAAAATACGATAACGGCTGGTGCGCAGGCGTTTTTCGCAAGAAAGAGATTGTTAGATAAACAGTGTGTTTAAGTTCAATAATGTTGTCTGACGCTTTGTAACAGAAATATCGGAAAGCGAAATGACGGTTTTTGTGATTTTTCGGAAGAAAGATGCCTTGATATATTCCAAAAAAACGATTGCAATATTCATTGTTTTTCGTGATAGTTTTGAAATATTTTCCTTGTTTTTCCATTTTTTATGTATTTTTTGCTTGTTTTTTTATACATGGTATAATATATACGATAAAAATATTGAATTTTTATATATTTTTACAATTAAACTATTGAAATCAAACAAAATTTGAGTTAAAATATATGTCAGATATATGAAAAGCCGCTTTTATGCATAAAACGAAGGGAGAAACAATTAAATGTCAGGAAGATTGTTTCAGGGAATTATACATCAAATGAAAGACGCCGTCGGTCGTACAATCGGAGTTATAGATGAAAACGGTATAGTTATCGCGTGCAGCGATCTTATGAAAATCGGAGAGACACGTCAATCCGCAAAAGAGGAAATGATTTATTCTTCGGATTCCGTTGTTTATTCGGGTTACACTTACCGTTCCATGGCTTCGGATACTCATCCGGAGTATATAGTTTTTGTCGAGGGTGAGGATTCGCTTGCGGACAGATATGCAATGATACTTGCTATATCGTTTAACAACATCAAGAACTTTCATGATGACAAGTATGACAAAACCTCGTTTATCAAAAATGTGCTCATTGACAACATTCTTCCGAGCGATATATACGTCAAGAGCAGAGAACTCCGATTCGCAAACGACGCTGTATATGTAGTATTTCTGATGAAATTCAGCGGTAACGGCGAGTCTACTCCTTACGATATAATCCTTAATATGTTTCCAAATGCCAACCAGGATTATGTCATCAGTATGGGAGAAAACGACGTCGTTCTCGTAAGGGAATTTAAATCCTCGTCGCCGGAGATACACGATGCCGAGAAAATGGCAAAAACGATTGCGGATACTATCGCTTCCGATTTCTTTATAAAGGTATCGATAGGTATCGGCACTCCTGTATCAAATATAAAAGACGTATCCCGTTCTTTCAGAGAGGCTCAGGCTGCTCTTGAAGTCGGTCGCGTTTTCGATACGGACAAGAATATAATAAGCTACGAAAACCTCGGAATAGGTCGTCTTATATATCAGCTTCCGACAACACTTTGCGAAATGTTCTTGAACGAAGTGTTCCAGAAAGGCTCTCTCGACTCTCTCGACCGTGAGACGCTTCTTACTATACAGTGCTTCTTCGAAAACAACCTCAACGTTTCTGAAACGTCGAGAAAAATGTTCGTACACAGAAATACGCTTGTATACCGTCTTGACAAGATAAAGAAGATAACCGGTCTTGATCTTCGCGAGTTCGAAAACGCTATAACGTTCAAAGTTGCTTTGATGGTCAAGAGCTATCTTTCTTATAAACCGAACAGATATTGATTTTACTTTATTTTTGCAGTAATTAACATAAAGAAAGCGGTCCCGTCGCACCTTTTTCATAGTATGCGGCAGGTTCGCTTTTCTGTGTATATTCAAAAAATTGAGGTCGATATGGATCAGAATAATTTTAACAAGAATGAATCCGAAAGCGAACGTGATGATAATCTCGTCGCCGACGCCCCCGTATCTTTTGAAGAAAAAGATGTTGAACGAAAAAAGCGTGCCCCGAAAAAAGTTTCCGTCGGCATGACAATAGTGCTTGTACTTCTTGCGGCGCTCATTGCTTTCCAGACAACATATATTGCGCTTACAAGCTCGTACAAGGTTAAACTGAACAAAGCCTACGACAACGTTTCGAAATTTGCCGCAATTTTCGAAGCATACGAGATTTTCGATGAAAATTATATATATCAAATAAACGATAAAAATCTTGTGGACATAATGTTAATGACATTTGCTTCACAGGATAAATATTTCAGTTATTACACGGCGGAAGAATGGATAGAGATGAACAATACTCACCAGGGCGTTTCCTACGGGATCGGCGTTTACGTTTCCGAGGGGAGCGAGGGGATTCTTGTCGCTCATGTTATGAAAGATTCTCCCGCTTATATCGCGGGACTTAAATACAATGACTGCATTGTTGAGATAGACGGTGTTTCCGTAAAATCCGTAGGATACGAAAACGCGGTAAACCTTGTGAGCGGAGAAGCGGGAACTATCGTCAATATAACCGTTATACGCGACGGAGAAAGAAAAGTTATCCCCGTGCGCCGCGGAGAATATACCGCAGAAACGGTACTTTATGAAACCATTGTTTCCGAGACCGGAAAAAAGGTCGGTTATATAAGGATATTGGAATTTTATTCTGTAACCGTAAGCCAGTTTAAAAACGCTGTAAATGCTCTTATAAGCGACGGATGCGAAAGTCTTGTATTCGACGTAAGAGATAATCCGGGCGGAGAACTTTCCGCGATACTGAGTATACTCGATTTCCTTCTTCCGGAAGGACCGATAGTCCACATTCTCGACGCGGACAAGAAAGAAATCGACAGATACGATTCCGATAAAAATGAAATAGATATGCCGATGGCGGTTCTTGCAAACGAAAATACCGCTTCTGCCGCCGAACTTTTCACATCTGCGCTTCGCGATTATGACAAAGCAAAGATAGTGGGAACAAAAACGTACGGCAAGGGATGCGGACAGAACGCATATGCGCTTTCAAACGGCGGATATATATATGTGACATCGTTCTTCTACAATCCTCCATTCGGTAAAAACTATGACGGAATAGGCATCTATCCGAATATAGAAATACAGCTTTCCGAAAAATATAAGGATAAAAATCTTTTCTTTGTGCCGCATGAGGACGACGCACAGATAAAGGCGGCAATAAGAAGCTTTGAAAATTAAAAATTTTGTTTTTATGAGTTGAATAGTATTTTTGAGTAATACAGTATAGTATGACTTAATATAATAAAAACAAATTTTCGTGAAATCATATCGGAAAATCGCGATAAAATCGTTTGTTTTTGCAAAGCACGGCGGGCGCTTTTATCGTATAAAATAACATTTATAACTATTGAATTACTAAAAGGGAGAATTTTACAATGGCAAAAGAACTTACAGTAACAGAAGCCGGATATCAGAAACTTAAAAGCGAACTCGATTTTCTCAAAAACGTAAAAAGACGCGAAGCGGCAGAGGCTGTCGGTGTGGCACGTTCTTACGGAGACCTTTCCGAGAACAGCGAATATGATGAAGCAAAAAACGAGCAGGCAAAGGTAGAAGCACAGATTGCCGAGCTTGAAGAAACACTTGCTCATGTAAAAATAATAAATAATGAAGAGATAAATTCGAATATTGCAAATATAGGTCTTACGGTTAAAGTGCTTTATATTGATGATGACGATGAAGTTGAGTATTCTCTCGTCGGTTCGCGTGAAGTAAACGCACTTGAAAACAAGATATCCGATCAGTCACCGATAGGCAAAGCTCTTATCGGTACAAAAGCGGGCGATATGGTTACGGTGGAAATTCCTTCCGGTCCCATAAAGCTCAAAGTACTTGATGTTAGAAAGACAGAACAAATTTAAATTTAGGAGTGTTTTAAATGACAGACGTAACAAACAACGTTAACGATGAAATGACCGAGGAGAAGTTGAGCGAAATTCTTCAAGTAAGAAGAGATAAGCTTTCCGCTCTCAAAGAAGCAGGAAAAAATCCTTTTGAAATAGTAAAATACGATATTACGGCAAATTCCGCCGAAATACTCGGAGATTTTGAAAAATTCGAAGGAAAAGAAGTTTCTGTTGCCGGAAGAATGATGAGCCGCAGAATAATGGGTAAAGCTTCGTTTACTCACATCGCGGACGCCGCCGGAAAAATCCAGGCATATGTAAAAAGAGACGAAGTCGGAGAAGAAAGTTATGCCGACTTCAAAAAGTGGGATATAGGCGATATAATCGGTATAACCGGTACTGTTTTCAAAACGCAGACAGGGGAAACTTCCATACACGCGACATCTGTAAAGCTCTTGTCAAAATCGCTTCTTCCTCTTCCGGAGAAATTCCACGGACTTAAAGATACCGATCTTCGTTATCGTCAGCGTTACGTCGATCTTATCGTAAACCCCGAAGTTCGCGATACATTTGTAAAACGTTCACGTATACTTAAAGAGATAAGAAATTATCTCGATGAAAAGGGATTTCTCGAAGTTGATACGCCTATACTTGTACCGATAGAGATAGGCGCGTCCGCACGTCCTTTCAAGACACATCACAATACTCTTGATATGGATATGTATCTTCGTATAGAGACAGAGCTTTATTTGAAACGCCTTATCGTCGGCGGAATGGACAGAGTTTATGAAGTAGGTCGTATTTTCCGCAACGAGGGCATGGATACAAAGCACAATCCCGAATTTACTACAATAGAGCTTTATCAGGCTTATACCGATTATCACGGCATGATGGATCTTGTAGAAGAGCTTTATAAGCTTCTTGCAGAGAAGATATGCGGTTCTCTTGAAATAACATATCAGGGCAAGACTATCGATATGGGACATTGGGAGCGCCTTACAATGGCAGAGGCTGTAAAGAAATATTCCGGCTGCGACTATTACAGCTGGAACAGCGACGAGGATGCCCGCGCAGAAGCGAAGAGCAAGGGTGTAGAAGTCCCCGAAAATGCAACAAAGGGAACAGTTCTCGCAGAGCTTTTCGATGCTTTTGTCGAAGAAAAACTTATACAGCCTACGTTTATTTACGATTATCCTGTTGAAAATAGCCCGCTTGCAAAACGCAAGCCGAACGATCCCGCATTTACGGAAAGATTTGAATATTTCATAAATGCGACCGAATTCGGCAATGCATTCAGCGAACTTAATGATCCTATCGATCAGAAAGAAAGATTTGAAAAGCAGGTTGCGGCAAAGAGAGCCGAAGATCCGAATTGCAATTCGGAAGTCGATTACGACTTTATAACAGCGCTCGAATACGGTATGCCTCCTACGGGCGGGCTTGGATTCGGTGTAGACCGTCTTGTTATGCTTCTTACGGACTCCGCGTCTATAAGAGATGTACTTTTGTTCCCGACGATGAAGCCTCTCGCTGAATGAAAGTAAAAAATATCGCCGTTTAATCAGTATAATGAAGAACGGCAAATATACCTTTAATTTTCAATTAAAAAATTTTTCATTTATTACATTAAAATAGTAGAATAAAAAACAAATCCGCATGCTTCTGCTTTTAGAAACATGCGGATTTGTTATTTTGAGTTACGCTTTCTGATCGTCTCCGCAGTGCATATTGCAGGTATCTTTGCTTTCGGCACATCCGCAATCTATGATCGCGTCTCCGGCTTCTGCTCTTGCGCCAAATATCACGGGGACTTCAACACGGAGTTTTTGACTTATTGTAAATTTGCATATCTCGTCATGTTTACCTTCATAGCCGCTGTATCCGGAAGAAACAATGCTTTTTCCCAAGCACTGTGTTTTTGCATTTCCGACCTCTCCGAATGCTTTGATGGAAATCGGGATACATACATTTACATCCTGATATCCTACCTAGGTACAGCCTATCTGTTCTTTTTCAGGTCCTTTTGTTGTCTCAAAATCGTTTTCCATATAAAAATCTCCTTGTTAATTTAGTCAAATAAAGGTATAAAAGATTAAAAGCATTATCCATGCTTATTCCGTTATACCGTTTATAAGGTTTGAAGTGTAAAAACACGTCAATAGCATTATATTCTATTATGCACTTTATTGATTTTGGATTTTTACGACAAAAAATTTCAGAATATGCCGTTGTGTCGGTATTATGTAAAATAATCGGATTGTGCGTGGAATAAATCCGAAAAAGATTAGTATTGAACATCTGTTGTTTTTTCTGTTATTATACAAGTGAAAATGTTGCTTGCAAGGGAGTTTTCACGACGAATTGCGACAGCAATACAAAAATTTATTTTTGTAAGCCGTGCAATGTTATAATACAAAAAATGTCAATAAAATTCGATTTATTATGACGCAGTATACAGCAAAGCGTCTTAGGCATATAATTATCTTATTGAAAAACAGGGAAATAATGGTATAATATTATATAAAGTCCTGGCAAAAAACGTAGCGACTTCGTCTTTAAAAATATTTATCTCAATAAGCAAATCCATGTCTATAATATTTACGTGGACTTACTTATTGAAAGATAAATATAGAAAGGAATTATTGTAAGATGGAAACAGTTGATATAGCAATAATCGGCAGCGGTCCTGCCGGAATATCTGCGGCACTTAATGCAAAGATCAGAAATAAAAGTTATTATTTATTTGGTTCCATGGCTCTTAGCGACAAAGTTCAGCGCTCTGAGTGTATTTCAAATTATCCTGCGATTCCGGATATCGGGGGCGCGGAATTTAATGCTCTTTTGTCAAAACAGCTTGAACAATCAGGGATAAATATAACCGAGAAGAGAATAACCGGAATATACAATATGGGAAAATATTTTGCTCTCTTGTCGGATATGGAAGAGTTTGATGCAAAAACCGTGATTTTGGCAACGGGTGTGGAGACAGTCCGCCCCATTCCGGGCGAGAGAGAGCTTCTCGGACGCGGAGTAAGCTATTGTGCGACGTGCGACGGAAATTTATATAAAGGAAAAACGATAGCCGTTGTTTGCGACAATACGGAAATGGAAGAGGAAGTATCATATCTTTCGGAACTTGCCGGAAATGTTTATTATCTGCCTCTTTTCAAAGAGAGTACAGTTGAATCTGAAAATATGATAAAACTGTCTTCTCCGATAGTTGAAATCAAAGGAGAAGGGCGCGTCAGCTCTGTCTTGCTTAAAAACGGAGAGGAGATAAAAGTCGACGGGATATTCTTTTTAAAGCAATCGATTTCTCCGACGGTATTGTTAAGAGAGCTTGAATCGGAAGACGGTCATGTGAAAGTGAACCGAAAACTCGAAACTAATATTAAAGGTTGTTTTGCCGCGGGAGATTGTACGGGAACGCCGTATCAGATAGCAAAGGCTGTCGGAGAAGGAAATGTCGCCGTTCATTCGGCAATCAAGTATTTAGCCGAGCAGGCTTTAAAGGAGATAAAATAATGGATTTTCAAACAGGAACAAAACTTTACGGATTTATCGTTAAGAGAGTGAGAAACGTAAAGGAGCTCAATGCGTCTTTTATTGAGATGACGCATGAAAAGACAGGCGCAGAACTTTGTTTTGTGGATAACAAGGCGGAAAACAAACTTTTTTCCGTTTCATTTAAAACATTGCCGCAGGATAGTACGGGAGTTTTTCATATACTTGAACATTCTGTACTCTGCGGTTCTGAAAAGTATCCCGTCAAGGAGCCTTTTGTCGATCTGATGAGAGGTTCCATGAATACATTTTTAAATGCAATGACGTATCCCGATAAAACCGTATATCCCGTATCCAGCAGAAATACACGTGACTTTTTAAATCTTACATCGGTATATCTTGATGCCGTCTTTGCTCCGATGCTTTTAAAAAATCCCAACATATTTTATCAGGAGGGAATCCATACCGAGATAGAAAACGGGAAACCGTTATATAAAGGCGTTGTTTTCAATGAAATGAAAGGTGCTTTGGCAAGTGTAGACGACCGTATAGACGAGGAAATGATGAGCCTTATATTCCCGGACAACTGCTATAAGCACAATTCTGGGGGCGATCCCGCTTTTATTCCGGATCTTACGTACGAAAAATTTGTTGAAACATATAAAGAGTTCTATCATCCCTCAAATGCGAGATTTTTCCTTGACGGAGACGTTCCGATTGAAGAAACGCTGGAATTGATAAATTCCTATCTTGAAAAATATGAAAAACTTGATTCCGTTCCGGAAATAAAACCGCAAATTCCCGTGTCCGTAAACAGCGTCCGTTATTACGAGATTTCCGAAGAGGAAGCTGACAAAAATAAAGCAATGCTCGCTCTCGGTAAGATAATCGGGACTTGGGAAGATCGTGAAAAAACGCTTGCTGCCCAAATTCTTTGCGATGTTCTTGCCGATACAAACGAGTCTGTTTTCAAACGCGCAGTGCTTTCTTCCGGTCTTGTGGAGGATTTTGACATGACCGTCGCTGACGGCATATACCAACCGTATTTTATGGTTATCGCCAGAAATATAAAAGATTCCGACAGCGAAAAAGTAAGAGATATCATAAAAGAGACCGCAAATAAGCTTATAAAAGACGGTATTGACAAAAAATCCATATTGGCGTCTATAAATAACTTTGCTTTCCACGTAAAACTGTCTTCGGAGCCTCAGGGACTTCACAGAAATTTATCCGCATATGGCAGTTGGCTTTACGGGGGAGACCCGCTTACGTTCATTTTGTACGACGAAGCTATCGACTCTTTGAAAAAAATGGCTGAAACGGGCGGTTTCGAGAAATTGCTTTCGGAACTTTTGACAGATGATAACGGCGTTGCTGTTTTGCATATGTTGCCTTCCGTGACACTTGGAAAAGAAGAACGCGAAGCAGAGGAAAAAAGACTTCAAAAGGAAATGGCGGCTCGGACAAAAGAAGACATAGACAAGTTGATTTTCGAGAACGAACTTCTCTCAAATTGGCAGAAGACTCCCGATTCTCCTGAGATAACCGCTCTTTTGCCAAAGCTTACTCTTGATGAAATAAATGAAAAAATAGAATTTACAAAGACGATAGAGAGAAAAGCGGACGACGTTACAGTGCTTTATCATCCCGTCGATACTAACGGAATAATTTTTATATCCATGTATTTTCCGTTGACGAATTTCACTCTCAAAGAGATTACAAAACTTGCTTTTCTGCCTTCTATTTACACTGAACTTCCGACAGAGAGGTACAGCGCTGCGGAAGTACAGAAACAGTTGAAAACTTATATAGGAACTATCGTATTCGGTATAGGCGTATTCGGTAAAAAAGGCGTTTCGGAACGCTGTACGCCATGTCTTGAAGTTCGTATAGGAATACTTGAAGAAAACTTTTCGGCGGCAAAAGAGCTTCTGATAGAGATTCTGACCAAGACAAATTTTGACCAAAGGGAAAGGATAAAAGAACTTGTTCTTCAATCAAACGAATTGGCGCATCAGGTAACGATAGGCGGAGGTCAATCTTTGGGCATAACTTCTGTCCAGTCGCGTTATACGGCAAAAGGAGCCGTAAACGAGGCTATCGGCGGATATACTTTCATCTCATTCCTGCATAAATTTGCAAAAGATTTTGATTCCGTTATAGGAGACTTTATATCTCTTGTAGGCAGAGTAAACAGTGATTTATTGATCAAAAACGGTCTTACCATAAGCGTAACGGCGTCGCACGATGTCGATGTATCGGATCTTGCAAATGCATTCCCAAAAGGAAAAACTTTGCCTGAAAGCAGAGAATATAAAATAAACCTTCCCGAAAGAATGGGAATCCGCATTCCAGCTCCGATAGGGTTTGCCGTTAAAGGATATCATCTCTCGCTTTGCGGTAAGAAAATGAACGGAAGCTTAAAAGTGGCAGCCAATATAATTTCTCTTAACTATCTTTGGAATGTTATAAGAGTTCAGGGCGGCGCGTACGGCTCGGGGCTTCCGGTAGGACGAGAGGGCGCTTTTGTCTGCTATTCTTATCGCGATCCGTCTCCGTCAAGGAGTCTTGAAATGTATGACAACATTTCCGACTTTATAAATGATTTTTGTAACAGCGACGAAGAAATAGATAAGTTCATAATTTCCGCGATTGCCGCGACAGATCCTCTTATGACGCCTGCGAGCAAAGGCACGAGGGCAGATGAATTTTGGTTTACAGGTATAACAGAAGAGGACAACATAAATATCAGACGTCAAATGCTCGCAACGACACGTGATTCCATCAAAGAGTGGGGCAAAGTGTTTGATGAAATGGCAGAAAAAGGATGTGTATGCGTAGTCGGAAACGATGAAGCCTTGAATAAGTGTGAAGGACTTACTATCTGCGATATTTAATGTGAATTTTAAACGCGGAAATATGCCCGATAAGAGAATGCAGTAAGCTATTTGGATATTCTAAGAGAAAAAATGCTCCCGCCATGGGGTCTTCACCTGTTGCGGGAGCGAATCTATGCGTAAACTGCGTCTCATTGTTTAATGTGCATTATATCCTTTTACCTTTTTTAAGTGAAACTAAAATACGTTGACAAATTTCTGAAAATCAATATAATAAATTATATATTGGTATGGCTTTGACCGGCATAATTTTGCTTTTTGCAGTTTAATGTTGCATTTATAGATTTAAGCTGATTCCGATAATAAAACAGAAAAAACATTTAATTCTGTGTTTTTAAGGAGACGCTATGAAAAAATGGCTTGAAAATTATTGGTATCACTATAAATGGGCTACAATTATATCTGCCTTTTTTATAACTGTTGCCGTTATCTGCATTGTTCAAATCGCATCTAAAAAAGATTATAATATTTATATACGGTATGTAGGGGACTCTGTAATAACAGGCACTCAATACGACGACATGACAGGGGCTCTTGAAAAAATCGTTTCCGGTGATAAAAAAGACTCGGTGAATTTTGCGCAGGTCGCATATATTTCCGATGAGGACAATCCTTATAAAAACGAAAAAAATGCCGTGGCAAGAGAAACCCTTTCTTCCATGCTTGTTCAGCCGTATTATATATACATTATGGATCTTACAGCTTATAACGATTACAAGGACAGCGGTGTGTTTGCGCCGCTTTCGAGCATTTTCGAAGAAGATGTAACCGATATTTCTTATGACGAGTATGCGCTGTATCTCTCCAAAACGGAGTTTTTGAAAAACGCTCCCGGAATGGAATGGGTGGAAGAGGATACCGTTATAGTTATTAAGATCGTCCCTTATGATTCTGTATTTACCGGAAAGAAAAGCAAAAGTGAACTCGCCTCCTTTGACATTCACAAGGAGTTTTTGAGAAGTATGGTTTTAGGATAAAATTTGATGTCCGAAACCTTAAAAAATATAAAAAAACTGTTGACAAATTCCAAGTATTATGGTAATATAATTAGGCACTTGAAAAAGTTGCCTATGCGGGTGTAGTTCAGTGGTAGAACACCAGCCTTCCAAGCTGGTCATGTGGGTTCGATTCCCATCATCCGCTCCATTTTTTGTGCCTTTAGCTCAGCAGGATAGAGCAACTGCCTTCTAAGCAGTAGGTCGAGGGTTCGAATCCCCCAAGGCACGCCATTTTTATTTTATGGTGGGTATAGCTCAGCTGGTTAGAGCGCCAGGTTGTGGCCCTGGAGGTCGTCGGTTCGAATCCGGTTACCCACCCCAGAAAGAAAAAAGCTTGCAGTTACTGCAAGCTTTTTTCTTTTTCTGTTTTCCGAACATGATTTCAAAAGTTTAAAACAAATAAAAAGAAGTATGCTTGTTTTATAACGATATTTTACACTATTGAATATAAAATTGCATTTTCACTTGATTTAATTATCTTGTAGAATTATAATTATAATGTTTTAACAGTGATTTCTGTTGCCGGGAGAGAACTGTTAAAGCATAAAATCTTTAATTTAATAGACTTTGGTTGCATAGAACGCCAAAACGTATATGCATTAAACGGGAAATCCGGTTAGATTCCGGAGCTGTACCGCAACGGTAAGCCCTCTTTTGAAGGGACAAGTCCGAATGCCACGCCAGAGGAAATTGAAGTCGTACGGCACGATTTATGCCGGCGAAAATGGGTATGCGATACCTATTTTTTCGCATGCCCTTATTTTTTTAGATTAAGGAGATATTATGAAAGCAAAAAGACTTATTTCGTTATTGCTTTGTTTAATTATTGCCGTTTCTGCGGTTCTTAATTTTACATCGTGCAATAACACGGAAAATCCGATTGGAAGCAGTGATAAAACCACTGTTATCGAAGAGACAACGGGCAGAGAAGAAGAACCGCCCAAAATGCCGAGCGAGCTTGAAAAAAATTTGACCGAAGCGCTCAAAAATTATCTTAATTCCGAAAATTTCACATTGACGGTACAGTCGGCGACTACGACGCAAGCCCGAGTTCCGCTTTTGTACTTGCGCTATGTTGACGGAACTTTCTATACGAAAGACAACGTTTTCGGATTAAAAAAGTATCTGAACTATATAAATGATCTTGTTGATGACGGTAAGATATGCGACTATAAATTTTCCTCTTCCGCGGTTGCGGCGCAGGGCTGGTATAGTATAGTGGATTATCTTTATTCATGGTCGCTTATATACAATCAGTATTTGCAGTGGTGTTTTGAAACAGATACTGTTGACGAATCGTTGCAGCTTTATATTCCCATGATAGAGGAATATTTGTCAAAAATGGATTCATGGCTTAAAATGAGCTATTTTGACAAAGTGCAATACAACGGAGAGGAAATCGGCAATCCCTATTCGACCGGATTCAATATACTGATGAATTTCGGAAGCAGATATTCCAAATATCCTCTTGAATGGTGGGAAGGATTCCTTGAAATCGTTGCAGAGAGAACAGGCTCTTCAAAAGGGCATGACAAATTTTTAAAAGCCTATAAAGAGGCGGAAAATTTGCAACAGAGCGAATTAAGCGGATACGGCAGAACGCTTATGACACTTTTTCAGGATATATGTCCTTCTTCGAGGGTTGCATTTGGATACCATATTTTCGAGGTTTTACCTATGATAGCTGCAAATCTGGGTATAGCAGACGCTACTCCGTATTGCGACAGCTATATGCTTGACTATTATCAAAAGGATGAAACCGGCGCATTTATAAAAGACGGCGGAACACCTAACTGGGTGGGATTTTCAGGCAGACCGCTTTGCGGACCTCTTTATCGTAATAACGAAAAATACGATGTTAAATTCGAAAAGACGATGCAGGGATATTTTCCTTACACCGACGGTTGGAATCAGCCGCTTGACGAAATGATAAATATGGACAGACTCTGCAATTTTTATAATCATACGCTGAATACCGGGGCAAATGTTGCTCCGCAATACGGTTTGCTTTACGGCATGATGAATGGATTGGATATGGAAAATTACCGTAAAGAAGTTCCGTATGGGGATGAAACCGGAGACGAAGTATTCAATATAATAACTTTGTGGAGAAATAACCTTAAAACAGACGATGAAGGTAATTATATAATACAAAACACATTAGACATGGCGGTTGCGATCGCCTATTTGGCGCAGCAAAACGGAATAGAAGCTCCTTCGCCTCTCGGTGTTTACAGTAAAGATTCAGCGGTAATAAAATTTTAAGGAGCAATAGCTTATGCAAAAACGCTTGAAGTTGACGGTTTTATCGCTTTTACTTATTTTAAGTTTCGTATTCTCGCTTTGCGGTTGCTCCGGCAAGATTTGGTTTGACGATGGGAGGAGCGACGATCCCCTTTATCATTATATAGAAGAAGGGGAAGATAAACGTAAAGTTACGTTTATCTTGGAATTGCGTAAACCCACGGAAGAACTTACAACCGAAAGTTGGGATATATATCCTCATTCAAAAACGGATGGTGAACTTATAAAAAGTTGGGAGATACCGATATACGGCAATACGCTTTACGAATCCGTAGTGAAATATTTTGAAGATAACGAAGAAAATTTCACATTCAGTCTTTCTCAACATAAGTTTTATATGTTTCATGAGTGCACATTAAGTGACGGGGAAACATATAATCTTGAAACTGTATATATTGCCGTCGACGGTGTTTATGCAAACTGTGCGAATTATCAATCTCTTTTGGGAGAAGACGGAGTTGCGGGCACAGAAGACGATGTTAAGACCGTAGTTCTTGTTTACCGCGGTTGGCTATATTAAAAAATATAAAAAGGACAGAAATTTATGCAAAATATTAGAAATTTGGAAAAAGAAGAGAGAATCGGCAAAACAAAAGGATACAAGGGGTTCATTGCGCTGTTGTCCGTTTTGGTAACAATGTGTATAGATCAGTTTGTTCTTGATATACCTTTTGCAAACGTTGTTTTTCCGTTACTTGTCGTTTGCGCGGCGAGCATGAGCGCTATTAAGAACTTTGTAATTGTGGCAATTTATTCTGTCATATTCGAACTCAGCTGTATAGCTTGGAATCCGGCGGATCTGTTTAGAGTACATTTTTGGCTTTTGGAAGTTTTTATCGGCTTTATGATGCCTTTTGCACTTTACAAGGTGCTTAACCGAAAACATAAAAATATCAGTGTGTTTTCTTATGCTGCAATAGCATCTCTTTCGGAACTTTTATATTTCTGGGCATCGATAGTTGCCACGGTGATACTCTGGAAGGTCGATCCGATAGCGTATATTTTGTCTGATCTTCCTTATGAAGCGCTCGGCGCTCTTGCCACATTTGTGTGCGCTGTTCCCGTTGCCGCGATATATAAACTTACAACGGAAGAACTGACTCTTCGCAAAAAAGCTTGCGAAAATGTAAATTTATAAATTCCTGTTGCAAAAACAAAAGAAGCATTCTTGTTTTTATAAAGAATGCTTCTTTTTATATAATAGCGAGAGCGCATATTCTTTCGGAAGATGCAAGGAATTTACACTTGTAATTTTTTGAAACAGACATGAATCTGACATTGTCAAAAACAATCGAAATTTACAATTTAATAGAATTAATTGACATAAAAAAATCTCTGTGATAAAATGTATTTTAGAATAAAGTTAAAAAAACAGCAAAAAATTCGCGAGCGTAAATAAAATCAGTGACTTATTATCAGAAGGAGAAACAGGCATGGACGTTTTACGCAGAATTGAGACATTGCGTTTGGAACGCGGCTGGACGGTTTACCGATTGGCTGAGCTTTCCGGATTGACGGATAAATGCATTTATAATTGGTATCTTCGCAATACTGTTCCGACATTGGAAACACTCCAAAAGGTTTGCGATGCTTTTGGAATAACGTTGAGTCAGTTCTTTTCCGAGGGGAATCTGGTAGATGTCGATGACGAATTAAAAGGAGTATTTGACGATTGGATAGCACTTACTTCCGAGCAAAAGGCCGCTGTTCGTTTAATGATGAAAACTTTGCGCGGTTGATATCAATTTTGGAGCTGTTGCTCGGGGATATTGTTGATAATAGCAAATAAATTCAACAACTGTTCTCTTTAATGTACACAGGTGAAGGTTGCATTTTTCGACAGACTCCATTATACTTAATAAATAGATATATGTATGAAGTTGCCGGTGGTATTTGAATTTTGGTCAAGGCAAACGGTTAAAATTTTTATTTGAAACTAATGAATGCAGAAGAAAAACAAATGGGAGGCAGCATGATGTTTACCGTGCAGAAAAGCAGTCTATCAAAAAGAATCGCAGCGTTTCTGCTGGACTTGATTTTGCTGACCATTTTGGCAGTAGGATTTGCTTTTCTTGTTTCTCTTGTCTGCAATTATGATCATTATGTTGATCTATCGACAAGGTACTATGAGGAATATTCGAATTATGAGGCGACATATGGAGAATCACTGTCGGCTTCTTTTGGCTTGCCGTTTGATGAAGCGCTGGAACATTTACTCAAATCTGATTATGCCTCGCTTTCTGTCGCGGATGCTGCTGCTTTCGATGCCTATCATGCTCTGACGCCTGTCGATGAGGTCAATTACTGTTATACGATGATCTATCAACTTATGATGTTGATGACTACTGTGGGCATTTTATTTGCATATATAACACTGGAATTTATCGTTCCGCTATTTTTCAAAAACGGTCAAACAATCGGGAAAAAGATTTTCGGAATCTGCCTGGTTCGTCCCGACTGCGTGAAAATTAACGTTATGTCTCTGTTTGTGAGAACTTTTCTCGGCAAATATACAATAGGAACGATGGTTCCGGTGTTTATTGTTTATTTGATCATTTTTGCCGGAATCGGACCGGTCGGTGCTTTTGTCTTGATTGGTTTGCTGGTGTTGGAAATCGGACTTTTGCTGTTTACGAAGAATAAAACCATGATTCACGACCTCATGTCGGGAACAGTAGTTGTTGATTATTCGACGCAATCTATTTTTGAGACAGAAGAGGCGATGATCGAGACAAAAAAACGTATTCACGCCGATAAAGTTGAAAATACACCTGCTTGATACACAAAAATTTTTGTTTTAAGGGAGATAATATATGAAAGTTGTATTGCAGAACCTCACAAAAATTTTCCCGAGCCGCAATAAGAAATCAGGAGAAGAGGTTGTGGCTGTCAATGATTTCAGTTTTGAAATTCCTGACGGAAAGCTGATCGGACTACTTGGACCCTCCGGATGTGGCAAATCGACCACTCTTTATATGATCAGTGGTTTGCAGAAGCCGACAAGCGGAAGAATCTTTTTCGGAGATGACGATGTTACGGAACTGACACCGGAAAACCGCGGAATCGGATTGGTGTTTCAGAATTATGCTCTTTATCCTCATATGACGGTTCAGCAGAATATTATGTTTCCGTTGGAAAACTTAAAGGGGAAGGACAAACTCTCCAAGGAAGAAATGTTAAAGAGAACTCATGAGGTAGCAAAGCTTGTACAGATTGACGAGCTTATGGGACGCAAGCCGGCTGAACTGTCCGGAGGTCAGCAACAGAGAGTGGCGATTGCCCGTGCTTTGGCAAAAATGCCGAGAGTGTTGCTGCTCGATGAGCCGCTTTCCAATTTGGATGCACGTTTGCGCTTGCAGACAAGAGAAGAGATTCGCCGAATTCAGAAAAGTACAAAAATCACAACGATTTTCGTTACACATGACCAAGAAGAGGCGATGTCGATTTCCGACTATATCGTTGTCATGAAGCAAGGTGTGGTACAGCAAATCGGTAAACCGCAGTGGGTTTATGACGATCCGGTGAATTTGTTTGTTGCCAAGTTCTTGGGTACGCCTCCAATCAATGTTTTTGAAGGCGAAATCAAGGATGGCGATCTTTATATAAACGATGAAAAAGTGTTACAGAAAATCGATGCAGAGGATCAAAATGTTTATATCGGAGTCCGTCCGGAGGGATTTGTTCTGGATTCCGACGGTGCTCTTAGCTGTAAAGTGACCGGCGTTGACGTGATGGGACGTGATATTTCTGTCGTTTCGTCCAATCCTGCCTCTTGTAACGCGGTAGTGCGCTCTATTATTTCGGCAGATGATGTAAAAGCAGTAGGAACCGAAACAGTTCGCTACAATTTAAAACAACATAAAGTGTTCATTTTCAGCAAAGAAACAGAGGAACGAATCTATTTCGGCGAGCAGATGGAGATGCACAATAAGCTGACAGAATTACTTTCGGCAGAACTTACATCAAATTCTTCGGAAAATGAGAAGGAGAAACAGTAATGGTAGAAGGGAAACGTCAATGGAAAGCCTGGTTGTATCTTTCACCCGCAATCGTGCTGTTGCTTATTTTCACGGTGTGGCCGATTGTAAACACTGTTCGTATGGCTTTTTTGGAGGATTACAACTCGCTTGCCGCAATCGGCGGTGCGACTTATCACTTTGGAATAGGAAATTTTGCCAAGGTTATCGGATATAAGCGTTTTCTGACTTGTCTTAGTAACACCATGTTACTTTGTGTACTTACTGTGCCGATTTCCACTATCCTGGCATTGCTTGTTGCAGTTTGTCTGAATTCCATCAAATTTTTGCAGAAGGGCTTGCAGACGATCTTCTTTTTGCCATATGTCACAAACTCTATTGCAATCGGCATGGTTTTTGCTGCAATGTTCAATATTGTCGGTTCCTTTCTCGGAACAGAGAATGAACTGGTCCATACGGCGGGAATTATCAATAATGTCATTGAATTTTTCGGCGGCACAAAAGTCAACTGGATTAACCCCGGCTCTACATATTGGGCAAATATTTTTGTATTGACGGTATACATTGTCTGGAACGCCTTGCCGTTTAAAATTCTTGTTTTGCTGGGCGGTTTGCAAAGTGTGAACAAACAATACTATGAAGCAGCCAAGGTGGACGGAACTTCTCGATTCCGTGTCTTTTGGCGCATAACCGTTCCGTTGCTTTCACCGATGCTTGCATATGTCGTTATCACCGGCTTTATCGGTGGATTTAAGGAATATTCAAGCATTGTCGGTATTTTCGGTGATTCCATGGGACCTGCGGGCGATGCAGGACGACTGAATACCATTGTCGGATTTATTTATGACGCGCTGGGTATGAATGGAGGAAGCCAGAATCAAGGACGAGCCAGTGCTGCGGCTTTGATTTTGTTTGCAATTATCTTTGTTGTAACTATGCTCAACCTCTATGTCAGCAAGAAAAAGGTTCACTATTAAGGAGGGGTTGAGATGTTGCATTTACAGAACAATATAACCGAAGAGAAGAATCGGGAAAATGTTGTCTCGCCCGACATCACGATGAAAGCTAAAAATATGAAGGATGTCACCGCAAAGCAGGCTGTGATGACGGGATTTGCGAAATTTTTCCTATATGCTTTCCTTATTTTGATGGCCGTAATCGTGCTTTTTCCGTTTTATTGGATGTTGATTTCCTCGCTGAAAACAACGAGAGAATACAACTACGGAGACAACGGTACACCCACCTTGTGGCCTCGTCAGATTGAATGGTCTAACTATGTGGCGGCTTTTGATCCGGAATCCCTTAATTTAGGAAGATTATTGCTCAATACCTGTTATGTGGGAATTGTTTCCACGCTTCTTTCCTTAGTTATAACGGTATTGGCGGCTTTCGCTTTTGCAAGACTTGAATTCAAGGGAAAGAACGCTATGTTTGCCGCTTTGCTTGCGACAATGATGATTCCCGGAGAACTCTTTACTATTACAAACTATGCGACGGTTGCCAACTTCGGGTGGATAGGTACATATACGGTTCTTATCGTTCCGTTCTTGGTCAGCGTATTCTATATTTATTTGTTGCGTCAAAACTTTATGCAGATTCCGAATGAACTTTATCTGGCTGCAAAAATGGATGGCACAAGCGACTTGAAATATTTGTGGCGTGTTATGATTCCACTCTCTCTTCCCACTTTGATTTCAATTACCATTTTGAAAATGATGGGCGCATGGAACTCATATGTATGGCCGCGTCTGGTGGCTAATGACGATGCACACAAGCTGGTTACCAATGGATTGCGCGGAACGACGTTTCTCGATGAAGCCGGTTATACAAATTATCCGGCACAGATGGCTGCGGTTGTGCTCGTATCGATTCCGCTGTTTTTGGTGTTTACATTCCTGCGTAAGTATATTATGAAGGGCGTTTCACGCAGTGGCATCAAAGGTTAATTTAGATTCGGATTCTACGGAATTTTGAATAAAAAATCAAAAGGAGAAATAGAAAGACCATGAAAACTAAAATTTTCGCACTTGTTTTGGCGGTTATCATGCTGATTGGATGTGTTGGACTATCATCCTGCGGCAAGAAAGCCATCCCCAACTTTGATGTGCCGGAAGGCGGTTACGACGGCAGCGAAGTAACAATTACCTTTTATACGACCATGGGTTCCAACCTGACTGCTGTGCTGGATCCATACATTGCAAAGTTCAATGAACTTTATCCGAATATTCATGTTGAATACGTAGTTCAAGGTGGATATGACGATGTTCGTAACCAGATTTCCACAGAGCTTGGTGTCGGCAATCAGCCCAACATCGCTTATTGCTATCCGGACCATGTAGCTTTGTACAATTTGACCGGCGCTGTTGCTACGCTGGACAACCTTATTGACAGCACCATCGAAATAACCAGAGCCGATGGTACAAAAGAAGTTCTCGGACTTACAAAAGATCAGAAAGACGACTTTATTACCGGTTATTATGAAGAAGGACGTTCGTTCGGAGACGGTCTGATGTACACCATGCCTTTCTCCAAATCCACAGAAGTTCTTTATTACAACAAAACATTCTTTGAAGCAAACAACATAAAGGTTCCCACAACTTGGGACGAAATGGAAGAAGTTTGCGCAAAAATAAAAGAAATCGATCCCAACTCTATCCCGCTCGGATATGACTCCGAAGCTAACTGGTTTATTACAATGTGCGAACAGCAGGGTAGCGCTTACACATCTGCGACCGGCGACCATTATTTGTTCGACAATGCGGAAAACCGTGCATTTGTTCAGCGTTTTGCCGATTGGTATGCAAAAGGCTATCTTACCACACAGGCTATCTATGGTTCTTATACATCCGGTTTGTTTGTAAGCCAGGAAGGTACTCGCAGCTATATGTCTATCGGTTCTTCTGCCGGTGCAACGCACCAGCGTCCCGACAAAGTAGACGGCAAATATCCTTTTGAAGTAGGCATTGCAACCGTTCCTCAGATGAATCCGGAAAAACCGAAAGTAATTTCCCAGGGACCGTCTGTCTGCATATTCAAGAAAGACAATCCTCAGGAAGTTGTTGCAAGCTGGTTGTTTGTTAAATATCTTACAACAAATGTAGATTTCCAGGCTGAATTTTCCGCAGCTTCCGGTTATGTTCCGGTTTTGAAATCCGTGGCAAATAATGAATTCTACAAGGCTCGTCTTGATGCTGCTGACGGCGGAGACAACATCGCTTTTCTTTCTGCTAAGGTTTGCATGGAGCAGGTTGACGCTTATTATGTTTCACCCGCATTCAACGGTTCTTCCACTGCCCGCGACCAGGTTGGCGCGTTGATGCAGAAAGTACTTATTGATCCTTCCTCTCTCGATCAGGCATTCAAAGATGCAATCGACGAGTGTGAGTACCGCGGTTAATTGATACGCACTGCGCTTCTTTCCGCATTCCCGCATGCCACAGCATTGCGGAAATTCTGCACGGAGGCATAAAAAGGCATGATATATGTTTTAAAAAAAAGCGTTTTATGGTTGCTTATAGCATGTCTGATTATCGGACTTTTGGGATTCTCATCATGTTCCCAAAACACTGATGATCCGGTAGAGCCATTTACAGAGACCGACTATTCAAAGCAACTGAAACTGGATTTTACCAGTAATACCTTAAAACAGGAAGTTACGGTGAAAACCTTTGTTGATGGGGACACCACCCATTTCTATCCGGTAAAGGATTCCGATGTGACAGGTTATTATGATTTTGCCGATCAGGGAGGGTATGTGAAAGCTCGCTATTTGGCAGTCAATACCCCGGAATCCACCGGAAAAATAGAGGAATGGGGAAAAGCGGCGGCGCGCTATACTCGCGAAAGATTGGAAAAGGCTTCCTCTATTGTCATCGAGTCAGATGATGACTGTTGGAATCTTGACTCGACCGGCTCCCGCCTGTTGCTTTGGATCTGGTATATTCCGGAAGGAGAAAGTGAATATCGGAATTTGAATCTGGAACTTTTGCAAAATGGCTATGCCATTGCTTCTTCCACTGCAAATAACCGATATGGTACGACCGCAATGGCGGCGCTGAACCAAGCTAAAACTTTGCAGTTACGTGTTTGGTCAAAGGCTTCCGATCCGGATTTCTACTACGGAGACGCTATACCGCTTACCTTAAAAGAGCTTCGTTGCAATATTGCGGATTACAACGGCATGAAAGTTTCTTTTGAGGGAGTTGTAACAGGTGAATACAGCCAGACGGCTTATTTGGAAGATTACGATGAAGAAACCGGACTGTATTTCGGTATGACGGTCTACTATGGATTTGGTGCAGGCAGTGATATATTGAATGCGCTGACCGTGGGAAATCGGGCGCGAGTTGTCGGTACGGTTCAGTATTATGAGGCCGGTGGCACCTATCAAGTGTCAGGGCTGACATATAAATTCCTGGATCCGAACGATCCGACGAACACGATAAAACTCGGGGAAGGATATGAACCCGGTTTTGCGAAAACCGACGCCGCAACATTTGTCGGCGGAAGTGTCGAAATTTCCATTGAAACGGAAGATGACAGCACAAAAAAAGTTACGATCCCTTATCACGAAGCAGTGATGAGTTCTACTATTTCTGTGGACAATTTGAAGGTTAAGAGCGTTTATACTACGTCTTCCGGCGGCTCCAGCGACGGCGCGATGACATTGACATGTGAAGCGCCGGATGGCACTGAGGTGACAGTTCGGACTGCCGTTCTATATGAAAACGGCAATCTGATAACGGGCGATGCTTATTGGGGCAAGACGGTAAATGTCAAGGGCATTGTAGCGATCTTTGACGGCTGTTGCCAGATTTATTGTTATCGTCCGATCCATATTACCGTATTGGGGTAATGGAAAAACGGATGTCATGACACAATTTATATATAGAAATTTTAGAGCCAAAATCCTTGAAAAATTCCATTTTTCATATCAATAAATGAACGAGAAAGGTATGGTAATAACTATGAAAAGACTGGTAAGTTTTGCACTTGTCCTGGTGCTTGCAATAGGATTGCTTCTGACCTCTTGCGGGGAAAAAGAAGAAGATCCCAGCGCTTTGGATATGGCAAAAGAATATGTTTATACTCTGTATAAAGATGTACAGGAAAAGACCGGAGAAGATTATGAGGTAATCGGTGTTGTAAAATCCGGCGACAGCACATTTGATGTTGTTTGGACGGTTGATATTACAGAGGGAATTACAATCGGTGAAAAGAAAGAAAACGGAATGGTTACAATCGGCGTCGTTCCCAATGCCGGAGAAGTTCCTTATACGCTTACCGCTACCATTACAGATGCAAACGGTACGACTGCATCATGCTCTTTTAGACACCTTATCCCTGCTGATACCTCGAATTTGAGCGAGGCACAGATATTGGAACTTGCATTTGCCTTGAAGGACGGCGAACAGATCGCAGGTAAACAGGTTCTTCGCGGCAAGATTGTAAGTATTGATACTGCTTATAGCGACAAGTACAACAATGTTACGGTATCCATAGAGGTTTCCGGCAAGAAGGTTCAGTGCTTCCGTTTGAAGGGTGGCTCCGATCTTGCGGTTGGCGATACTATTACGGTTGCCGGTGTAATCAAGAATTACAAGGGCACTGTTGAATTTGACTCGGGTTGTACTTATAGCAAAACAGCTACTGTTGATGAAATGAAACAGATCGTTATTGCAGAGAGCGCATACGCACTTGAAGCAGGCGAATCTATGGCGAAAGCTCAGACGCTTACAGGTACAATCAAGAGCATTGATTCCGCTTACAGCGAACAGTACAAGAATATCACAGTTACCATAATGGTTGGTGATTATGCAATTCAGTGCTTCCGTTTGAAAGGCGGTTCTGATCTTGCGGTTGGCGATAAGATTACCGTTACAGGTACTATTAAAAATTACAAGGGCACAATAGAGTTTGACACAGGCTGCACTTATACAAAATAAGATACGCAAATAGATTTGCGCAAAAAACGTCCACACCTAAAAAGGTGTGGACGTTTTCGGTATATCGGAATTCAATGTGTTTTAGGAGAAGTGATGTTTTGCAGTGTTTGATAGGCGCGCATATTTGTGCTGTCGATTTGCAGAGGCGTGATTGATATGTGTCCTGTCATTGTAGCGTCGGTGTCGAGTGTCAGATCGGCAGTGCTTTGATAGAGGGAGATAAGTTTGGGTTTTACGATATCGTTTTCAATTTGAAATTCATCTCCGTATATTGGAGGACCTTGCCGTGTGATAAGAAGCTTTTCTCCTTCTGCCGGAACATTGACATTGATAATATCGGTGTGGTCAAACATTTTATTTTGGCAAATAAATTCGTAGATGCGATCAAGCTGTGAGCGCACCTGTTCAAATCCATCCCAATGCGTGGAAATCGCCATACATTTTTGTCCTAATTTTGCCGCTTCAAAACAAGCGCCTACCGTACCGGAATAGCAAATATCGCCTCCGACATTGAAGCCGCGGTTGATGCCTGAAATCACCAGATCATATTTATTTTTCATGGCAAGTATTGCTACGCGGACACAGTCGGCAGGCGTGGAATCTACACTGTACGCCTCTATGTCAGGGTAATTTGAGCTTTTTTTACATTCGTATGGGAGATGAATATCGATAGAGTGGCTTTTTCCGCTCTGTTCGTTTTTGGGAGCAAAAATATGTACTTCTCCTTTTGTTTTTGCCCATTCTGAAAGCGTTTTGAGCCCCTCAGCGTTTATTCCGTCATCATTTGTCAGAAGAATTTTCATAGCCAGTCCTCGTGTGTTGATTTATATTCGGCAAGGAGTTTATCAGCATCGTCAAGGCATTCTTGCATTTCTTCCGGACTGTATACTGTGGCGCCCGACGCCATTTCGTGACCGCCTCCGTGATACTTTTCTGCAAGTTTGTTTATTTTTACAAAACGGGAGCGGAGTCTGACGCGTATGGAACCGTCCGTTTCGCTCACATTATCGATGAATGCAAGCCAAATGAGGCTTCCTCTGATTGAACCGAGTTCGCCGATTACAGCACTCGCTTGCTCGTAACTTAGTCCGAATTTCTCTTGCATGGTTTTATCTACATAAATATAAGCAACGCCGTTTTGAGTGATGTTGAGATGCTCGTAAACATAGGCTTTGAATTTATAAATGCCAAAATCATTCATATACAGATGTGCAAACAGAGAAGAGGTATCAATCCGATAGTCCAGCAATGCACCGGCAAGACGCAACGTTTCGCCTGTGACGCCTTCATATTGAAAGCGCCCCGAATCTGTTACCATGCCGCAATAAATATAAGTAGCCGCCTCGCTCGACATCACAAGTTTATCACGAAAGGTATACCAAAAATCGGCAATCATTTCGCAGGCGGAGGAACGATTGTCCTCGATCCAGGAAATGTCCCCGTACGGTTTTATGTCAACGTGATGATCGATTTTGATTAATTCCTCTACAAGGCTTAGATTTTGGTTGGAAATTCGATCTTTCGTGCCGGTATCCAAGACGATTCCGAGCGCGCCGCGATATTCTTCGGGGGAAAGAGTATCCTCTTCTCCCAAGAATGAGAGATAATCGGAATAATCATCGTTCACCAGAAAAATTTGTTTTGACGGATATGTGTCCTTCAAGATTTTGCGAAGTCCCATAGTGGAACCATATGCGTCCCCGTCAGGACGTGTGTGACGGCAGATTACGATGCGATCATACGTTTCAATCCGATCGAGAATCTGCTGTTTGATTGATACGTTCATGCCGTTATCCTTTCTTTTAGAGTATTATTCGATAGGCTCGCTTTGTGAAAGTGCATCCAGATCTGAAAGCAGCTGAAATGCGGTTTCTTTGTCCGGCACTTTACAGCCGCTGGCTTTTTTATGTCCGCCGCCACCATACTTTACGGCGATGGGATTGATGTTATAACGGTTTGAACGTAGTTCAACCTGAATTCCGTCCTCTTCCTCCGTAAATGTTGCCCAAAGGAAAACACCGCGAATATCATTCATGAGTCCGACGAGTACGCGGGAAAGAGCAAATGATGATTTTCCGGATGATGCAACTTCTTCCGCAGTAGTATAAATATAGGCGACATTCTGCTCGGTGAGGCGAATGCGTTTCAAATCATCAGCCCGCTTGCATATAGTTTCAAAATCTTCGGAATAGAGATTGTATGATAGAGCGTTTAGGTCGATAGGCTGTGTCATAAGAAAAGAGGCGAGTTCAAAGGTGCGGGATGTTGTGGCATCATAGCGGAATCGTCCGGAATCGGTGACCATGCCGGTATAAAGCGCGGTAGCGGCACTGAGAGAAAGGCGAAGACCGCATTCCTTGGCAAATGCTGTCAGTAATCCGCAACAACTTTCAAAAGTGCTGTCCACAATGTCGATATCTGCAATTTTTTCACAGAATAGATGATGATCGAATCGAATGGTCTTATCTGCCAAAACATAACGGGAATCGGAAATTAAATGACCGGCGCCGCAATCAAGAATAACTGCAAGTGCACCATCATAGGCTTCATTTGGAATCTCATTCATAACCGCACCTTTTATAAATGAATAGCGTGCGGGGCTGTCTCCGACTAGAAAAACCTCTTTTTGGGGAAAATTTTCTCTGATGAGTTCGGCGAGTCCTACCTGGCTGCCAATAGCGTCTCCGTCAGGATTTGTATGTCGATGCAGGATAATGCGCTTATATTTTTGAATTGATTGTAATGCCGCTTCAAACATGCTTTTTCTCCATTTCTTGACAAGTATTCTATCATAATTTATAGCATTTTTTTGTCGAAATGTCAAGAGTCGCATCCCTCTGTTTTTGCCGTCTGTCATAGAGAGAGAAGCGTGTAACTGACGTTTCAGATGCTTGACAATTTTTGCGCCGCATGTTATTCTATCAGTAGAAATTTATTCAAAAAATCTGATAAAAAACGAGCTTTAAGGATGCAGAAAAATGAAAAAATACAGAATAAGTGTTGGCTTGGATGTTGATGATACGCTGTATGAATGCAATTCTTACGCGCTTTCTATTATCAACAGCAGATATCCGGATGAGGAAGATGTGAAACTTGAAGATATTAAGGGATGGGGGAGCTACGGGAGACATGCGGACGAGAGAATAGCGCTTTACTCCGATCCCGAATTTGTTCGTACTCAGCCTATTATGCCCGGTGCAAAAGATTTTGTTCGCAAGCTTTCTCGGATTGCAGATGTGTTTTTTATTACGGCTGTACCTGCCTGCTGTATGAGCGCTCGTGCTGAACGCCTGATTGAGGACTTTCCGGAGATTCCGCCGAAAAACTTGCTTATTGGAACGCGCAAGGATGTTGTGATGCTCGATATAATGCTGGATGACGGTGCGCATAATATTTCAAATTCCAGAGCGGCATATCCTGTTCTTTTTCGCAAACCATGGAATGCCAATTTATCAGGATTGCTTTCCGTAAACAGTTATGATGATTTTCTTCATCTGTGCGAAATGGTGTGCAATTCTTTTACGGAAAAGTCGCCGAATCTGACAGATGGCGGAGTTCTTTGTCTTGTCGGACCTTCCGGATCAATGAAAAACGATATTGCGAAAATTCTTGTTGAACGAAAGACAGATGACGGATTACATTTTGAGAAACCTGTTACTTCAACCACGCGTCCTCGCAGGTCGGGGGAATCGGAAAGTGCCTATCGCTTTATTAAAGAGGAGCAGTTCTTGAGCGAATGGCGAAACGGAAACTATATTGAAACAACGGTGTACAGCGGTCATCATTATGGCACTTGCGATCGCGATATTGCTCCTGTTGTGAATCGTGGAGCGGTGGCGGTTATTCCCATTGACATATGCGGAGCTTTGACACTTAAAAATCTATATCGATCCCGTGCCATGCTGATCTTTACTAATCGGGAGAGGTCGCAGACTATTAAAAATATCATTGAGAGGGAAAGCGATTTGGATGATAAAACTAATCGAATTCTCTCTTTGGATTTTGAATATCGTAATGCGGAAATCTGCGATGAAGAAGTTCAAGTGGGTGATGATCCTCTTGTGGCGGCAGAAAAGATTGTAGAGATTATCCGCAATTCGGGACAAAATCGATAAAATTTTTATTTTGGATATGGCGTGTCTTAAAAGGATTAAGTCTTAGAAAAAACAAAAAAGGAGTGCGCAAGAAACGGTAGCGTTCGGCACTCCTTTTTATGTTGTAAATTTTATAAAGAGAGAAAAGCAGATTGAAAAATTTCGAAAGAGATATGCAAACACCGGTGCTTTATATGGTGTGTTTTTTCTTTCCCGAATCCGGCATGCAAATGTGTAATGAAATTATATGTAATGATGATTTTTACAACTCATTCATCGGAATTCATTTCTACTTAGATGGATTCAGTGTAAGAGTTACCGTTACATTGTTTTCCCCTAAGATGTTTTTTAATTCTGTCTCCGATATGTTTTTTATTTTACCGAGTCTTGTGAAATTCCATGAATTTGTATCATAATAAATAACGAATTTGTCTCCCTGATAGAGTATAAGATCCCCGGCTGTGGTCGTTATCCTCTCGTCGTTTACAGGAAGATTCATACCTATTTCTCCGACTTTTTCAAAATCGCCGTAATCGTGCATTTCTATTGTTATGTCTTTATCTTTCAGAAGTTCGGTAAGTGCGGCGGCACTTGAATTTTCCGTCAATTCCGCCTCTAAAATATTTTCTCCGATTTTTATATATAGAGTATCTTTGTTTTTCATAATATTCAGATCATTTATCCATTTTGCTATGTCTTCATCGCTTACTCGGGATGAGAACCTTTTTCCGTTTAAAAAAGTTGCATTTGGTGTAATCGTTTTAAGTGGCGGTATGCTTGAATCGATACCGCTGCTGCCTGAGGTACAGAAGGGAATTACGGTTTTTCCGCCGAAATCGTATTCTTCGAGAAAAGTGTATATTATTTTCGGCGCTTTCCCCCACCAGATTGGGTACCCGATAAATATAACGTCGAAATCTTCAAAATTTTCGATTTTTCCAACCATTTCCGTTCTGAAATTTTCATCGTTTTGTTCTATGCTTGTTCTGCTGTTCGGATTGCCGTAATTCAGATCTTCGGAAGTATACGACGTTTGCGGCACGATTTTGTAAAGTGTTCCGTTTGTTTTATCGGCTATTTTTTCGGCGACTTTTTCAGTCGTTCCGGTACAGGAAAAATATGCGACTAAAATTTTTGTTTCGCTTCTTATCAGCGTATTATCCGTACTTTGAAGAAGACTATCGCTATCATTTGGCGTGGTCGAACATCCTATTAACAGCAGAATTATTATAACTGCTATAATTAAGCAACAAAATCGTTTCATAAAGCATGACCTCCTTTTTAGAATTGATATATGTACGATTATAAAGATTTGCCTATGTTATATGCTTCGATAAGTGAGGGGTGTCCTTTTATCTCACCCGGCATATTTACGCCGCCTGCAAAGATAACGCCTGCAAGCGTTGATCTTTCAAAGCAGTCTACAAA
>ULQL01058760.1_pt1 | contig 45130 bp, 48 predicted proteins | sample 1954411 | NCBI WGS metagenome assembly ULQL01 (sample SAMEA4835654, study PRJEB28245) | human gut metagenome | biome: gut microbiome; material: fecal sample | place: Denmark | collected 2008 | reverse complement strand
ACCTTTCTTGAAAGAAAGGTAAGCCAAAGAACTTTGCACCGAACGCCCCCACTTCATTTTGGCGAAAGCTTTTAAAGTTCCAAGAAACTTTTCTCGAAAAGTTTCTTTGGTCGGGGTCCCACGGCGGATAGCCCCGACTTCTGATGACGGAGAAATAATTTTTATTAAATATATCAATTTTATAATTTGGGTTTTGAAAGCCTATAAAAGAGAGAGGAGCATTTTATGAGTATCAAAATAGCCCTTGCGGGCAACCCGAACTGCGGTAAAACGACGCTTTTCAACGCGCTTACCGGTTCTAATCAATTTGTGGGAAACTGGCCGGGAGTAACGGTAGAAAAAAAGGAAGGAAAACTGAAAAAACATGACGGCGTCACTGTTACAGACCTTCCGGGTATCTATTCGCTTTCCCCATATACGCTTGAAGAGGTGGTTGCGAGAAATTATCTGATAGATGAGCAACCCGACGCGATACTTAATATCGTGGACGGTACGAATCTTGAAAGAAATCTTTATCTCACAACACAGCTTACGGAGCTTGGCATTCCCGTTGTTATAGCTATCAATATGATGGATGTTGTAAGAAAGAACGGGGATAAGATAAACACAGCGGAACTTTCAAAAAGACTCGGTTGTAAGATAATCGAAATATCGGCGCTTAAAGGCGATCGCATAATGGAAGCGGCAGAGGAGGCTATAAATGCTGCCCACAATGGCAAGACAGTTCCCATGCACACGTTTTCGGGCACTGTCGAGCACGCGATAGCTCATATAGAAGAAGCGGCACTTCACTCTCTTCCGGAGGAAAAAATGCGTTGGTACGCGATAAAAATCTTCGAAAGAGATTCAAAGGTTATTGAAAAGCTTAATCTTTCACCTGAGATTGTTTCACATATAGAAACGGATATAAAAGCGGCTGAAAAAGAGCTTGACGACGACGCTGAAAGCATAATAACAAACGAAAGATATATCTATATAGCAGAGCTTATGAAAGCTTGCTATAAGAAAAAAGACGCGGGAAAGCTCTCTGTTTCCGATAAAATAGACAAGGTGGTCACAAACAGATGGGCGGCGCTTCCGATATTTGCCGTTATAATGTTTATTGTTTACTTTATCTCCGTAACGACTGTCGGTGGTTTTGCCACAGACTGGGCAAATGACGGCGTGTTCGGCGACGGATGGCACCTTCTCGGAATCGGCGACAAGGCGGCAGAGGAGGCTTCGGAAGAGTTTACAAATGCCTCGAACGCGGTAAATGCATTTATCGATCTTGGCAAAGATGGAAGTGATGTACTTGCGGAAGCGCTTGATACAGAGTCGGAAGATTTTGATTCCGCGAAAGCTTTGACTCTTCTGAAAGAATATACCGAAAAATTTTCCGAAAATGATAAAGCACCGTACACTCTTGTAGATGAAGAGACGCTTGCAGAGGAAGAAGTTGAATACGGGTATAAAGATCTTGTCTCGGCAATAGCTATATTCGAAAAGTATGAATGCGCGGAGCCCGATCCCGCAGATTACGGCGTATGGGTTCCCGGTGTTCCTACTCTTGTGGAAAAAGGGCTTGATGCCGTAAACGCCGCAGATTGGCTGAAAGGGCTTATGCTCGACGGAATTATAGCCGGAGTCGGCGCAGTCCTCGGTTTTGTTCCGCAGATACTTGTACTCTTTATATTCCTCGCTTTCCTTGAAGCGTGCGGATATATGTCCCGTATAGCTTTCGTGCTCGACCGTATTTTCCGCAAGTTCGGTCTTTCCGGAAAATCGTTTATACCTATGCTTATAGGAACAGGCTGTGGCATACCCGGAATTATGGCGAGCCGCACTATCGAAAATGAGCGCGACCGCCGTATGACGATAATGACGACGACGTTCATACCGTGCGGCGCAAAGCTTCCGTTTATCGCCACAATAGCGGGCGCCGTATTCGGCGGCGCTTGGTGGGTAGCTCCTTCGGCTTACTTTATCGGAATGTTTGCTATAATCGTTTCGGGTATAATGCTTAAAAAGACAAAGATGTTTGCAGGAGATCCCGCTCCGTTCGTTATGGAGCTTCCCGCATACCATATGCCCACCGTTTCCAATGTGCTTCGTTCTATGTGGGAGCGCGGCTGGTCTTTCATAAAGAAGGCGGGAACGATAATACTTCTTTCCACAATAGTTATCTGGTTTGCCACATATTTCGGCGTTGTAGACGGCGCGTTCCGTATGCTTGCGGAGGATGAGATAGAACACAGTATTCTTGCCGTTATCGGCGGTGCGATATCCTGGATATTCAAGCCTCTCGGCTTTGGAACATGGCAGGCGACGGTTGCGTCAATAACGGGACTTGTCGCAAAAGAGAATATCACGGGTACTCTCGGTATACTTTACGGTACGTATGCGAATATCGCCGCGGCATTCACAAGTATAAGCGGATATGCATTCCTTGCATTCAACCTTCTTTGCGCTCCCTGCTTTGCGGCTATCGGAGCTATCAGACGTGAGATGAACAATCCGAAATGGACGTGGTTTGCAATAGGGTATCAGTGCGGATTTGCATATGTGATAGCACTCATAATAAATCAGCTCGGAAACCTCTTTACGGGAAGCGGAAACGTTATAGGCGTTATCTTTGCCGTAGCGTTCATGGCTCTTATGATATACATGCTTGTAAGACCGTACAAAGAGGCAACGAAACTCAAAGAAAATACAAAGGTCAAAGTAAGATCGTAAGTTTTACGAAATATAGGTGAAAAATATGCTTTCTTGGATTCAAAACAATATTGCCACTATATTGATTTCCGCTGTTCTTGTTGCTATCGTAGCGGCGATAATCGCAAAAACAGTGAGAGATGAAAAAAACGGAAAATCCTCCTGCGGAAATAATTGCGCACACTGTGCAATGCATGGTAAGTGCCATACTTATCCGAAAGAGAAAAAGGATAAGACAGAAAAATAAAAATTTTGAAAATGCGCTCTGTATCCTGATTTTAAGATTTAATCAAAAAAAGCTCCCGGTAAAATATCCGGGAGCTTTTTTGTGCGAAGAAATTTCTTTTCTTCATTTTTGAAGTGCCGAAAAATAATTTTTATATTTTTGAATTCTTAATCTGATGAGGATTCCTTCATGTTTATGTATTTTCTTTTCGTTGCCTCGCCTCCGCGCACATGCCGTTCGGCTTTGTTTTTATTGAGAACGGTACGCACTTCTTCGGACAGCGTGCGGTTGAGTTTTACAAGTCTTTCGGTTACGTCTTTGTGAACCGTCGATTTTGACACAGAGAATTTTTTTGCCGTTTCCCTTACCGTTGCATTATTCGATACGATATATTCCCCGAGCGTTATCGCTCTTTCTTCGACTATTCCTTTCAAATGACCGCCTCCCGCGTAGCTTTTTACTGTTAATATATATGAGGTATATTCCGCTTGTATTCCGCGAAAATGGGTTTTATATTGACAAAAAAGGCTTTTTATAGTAATATGGGTGTACTAATATAATCAATACACCTTTGGAAGGAGAGCTTATGATAGAGGTGGATCTTCATTCCAGAAAACCGATATACGAGCAGCTTATAGAAAATATAACAATGCTTGTAATGAGCGGCGCGCTTTCCGCCGATGAGCAAGTGCCGTCCGTAAGACAGCTTGCCGTTTCTCTTGCGGTAAATCCGAATACAGTTCAGCGTGCTTTTACGGAGCTTGAACGAAGAGGAGTTCTTTATTCCGTATCGGGAAAGGGAAGATTTGTAAACGGCAAACTCGATTCGGTAAAGGAAAAGCAAAAACTTTTATATTTGGATTCGTTAAAATCTCTTGTGTTAAAGATGAAATCGTGCGGAGTTTGCAAAGACGCAGTTATTTCTCTCGTGAATGATATATATAATGATGTATACACCGAAACTGCTTCTTGTTCTGAAAAGGAATGTGATTTATGATAAAAGTTGAAAATGTTGAAAAATATTACGGTAAAATAAAGGCGCTTAACGGAGTGAGCCTCACGGTAAAAGACGGCTCTATCTACGGACTTATAGGCACGAACGGTTCGGGAAAATCGACGGTCCTGCGCGCCATGGCGGGAATATTCAGACCCGAAAAAGGAAAGATAGAGATCGACGGAGAGAATATTTACGAAAATCCGATATTGAAAAGACGGATAGTCTATATTTCCGACGATCAGTTTATAATACCATCCTCCACTGCCGAGGACGTAAAGGATTTTTATAAAAATATGTATCCGAATTTCGATACGGAAGAATTCGATAAACTTACGGACAGATTCTCCCTCGACAGAAAAAGGCAGATAATGGGCTTTTCAAAGGGAATGAAAAAACAGCTCGATATAATATCCGCCGTTTCCTCCCGCCCGGATTATATATATCTTGACGAGACATTCGACGGTCTTGATCCCGTTGTAAGGGAAGAAGTAAAACGTATGCTGGCGTATGAGAGCGCGGAGCGCGGCATGAGTTCTGTAATAGCTTCTCACAATCTTCGTGAAATAGAGGATATATGCGATGCAATATCACTTTTGCACAAAGGAAACGTCGTTATATCGAATGACATAGACAGCATAAAGACGGAGTATATAAAAATACAAGCCATTTTTACCGAAGAGAAGACCGAAGAGGATTTCAAGGAGCTTTCTGTTGTAAATCTTTCGCGCAGCGGGAGCTTTTATACGATAATAGCGCGCTCCGACAGCTTTCTTGCAGAGCATATTGTGAAATCTTTTTCACCTGTGTTCTATGAAGTTATTCCGCTCACACTTGAAGAGGTGTTTATTACCGAAATGGAGGAAAAGGGATATGGATTTGCAGAATAATGCGGTTTCATCTACTCCGAAAGCCAAAAAAAGCTCTGTTCTTTTCGGCTTTTCGAAGATGTTTAAATTTTCCTTTAAGCAGAATCTCATCTGCCTTCTTCTTTCCGTTGTGGTTTTTGCCTGTGCGTTTCCCTTAAGAGCGGTGATAATGATGCAGGATACAACAAACTATGATTATTACAACAGTATTGGCTTATATGTAACGCTTATAAACGACAGAGAAGAGAGACTTAAAGAGACATTTTCGAAGATATTCGATCCGAACGGCGGCGCGGTATTTGCGTTTACTCTTCTTATCGCTTTGTTTTTCTCCATTGTTATGTTCTCGTATCTGCATAATAAAAAGGCTGTGAATTTTTATCACAGTATGCCTGTAAAAAGGGAAGCGCACCTTCTTTCCTCTGTTGCGGTTTCCGCGGTTTATTATTTGATATCGCTTTTTTCGTGCCTTTTTGTGACGGTCCTCATAATGCTCGGTTCCGGTATAGGCGGCGCTCTTGTGCCGACGGCAATAAGATGTTTTCTTTTTAATTTCTCATATTTTCTGTTTATTTCGGCGTTTTTCGCTTTCTTTGCCGTTATATGCGGAAATTCGGGCTCTCATTTTATTTTTTCCGTTATCGGGCTTATGTTTGTTCCTGCGGTACATTCTCTTACAATGGAATTTCTCACAATAGGGCAGACAAATCTCGATACATCGAATTTGTATACGGACAGAATGTTCGGATTCGAATCTCCCGCCGCTTTTTACTTTAAAATAAGCAATAATATGAGAAGCGCCGGAACGGGACGTTTTCTTCTCTTTGTGTCCTGCTTTATTCTTGCCGCGGCACTTATTCTGTTTATATCCATTCTCATATACAGAAAGGTCAGAAGCGAGGATTCCGGCAGACCCATATTCTTCCGCCGCGCGGGCACTGTTTTAAAGTATGTTCTTACCTATGCGGTAATGCTCGGAACGGGTATGCTCGCATACGAGCTTACTTACAGTAAACTCGGCAATTTTATAGGTTTTGTCATCGGCGCTCTGATATTCGGATTTTTGGCTTTTGCCGTTATAAACGTTATCTTCGAATGCAACAAAAAGAAATTTTTCTCCGGAATGAAAGGCTTTGCAACGCTTTTTGCGGTTTTCATAGTGGTATTTTCTTTTTCATTTTTCGATCCGTTTAAATTCAATGAAAAAATCCCTTCCGCATCGAGCCTTGAAAGCATAACTGTCAAAAGAAACGGAGATTCCGTCTTTATTACCGACAGGGAAGATATCGAAAAAATCATCGATTTTGCAAAAACCGCTGACGGCGGCGAGCGTTTCAGTATAACGTACGGATATAAAAGCGGCAGCCGTCTGACGAAATATTGCAGTTTGCCGTCAAACGACGAAATTTTCGACATTTTGAGCGGGAAAAACACTTTAAAATCGACTTGGGCATATGTAAAAGACAATAAAGAAAATATAGATTCTATGTCTATAAGTTATATAAAACCTTTTTTTGCAAGGGACGATAGGCTTTTGGAATGTATTGATATGGATATAGAAAAGGAAGCCGCATCTTCTTCTGCACGAAAGGCGCTGTATAATGTCTGTATTCGGATCTTGACCGATAACGGAAATTACCTCAATATGTCTTTTGCCGTAACAGAGGATATGGAGAACACTCTTGCGTATCTGAAACAAAAATTCGGCACGTCGTCTTCGTTTAAAGAGCTTTCGGAAGCCGTTGACTATATCTGCATAACGGTGAATAACGATTATGAAAACGGGCATATCATAAGCGACAAAGAGCAGATAGAGGAAATTCTCCTGAATTCTTATGACCAAAGCATGGGCGTTTTCGGAACGGCAGAGCATTTATACGGTTATGAAGTCGCGGTATATTTTGACGACGATTACAGCGAGGTTTGGATAAGATATTTCACGAAAGACACCGTTCCCGATTTTGTTTTGGATTTGAAATAAAAAATGTCTGCAACAGAGATTTTTGCTGAGAAACAAACAGCGCACCGCTTCGTTATGAAGCGGTGCGCTGTATTTTTTTAATCATGTGCCTTTGTTTAAACAGAAATTTTGTTTTTCCACGGGCGTTTTTTGCCGAGCCAGCCGTTATTATGCCAATACTCATTATCAATTCCCGCAACACCGCTTTCAAACACTTTCTTTTGCATTAAGCGGCAAAAATTAAACTTGATTTTCGTTACAAGTGCGGTGTGCGCAGATTTTGAATAATTGATTTTTGAGAATTTAACAGCAAGCCTATTGATTTTCCCGGCAAGCTTTTTGCGCTTCTTTTCGGCAAGTTTGTCCCAAATAATATCACTCATAAGCGAGCCGTTGAATACGCCGATTTTCGATATGCCCCACCAGGACAAGCTGTGTTTTATATCTTTTGCCGTCGATTTTGCGCCTGCACCGAGACATTGCGTAATAATGACGGCGCGCTTCCCGAACATTTCGGGCGCAGGTCTATGCGGCATCCAACGGTAACCGAAGTGGTCGAGTAACGCTTTCATGGCGCCTGTCGCGTGCATAACGTATGCGGGGGAGGTCATTACAATCAAATCCGCTTCGATAAACGATTTTTCGATTTTATTGATGTAGGCAAAGTCTTTGCAGTTATTTTCGCCTTTCATAAAGCAGTTCGTACAGCCCACACAAAAAGACGGACAATCTTTCGGAAGATAAAACTCGGTTATTTCTGCGCTTTGAAAGTTTTGCAGGAAAATCTCCTTTAATCGGTATGTAATGCCGTGTTTCTCTGTGCCGTTTATCACTGTTATCTTCATATATATTCTCCTGCAAAATTACCGTTTATCATGCTTACAGTATAGCAAAATTGCAACAAAAAAGCAAGTGAAGACATTTTTAATGCTTTACTTGCTCTTTGTTTGTGTTATCACTGAACGTCTAAAAGACCGAGCGATAAAAGGTCTTTTTCCATTTTCTTTATTTCTTCCGTTGTGGGGGTATGACCGGGGGCGACGTTGGTTCCCATATCGTAGCCGAGGATAGTCATATACGCTTTCCAGTACGCGCATGCACCTCTGCCGACCTTTATACAGTAATCTATAAGACTGTCAAGTTTATTTTGCTTTTGGCGCGCGCTTTCTATATTGCAGGAATTAAAATCATTGTAGATACCTACGGCGAGCTTTGGCGCAAAATTATAAGTTGTACCGATAGCTCCGTCAGCACCCAAAGCAAGACCGCATATCATCGTTTCATCGGGACCGTTGAATATATTCATGTCTCCGCCGTTTATTTGAAGCACCTTTTGGAAGACCGTGCAATCGCGTATAGTCACCTTTGCGCCGATGACGTTGTCTATCTCCATGACTTTTTCAAGAAAAGCGACAGGATTGCCTATCGTCGGTGTGACATAAGCGAATATCGGTTTTGTCGTGTTTTTTGCAATTATTTTATAATATTCCACCGCTTCATCGTCGCTGTAATACGGCATCATCGCGGGCGGAAGCGAGGAAATGGCGTCGACTCCCAAGGCTTCCGCGTGTTTTGTGAGCTCTATAACGTCCTCCATGCGTCCCGCTCCTACGTGAGCGAAGATATGACCGCGGTTTCCCACGGCGTTTTTTATTACCTCCAACATCTCTATACGTGTGCGCTGGGGCAGCACGTGGCACTCTCCCGTGGCGCCGCCGACATAAAATCCGTCCACACCGTTATCAAGCTGCCATTTCGCTATCTTTTCAACTGTGGGGACGATGACTTTCATATTTTCGTCGTAGACGCTGAATGATGCGGGATAAACTCCTTTAAACAGTTTGTTTTTCATGATTACTCTCCCGGAAAATTTATTTTATATAAAAATAATTATTGCTTGCTCTATTCATGACCTTTTCAGAAATTGCGGCACATAAAGTGCAGAAAAAATCAAATTTATCTTGTTTCAATGATATAATATCACAAAAATCGGGATATGTATATGTTTTTTGTTTTGGATTTGAAATTTAATATGGAAAAATCGGCAACAACGATGGTTGATTAAATGTTTTATACGAAGAAATTGATAGAAAGAAATTTGAGCAATTCGTGGTCAGTTTTTTCTCAAATTGGTCAGTACCGATCAAGTTGTGGTCGGTACTTTTTCTTTTTGGTCAGTAGATTTATTTTGTGGGGGAAAATGAGAATTTCTATTTGGTGTTGCTCTTTCTGCACCCTCTCCCAAACCATGAATTTTCTTGAAGAAGTAAGCAGGAAAATCCATAAACCGCTGATTTTCGTATGAGCAAAATATAAGTATGAGTAAAATGTAAGTGTGAGAACTCCAACTTGTTCACAGAATCATATTGAATAAAAGCCGTTTTTGTGGTATAATTATTTATCCTGATTTATTGGAGGTGTTGGCAATGACGGAAGTGGTCGCAGCCCTGATTTGGAACGGAGATAAGTTTATGATTTGCCAACGCCCGGCGCATAAGGCAAGAGGACTTCTTTGGGAGTTCGTCGGTGGTAAAGTCGAGCCGGGAGAAACAAAAGAACAGGCGCTCATTCGTGAGTGCAGAGAAGAACTCGACGTGACGCTATCTGTTGGAGACATATTTATGGATGTCATACACGAGTATCCCGATTTGACAGTACATCTAACATTATTCAACGCCTCTATTGCCAAGGGTGAACCGCAGAAGCTGGAGCACAACGATATCCAATGGATAATGCCAAGCGAAATTCCGAATTACGATTTTTGCCCCGCAGACGATGAAATATTGAAAAAGATAGTTGAGGTGTGCAAATGATAAAGGAACTCATGCACGACCCGATCTTCCTCGCGGGTAAATCCGAGGAAGCAACAAAAGAGGATATAGCCGTTGCCAATGACCTCCTTGAGACCTTGATGGCGCACAGGGAGTCGTGTGTTGGAATGGCTGCGAATATGATCGGAGTTCGGAAACGCATCATCGCCTTCCTTGACGAAAGCGGGAGACAGCCCACGTATACCGTGATGCTTAACCCGGTCATCTTGAAAAAGGATAAGCCTTACGATACCGAGGAGGGGTGCTTGTCTCTGCTCGGCGGTCCCCGTAAGTGCAAACGCTATAAGACCATCAAGGTTCAGTACCAGACACTTGAGATGCAGACCCGCACAAAGAATTACGAGGGTTGGACGGCACAAATCATACAGCACGAAGTCGACCATTGCAATGGGGTGCTGATCTAATCGACAAATAAGAATTTGTAGGGTTGAATATGAAGATTATTGAGATAACTGCCAATAAAAAAGAATAGCTTGAAGCGTTTGGATGAAGGGGCAAGAGACGAGGAAGATGATTCGGAATTCCTGAATATTCCTCACGATGAGCTTATTTCAAGAATTGATGTTATAACAACCACGCACCCCGTAGAATTCTACAATCCAAAGTTCTTCTAAATATCAAAGGCAGCCTCACGTGTGGGGGCTGTCTTCTTTTCTTGAGGCGATGGGTATTCTCGCATCATTGAAGCCGAACATAAGAATAACCTCGCCATCAAGGTTGGCTTCGATATCGAGTGTATCTGCAAGAGAAACGACTTCCGAGAATTCTTTGCAACCATAAAAGCTGAATGTCCAGTCTCGAATGGTGAGGCACAACCCTGTACCAACAAGCTCGTCAAAAGAAATAGTATGTTTTGCGCTCGGCGATACCTTGTGGATGGCGGTTAATATCTGATTAACAGATTCCGCGATGCGCTTGTAGTTTGCCGGATTGATTATCCACATGGTGTTCTTGGGGAGCTTTTCAATTAGCCCGCCAAGGAAATGAAGTAAGGCTTCCTCCTCGGGTGATGTATAGTCGAATTCTTCGTTCATTGCTGCGCCTCCTTTTTCTGAATTCCCTTGAATAACTCTTTACGCTTTGGTCTGCAAACAGCGCATCGTTTGGGTTCTGAAAGTTTGCGCTCTTCATAATACTTTTGTTCGCCCCCGGTGAAGAGGAAGGTTTCACCGCAATCGCAACAAACAATCTTCTTTTTCTTGCGCTTGTGCTTTTTGGGAGGTTCGGGTTTTACTTCTACCACTTTTGTGGTAACAAGGTAGATCTTACTGCTGATCTCCTGTGTTACGTGGTAAATAGGGGTTGGCTCGTTTTCTTGCTGGCGAAGCAAAAAACGCTCCTCTGCGATTTCTAGGTTGTCTTCAAAGTACTTGGCAAAACTCATTTTTTATCTCCTTTTCTTGTTTTTTATAATTGCGTTTCCGTACGGGGTGGCGGGGTCGTGCTTTTAGCGAAAGTGGTCGGTGTGCGGGGGATCGAAAATATATGTACTCACTGTCCACTTAAATAGCAAAAAACGGGTTACGCCCTCCCTATATAAAGGAACGGCTGTCAACCCCCTTTTATTTCATTTGGTTTCCCGCAAACCCAATATAGTACCGAAAGGGACAACCCCCTTATATAGCGTTGGGTGTTAGCCACCTCTGTTATAGTAGCAAAAGTGTAAACCCCCTATATATAGGTAAAATCATTAAGCCCTATAGAAAAAGAGAAAAAAAGGGTGGCAAGGATGCGAGTTCCTGCCACTTTTCCGTTTTGGTAATTACTCTTTTGATGCCATCGCCTTTAGTGATGTCACAGCCCTTCCGATCATATCCTTGTGAGCCAAGATTTCATCAAGGGTTACGGGTTCGTAATCCCAATGCATACAACCCACGTTATAAGCACGGGTCTCAAAGCCGTTAGCAGTAAGAGAACGCTTTATAAGCTCTTCTTGCATACATTCCTCGGTGTTGTGGGAGTGTCCGTGCAAATGCACCGCCTGATAGCGATATCCGTTGTAGAACGGCATATAGAAGTGAGAGAGGATCACTCGGCGCTCCGATCCGTCCTCAAGTTTCACGCAAATATCGTCATAGTCCTTCACCCCGGCGAGAGCATTCTTCGCCTTTGCGTTGTGAAGGAAACGGTCGTGATTGCCCTTGATGAGGATAATCTGTCCATTCAAGCTACGGATGAGAGCTTCAGCGGTATCGTTGCGGGTTTTCCAAATCATATCACCGAGGACATAGACAAGATCGCCTTTACCGACCTTTGCATTCCAACGGCGGATCAGTTCGGCATCCATCTCCTCTACGGTTTTAAATGGGCGTGTGTCGAACCCTATTACATTTTCGTGACCCCAATGGGTGTCAGCGGTAAAGAAAACTTTTTGATTGCTCATATAGGTCACCTTCCTTTATTGCTTTTATTATACCATAACAAATCAATATTTCTATTACTTTGCTGCGTAATTATCAGTTTTTTTCTTTGAACGGCTTTTCTTGGGTTTTCTGAAGCCCCAAACATACTCGACGAACTCATCCCAATTGAGCATAAGCTGATCGTAGACATCGATTTTTTCGGCATCGGACAGATTAACGTGGGAGAAGTGACACGGCTTGTCGTCTTTGGTGCGTTTGCGGTAGCAATCGTCCAGGAGGCGATCAAGCTCTCTGCGACCGATGTGTGGCTGTTTGTCGGTTATAACGCACTCCCACTCACTTTTCGACCAATAGTAGTATTGAGCCTGACGTCGGAGCAGTTCGGAGAACTCTTCCTTGGGGATATCCATCTGGAGGATTTTTTCGACAGCGGATATAAACGAGCCGTGGTGAAAGACATTAAATATCCGTAGATCAAGGTTATGGTTATAATCGTAAACGTTCCATACGAGTTTTATATCATTCGCCATTTTGACTCACCCTCCAAACATAGTCTACAAAGCGGTCCCAATTGGCGCGGAGTTGAGCATACACATCAATTCTGTATTTAGAATCAAGGTTCACATCGACCCTTTCAGGTAACGGTTCACCGGGTTTACGGTTGATGTGATACTCGTTAATAATACGCTCAATTTCCTCTGCATCGATATAAGGGGGCCAAGTAGTGAAGAGGGTTTCCCACTCGGCTTTCGCCCAAAAGGAATAGTGCGCCTCGCCGTCAAGCTCTTTTTCAAAACGCTCACGATCATATTTCCGTTCTATGAGCTTTTCAATATTCATACGGAACTCGTCATTCTTAAAAATGTTGAATGCGTAGAGCTTACCCGTCGAATAGTTCTTTAATATTACATTCCATTTCATTCTGAATAAAACTCCTTCATATCATCAAGTCTTAAACAAGCAAGCCTGCCTTTTTCGAGGTAGGCGTTTTGTTTTGCATGGAAACCGCTACCGCAGTCAATACCGATGGCTTCATCGCTGTGCCAAATGGTGAGCGGATTGTCATCGTGGAAGTTGATGGTGGGGGTGTGTCCGAATACAAGGATATAGCCTTCCGGCACGTAGTCGCATTCCGTCCATCGTTCCCAAACGCAAAACTCCGTGGGTGAATCGTAATAACGACGGTTCGTGCCGTAGTTCTCAAGGGGAGAACCGTGGACGAGCTTGTATTTGATACCGTTTACCTCAACGTCTATGTTGAGAGGGAGAGAGTTCAAATAATCGAATACTTCCTGACGGATGGTTTTACGGATATGCTTCAAGTATTCGTGGGTTACCTTGCCACCGTTACTGTACCAAAGGCGTGTGGCACGGTTCGTGAAATTACGCTCCCACGGGCTATCGGGTTGAGGGTGTGGCATCGAGATAGCTTTGAGCATCATATATTCGTGGTTGCCGAGCAGCATTTTTGCATTCGGCATCGCCATAATCATTCGTAAGATTCGGATGCCGTCCGAGTAGCGGTCGATAACGTCACCGAGGATATACAGCGTATCTTCTGGCTGAAGGTCTATCTGTTTCAAGATCGATTTGAAGTTCGACATATTGCCGTGAATGTCTGATAGTACGTAGGTCATATATCTCCTTTCTTTTGCCACGAAAAGCCGATGTACCATTTCAGCCAGGCAAACTCAATCGTTGTATAAATGCCGTTTCCATGATGGATGAGGATGGTTGGGAGCAAGTAAAAATCTCTTGTGAATCGTCCTTTTGTCATCTGTTGTCTCCGTTAGCCGTCAGCAAAGATATCGTCGCAGAAGCCTTTGAACACAAGATGTTCTTCGGATAACAGCTTGTCTTCCGCATCTTCGAGTTTGGCATAAACCTCCTCGGCAACATAAAGCAGATTGTTCATCGTCCGTCCTTCACCCGGCTCGTCCTTCACATCGAAAAGATAGGCGGGGCCAAGGTAAAAGTCGCCCATCAGAGTCCATTTGCCTGATACCGATTCATAGCAAAGGTTCTTAAACCACGCTCGGACACAGCGATAATATTTGCGTTTGTATTTGACGATGATTTGCTTCACCTCGGCGGAGTCGCATTTCATCATATACGGAAAGCCCCACACATTCGTATGTTCCCAGGAGTAAGCCCCAAGGGAGAGGGTCGAAGAAGCAATGCGGGTGCAAGGCTCAAGCACCGGGATTTCGTTATAGGCGATATTGTGTGTGGCGGTTTTGTCACCTGCAAGGTATCTTTCGGCTGCCGCGACCGTTTCTTCGCTTCCTTTTGGGGACTTCTTCATTGCATCAATGGCAGCACGGATTTCCGCTTCGGTCCCGACATACATTTTGTCGTAAGAGACGAAAGCCGGAGTGCCGTAGTCCCAAAGGTTCAAAATATAGTATTTCTCATTCATTCTTGTCACCGCCTTCGCCTTGTATCTTCTGAAGGCGATCCTCAAGAGCAAATTTGAGGGTTAGCCACGTGTCACGGTATGGGAGCTTTTCATCCACAAGTGCGCGGTCGATGTCCTCTATCATTACTGTGATGGTGCGGATGTCAAGAACCATTATGTATCGCAAAACAAACTGAACGGTGGTGCTTGGCATATAGGTATAGCGACCCAAGGAGTATCGAACCGCGCTGTTGATGATGCAGCCGAAATCGTTGTCATAAAAAACATCAAACCATTTAGCCGGACAGAGAACTAAATCGTCTTTGCCCTCATTGGTGATAACAAAGCCCACATTCTCCTTGTTTACGGTTTCAAGCAAGTCATCGAGTTTATCTGCAAGTTCTTCACGGGAGACCCGCTTCATCGTTTCCACGGGCTGTAAGAAGTTAATCAGTTTCATCATTTATCTCCTTTTCAATAGATTCCCAAGACCGAAAGAGAAAGTGCATTCGGTCGATTCGCTTGTCGGTGTGCCAATGTCCGCAGTACCAAGCGTTATACTGCAAACGCTCCTCAATGGTATCAAGCCAATCCTCGGTACTCTTGTCAACGGACGATTGGTCGATGTTTGGGAGAAAAACCTCAATTGGTTCGTACTTCCGGGGGCAAGTATGCGATAGGACGATATCGACCTCGTGAGTGGCGATTTGAGCCTCCACAAAGGCTTTGATTGCATCAGAGGGTTGTTCATCCTTCCACCATCCGGCGTGGCGACGAATACGCCAATATGCGTCAATACTGTATGCACCACCGATGACGAGGTATCGCTGCCCCTCGATGTTGAAGATCTCACCATCCTTGGCAAAGAGAACACGGGGATAGGCGTCTTCCACCCAAACCTTACCGCCGTTCCAATCGACGAGTCGATAGGAGGGGACGTGTTCGGGGCGGCATTCGTGGTTTCCGTGGATACAGAACACCGTGCATTTGAGGGAGTTGAGCAGCCGTTTGCATTCATTGTCAAGTTCGGTCAAATAATAATTAGCGCCTACATCCCCAAGGATGATAAGCGTATCGTTACGAGAAATATGGACGTCTTTTGCAAAGTTGACCACGCGCCGAGGGGCTCCGTGGATATCACCTGTTATGTAAACCATAGCGACCTCCTTATAGAGATTTTCAGTATTATACCACACCTTTGTTTGAAAAAGATGGCGTATAGAAAAATGTAAGGGCTTTTAGCGAAAATGTAAGTATGAGTAAAATGTAAGGTCTTTGCCTTCGGTGAGCTTCTGCTTATCAAGATGGAGGACCGTTCCGCAGCCTTGGAGGGAAAGCGGAAGACCCATATAGGCAGACCATATCATCGTGCAATGCCAAGAGGAGGGGTCAAGGTATATCCCGGTTTCATAGCCGAGCATACGGGAAAGACAAATACGCTCAAAGTTTGCGTTGAAGGCGTATTTGATAATGGATTCATCTTCGAGAGCCGACAGTATTTCTGGAGGGATCTTTTCACCCATCGCCAGGTCGACTACGGATACAGCACCGCCGTCAACAGAATAGCCGAAGAGCATAACTTCAAAATCCGGCGATTCCGTATAGCGATAGACCCCACTTTTGGTGAGGTCAACGCTACTGAAGGTCTCGATATCAATGCTGATTATTTTCATTTCTTCGGTTACCTTTCTGACGGAGTGGTGGCAAAGTTGCCCTCGCCACCACCGGGCTGATTACTTAAAGTCCTTCATACGCTTTTCGTGATATTCGATATCTCGAAGCTCACGATCTTCGTTGCGTTTTGCCTGCTTACGGTCTTCGATGATGGTGAAAACCATCGAAATCGTAAACGTGGTCAGAAGGGCGGTGAGAACGAAGGAAAGAATACAAGCGAGAATGGTACTCAACATAGTGAAGCCCTCCTTTCATCAAGCGAGGAAGTCATCGTCTTCGTCAGAGGCGAAGTCGGACGCAGCGGATGCCTTACCACCGAGAGACTCACCGTCACGGATCTTCTGAAGGTTGTTAAGTCCACAGGCGATACCGCGGTTGCCGTTGGAGTTGAATGCGTAGAAGTTGATAGAGGCTCTGCCGTACACACCGCTGTAAACCTCGGTGTGGGTGAGAATCTCGTTTCTGTCCGCATCGATGATACCAGGTGCGGTTGCGGAATTGGCGTTGACGAAGTATGCATTTGCGTATGCGGGATCGTCGGGTCTTTCGGTGTCACCGTCACGGAGAGGGTTTTTGATGGCGGTGAGAGGGGGAACGCTTCTGCCGTTGCCCTTGAGCTTGGCTTCGCCTTCCTTGTAAGCAGCCTCGATGGCGGCTCTGATCTTGGCTACCGTAACGGTATCCGACTTGGGGATGATAAGGGAAACGCTATACTTGGGTGCGCCACCGTTGATAGCCTTAGGCTCCCATACGTTTGCGTAAGACCAACGGGTGTCCTTACCAGTGATTACCTTGCAGGGGTTGATAACTTTTGCATTGTTCGACATAATTTTTTCTCCTTAATCTTCATAGAAATCTGCTTTTGCAGTAGTGATTGCCGGGCGTTTGTCGCTCTCCGGCACGAGTGTGGGTTTGCCCTGTGGGCGGTGGATGAGGCTGCCGAGGAGTTCCTCAAATTTGGCTTTACCGAGGCGTTTCTGCATTTCGGTAAGACCGAGCAGTTTTTTCTCGTAGGGGTCATAACCCGCTTCCGAGACGGTTGTTGCAACCGCATCGTCGTTGATGTACTTACGGACGGATCGACCTTCGACGAGCTTCCAACCTTTCCATACCTTGCCACTCATAGCGGCTTGGAACGCAAACTCCTTGACATCATTTGCCCAGGATACCAGGTTGTCAACCTTGGAAAGGACATCCTCGATCTCCTCATCGGTAAGGAGAGGCGGGTCCATAAAGTCGTATTTGGCGAGTTCCATATTAGCTTCGGCACGTTTTCTGCAATCGGTTTTTGCCTTACAGAACTGACACCACTCGCCGCAGTTGTACTGACCTTCGCCCTTGTAGGCGAGTTCAGCGATGGGTTTGAGGACTTCTTCAGCCCAAATGTAGAGGTCAGCCTTCGAGAGGGAGTAAGTACTGACGTTGCCACGGCGGGGTTGGAAGATTGTCATACTGACGGTTTCGATATCGTAGATGCCGTCGAAGATTTCCAAAGCACCGAGGGCATAGAGTTTCATCTGCGGGTTGTTGTCTGCCTCCACAAGCACACCGCGACCGTGCTTGTAGTCGATGATGTGAAGCTCACCATCTGCGATTACGATGCAGTCGCCCGTGCCGAAGCCCTCTTGCACGAACTTGCTGTAATCAAGGTGTTGTTCGATAAGCACCACCGGGTCAGAACAGGTGTCCTTAGCTTTTGCCACAATCTCCGAAACGAAGGATGCGTAACTGACAGCGCAATCTTCCATTTCTTCGTTGTACCAGGCGAGGTTCTCGATAGGGTTCTCGGCGGAGAGTCCGAGAGCTTCTTGTAAACGGAACTCGCACAGAGCGTGTGCGTCCGTTCCTTCGGCTGCGAAATCACTCCCTTTATCGTCGTAATTTTCGCAGAGTCGAGCCGACGGCGGGCAGTTGAGCCATCGGTGCGAGGAGGAAGCCGAGAGCAGAGCGTGTCCTTTAGGTGGCATCTGTGAGTCCCTCCACATCTTCAAGCAGGGCTTGATAGTTTACCGGGTCGATACCCGAAAGCCTATCCGAACCGTGCTTTTTCAGAAGACCACGGATTTGTTCGGTGAACCCATCCTTGGACTTGTTGGCAAGAACAGCACGTACCTCTTCGAGCGTGAGAGGTTTCTTTTCCTCGGGTTGCTCGTGGACGGGCGGTTCGTTGCCGGAAAGCATAGCACAGATCTCATCAGCGAGTTCTGAAGCTCGGCGGTTTGCTTCGCGGTATTCATCGAGAAGCAGAGAGAGTTCCGACATCTTTCCCATCTGTGGCATTTCCTCCTTTTTCGTATTCCGCAAGACGTTGAAGGCTTCTTGCCAGCCTCTTGGACACGACCGAGATTGCGAAGAGAATACCGATGAGTTCCTCATCTCGCTCGATGGTGTCCGTTTTGTTGGGACCGTTCATAGCGTGTCCTCCTTCGGGGTGGATTTGGTAGGCTGTTGTGCCTTCCACCCCCCAGTTGGAAAATTGAAAGGTCAAATGACGAAAAAATCGAGGAAAAGTGAAAATTATTTTTTCAGGCGTTCAGTGAGGGCTTTGCGAAGCTTATTGAAGCGGTAATTGTATGTAGTGCGGGCAATGCCGAGAATGCTTGAGATTTCCACCTTGGTTTTGCCCTCAAGCAGAAGTTCACCGATACGTCTGCCGTCCGGGTCGAGTTCTTGAAGAGCATCGAGGAGTTCCTCAAGAACAGCATTTTGTGCGAGAACTTCATCAATAAGGGGTTCCGGGTCGATTAGTGTATCGGCAACGGTGGTGCATTCGTCTTCATCAACAACAACGTCGAGAGAAAGAATGTGTGAACCGCGCTGATAGCGAGTACAGGTGGCACAATCACCGAGGCATCGCTTCCACTCAGTACCACGGCAAGCTCCGTGCTTGTGTGTTTCTTTCCAGGTTCTCCAAATAGGCTGATAGTAGGTGCGGTAGACCTCTTCGCTGACTTCCACAAACTGAAAATCACGATAGAATTCGATGTACCCGGTGGGGGCGCTTTCGGTCTTGGGAAGGGGGATATAATACTTTTTGCTTTCTGATTGTCTTTGATTTTCCATAATTGTCTCCTGTTCCGTCTTGCCGGACGGAGGGGAAACAAAAAAGTCGATGCACCGAAGTACACCGACCGAAATTTGTGCGTGACAAAATACGGGTGAGTACTTCGAGGATTCAGTATCTTTTATTGATGCTGAAATATCTCTTTGAAACCCATCCGTCCTTTGTGCGCACAGAAGACTGGATTATATTTGCAAGGGGTTGTCCGCCTTGCTGATTATATTGTACACGAATGCAACGCAGAAAGATATGGACAGCTTGTGGGAGTTTTGTGGGGGACTTGTGGGAGTTTGAAAATAAAAAAAGAGACGGACTCCGAACTTCGATAAGTCGTAGTTTACATCTCTAATTGTGTAAATTTATTTTGAAAAATTATATTTACATCTTGTGCTATTAGTTTTTCTGTGATATAATATACACGTACACAATTTCATTATTATGGGAGGCGGTTATATGCCGATAAGTTATAACAAACTGTGGAAATTGTTAATTGATAAAAATATGATGAAAAAAGACTTGATGGCGGAAGCGAAAATTTCTCCGTCTACAATGGCAAAGATGGGGAAGAACGAGCCCGTGAGTATGGAAGTTCTTATTCGCATTTGCCAAGTCTTAAAATGTGATATCGGGGATATCGTAGAAATTATTTAAAAGAAGGTGGTGATTATCCGTATGAAACGTCTGTGCTTTGGAACAATTTTGAATTTGCTGTATCAAGCTAAAACTTCACAAGCCAAGCAGTATCAAATCTGCGGGGCTATGTTTTCTGCGTTCAACACAGATTTGAATTCATACGACGTTTCCACCGTATCGCATCTAAAAAATGGACACGATAATGTTCCGGCGGGGTTAATCGATAATGCGAAAGTGATGTCAATAGACGAAGCTGCCGATAAAATTACTACGGGTCTATTTCCTCTTATTAAGCAAGAAAAGCACAAGTCGATTGTAAGGGCAATTAAAGCGATTCTGCGAGAGGATACGACTATTGGAGACGATACCGTTGTCGGCATTACTCCCGGTTACGAGAAGAAAAATATTATTTCTCTCTCGACTTTTACTTTTAACGAACTGATTGCTCAAATTCTGTATTATGCAATCGTATGCGTATCGAATAAAGAATGCGCAGGTGCAATGAAAGAGGTGGGATCTGATTTCCTTGCTTCTTTTGATAGCAGTACGGAAGAGGTTTATTTTGAGACGGTGCAAACTCAAAAACTGATACCGTTAAAAAAGACAATCAAGAGTGCAGATTTTTCGCGCACCTTTGAAAAAATAACCGAAGGTGTTGTAGTGGGACTATCCAACCCGTCTCACGCACACTTTTATTCGGTTAACGTGAATAACTTTGAATTTAAGTTCCGTGACCTTAAAAAGTATCTGTCTGATAATCTTGGAAAATATGTGTTGTCTCGAGCAAAGATTGCTTCGTTGGAAGAATCGGGACACGGTGATACAGCAACTTTTGTGGGCTTTATGCAATTGATAAATGCGAATAGAGAAGGCATTACCTCTTCCGGTAGCACCCTGGGAGAGATGTTGTTGTACTTTTTCCTTGAGCAGGAATTGGGGGCTCCCAAAATAATGAGCAAAATTGAGATTGTCAATTTGCCCCGTAAGACTATCAGTAAGTGCGACGGAGTACACCTGCTTTCAACTGTAGACGGAGCTTTCCCGTGTCATCAACTTGTCTTTGGAGCATCAAGCATTGACGGCGATTTGACAGAAGCTATTGACCGTGCATTTGATAGGGCTGTGCATATCAAAAACAACTCTGAAAACGAACTTCAGATGGTTGAAAACACGATTTACGATAATATTTACGATGCCGAAACTACCAAGTACATGGAATCGTTGATTTTTCCAAAAGCTCCCGGAACGGACAAACCGGATATGGCGTTTGGAGCTTTTCTTGGTTATACCATCAAGCTGTCTCACGACGGTATGACTAACCAACAGTACCGCGAGGCTGTCCGTGAAAAGATGAAGGCTGATATAGAAGAAATCAAGCCGTACATAGTTCGGAAAATTCAAAATTTGGGTCTTGAGGGATATTCATTCTTCTTCTATGTATTGCCGTTCAATGATGCACCAAACGAAAAAACACAAATAATGGAAGAAGTCTATACGGGGGGTGGTCTGTAATGGGAATACCTCGTAACGCAACTCTTGCGGAAACCATATACCGTGATATCGAAAAGAACGACTATTTGAATCAGTTGTACGCGGATTTGCTGTATAACTATTCGTTGCGCTTGTTTTCTTTGGCGTTGGATGAAAGAGAAATCGATATCCCTTCGGCTCTGCGGTTTGCGGATATACTCTCCAAGTCGGCATACACAGAGAACGCTGACGCGCATAAGATATGGGCGCAAGAAATTATCATTTTGCTGAACATACTGTACCCCGGGGATGCCCGTGTTTCACAGTTCCTCGGCTCGGTTCTTTCAGCAGTTGGAAATTACCGTGGATTGCAAACAACGGTAAAGTCGTATGTCAGCACGGACGTAATGGATCAGCTTTACTATGCTTTTGATAAAGGGCGTTTGTGCATCCCCGGCGATAATAACAAGTATTTCTTCCCGGCGCAAAAACAAGTGTTTGATGGCTTGGGAAAGTTTTGCTTCAGCTATTCAGGACCGACGTCGATGGGGAAGTCGTTTGTTGTTCAGACTTACATCAAACAACAAATTGAAGCGGGGGTGAAGCAGAACTTTGCTATCCTCGTACCCACGAAAGCTCTTATCAATGAGGTTCGTAGCTCCATTCTTAACGATATTCAAAAGGGTATGACGGAGCATAACTATCGTGTTGTAGTTTCGGCAGGCGATATTGTTTTGCAGCAAAACCACAATTTCATATTCGTAATGACCCCGGAACGCCTGTTACATCTTCTAAACACGATGCCGGCATTGGCTTTGGAGTTCCTTTTTGTTGACGAGGCTCATAAAATCTCTTCCAGGGGTGGACGAAGTGCTTTTTACTATAAAGTTATCAACTTGGTAATGAAGCGTGAAAACCATCCTACTGTTGTTTTTGCATCGCCGAATATACCTAATCCCGAAATATATCTCGATCTTATACCCGGTATTAGACAGATGGATGTCCGAAGGATGGCTTCCAAGTTTGCTCCGGTGTGCCAGTTCAAATATCTTGTTGATATGGTGGGTGGACGAATTTTCTCGCATAATGACCACTCTCATAAACTTGAGCCGGTACATCAAATGAAAGAGGAAATGGAGCTTTGCGATATTATTTCGGTCGTTGGGCGAGATAAGCAAAACATCGTTTACTGCAACGCCCGTACCAAGGTGGTTGATTATGCAACCGCGTATGCTAAAACGATAACGCAAGAACGCCATGACCCGAAACTTGATGCGTTGGCAAAAGATATTCAGAATGAAGTTCATACAGATTGCTTTTTGTCGGGGCTGATTCGTAAAGGTATAGCGTATCACGTTGGTTATCTCCCCGCAAGTATACGACTGCGCATTGAACGATGCTTTGAAGAGGGCTTGATTCGTACCATTTTCTGTACCAGCACCTTGGTCGAAGGCGTAAATTTACCCGCGGACAACCTTTTTGTGACGAGCTATAAGAATGGCAATATCGGTATGAATGAGGTCGAATTCAGAAACCTTATCGGTCGTGTTGGGCGAATCAAGTATAACCTTTACGGTAATGTTTTTTTGCTTGCGTACGCGGACTCGAGAACAGATGTCAGCAAAAAATACGAGTCCTTGCTGAATAACGATATTCCGGAGCAACAGTTATCCGTAACCGGAAAATTAAGTGAAAGGCAACGCAGAGCCATAGTTGCTGCCTTGTCGCAGGGTGATGTGGCAATGAAAACTTGTCTGGAAGGCGAGAAAGAAGAAGACTATGCCTTGATGAGAAAAATTGCCCTGATTCTTATGCGAGACATTGTAAAAGGGAATTCATCAACGGTAACGGAGACGTTTGCTCCTTTGTTAACTACTGAGGCTACCGATGCCATTATTGGTCATTTCGGGAATGAACGCACAAGTGATGATATTACTTTGTCATACGACCAGTGGGAAAACCTTACGGATGCTATTGAGAAGGGTAATCTCGCATATCCCGCTTTGGGCGTAAACGATATAGTCGATTTTGGTTCTCTTGTACGGTTTCTTGCTCGTTTGAGAACCATATTCAAATGGGATGTATATGAAAAGAATACCCTCGGAAGGCTCGACAGTAGCGGTAGCCCCCGTGGTGTTCTCGAATGGTATGCTACCGTATTGATGCAATGGGTTCGTGGTAACGGATTGAGCGTTATTATAAGTTCTGCTTTAAGGCACAAACGGCAAAATCCCTATAAAGGCATCTGGAACGGAAAACATCAACTGTGTTCTTATTAGGATTACACGAATATGACCCATCGCAACTATGTTATGGCTGAAACCTTGGACGTCATTGAAAATGTCATTCTTTTCAGCTTAGCTAACTATTTCCGAAAATTCTCTATGGAATACAAGCGTGTACACGGTGTCGAGCATTTTGATAACGACTGGTATGAATTTGTCGAATACGGTACGACGAACCGCGCAACGATTCTGTTGCAGCAGAGCGGTTTTTCTCGTGAAGTGTCACAGTTCATCCTTTCGCATCGTGCAAAATACATTGACGAGTCGAGCGGTGAAATCAAAATCAAACCCGCAATTTTCACCTGCGGTGATATTGGTGTTGAAACGGAAGCAAATGATGTTCGTTTCAATATACCCGAACTTTTTATTGATGATGACAGCACTGGGGCTACTATAGAAGATTGGATGCCTTGATTATTGTGAGGTGATATAATGAAGTGTCGGATACCGAATTACAATAAAGTACCGATTTCGAATAAAACGATGCAACGCAATATTCGGCGTATTATGAATAACCATCAAATGCCGGAGGAAGCCATCAATGCAGTTTTATGTCTATACGATTTTATGATAGAAAAAAACTATTTTGGAGGCTGTCATGCGTTATCGTCTGCTTTATATGTTGCGTTGTCTGAACTTGGACTATCGCCAGAATTGTGTATCGGCGAATGCCAAGTTCCGGGGATGTCCCCATTTGACCATTCTTGGATAACCCTAAACGGCGATATTATTGATATTGCTGTGTATTTTCCGCTAACGCAGAAAATCAATAGTATGAGCGGTCCAGTTATTTTCGGCGTAGATGCTATAACAAATCGTGCACCTCGTATACAGTACGGTATTGATTCGGGCTTGCCACTTTCGTGTGACACAGAACTTGTAATTAATAGTAACTTCGTAGATTATATGGACAACTTCCCGTTAGTTAAAGGCGGGCTGTGGTCATTAGTGATGGAGATGCTTCCACCAACAAGCACCGTAACTATAACCGACTTAAAGGCTCGATATAGCGTAGTGGAACGGCAGTATGTGAAATGAGCGTTGTTTGAGATTGGAGATATTATGCAAAAAACGTATTGGAATAAACTAACGCAATTTAAGTATGCTCTGTGCTATTTTGATGCACATTTATCGCGGTGTGTCAAAATCAATAGAGGAATAAAAATATTTGCGGCAATCGCATCATCCGCGGCAATTGCAGCCTGGGCAACTTGGCAAAACTTGAGTTTTTGGTGGGGATTGATTATCGTTGTGTCGCAGGTGGTGACGGCGGTGAATGAATTTCTCCCGTACAAAAAGAGGATAAAAGAACTTTCCGATATCAAGGCTGCACTAACACCAGTGTATAACGATATGGAAAAAGATTGGTATTACATTAGCAATGGTGAAATGGACGAGGAGCAGATAAACAAACGTTGTTATTACTATGTACAAAAGTGGAATTCCATAGATGATGGTTTCTTTAGGGACGATGCGTTGCCACAAATAAAAAAGTGCAAGGAATACGCTGAAAACGCTAAAAACGCATATTTTGAAACAAATTTTTAGGAGAAGAAAAATGGCAGAAGAAAAGAAAACACCTAAAGCCCCCAATACATTTGAGAGAGGTTCTCAAGTGCCTTCGCAGAATAAGGTTCCCGCGATGCCTGCAGTAAAACCGCCTGCATCTAAGCCGAATACATCAACGGGGAAAAAATAAAAACAATTGTAATAGTGAGGAGAACATCAAATGTCACGTAGATTGGTTGTTTTTACACTTAATACAAAAAAGGATTATTACCAAAAGGGCGATATTGTTTTTGGTTCGGACGGCTCTACTTTGGGGCGTGTTATCCGTCAAATGAGAATCGCTATTGACGATGACGATGTGTACTATAGTTGTGACGTGGAATCCACGCCGGAGGATTACGCAAAACTAAAAACCGAGGGCTATAAACTTTACAAAATTGATGAATATTCTGTACACGATTGCTCGGTTTCATATTTTGCAGAGTAACATATGAATTTTCATCAAGATTTAGCCCGTATTGCATATGAGGAATTAACGCAGGCGGGTATCGCTGTTCCTACGTCGTGGGATGATTATCATATCTGTCTGAACTATATAGAAATCTCCCATCGTTGGTTTGACAGTAGCATTTCCTACGCTGTTGTTTATTCCAAAGAATTACTACAAAAATTACCGTTATTATCAACGGATGAGCGTGCAGCAGTAAAAGACATTGAATATTGTCTTCGACATTGTAAGCCGATAACACCATATATGAGTAGATTAATAACGGATACATCTATAAAAAAGTCGGATTTCCTTTTGAAGAATTGGGACATATATCATTTGCACTTGGAGAAGTTGATTCCCCCGGTAGCAAGGTTTACCAAAGAAAATCTGCTGTTTTTTCAGGCGAAAGGGCGCGTAGTTCATTTTATCGATGTGAAAAAGCATCCTACGGCAAGCGGGTGGTTTGACCGCGGTTTGCTTGAAATTATATATAACAATTGGCCCCTTTTGCTTCGTTATCTACACGGCATGAAGCCCACGGCGGATATTCCTGATAATGAAGTCCATAGTGCTTTCAAAGATATGGTGGGTATTATTGATTTTCACGGTGGCTCATTGTTTCCCACTAATATGGGCGTGACCACTTCGGGAAATAGTAGCCGAGCCGTTCAGAAAACCGACAGGCTCTTTAACAGGCTTACTTGGGCTGAAAAAGACTTGTTGGATAGTGAAGGGAAAATCAAAGACAAGATTTTCGCTTCTATGGGAAAACGGTGTGAAAATCTTGATTATGAATTGATTACGGAGAACGGCTATTTTGTAGCATACGAAACGACCACAAATGCAAAAATCAGATTATTCCCAATAGAGTGAGGAGGTACTTATGGCAGAAGAATATACAATAATTATGTTCCCGGAGTTTGAAAAACTGCTGAAGGAAGTAGAACGCCTCCGAACCGAGTTTTCAATGTTGCTCTTGGAGAGGGATGAACTCCAATATGTCGTATGCAAAAACATAGAAACCGCATGTAATAACAGAAGGCACGTATAGAGTGGTTAGAAGTACGCTTTTAAATATCGCAAATATCATGAAATAGCGTAAAAAGCAAGAAAGATGTCCAAACGACTTGAAAAAGACACAAATATCTGGTATAATATAAAAGCGAAACTGCGCAAACATACGAAGATGAGGTGTGCAAATATGTCTAATTTAATTAATGAGAACTATATTAGTATTGAAGATGCAGCGTTGTTTCTTAATATCAAGCCTGTTACATTGCGTAAATGGATAAAGGATAAAAATGTACCCGCCCACAAAATCGGCAAACAGTGGAAGTTCAAACGCTCCGAACTGGAAGAATGGGTAAAAAGCGGTAAGAGCGCGATGGAATAATAACTCACCAGGAAGGAACAATGATATGTCTGAAGTGATACTTTATAACAGTGATTGCATACAGGCTATGACCGAAATTGCAGATCACTCTATTAACTTGATTCTTACTGATCCGCCGTATAATCTCGGCAACTTTATGATAAGCAGAGATACCAACCTCAAAAAAATGCGTGATAATTTCTTTGGGGCTGCGGGTTGGGATAACCTCGGATATGATGAGTGGGCAAATGCTATGGACGGTTTCTTTGCGCAAGCTGCGCGAGTTATGAAAAAGGGCGGGTCTATGATTGTCTTTATGGCAGCCATCAAAGTCGAAACCACCATCAGTTTGGCTGAAAAGCACGGATTTTACTATAAGACCACCGGAATCTGGCACAAACTGAATCCTATGCCCCGTAATATGAATTTGCATTTTGTAAACTCAACGGAAACATGGATTTATTTCACATACAAAACACGCACCGGTACCTTTAACAACAATGGTGCAGTACTGCACGATTTTATTGAAACCGCAGTAACCCCTGCCAGCGAGCGCAAATATGGTAAACACCCTACGCAAAAGCCAGAGGTGCTCATGAGTCATTTTGTTGAAGTTTTGTCCAACATAGACGATTGGGTTCTCGATCCTTTCATGGGAAGCGGTACATCCGGAGTCGTAGCAAAACGAGCCAGTCGCAATTTTATTGGAATTGAACTGGATGAGAATTACTTTGATATGGCAAAGAAACGCATCGAAGGAGGTCGAACTGAATGAAACCTACAGTCATTGACCTCTTTGCGGGTGTTGGTGGTTTGTCACTTGGCTTTGAGCAAGCCGGTTTTCATGTTGTACTGGCAAATGAGTATGACAACGAAATTGCAACTGCATACCGACAAAACCACCATGAAACTAAAATGGTGGTCGGTGATATCACTGCGTTAGATCTCGAAAATACCTTCGGTACATTTGCAGGAAAAATCGATGTAATTATTGGTGGTCCCCCATGCCAAGGATTCTCCCAAAAAGGACAGCGCAAAACAATTCACGATGAGCGTAACTTCTTATTCAAGTATTATGTCAAAGTCGTAGATCTTGTTCGACCCAGATATTTTGTAATGGAAAACGTTCCGAATTTGCTGACAGCCGAGAATGGATACTTTCAGAAGGAGATTATTGACCTTTTCAATGGAATGGGGTACAGCCTGAACACTGGTGTCCTTAACGCAGCAGACTATGGTGTACCGCAAAACAGAAGGCGTGCAGTGATTATCGGTAAAAGAGACGGTAAAGCACCTGCGTTACCGATAAAAACAGAACAACGAGTAACAATTTGGGATGCAATCGGTGATTTGGCTTATCTTGAATCAGGCGAGGGTCAAGAAGAACAGCAATATGCTGACCTTCCAGCCAGCGATTATGCAAAATCTCTGCGTGGAAATATGTGTGTGCTTCATAATCACGTCGCTACCAAGCATTCAAAATTGGCATTAGAACGACTGGCGCTTATTCCGCCGAACTGCGGAAAGGAAGTTTTGCCGGACGAACATTTGACAAAATCCATTTATAGTGGTACCTGGTCCCGAATGATAAAAGACGATATTTCTGTTACTATCACGACCAGATTCGATACGCCATCCTCTGGGCGTTTCACGCACCCTTATTTGGATCGTGCCATTACCGTGCGAGAGGCGGCACGTATTCAGTCATTCCCAGATAGTTTTATTTTCACTGGGACAAAGAGTTCCCAAATGAAACAGGTTGGAAACGCCGTTCCGCCGCGTCTGGCAAACGCCATTGCAACAGTGATAAAAAAAGATATGGAGGACAATGAATTATGATCAGACCAGAATCTGCTCCTGTATATGACCAAATAGACTTGAAATTAGGAATCAAATCCTCTCTGCCATCCGTTAAGCCGACATTAGCATTGCTCTTTCTTATGTGGCGTGAAATGGGGCGTCCGTCTGAGTTAGAGTATGCAACTGCGCAGGGAAACGCAATTGTACTGCGAACAGATATTGAAGAAGCGCTGTATCAGAGACTGCAGGAGGTTTCTGACGGGGTAACATTAGAGCAATTCCGAGATAAGGTGAACAACAATTTGATGCTCAAAGCGCAGCTTGAAGCATTGTTGGTTGCCTTTGAACTTGTATGGAAGGTTGCAAAAATAAGGTTTTCTGACGGCAGACCAAACAGTGCCGAAAGAACCGGCGGCTCCCGTTTTCCCAAAAAAGTATGGTTTACACTCAATATAGATTTGCTCGATGCTGTCTGTGGTGATGATGCCGATTATGACAAGGTACTTTTCTCTTGGCTTGGATTTGACCTGGATGCTAATGCCGAAAAGGAAAAGAATATTGTCCGCTTTTTGACCGCTATTTCGGAGTCTGCTTACTACAAGTTAGTCGACAACGAAACCGATATTGTATTTAACCTTGAGAGCGTGTATAGGGCTGTCCTATCGCAAATGGATACTGTGGATATTTCCGGTGACAAAGAAGCCAAAGGGTCTCTGCGAATTTTGAAATCTGCGCTTACGGAAAACCTCGTCTCTAACCTTGCGGCACACAACAATGCGGTATCTGCGGTTGATGCAGAAGCTTTGAGACACTATGCGGATAGAGTTTCTGTTTTCCATCAGTTGGAACCTAAGGTTTATCTCACAGCTCCGACTGCTGAACCTGCAATCGACTTTGATGCTCTTCGCCAGGAATGGATGGGTAAAGACAACCAGGAATTTATACTTGGTTGCCTGGATTTCATGAAGACGCATGGATTGTTCACAGATAATTCCCTTGAGATACTCCAAAGCAAAGAACAGTGTGCAACATTATTCCGTCACAATTCTCTGAATGGTATTCTCTTATGTGTAAATCCCGAACAAGCCGAGGATGAGCAACGCAGGGACGCTAACGGAAATGCCCGTTACTATTCCGAAAAATATGTAATTGGCGACAACGAATATTTTGTATCCTCCGAATGGAGACCCGATCGCGAAGATGCGAGGAAGCTATTAATTGATTGGATTTTTGCTATGATGCAGGAAATCAAGTTCAACACCGGATATCAAAGCGAATTCCCTCGTAATCGTATCCTCTTTGGTGCTCCTGGCACTGGTAAAAGTTTCGCTCTGAACCATGAAAAGAATACCTTGCTTGCAGATGGCGGCGAGTACGAGCGCGTTACGTTCCACCCGGACTATTCCTACGCCAATTTTGTCGGTACATATAAACCTGTACCCTGTAAAGACAGCGATGGCAAGGATGCAATCACTTATTCTTATGTACCTGGTCCGTTCATGCGAACCTACGTAAAAGCCCTCCAGAACAGCAGAACTGATGACATCAAACCGTTCCTGCTTATCATCGAGGAAATCAACCGCGCCAATGTTGCTGCCGTGTTCGGTGATGTATTCCAGTTGCTCGACCGCGGTGATGATGAGGTCAGCGAATATCCGATCCAGGCATCCGAGGATATCAAAAAGTATCTGGCAGGAGAACTTGGCGGCAATCCCGACGATTACGCTGAAATTCGTATCCCAGACAATATGTTCATCTGGGCTACCATGAACAGTGCTGACCAGGGGGTATTCCCGATGGATACTGCTTTTAAGCGTAGATGGGATTTCACATATCTCGGTATTGACGATAGTGAAGCCGGAATTGTCGGTAAAACTGTTATTCTTGGTAAAGGTGAGTATCGTAGAGTTGTTGAGTGGAATGCCCTTCGTAAAGCCATCAACGAGGAATTGCTCACCTACAAGGTAAATGAAGATAAACTGATGGGGCCATATTTCATATCAAAAAAGAACCTTCCTGAAGGCAATGTGATCGACCCCGTTGAATTCACAAGAATCTTTAAGAACAAAGTAATTATGTATTTGTTCGATGATGCGGCGAAGCAGAAGAGGGTAACCCTTTTCGGTGGTTGCGACGAGAAAGCTAAAAACCAATATTCAAAGATTTGTGCCGAATTTGACACCAAGGGTGTGTTTATTTTCTGCGAAGACATCCGTAAAAAGTTTATTGAGATACCTGAGGGAACTAAAGAATGATATCTGTATTTTTACGAGAGCAAAAACGGTATTCACAAGAAGAACTCGTGAAAGCGTTTGAATGTTCCGAAGAAAAGACAGTTCATATTCTTAAACGACTAAAAGAGTACGGCGTTCTAAAAGCGGTCAAGGCTTCCGAGGATCAGAAAAATTTGACCGACTTGCTTGATGAAGATATTGAGATAGCCGATGTTGAAGTGGGCGAAAACGAATATCTTTATGTATTTACATTCGTAGGCGTTATCACCATTGAGGGACGAGTTTTGAAATGCTATCCTAAATATTTGCTTCACAACTCGTCCCCCAGGGGAGAACTTAAGCAAGTATTGCGTGTCTTGGAACGCTATAACTCACGTGAACAGATTGTCCGTATGTATAATGAAACAAGTGACAGTAGCGCATTTAATATGCTTGCTGTAATGCTGTTTTTGCTTCAAGACTACTACGAATACGGGGCCTATACCAATACGCAAGATATAATAGAAAGCAACGGTGCGGGGGACATTTTATGGGACAAGACCATAAACGAAACCTTTACGCTGTTGAGCCATAATCGTCCGTATTACCCGGAGCTTTTGACAATGCGTCGAGTAAACGATGACTTTGATTATTTTAAGCGATTGCACGAATGCGTCCTGACAAAATGTACTAAAGAACTTAAGGAAGCCGATCTTTTAGATTTGTTTGATATTATGGGCGCGGATGTTTCCGACGAGGAAATTGACGATTTCGGTGAGAAGGACTACATTCTTGAACGCATATCAAAAGAACTGAATGTTCAGTTTAACACGAGAAAGCAGCGTCTGTTGAAAACGCTGTATGCGTATATTGCCCACAGTAGCACCCTTGACGATATGGATTGCTTCAGTATGTTCGGTACAAACAGCTTCAACCTGGTATGGGAAAAGGTTTGTGCCGAGGTTTTCGATAATCAGCTTCATAAATTGGTGGGGGGCTTAAGGCTGCCATTGCCGTTAAATGAAAAATATTATGGTGTCCGGCATCAAGAGCTTATCAGCCTTATCGAAAAACCGAAATGGATCGGCAAAAGAACTGATGGCAGAGCTTATACTAAAGAAGCCAAAGATACACTTATCCCCGATATTATCACCATAGCCGGAGATATGTTTATCATTTTTGATGCCAAGTATTATAACATTCAAATGGACGAGAAGAAGGAACTCCGTGGGCAGCCTGGAATTGAATCCGTTACAAAGCAATATTTGTATCAATTAGCTTATAAAGATTTCATCAAGGTTCACGGCTTTGCTTCGGTCAAAAACTGTTTTTTGATGCCCACCGATGGTGAGCAAGTGGATTGTAGAGGTTACGTGACAATGTCAATGCTTGCGGATTTAGGGTTGGAAAACATAATGGTTCGACTCCTCCCGGCTACGGAAGTTTACGATCACTACCTTAATCAAACTTTCTTCAATATCGAACTGTTGAAGTTTTAGCGCATACATCAAAACTAATAATTGCGTCGGAGGTGATATAAATGATTTTGTCATATGAAGAAAAACGCGGGGGAATATTTCTTTGCAAAGTTGAAAATGAGGACGAGGCATTTGCCGAAATGCGACGTTATCTTGAAATCAACAACATCAACTCCGATTATACAGAAGTAACTTGGAAAGACCCAAACCCGAACTACGAAATTTGCGCTCGGCACAAGAGGGTAAATATGTGTTGCTCTCACGGCGGGGGCGCGAGCTTCGGAATATACTATGAGGGCGGTCCCAAGTATTCAGAGCTTGGTAGCGAAGAAAGATGGGGCATAAAGCGTGAAGGGCTTACCGCCTATAACGATTCATACCACTACAAGCATTCAACCCACGAGTTCGTTTGTTGGTACGATGAGGTTACAATATATTTAAGAGATCGATCTCAACGAAAGGTGGGTGAGTTCTAATGCCACTGATTATTGCTGTTTTGGTTATTTTAGTCGTTTTTGTAAGCGTCCGTGAATCCAAAAAGAAAAACGATAATCTTGCAGCAATCCGCGAAAAAGACAGCCGAAAGACAAATGCTCGTATGGAGCAGCAGATTGTTGATTATTATATGAAGCGTGGTTATTCGTTTGCGGATGCGTACCGTAAGTCATATGAAGATATGGTAGAAGCAGGATACGTACCCTGTATTCCGCGAGATGCGTATAGTAAAAACACCAAAGATCAAGAATCGTCATTTTGCGGTTATAACGGCATTTTCTCTGTCGAGAGATTTGATAGCTTTTGGGTACAAGAAAAACGCGACGAAGCCCGTCGTAGGTGGTTTGAAAGCCATAACGGCGAACTGATGCCTCAAGAGGAACTCGATGCAGCAATATATGACGGTTTTCCAACATCTGTGGAAGAGTATATGCACGATCTCAAAAGGTCGGCAAAACGGAACGAAGCTTACCCGGTTGGGTCGTATATCATATATCCTGATTATGGAACTTGCGAAATAGTGGCTCACAATTGGATAGGCGACGGCTCTTCTGGGGGAACATACACTCTGCGCATCTTGAAGACTGGGCAAACAATAACACATATAAAAATTGGGGACAGTAAGATTAGGAGACAGGGTTCATAATCAATAATCCAACGATTACCCATAAGGATAACGAATACCCATAAATCCAACGAAATATCCTTACAACGAAAAATCGCCACCACGGAAAATTATCCGAAGTGGCGTTTTTCTTATGTTCCGGGGGAGTGAAGTACGGGAAAAGCCCACTGAAAGACCTTAAACCCCCGTAAAAACAAAAAATAAGCACGATTATTCTATCAAAATAACCGTGCTTATTTGGTCGGAGTGAGAGGATTCTTTCGCGTGCGGCGTATCCGCACTTGGTCGTCGGCGGAAAAAACGACCGTTCAGGTCGTTTTTTTACACGCCTGTTCGAATCCTCTCACATTTTTACAAAAGAAAAAATGCGAATGCTAAAAAACATCCGCATTTTTATGGTCGGAGTGAGAGGATTCGAACCTCCGGCCTCTTGGTCCCGAACCAAGCACTCTACCAAACTGAGCCACACCCCGAAAACGCGTTTTATATAAACGCGATAATTATTATAATACACATGAGCCGATTTGTCAACATATTTTGAACAGTAAAAATCAAATAAAAACGCGAAAAAGAGAAACACTCTACATGAAAAATCTTTATTTCTTGTATTTCGGCTCTCCTGTCCATGATTTTCCGTCCCATTCGAAAAACATTTCGCTGTAACCGTTTCCTTTAAACATAGGAAGATACAGCGAAAAATTAGGAGAAAGACGGTCAGATTTTTCAAGCTCGCTCATCGTCATCCAAACGACGTTGCCTTCTCTTGTGCCCGTGCTCAAAGCGCCGTAAAAATCATTCGTTTTATAGAGAAGTTCCATGTATCTTTCGCCGTTGTATTTATTCGCCCAATTTACTATCCCGCAGGGAATAAGCTTCTTTACATCGAGCCCCGTTTCTTCTTTTGCCTCTCTTACCGCGGCATCGTAAAATGATTCGCCCCATTCCACATGACCGCCCGGAAAAGTAAGTCCGGGCCAGGATGAAAGTGTGCGATCAAGCACGAGAACTTTTCCCGTGCTTTTGTTTTCTATCATTATCATATTTACAATAACGGTTTTTGTAAACTTCATAAGAATATCCGCTTTCTTTTTTTGAAATATCCCTTTCGGATTTTTGCCCGAAAGGGATATTACTTGTTTTATCTTACTTTGTCTGCGTTTTCTTTAACGGCTTTCATTACGAATTCATCTGCTGAAAGCGTTATTGTTTCGCCGTTTCTGGTACGGACGGAGACAGTGCCTGTTTCTTGTTCTTTTTCGCCGACAACTATCATATACGGAATCTTTTCGAGCTGTGCTTCGCGTATCTTGAAACCGATCTTTTCGCTTCTGAGGTCTGTTTCCGCGCGAAGTCCCGCCGCTGTGAGCTTATCGCATACGGATTTTGCGTAATCGTCGAATGTCTCCGAAATCGGCATTACTTTTACCTGTACGGGAGAGAGCCAGAGCGGAAGCGCACCTGCGTATGTCTCTATAAGGTAGGCGAGCGTTCTTTCATAGCATCCGAGAGAAGTGCGGTGTATTATATAAGGAAGCTTTTTCTCGCCGTCCTTGTCCGTGTAATACATACCGAATCTTTCGGCAAGAAGCATATCTATCTGTATAGTTACAAGAGTATCCTCTTTGCCGTATACATTTTTATACTGAATGTCGAGTTTGGGACCGTAGAATGCCGCTTCGTCTATACCTATGCTGTATTCGACATCGAGGTCGTCGAGTATCTTGCCCATGGTAGCCTGTGCAACGTCCCACTGTTCTTTTGTTCCCTCGTATTTGTTTTTGGGATTTGCGGGGTCCCACTGCGAGAAACGGAAGGTACATTTGTCGAGAAGTCCTACCGTACCAAGACAATATTTCGCAAGTTCAAGACAGCCCTTGAACTCTTCTTCGAGCTGGTCGGGGCGGAGTATATAATGTCCTTCGGATATAGTGAACTGACGTACGCGTATAAGTCCATGCATTTCTCCACTGTCCTCGTTGCGGAAGAGCGTAGATGTTTCCGTAAGGCGCATCGGAAGCTCCTTGTAGGAACGTTTTTTATTGAGGTAGACCTGGTACTGGAAAGGACAAGTCATCGGACGCAGAGCGAAACATTCTTTTGTTTCGTCATGCGGATCGCCCAAGATGAACATTCCGTCGAGATAGTGATCCCAGTGACCGGAAATCTTATAAAGTTCGCGTTTTGCCATAAGAGGAGTCTTTGTAAGTATGCATCCTCTCTTTTGCTCTTCGTCTTCTACCCATCTTTGAAGTATCTGTATAACGCGCGCGCCTTTGGGAAGCATAACGGGAAGTCCCTGACCGACAACGTCTACCGTCGTGAAATATCCGAGATCGCGTCCGAGCTTGTTATGGTCGCGCTTTTTTGCTTCCTCTGCCATGGTGATATATTCGGAGAGCTCATCTTTTGTGGGGAATGAAATGCCGTATACACGTTGAAGCATCTTGTTTTTTGCGTCGCCTTCCCAATATGCGCCCGTACACTGTGTGAGCTTGAACGCTTTTACGGCGCCTGTCGAAAAGAGATGAGGACCTGCGCAAAGATCTGTGAACTCACCTTGGCGATAGAATGATATATCTTCGCCTTCGGGAACTCTGCCGATGAGTTTAACTTTGTACGGCTCGTCTTTTTCTTCCATGAGTTTTATCGCTTCTTCTCTGGGGAGAACAAATCTTTCGAGCTTTTCGTTTTCTTTAACTATTTTTTTCATTTCCGATTCGAGCTTTGCAAGTATATCGGGCGTGAAAGCGATATCGGAATCGAAATCGTAATAGAATCCGTTGTCTACGGAAGGGCCTATTGTCAGCTTTGTTTCGGGATAGAGACGTTTTACCGCTTGCGCGAGAATGTGAGAAGTTGTGTGCCAGAAAACTTTCTTTCCGTCCTGATCTTTAAATGTCAGAAGCTGTACGTTTGCGTCTTTGTCTATTATGTGAGTAAGCTCGCAGAGCTTTCCGTCAACGTGCGCGCAAATGTGCTCGCGTGTGATGAGTCCCGCCTTGCTTGCGGCGTCGTACACGCTTACGGGCGCATCGAATTCTACTTTTTGATTGCCAAAAGAAATTACCATAATATATACTCTCCTTTTTGGATTTTTTTTAAATAAAAGCGGAGTGCCGTAAAATTGCCGCGCTCATATCCCGGTATATCAAAACGGGAACTGAGCTTCGGTTTCTTTGAGGAAATATAAAAAAATCCCCAAAACGGCAACGATTCCGTTTTGAGGTGCATAACACGGTTCCACTCAAAAATTTAACTCTTTATTATCGCGGTAACGGGCGAAAAGACCGGCGCGCCATTTCCTGCGCACGGCTGTACAAGCGGTACTTTTAAGATTTTGCGTAAGGAACTTTCAGCCAGAGGTTCCTCTCTCTTTTCGCAAAGATTGATAAAAGCGTGTCTTGTGTTTATGCCTTTTTGTTTATGATATCACCGTTTTTTGTTTTTGTCAACAATGAAAATAAATTATTTTCTGCCAAAATGAAGTGGGTAGTCGGTGCGAAAGTTCTTTGGCTTACCTTTCTTTCAAGAAAGGTAAGAAAAGGAGGTTTGGAACGCAGTTCCGACATGTTTACGACAAAATAAAAAACGCGGCATTGCCGCGTTTTTTTGTGTAAGCAGTGAATGTTGTGGCTGTCCGCCCCAAACCCCGACCAAAGGACTTTTCGTGAAAAGTCCTTTGGAATCTCAAAAGCTTTGCCCAAATAAAGTGGTATGTTCGGCAGGAAATTCTTTTGCCTACTTTTCTTATAAGAAAAGTAGGTTCTTTGGCACACCTTTCTCCGAAAGAAAGGTGTGTTGACTTTTCGTATGAAAAGGGTATATAATTTAAGAAAATAAAATTATTCGGAGAGCTGGTGAATAAAGTGCTTTTTGACAATAAAAACATAGTGCTTTCTTTTGCCGCTGTTTCGGACATTCATCTGACGGGAGAAAATGACGATTCGGCAGAGAAATTTTCCTCGGCGATAAAGATGATATCCGAAACAGCACGTGAAAACGGCAGGGAAGTTGACGCTTTTCTTGTTTCCGGGGACCTTATAGACTGTTTTAGGAAAGAGCCCCGAAAACAGGTAGAAAAATTTCGCGATATATATTTTTCTCTCTGCCAAAAGCCCATAATCTATTCTTTGGGTGACGGACACGACCTTTTCTGGGGCAGAGATAATGAAAGCGAAATGATAAATATGTTCTCCTCTGTTCTCGGAGAGAAAAATTTTGTTTTCGATATCGATAAGGATAGCATTAAATACGGAAACAGGCATGTCGTCGTAAACGGTTATCATTTCATCGCGTTGGAGCCTTGTTCCCGCGGTCCCATAACATATTCGGAAGAGACAAAAAAATGGTTTGAATCCGCACTTGAAAAAGCGGAAAAAGAAAATCCCGGAAAATATATATTCGTAAGTACGCACCCGATGATATACGATACGTGCTACGGAAGCACGCTTGGGAATGTTTGGGATACAGACGACCTTACAGGTATACTTTCAAAGCATAAAAATGTCGTAATATTTGGCGGACATCTGCATTTTCCACTCAATGACGAAAGATCGATAATGCAGACCTCTTTTACAAGTATCGGTTGCGGTTCTGTAAGATATATGGCAATAGAAGACGCGGCGTATGAGAATATGGCAAGCAAAACGACTATGCGCGACAGATACTCTTTTTCTCAGGGACTTCTTTGCGAGGTCGATAAAAACGGCGCGATTTCGGTTACAAGAATAGATTTTTATAATAAGAGCAAAATAAAAGAGCCATGGATAATTCCCGCCCCCGCAGAAGACGGTTCTCATCTTGCTTTATACGGAAAAAACAGGTGCGAAAAAGGCGAAGCACCGTATTTTCCCGATGATTTCGGATTGGAAACAGAATTTTACGGGGACAGTGAAGAAAAAAAGCTTCAAATAACTTTTACCGCCGCAAAATCTTACGATATGATCCATCATTATAAGATAAATGTATCTTCAAACAGATCGGGTAAAAGCGAATACCGTGTCCTTTCCGATTTTTACCGTCATCCCTCGGTTTGCGATATGTCAAAAACCGTTACTTTTTTGACAAGAGAATCGTTTTGCCGCGGAGACTTTGTGACGGTGGATATAACCGCAGTGGATTCTTTCGGAAAAGAAGCTTTTTTGAAAAAGAATTTTTTGGTCAATTAGTTCATTTTCACTGGTGTATATATATAAAAAACCACCTATAATTATGTAGGTGTTGTACAAATTTCCCTAAAACGGGAATTGAAAATCCCTTTATTTATTGACAATATTTGCTTTTTATGCTATAAAGTATAGTATAAACGATATATAATATCTTTATACATTTTTTTAGAAAAATTTTTTACGGAGGAAAAATTTATGAAGAAAATTATTGCATTGCTTCTTGTAGTCGTTATGGCAACGATGATTTTTGCTTGCGGCAAAAAAGATGATGTGACAACCGATCCGACGATCACAACCAATTCGTCTGATACAACGGCTACGAAGCCTCAAACGACTGAGCCCACAAAACCTCAGACAACTGAGCCTACAAAGCCCCAGACGACGGAACCCACAAAGCCTCAGACAACTGAGCCTGTAACACCGCCTGAAACAACAGAACCTGTAAACCCGCCTGTAAAAGAGATCACACCTTATGCTGATATCGATTTCGCAGACGGTAAGGCTGTTGACAAATACGGCAAACTTACTCTCGAACCGAAATCCATCAATGACGCTGCTCTTCCTACGATCGGAAAAGCTCCCGTTACTTTTGACGGACTTACGCTTGAACTCGACGCTTTCATGGTAAAAGAGATAAACTCTTTCGGAAAACTCACATTTGTCGATGTTGAATCCGCAGATATGAAAGGTTTTGTTCAGAAGAACGGCGGTATCTCCCTTGAAGTATTCTATATAGACAAATCTACGACAAATGCCACTATCGGCGTTGTATGCGGAACTGAGAAAACAGGTAGCGGCAGTTCAGGATGGGGGCTTGCTTCCAGAGCGAATAAACAGCCCTACTTCTGCACAGGTAGTCTTGACAAATATTATTCCACAAACGCTGAAGGCGTAGAAGCAAGCGACAACCTTATCCATGTAGTATGCGTTTACAACGAAGCTGACTGGGAACAGTCCATATATGTAAACGGCAAACTTGCCGGCGGTCCCACTCTTGCCGGCGGTTTCAACTCCACACATGGTGGCAAAGAAGTTAACGAAGGATACGATATAGGAAACGTTCTTTTTGTAGGTGCAGATCCGTCTGCAAGAGCTAACTATATGATAGACTTCGTTGCAAACGACCTTACTGTTGTTGACATTAAGGTATACGACAAAGCGCTTTCCGCTGATGAAGTTGCTTCCGTATTCGCAACAGCAACGGCTATGTTCAACTGATAATAGCTTGTAATTCAATATTTAAGTAAAAACTCGAATTTGAGGAACGCGTCTCTTTCAACGGGACGCGTTTCTTTGATAAATTTGATGTTTTACAATTGGATTCCCAGATAGGAGATTATGAATGAAAAGAATAATTGCGTTACTTCTTGTCGTAGTAATGGCGGTCTCCGTTATTGCCTGCGGCAAAAAAAATCCCGATGAGACAACTGATATGAATAATACAACAACATCAAACTCAACAACATCAACAACATCCACAACGACAAAAATAACAACGCCGATAGTTTCCGACGGATTTGACGAAAAGAACATCGTGCTTCAATTCGGCGCTGTTTCCGATATACACACAGGCTCTAATGCCAATAAGGTCTCCCATGCTATGCAGGTGTTGAAAGACACGGCGGCTCTTTATACTTCAAAGGGTATAGACGCCGTTATGGTTGCCGGCGACCTTACAAACAATTACGGATCCGATGAATCCATAAAAGCAAATGAAATTCTCGAAGTAAAGAGCGCCTATGAAAAGGTGTTTGATCCTGCCAAGGTCCCTATGATATTTACTCTCGGAAACCATGACCACGACTTCGAAAGAAACGGCGGAGCAGGTTCTTCTCTTGCTACATTCCAGAATGTTCTCGGCAACAAGGAAGCGTATAATCAGTACGACGTTGCAACGAGCGACGCTGCAAACGGCAGCCGTCACGTTGTTATAAACGGATATCACTTCCTCATGGTAGAGCCTATAACTTATTCTTGTGTCGAAGGCGATGCGAGCGGCGCAAAGTATACGGATGCAACAAAGAAATGGCTTGATGATGAACTTTCCAAGATCACAAGCGAAAATCCGAATCAGTATGTTTTCATTATCACTCACCCGATGATATACGGTACGGTATACGGAAGCGATCTTTTGATAAACACTCTTTATTGGTACACAAAGGATCTTACTTCCACACTTGAAAAATATCCTCAGGTAGTAACTTTCGGCGGACATCTCCATTTCCCGCTTCAAGACGAAAGATCCATTATGCAGGATAAATTCACATCTCTCGGATGCGGTTCCGTTCAGTACATGGCTATCGAAGACGGCTCTTACGAGAATATGAGCAGCGCTACTGTAATGAACGATGCGTACAGCATATCTTCCGGATATCTTGTTCAGGTAGATGCTTCCGGAAATGTAAGATTCATCAGAATAGACTTTTCCCATGACGAAATTATAAAAGAGCCGTTTGTTATATCTACTCCGGCTTCCGACGGTTCTCATCTTTTGAAATATACGAATGCCCGCGGAAACAGCACAAATAATACGGCTCCCAAATTCCCCGCAGACGCTATAACGATAGAAGATACATCGTCTTCCGGTGCAGACGTGTTTAATACCGTTATTAAATTCAAAGCAGCCGAAGATGATGACCTTGTTCACCATTATGTAGTAAAAATCACTCTGGCAAATTCTATTTTCGGAAGGTACAATATTCTCACCGATTTCTACCGTCATCCGTTTACTGCGGATATGGAAAAAGAATATACACTTGATCTCGGCAACGGTTTCTCCCGCGGTTCGAAGTACGTTATAACAGTAACTGCTTACGATTCATGGGGCGCCAGCGATGTTGTCACATACAACTATGAGCCTGTCCTTGATCTTGACAATGTAAAACTTCCCGAGCCTTATGCGGATCTCGATTTTACAGGCGGCACGATTAAAGACAGCAAAAACAAACTTGCTATCGAAAACGTAGGTGCTACAATAGCTGATACCGCTGTTAAATTTGCGGGAGTCACAAAGACAGTCCCTGCATTTAACGTAACGGAAAAAGGTCAGTTCGCAAGACTTACGTTCTCCGAATTCACCTCTTCGTCGTCGTTCACATCTCTTTTGAGAAAAGATTTCTCTATGGAGATTCTCTACGTTAACCGTTCAAAGACCGGCACAGTCGGCGTTATCGGCGGTTACGATAAATACGGATTCGGTTTCTATGAAGAAGAGGGAAGCCCCGCATTCAAAATAAGCCTTCGCGGAGAATTCCCGACATCTATGCCGGAAGAGAAGACTTCGAGCGATGAGCTTGTCCATGTTGTCGCTGTTTATTCAAAATCCAGCGCACGCCTGATAGTTTATGTAAACGGCGTTCCCACAGTAGAACAGGTCAGCGGCGTTTTCAGAGCAAAAGACGGAAATTATAATGTTGTGTGTCTTGGCGCCAACAGTACAGACAACGGTGAAAGCGATTTTGCCACAGATCTTACGGTGGTGGATTTCAAGGTATATGATGTAGGCATAACCCAGGCGCAGGCGACGGTACTTTATAATAAGGCTGTCGAAAGCTTTAAAAACTGAACTTTGTTTTGGTTGAAATAAATTTATAAAACTGAACTTTTGCAAAAGTTTTGCGGATTTTTAAGGAGCTTTTTCAAAAGCTCCTTAAAGCAAGGTTTGGAACGGCAGTTCCAACATATTATGAAAAATAAAAAGCACGGCTATGCCGTGCTTTTTGTGTGTATTGAATGTTGGGGCATTTGCCGTGGGACCCCGACCCAAAGGACTTTTCGGGAAAAGTCCTTTGGAATCTCAAAAGCTTTTGCCAAAATAAATTGGTGTATTCGGTGGGAAGTTTTTGCGGATTTTTAAGGGGCTTTTTGCAAAAAGCCCCTTAAAGCGGAGGTTTGGAACGGCAGTTCCAACTGTTAATGACAAAATAAAAAGCACGGCAACACCGTGCTTTTTTTGTGTGTATTGAATGTTGGGGCTATCCGTCCCAAACCCCGACACAAGAAACTTTTCGAGGAAAGTTTCTTGGAACTTCAAAAGCTTTCGCTAAAATGAAGTGGTGTAGTCGGTGCGAAGTTCTTTGGTTTACCTTTCTCCGAAAGAAAGGTAAATTATATAACGGCGCTTTCCACAAGTTTGAATTCTTCTGAGTTGTTTGCGTTTTTGTTGAGCTCGCTCGGTGAATGGAATGTTGGAACTGTCTTTTTCATTGCCTGGGTTATATTTTTTGAAGCGATCTCGTTTTTGTTTTCTTCTATTGCTTTCTTTAAAATATCAAGCTTTTCATCGATTTCTTCTCTCGAAAGCGGAGAATCCTTTTCGATAAATATCATATCGTTTTCGGTCTTTTCAAGTGTTTCGGATTTCATAAGAAGTTCTTCGTAAAGCTTTTCTCCGGGACGAAGTCCTACTTCTACAATGTCTATATCTTTATACGGTTTGAGTCCGGAAAGCTTTATCATATTTTCCGCAAGATCGAGAATTCTTACGGGTTTTCCCATGTCAAGAACGAAAAGCTCTCCGTTGTTCGCCATTGCGCCTGCCTGCATAACAAGCTGAGTTGCCTCCGGAATAGTCATAAAGTATCTTATTATGCGCTTGTCGGTTATAGTAATGGGACCGCCGTTTTCTATCTGCTTTTTAAAGAGCGGGATAACGGAGCCGTTGCTTCCGAGGACATTTCCGAATCTTACTGCGGCGAATGATGTATTGCTGTTTGTACGGCATTGTATTACCATTTCGCAAAGGCGTTTTGACGCGCCCATTACATTTGTCGGATTTACAGCCTTGTCTGTCGATATGAGGACAAATTTCTTTACGTTGTATTTTTCCGACATATCGGCGGTATTGTATGTACCGAGAACATTATTTTTTATCGCTTCGCAATTGCTGTGCTCCATAAGCGGAACGTGCTTGTGTGCGGCGGCGTGAAATACGATTTCGGGAAGATAATTTTTAAATACGGATTCAAGTCTGTCGCGGTCCCTTACAGAACCTATTTCCACGCATATATCGAGCTTTTCTTTGTATTTTCTTTTCAGCTCCTGTTCTATATCATATGCGTTGTTTTCGTATATATCGAATATTATAAGACGTTTGGGAGATCTTTTTGCTATCTGGCGGCAAAGTTCGCTTCCTATCGAACCGCCTCCTCCGGTTATAAGGACGGTTTTTCCTGCATAAAAACCGAGTGTTTTGTCGTCGTTTATATTGAGCGGTTCCCGGAAGAGAAGGTCTTCGATCTTTATTTCTCTTATTACTCTGCTGTTTGTCTGATTTTTTTCGAAAGCGTCTTTTATCGGGAAGTCATAGAGCTTTACTTTGCATCCGGATTGACTGTAAAATTTATAAAGTTCTTTTGTTTTTTCTCCGTCTATTTTCGGAAGCGCTATCAGAATTTCCTGAACGGGAAGGGTGCTTAATTTCTCTATTATGTTGTCTTTTTCGTCGTATACTTTGATTCCTCTTACAAGGTTTCCTATCTTGTCTTTGTCGGTGTCTATAAAACAGATCGGTTTGTAATGTGAATTGGGATTTAATTTAAGCTCATCTGCAAGAAGACATCCGATAGGACCTGCTCCGACAATGGCGATTCCTATCTTGTTTGATGCCGGGTTTTGGTGAGAGTTCATGTATTTGAGCTGATATATAAATCTCGAACAGAGAGTCGCTATGTTAAACGACGCTATGAGAGCAAGCGTTTTCCACAAACCTACATTGGCGTCCGGAATAAAGTTTGTAAGTGCAATGATGAGTATACCGGAAGCGATATCGGCGATTACTATATGCAGATATGATAGCGAGTTGGCATATCTCCATACATTCGAGTATACGCGCGATATAAATCTTACCGCCATTATTATTACCGCGGATATAAGGAAATTATAGAGATAAAGCGTTAAATTTCCTTTTATATTCGATGATAATATGCATTCAAGCCCGAATGCCATCAAGTATATTAAAAATAATATCGAAAAATCTATCAAAGCGAGGAGATATTTCCTTGCCGGGGCTTTTATTTTCTTGTTCATAGCTATTAAAATGCCTCTTTTGCATTTCCTTTCAAATTATTTTATATATATCGATTTTTACAATTAGGTCTTTTTGTTTCAAAATAATTTAATCTATTTTAGCATATGAAGACGTATTATGTCAATACATATTGAAATAATTTAAAAGATGTTTTTTATTATTTTTGCAGAGAGAATTCATTGTTTACGAAAAGAAAAGTTTAATAGTGTGAATGCATGTTTTTTGTAATTATTTGTCAATATCGGATATGCCTTTTTGAATGCGTTTTTGAGAAGTAAAATATGTTATTATTTGTTTTTCTGATTTTGTAACCGTGCTTTTCATAAAAAAGACTTCCGTATATTTCAACGGAAGTCCAAAAACCCTTGCGGTACAAGGACATTTTTTTGCCGACAAGCTAAAAAAATGTCGGCAAAAGAGAAAAAAGGGCAAAAAAACACCCCTATCGCCTATGATGTGAACCCCAAAAGTTGGACAAAATAATATAGTTAATT
>ULQL01046305.1_pt1 | contig 48134 bp, 42 predicted proteins | sample 1954411 | NCBI WGS metagenome assembly ULQL01 (sample SAMEA4835654, study PRJEB28245) | human gut metagenome | biome: gut microbiome; material: fecal sample | place: Denmark | collected 2008 | reverse complement strand
CGCGCAGGCCAGACGGTGACCGTCCGTCGCAACGGCGCGCAGGATTTTTTCCTCTTTGGAAGTCGCTTCGTGCAAATAAATCCCGTTCAAATAAAAACGCGTTTCTTCCGTTGAAACGGCAAAAGACGTCCGGTCAATCAAATCGCGCAGATCCGAAGCCTTCAAAGAAAAATGATGCGTCATATCCCCTTCGGCAATCGAAGGAAAATCTTCGCCGGCCATTGTCGCCAGAGCAAACTTGGCGCGTCCGGCCGTCATTTTCAGCTGATTGTTTTCGGCATTTAAAACAAATTCGATTTCAGCGCCGTCAGGCAGTTTACGCACAATTTCATACAATTTGTGCGCAGGCGCCGTTATCGCCCCGGCCGTATCGACTTTGGCCGGCGTTTTTTCACTGACTTCCAGTTCATTATCCGTCGCGTTCAGCACAATTCCGTCATCTGCCGCCGTGATTTTCACGTTTGACAGCAAAGGATTGGTATGGCGGCGTTCCACCACGTTCTGAACATGGGACAAAGACTTCAATAAAGCAGCGCGTTCAATCGTAAATTTCATAGAACCAAACTCATCAAAAAGGGTTAAAAACTATTTCGATGCAGTATACCACATCTGCCGTTTTTCCAAAGCAAAAAATATCGGAAACACTAAAGATTTTTACCGAGTCGCACTAATTTTCGGCCAGCGCGGAAAACGCCCGTTTTTAAACGGAAAGCATGCGGCGCAGATCGTCGGTTTCTTCCCTGAACGCCGGATCTTCCGCACGCAGGTCTTCAACCGCTTTAATGCCGTGAAGCACCGTCGTATGATCGCGGTTAAAAGCCCGCCCAATATCCGGCAGCGATTTCGTCGTCAGATTCTTTGCCAGGAACATGGCGATCTGGCGCGGCCGGACTACCGAACGTTCCCGGCGTTTCGACATCATTTCGCTCAGGCGGATATTATACCGTTCCGCCACTTTGCGCTGAATTTCCTCAATCGTGACGCGGCGATCCAAAACGCTTAAAATATCGCGCAGAATATCGCATGTGCGTTCCAGCGTCACTTCGCCGCCCATCAGCTGGACATGCGCGGCGACACGCAACAGAGCCCCTTCCAGTTCGCGCACGCTGGCCGTGATTTTTTCCGCCAAAAAGGAAATAACGTCCTGCGGAACGTAAACCCCCAAATTCTGCGCCTTGCTTTCCAAAATCCCCAGCCGCAGCTCATACGTCGTCGGGTGAATATCCGCCACCAAACCGGATCCCAAACGCGTTTTTAAACGTTCCTCAATCCCTTCCAGATTAACGGGCGGCTTGTCCGCCGATAAAACGATCTGCTTGCCGCTGCCGACCAGAGCGTTGAACGTATGGAAAAATTCGTCCTGAGTGTTTTCCTTGCCGATCAAAAACTGCACGTCGTCAATCATTAAAACGTCAACGTTGCGCAGCTCTTCTTTAAAAGAAAGCGTATCCTTGTAACGAATCGCGCGGATAAACAAATACATGAATTTTTCCGCCGACAAATAAACGACACGGCGCGCCGGGTTGTGTTCGCGGATATACCAGGCAATCGAATGCATTAAATGCGTTTTACCCAGTCCCGCACTGGAATACAGATACAGCGGATTAAACGATACGTCGTCGGATTCCGCCACTCGTCTGGCTGCGGCATAGGCAAATTCATTAGGCGCGCCGACGACAAAGTTATCAAAAGTAAAGCGCGGATCCAGCGCGGCGGACAAAGCGTCCTTTTCGGTTTCAGGCGCCACGGCAGGGGCAGGCGCAGCGGCGGCGGGCTGCGTCACTTCGGGCATTTTTTCGGCCGGCGCGGAAAACGCGGGACTGCCGACTTCAAATTTAACGGAATCAACCGCCGGATTTTCATTACGCCACGCCTGCGTTATTTCTTCGGAAAAGTTCCGGGCGATATAGCTGCAAAAGAAATTCGTCGGCAAAAACAAAGTCAGAATGCCGTCCTTAAAACCGCCGACAGACAGCGTTTTCAACCATGTGTCAAAAACGGACGCCCCCAGCGATTTACGCAGACGTTCTTCTACCGCGGCCGCCTGCGAAGTCAACAAGTCATGCATTCCCTTATCCATCAGTCTATCCTAAAGATTATGGAATCGTCATTCCGATCCCGCCGCCAAATAATAGGGGGCAGCCCTGCGAAAGGCAAGCCCTGTTCGCATATAAAAAAGAAATAAAAAATCTTGACTCAAGATGTAGTAGCCGGCCCCAAAGCCCCAGACAAATTTCAAAAAAAATGTCAAATAAAAGAAAAATAAAAAGCAGACCGTCCGACAGACTGTCTGCTTTAAATTCCGACATAAGCTTACAAAACAATACCCGGTCAGACCGGACAGAGGTTTTTAAAGTCTTGTTAACCCAAAGCCTTGACGCGGGCGGACAAGCGGGAAACTCTGCGGGCGGCGGTATTTTTGTGCAAAACACCTTTGGAAACGGCGCGCATAATTTCCGATTCGGCCGTACGGAAAGCTTCCGCAGCGGCAGCCTTATCACCACCGGCCAAAGCGGCTTCAAATTTTTTCGTAAACGTGTGAACGCGCGATTTTCTGGCCGCGTTAAATTCCGCGCGGCGGGCGTTGCGACGAATACGTTGTTTTGACGAAAGATGATTAGCCATTTTTTTTTCCTGTTTTCTTAAAAAGAACTAAGGTAGGTTTTATACAATCAAATAAAAGCCAAAGTCAAGGAATAAACTACTTATGTACATACTTTGGCGCACGATTTTCCTTCAGGGCGTTCAGTCCCTCCTGCGCGTCGGCGGACATCAATGACAATTTGGCGATCGTATCTTGGGTTTTCGGCAGACCGCCGCAGGCTTGCAAAACGGCCTGTTTGGCCAGTTTTACGCCGGCTGCGGGCATTGACGCGATCCGTTCGGCCGTTTCGCCGACTTCATTTAACAAATCGGCGCTGTCAACCACGCGGGAAACCAAACCGCAGGCTAACGCTTCTTCGGCCGAAATATGGCGCCCCGTCAACAGGATATCCATCGCCTTTGCCCGTCCGACTCGGCCGGCCAAAAGCGACGCACCGCCCATCTGCGGCAAAACGCCCAGCGTGATTTCCGGAAAACCGAATCTGGCATTATCCGCGGCGATGACAATATCGCTCATCAAAACCAGTTCCAGTCCGCCGCCGAACACATAACCGGCCGCGCCGGCGACAATCGGTTTGCCGCACCGCGCGATTGTTTCGGCTGCGCGGGAATAAACGCCGCCCCGCGCAAACGCATCGTTTTGGGAAGACGCGAATTCAGACATGTCCGTTCCCGCGGCAAAAAAATCGGATTCGCCCTTTAAAACGATGACGCGAATTGATTCTTCGGCGTCAAAATCGCTGATCGCCTGCGCCAGTTCGTACAGCATCGCCGCGCAGACCGCATTCATCGACGCCGGACGATTTAACGTAATTACCCCGACGGCGTTGTTACTTTCGACTGTAATCGTTTCAAAATCCATTTTTTATTCCTTTTCCATGGTCATCAGTTCAAAACGTACGGTTGCGGGCGTGCCGTCGTCAACGGAAATTGTCAGTTCTTCGCCTTCCCGCGCATAAGAAAAAGAAGACGCCGGCGTTTTTTTCTTTAAACGCGACCAGCCCAGCTGCGGCAATGTTTTATCATAAAACTCCATTACCTTTTGTTTTTCGATCTTCTCGCTTTGGGCATAAGCCTCCACAATGCGGCCGCCCGGCGAATCAAAAGACAACGCCGCGTCTTCGGACTGTTTTAATCCGTCCATTAACGGCAGGTCTTCAAATCCTGACATAAAAACGGATTCCGCCGCCGCCCCGCCGGAAAAAGAAAAACCAAAAAACAACAAAGCAAACAAAAATTTCTTCATATTTTTCTTTTACATCATTTTTTCGGGCTTCTCACTAGAAAAATACTTTCCCGCCCCGAAATATCCGTTATGATACCTCCGGTTTTTGTTTCAGCGGAGGATTCCGTTTTGCTGCGCAGGCTTTCTTGTTTACTCACCCTTTATCGTTTCAGCCGCGATCTGGCGCGTTTTAAGTCGCAGACGGTATTAAGCGGTCTGCCCGCGGATTTTCTGCTGCTGCGCGCGCCGCGGACGCCGGTGGAAGCTTTGGGGCAGACGCCGGAAGAATGTCTCGGACGTTTTTTGGATCAGGCCGGCGCGTGCCTGCAGACGCTGGCGGCTTTTTTCGCGCTGTATCCGGATATTGCCGGACGCGGCCGTGCCGATCTGCTGGCCAGAGCCGCGGATACGACGACTGACTTTGCCGACACGGCGGATCAAGACGAACAAAAGAGATTTGTCAGTATCTTAAAAGTGTTTTATATGCTGGCCGGACGTGATCCTTTTTTCAAACAACTGGCCGAAACTTTTGAACATATTCTGGGCGAAGAAGTCGATTTTCGCTTTGAAGCTGCCGCTTTGGAACGGCTGAACGATCATTTTTACGAAGACGACTGTCTAAAAACGCTGCTGCCGGACTGGCCGCGTACCGGTAAAGACCGGCTGGCTTTACTGCCGGGGCCGGCTCTACGGCCGTTACAGGCGACGCCGGACAGGAAAAAAACCGTATCCTGCCTTATCAAATCCGTTATTTTAATGATTTTGCGCGACGGTTTTGTCGTTACGCCGTCGTTAACGGCATGCCGCGCCGACGATACGGGGCTGTTATATGTTACCCGCGCCCGCCTGCCGGTTTTGCTGTCCCCTCAGGAACGTCTGTTCGTCAGTTCATTTTTGGAAGCTTTGTGCGTCAAAGATTACCCGCGGGCGGCAAAAGCTTTAATAACTGCCGGTTTTCTGCCGCCGTTATTTCCCGTCCCGCGGCTGATCCGCCTGATCGAAGAAACGGACCGACATGCGGCTTTGTTGTTAAACGGCCAAAAAGCGGATTGTTTTTTAAAGCATTTTGCCGACAACGGCATTTTCTTTCCTTACTCCATTCGCTGCTGTGTTTTTGCCCTGAAAAAGACCGAAGAGCTTTGCCGGACGACATTAAAAACAGACGGAGACATCTGGCAAAACGGCAAAACGGAATTTTCGGATTTTCTGGCCAAAGGAAAAACGGCGCCTTTTAAACAGAAAAGCAATATGGCAGACATTCAAACGGCTTTCGGCCCGTCGCCGCACCACGTCGAACGACTGGCCATACAGAATAAAAGAATGCCCTTTTTTCAGGAAAACCCGGAAAAAATTCCCGAATTACTCTACAGGCATACGCTGGCTGCGCGGTTCCGGCCGACCGACCGGCGCGGAAAGCTGATTATTCTGTTGATTACCGCCTGTCTTTTGGCCGGCCTGTTTTTTCTTTAAAATGACGGCAGAGAAGCCTTTTGCGCCGGGCTCATCGCCTGATAAACGGCGCGGACGTTATCGTACGCCGACGGCACCCCCATATGCGCCGCCTGCAAATAATACGCATACGATTTCTGCAGATCCTGTCTTAACCCCGTGCCCGTCGCGTACATCCAGGCCAGCAGTTCGATCGCTTCGGCATTTTCATGTTCGGACAACCGCCGGATTTCAGCCAGATCAAAAGGTGAAACATTTCCCTTTTTCACCGCAACGACAATATCGCTCCAGCTGTATTCAGTATCAAAATCGGCAGGCTTTTGCGTTTTCTTTTCAAAATAAACCTTTTTTTCCTGCCAGATCGCCTCCGGCTTTGAATCGGCCTTCTTAAACGAAAGCAGCGGACCGGAAGACAAAGAAGCAGACTGAACCTGTCTTTTTTCAGAAGTCAGTAAATTGCGGTACATCTGATCGGCCGTCAAACCAAAAGCAAAAGCCCGGGAAACACCGCAAAAAATAATAAACACCCCTAAAACAAAACTGCGCAGCACGCTATTTTATCCTTTGGAAACAAGACTTATAAAGAATTTCTTTATCTTTTATAAATCCTTTTATGCTAAAAATCCACAAAAATGGAAAGGTTTGCGATGAAAAAGATTACAATTCCCGTTTTTCGTTACGGCACCGGCGCGGATTTGCCTCTGCCCGCTTACGCGACCGAAGAGTCCGCCGGTATGGATTTATACGCAGCGATTCCCGGGGCGATTACAATCCCCCCGCGCGGCCGTGAAAAAATATCGACGGGCATCAGTATCGCCCTGCCGTCCGGGTTTGAAGCGCAAATCCGCAGCCGGTCGGGGCTGGCCTGGAAAGAAGGCGTTATTGTCCTGAATTCTCCGGGCACCATCGACGCCGATTACCGCGGTGAAATTTTCGTCGTCCTGTATAATGCCGGCGATACGATGTTTTTATTGAAACGCGGCATGAGAATCGCGCAAATGGTGATTGCTCCCGTCATTCAGGCTCAATGGCATGAAATCGGAAAGCTAAATATGACGCAGCGCGGCGACGGCGGATTCGGGTCAACCGGCATATAACATGTTTTTATTGTTTTTTTTCTTTATTTTTCTTTTTACCGGCTCGGTTCAGGCGCAAACCGGCCTGCCGCTGCCGCGCTTTGTTTCTCTGCGATCCAATCAGGTCAATCTGCGCACGGGCCCCGGATTTCGCTATCCGGTCGAATGGGTGTATTTAAAAAGCGATCTGCCCGTCGAAATAACGGCAGAATTTGAAACATGGCGCAGAATAAAAGATTTCAACGGCAAAGAAGGCTGGATTTACCAGCCGATGCTGTCCGGACGCAGGACCGTGCGTCTTAAACGGGAAAGTCTGCTTTTACGCGCGGCCAGTCAAAACGCTCTGCCTTTGGCCAAAATTGAATCCGGCGCTGTCGGCCGGCTGATGCTGTGCCCTGCCGGGGTAAATCTGTGCAAAGTCGAATTCGACCATTTTCAAGGGTGGATTTTCAAAGACCGGCTGTGGGGCGTTTATCCCGACGAAGTGTTTGAGTAACTAAATCCGTACGACAACGTCAATGGATTTGACAGCCGTATTTTTTAACAAATCTTCTGACAAGCAAACCGTTATCTGCTCTGCAGGCAAATCTTCCACACGGCCGTCCTCTTCACAGAACAAATGAAAATGAGGCGTTAAATTCGTATCGAAATAAGCTTTATCGCTGCCGGTCAGAATTTCACGCAACAGACCGGCTTCCTTAAATTGATTTAATGTATTGTACACGGTCGCCAAAGACAGGTTAATGCCGTTTTTTCTGGCTTCTTTATACAATTCTTCGGCGCAGATATGCCGGTGTCCGCAGCCAAACAGCAATTTGACCAATCCCATGCGCTGGCATGTCGGACGCAGCTTGGCCCGTCTTAAAATATCAACTGTCCAGGCAAAAGGACGTGTCGTTGTTTTCATTTTCTTCTCCGTAAAAAGCTCCTTATATTAAGATAAAGCTTCTTTTTTAAGAGTTCAATCTATTTTTATTGATTCAAAAAAGGGAGCTAACGCTCCCTTTTCAGTCGATAAATCAGTCACCTGTCAGCAGCTTCGCGATAAATTCCTTTACCGTCGGCAAAGCCCCGTCCTTAAACAAAGGATCCGTTGCAAAACGAGTGGCGTTATCGCCGACAAAAATCAATTCATCGTCCACCGAACCACCATGCGCCGCCCGGTACAAAGCGTCTTTAATGCAAAAATACCGCGGATCAGGCGTTTTTCCCGTCGACAGATTTTCTGACGACTGGCAAAAACCGGAAAACAGACACTGCGAAATACACCCCATGCAGTCGGCGCGCGCCCGCTGAATATATTCCTGATTTTTCGGCGTTACGAAAACGACCTGATCGTCATTCGTTTTTAAAATAACCGTGCGTCCCGCGCCAATGTAACCGTCCGCCCGTTCTTTGTCGGCAGCGGTAACATAAACCTTGTTCGCCCCGGTATTCAACGGGACTTGAAAATCCCCATCCGGCGCGTCTTTATAAGGCATCGCCGTTGCCGAACGGTCAAACAAATCCGTTAAGAACCTGTTCTTTATCGCCGAAGACATAAAGCCGGTCGGTGAAAAACGCTGTAAAGCGATTTCGCCTTTTTTCAAAGTCAGCAGAGCCTTCTGCCAGGCTTTGGCGACCGGGCTTTCCCGCGTCAGCAAAGAACGCGTTCCGAACTGAAACGCCGTCGGCCCGATTTCGGGATTATCGATATAATCCTGAAATTCCCGCAAATACCACACGCCGCCGGCAATAATGATCGGCGTTTGTTCCAACCCGACCGCCGACATGGACCGACGCAGTTCGACAATGCGTTCGTACGGATTCTGCGGCACGGCCGGATCGTCATTGTTTGACAATCCGATATGGCCGCCGGCTTTCCAGGGATCTTCGTAAACGACGCCGCCCAAAAAATCCGCATAGGATTTATAAGCGCGCGCCCACAAAGCCTTAAAAGCACGGCCCGACGAAACGATCGGGTAATAAAACGTTTTAAAAGAAGAAGCGATTTCCGCCAGCTTGTAAGGCATGCCCGCCCCGCAGGTCACCCCGTTGATCAGCCCTTTGGCTCCTGCCAGAGCTTCGGTAATAATCTGCTGCGCGCCGCCTTGTTCCCAAAGAACATTAATATGAATACGTCCTTTGCCGCAGGCAATCTCATGTGCGACTTTGGCCTGAGAAATAATCCCTTCAATCGAATGACGGACCTGTTCTTCAAACCGTTCGCGACGCGTTTTCGCTTTGATTTCCATCGGAATGATTTCGCCGTTTTCATCAACAACGTCGGGAATGACCCCGGAAATTGTTCCGACGGCATTTTCCGCCGCCCACGCCCCCGCCGTTTTGCAGGTGCTGACGGCGACGCCTTTTCCTCCTTCGACCAAAGGAAGGACTTCGCGCCCCGAAATAAGTAAGTTTTTAAGAGATTTCAAAGAAAACGCTCCTTCTCGCAAAGTAATTATTCGGCAGACTGTTCAGACTGTTCCTGATTGTCCATATCTTCACCGGTTTCCTGATTGACGCGCTTCATTGACAATTTGACCTTGCCTCGGTTGTCAATGGCGATGCATTTGACTTTCACATGATCGCCTTCGTTCACGACGTCCGTCACTTTGCCGACGCGCTTCGGCGCCAGTTCGGAAATATGAACCAGACCGTCTTTTGCCCCCAGGAAGTTGACAAAAGCCCCGAATTCAACGACTTTCACGACTTTGCCGTCGTAAATCTGGCCGACTTCGGGTTCCGAAACAATCCCCTTAATCCAGTTCAAAGCCGCTTCGCCCGAAGATTCGGAGAACGATGCGATTTTAATCAGGCCGTCTTCGGAAATATCAATCTTGCAGCCGGTCGTTTCCGTAATTTCACGAATCACTTTACCGCCCGTGCCGATCACATCACGAATCTTGTCTTTGTTAATCTGCAATGTCGTAATGCGCGGAGCGTTTTCGGAAACGCTGTCACGCGGTGCGGCGATCGCTTCGGCCATCTTGTCCAGAATATGCAAGCGACCTTCTTTTGCCTGTTTCAAAGCGATTTCCATAATTTCCTTTGTAATGGACGTGATTTTGATATCCATCTGCAAAGAAGTGACACCGTCTTTTGTTCCGGCGACCTTAAAGTCCATATCGCCCAAGTGATCTTCATCGCCCAAGATATCGGTCAAAACGGCAAAACGGCCGTCTTCTTCCTTAATTAATCCCATGGCGATCCCGGCGACGGGAGCCTTCATCGGAACGCCGGCGTCCATCAAAGCCAAACACGAACCGCAAACAGTCGCCATGGAAGAAGACCCGTTGGATTCCATAATTTCGGAAACAACGCGAATCGAATACGGGAATTCTTCTTTGGAAGGCAACATCGGGTGAATGGCGCGCCAAGCCAGCTTGCCGTGTCCGATCTCGCGGCGTCCCGGAGAACCGATACGTCCCGTTTCACCGACAGAATACGGCGGGAAGTTGTAATGCAACATAAAGGATTGACGATATTCACCTGTCAAAGCGTCAACGATCTGTTCGTCCTGATCCGTTCCCAGCGTGGCGACAACCAGCGCCTGCGTTTCGCCGCGGGTGAACAAAGCGGAACCGTGCGCGCGCGGCAGAACGCCGACTTCGGCCGTAATCGGACGAACCGTTTTCGTATCGCGGCCGTCAATGCGCACGCCCGTTTCCAAAATCGCATCGCGCACCGTATGGTATTCCATTTCGTGGAAAACGCGTGTTGCAACGGCGGCCTCGGCTTCATTTTCGGCAACGCTGATCTTTGCGGCTTCGCGGATATCGGCAACGGCGTTTTGACGTTCCAGTTTATCCGTAATCTTATACGCTTCGCGCAATTCGGCGCCGTAAGCGTCCATAAATTTATCATAAACAATCTTGTATTCGGGCGCGGGAACCGGCATCGGCCAGGGTTCTTTGCCCGCTTCGGATTTCAGGCCGTTGATCATGTCGATCACCGCCTGCATTTTTTCATGGCCGAAAACGACAGCGCCCAGCATGACTTCTTCGGACAATTCGCCGGCTTCGGATTCAACCATCAAAACGCCCTGCGACGTTCCGGCGACAACCAGATCCAGCTGGGACGTTTCACGTTCCGCAACGGTCGGGTTCAAAATATACTGACCGTCCTTGTATCCGACGCGCGCGGCGCCGATAGGCCCTAAGAACGGCAGGCCGGACAGCGCCAAAGCGGCAGAAGCGGAAATCATGGCGACGATATCGGGATCGTTTTCCATATCATGGCTTAACACCGTGCAGGTTACCTGCGTATCATTGCAGTATCCTTTGGCAAACAACGGCCGGATCGGGCGGTCGATCAGACGGGCCGCCAGAATTTCATGTTCGGCGGGACGGCCTTCGCGGCGGAAAAAGCCGCCCGGAATACGACCGGCCGCATAAGCTTTTTCCTGATAATTAACTGTTAAAGGCAAAAAATCTTCTTCCATTCCTTCGGGAACGGTTTTAGCGGCGCACACGGCGCAATGAACAACAGTTTCACCGTATTTGACAATAACGGAAGCGTCCGCCTGACGGCCGATTTTTCCGGTTTCGACGGACAAAGTGCGCCCGCCCCATTCGATTTCCCTGCGGAATTCTTTAAACATAGACATTATACTTACTTTCTTCTCCAACCTCTTTTTGACCATTCAAAAAGAGCCAACAAAAAAACAATTTCATTTATCCGATGAAGCCCCTCTTTTATCAAAAAGAAGGGGCTTCACCAAATTTTCAACGCCTTAGCGGCGCAGACCCAGACGGGCAATCAAGCTTTCGTAACGGGAAACATCTTTGCTTTTCAGATAGTCCAGCAAACGACGGCGCTGACCGACCATGATTAAAAGACCGCGACGGGAATGGAAATCCTTGTCATGATCTTTTAAATGTTCTGTCAGATTTTTAATCCGTTCGGACAAAATGGCAACCTGAACTTCCGGCGAGCCTGTGTCGCCTTCTTTTGTTGCAAATTCTTTAATCAGTTCCTGTTTACGTTCTTGTGTAATCGACATCGTCGTCTCCTAATAACGAGTTATTGAATAATCAAGCGTACGGGACGGATCATTCCGTCCTGCACACGAACCAAAGCGATTAAACGGTTTTGTGTTTTCGCCTGAAACACGTCCGTTTGCGGAACGGATCCGAATTCGGACACGGGCAAAAAATTACCGTTCATCAACTTAAGTGCCTGAGCTTGCGTCACGGCCAGTGCTGGGATGTCGTCAAGCACGGTCTCGACGGGCAAAAGCACATCAGTCCAATTAGAACTATGCTCTAATGAGCGCAGATATTCCAGTGAAAAAGCGTTTTGAGCCAAAAATTTTGCACATTTCAGTCGCCGAAGCGCGATAACATGCCCCAAACTGCCTGTTTTTCGCGCCAAATCCCGCGCAACCGAGCGCACATACGTTCCTTTGGAACAACGAATCCGAAAATCGGCGATACCGTCTTTAGAAAAGTGAAGCATTTCCAATTCGTCAATTCGAATCCGCCGCGGTTGCAAAACGACGTCTTTATTTTCGCGCGCCAGATCATAAGCGCGCCGACCGTTGATATGCACCGCCGAATATTTAGGAGGCACCTGATCCGTTTCCCCGATAAAAGAACCGATCGCTTCAAGCAGATCTTTTTCATCGGGCAGATGTTGCGTTTGCGCGATCACTTCGCCTTGCGCGTCATCGGTCGTTGTTTCCTGACCGAAGCGCACGGTAAAAGCGTACACTTTTTCACCGTCCATCACATAGGGAATGGTCTTTGTCGCTTCGCCCAAAGCGATCGGCAACACCCCCGAAGCCGCCGGATCCAACGTGCCGGCATGACCGGCTTTTTGCGCGTTAAACACTCTTTTGACGATACTGACCGCCGCTGTCGATCCCATATCAACGGGCTTGTCCAAAATCACCCAGCCGTTAACGGGATTTCCTTTACGTTTTTTAGCCATACTTCTTCTTTCTTTTTGTTATGAGGATAATCAAAACCTTTTCCGTTTACAACTTTTTACTGATCTGGCATGATGATTTCGGATATGCCTCCGCATATCAAGCGCCTTGTCAGGTGCGGAGCCGTAGAAAGCTCTTACACGAGCGGCATAGATATAATGCCGATAATCCGTTTTGATGATCGCAAAGCGGAATTATATCCCCGATTTCTTTTTTAGGTCGGGGAGGTTTTGATGTATGTTCAGATTCCCGTCCCTAAAAAAAACGGGAATTAAAGATCAAAACGATCATTCTCGTGTATGATTTTCTAACTCTCCGACCGCCTGAACAGGCGGTTTTCCTTTAATAACCTGTCAGGAGAGTTTATGAAAAAATTTCTTATTTCTTGCGGAATCTTGTTTTTATCCGGCTGCGGAACCGTGTTTTCGGGAACAAATCAAACCGTTAGCGTTAATTCTAATGTCCCCGAAGCTAAAGTCTATGTCAACGGTATGCCGAATTGTTCCACGCCTTGCGTGATCGATCTGAACAGATCAAACACAAACACCACTTTAATCTTAAAAAAAGAAGGGTATGAAGATTTCGTCTTTATTTTAAAATCTCAATTCAATCCGATCAGTCTGATCAATTTGACGATGGTTTACAGTTGGACAACGGACTTTATTTCAGGCGGTGTGTGGCGTTACGCACCCGATGCCGTTTATGTCGAAATGGAAAAAAAGAAAATAACCGTTTCCGAAAAACTTCATTCCCGAAAAAAGGCGCAAATCAAGCGCTTCGTATTGTTTAACTTTGATGCTTTGAAATCAGGCAGTCTTGAACATCTGCGCGCTTTGGCCGAGCTGAGCGGATTAAATGAAAGTAAAATCAAAAAGATTGTCGTTGCCTGTGAAAATGCGCTGATCGCCGCCGAAAAAACGGCTTCAGCCGTCTAAAAAAAACTTCACAAGTAAATGGACTATTCTGCCGTTTAACAGATGTATCAACAACTTTTGTAAGGAGATTTATTTATGTCTGTTTCTTCAATTTCGGGAACATCTTCTTTGTTTTCTTCTACGGCGACTTCATCAACTTCCGCCACACAAGACGAAGAGGACTCTTATATCGACGTTTTATTGGAAAAAATCGAAGAACAACAAGAAGCTCAAGCGGCACAAAAAGATACCGATGAAAAAAAAGAACAAATGGCTCGGTATCGCCAATCAAACGATCAAGACACTGTTTCTTTATCCAAAGAAGCGGAAGCTTATATGATTTCCCTTTCTGAAAAATCTTAATTGAAACATAAAAAAGCTTCCCGATCGGGAAGCTTTTTTAAATCACCTCAAAATGTTTCAACGCTTTGAAAACGCCGTCTTCATCAACACTGTCGGTCACGTAATCCGCCGCCTGTTTGACCGCCGGCGCCGCGTTGCCCATCGCAATCCCCGTGCCAACGCTTTTAAGCATATCGATATCATTGCCCCCGTCTCCGAAAGCCATGATTTCGTCCCTACCGAAACCGTATTTTTCGCACACTTTTGAAATACCGACCGGCTTTCCGCTGTCTTTGCCGATGATATTGACAAAAGTCGGATACCAACGCAACGCTTTGCAATCGGGAAGATGTTGCATCAGCGCTTCTTCTTCCTGCGCGTTGACGTAAACCGTCATTTGATAAACGTCTTGCTTTAACGTCGTTACGTCAATCGTTTGCGGATCGGGTTCGTTTACGCCGACCAAGCGGATCAATTCATAAACGCGTTCATTGACCATATTGAAATAATTCGCTTCCGCCGTTTCAAAGCTGGACGCAATTTGATTTTCCGTCAGATACGGCAAAACAGACATAACGGATTGAAACGGAATCGGTTGTTTAAACAAAACGCCCGTTTGATCAAAGCAATATTGACCGTTAAAAGAAACAACGCCGTCAAAATCGAAATAATCCCGCATAAAGGCAACACTTTTAGGAGCGCGCCCCGTTGCCAGAAACAGTTTAACGCCTTTTTGACGTAACCGTTCCAATGCCTCGTGTGTCGATAAAGGCATATCGTGCGTGCTAAAACGGATCAACGTTCCGTCTATGTCAAAAAAGACGGCTTTAATTTCCGGCATCGTCTTCTTCTGTGCGTTCGATCAGATCCCGCCGGACTTTTTCGGAAGCCAGCAAAGCGTCAATCTTATCGGCTTCAGCCTGCGCGCCGTCGGCAAAAAACCGGATTTCCGGCGTTAAGCGCAGACGGATCTTTGTCCCCAAAACCTTACGGAAAAAGCCCGCCTGTTTATTCAAAGCCTTTGCCAGATCAGCGGCCGAAGACTGTTCTATCGCCAAAACGGAAATATAGGCTTTGCAATACGAAAAATCCGGCGAAACCTTGACTTCCATAACGGAAACGGGCGGACAGTCCAAAAAGTCCTTCGGCACGTTGCCGCGCTGAAAACAATCGGCCAGAATATGACGAATCTGTTCAGCTACGCGCAGCTGGCGCTGTGTCGCCGGTTTTGAATTTGAACGCATCAAAGCCCCCTTTTACAGTTTGACTTCTTCCAATTTGGCGGCGACTTCTTCAATTTCATAACATTCGACCGTATCGTCGACCTGAATGTCGTTGAAGTTTTCAAAGCTCATGCCGCATTCGTAGCCTTCGCGGACTTCTTTAACGTCGTCCTTAAAGCGTTTCAGCGCCGCCATCATACCGTCATGGTAAACGACGTTGGAACGCAACAAACGGACATGCGCACCGCGTTTCATGATGCCTTCTTTGACCATACAACCGGCGACTTTGCCCACTTTGGAAATATTGTAGACCTGACGGATCTTCGCATAGCCCAAAATCTTTTCTTTCAATTCGGGCGCCAACATTCCTTCCAGTGCCGCGTGGATATCGTCCGCAACGTTATAAATGATCGAATGATAACGGATTTCGATCCCGTCGCGTTTGGCTGCGGTGCGCGCCAAAGTATTCGCGCGGACGTTAAAGCCGATAATCAGAGCACTGGACGCTTTGGCCAAAGTCACGTCGGATTCGTTAATCGCGCCGACCGCCGCGTGCAGAATACGGACTTTGGCTTTGTCGGTTGAAATTTTATTCAGCGTTGCCGACAAAGCCTCAACGGAGCCTTGAACGTCCGCTTTGATCACAACGGGCAGTTCTTTGGATTCGCCGGCCTTGATCTTGTCAAACATCTGTTCGACGGCGGAACGGGTCGAACGCACCTGCAGGGCTTCGCGTTCCTTGCGCTGGCGATACGCCGCGACTTCGCGGGCGCGGTCTTCGTCATTGACGACAATAAAGTCGTCCCCGGCCGACGGCGTGGACTGGAATCCCAGAACTTCGACGGGGAAAGACGGTCCGGCTTCGGTTACGCGCTGGCCGCGTTCGTCAACCATGGCGCGCACACGTCCCCAATCTCTGCCGGCGACAAAGATATCCCCTTGCTTCAGCGTTCCGCGCTGAACCAGAACGGTGGCGACGGATCCGCGGCCTTTTTCCATTTTGGCTTCGATAATCGCGCCTTCCGCCGTATGATTCGGGTTGGCCCTTAAATCCAGAATTTCGGCCTGCAGCAAAATGGCTTCAACCAGTTTGTCCAGATTAATCCGTTTCTTCGCGGACACCTCAACGGCCAAAACATCACCGCCCATGCTTTCCACAACGACTTCATGCGACAAAAGATCCGTGCGCACCTTGTCCGGATTAGCCCCCGGAACATCGATTTTGTTAATCGCGACGACAATCGGAACGCCGGCCGCCTTGGCGTGCGTAATCGCTTCAATCGTCTGCGGCATAATACCGTCATTGGCCGCAACGACCAAAACGACAATATCGGTCACTTTTGCCCCGCGGGCGCGCATTTCCGTAAAGGCCGCGTGCCCCGGCGTGTCGATAAAGGTGACTTTCTGACCGTTTTCCAGCGTAATCTGATACGCGCCGATATGCTGCGTAATCCCGCCGGCTTCGTGTGCGGCGACGTCCGTTGAACGCAGATTGTCCAGCAAAGACGTTTTACCGTGGTCAACGTGTCCCATAACCGTTACGACGGGCGGACGCGGCAGTTTCGTTTCTTCGGCGTCGGGCGCGTCGCGCAGATTGTCTTCAACGTCGGCTTCGTTAACGCGTTTGGCTTTGTGCCCCATTTCTTCGACGATAATCTGTGCGATGTCGGCGTCGATCGTTTGCGTGATCGTCGCCATGACCCCCATTTTCATCAAAGCCTTGACAACGTCCGCGCCGCGTTCGCTCATGCGGGCAGCCAATTCCTGCACCGTGATGGTTTCCGGAATGACGACTTCGCGATAGACTTTTTCGGCCGGTTTCGGCGCGCCGAACATCTTTTGGCGTTCTTTTTCACGGGCACGTTTAATAGACGCCAGACTTCTGCCGCGTCCTTCGTCCTCATCGCCGCGCATCAGAGCGGACATATTTACCCGTCCGCCGCGCCATTTGTCTTCGCCGCCGCCCCGACGGGAATGGCCGCGGCCATCGTCGTCGCGCATTTCGCGGCGTTTAAAACTGGTCTTCATGCGGTGATTTTCAGCGGCTTCGGCCTCTTCGGGCGACAAAGCCGGCTGAGCGGCGACCGGTTTTTTATCGGCAAACGGCTTTTTGTGTTCTTCCTTTTTCACAGCGGCGGCAGGAGCGGCAACGGACGGAGCTTCTTTCGGCGAATTTTCGGCCGCGCGGCGTTTTTGTTCGGCTTCTTCTTTCGCTTTGCGTTCGGCTTCTTCCGCGGCGCGGCGGGCTTCTTCTTCGGCGCGCTGTCTGGCTTCTTCTTCAGCCTTGATGCGGTTTTCTTCGTCGGCTTTAATCGCGTCTTTTAAAACTTTCAGACGATGCGCCTTTTCGCTGTCCAGCAGTTCGGAAGCGTTCGTTTCTTCTTTCACGCCCTGAATATTGCCATGCGCGTCAGTGACGAAAGAGCGTTTTTTACGCACTTCGACCTGAACGGGTTTACGGCCGTTCGTAAAGCTTTGATGGGCGCGGTTGACGTCAACCGTTTTTTTCAATTCCAGCTTTGGGCGGGAAAGAGTGAGAGGAGCGCTTTTCGTTTTTTTGTCGTTCGCATCTGTCATTTAATCAATCAGCCTTTTTTCTACGCATTAAACCTGTTCAATTTTGCAATATGCAGCAAAACGCCGTGCTTCTGCAACAAATAAATCAGCGGCGCCGCCTTGTTTCAGCACGGTATGGACGCATATCCCCGCGCCCAAAGCTTCGGCGGTCTGATCGGCGGTCAACACCCGGATCAGCGGAACGCCGCCGCGCAGACGGTCCAATTTTTCCCGCCCGTCGGCTGCGCCGTCCACGGCTTCCAACAGGCAGACCGCCTGCTTTTTTTTCAGCGCTTCCGCCGCTTTTTCAAATCCCGCCACGGCCAGCCCCGCTTTTCTGGCCAGCCCCAGCAAAGATTGCAGACGTTTGACAAACAACGATTTGATCAATCCGTCCATATCTTCGGGACAAGTTACTTTAGCGTGCGCCGCTTTTGCAAACAAGCCTTTCCCGCACGCCGTTTCAACCAAATCCCTGTCCGCCGTCACCCACATGCCCCTGCCCGGCAGCTTATGTGCCAAATCGGGGACGACCATGCGGTCGGGCGACACGCAAAAACGAATTAAACGATCCATCGGCAGCGTTTCGCGCGTCACCAGACACCGGCGCACCGTTTCGTTTTTTTTGCGCGACAGACCGTCGGGGGACGGAGTCCCCCGCCAGCGCTTCTTTTTTACATCAGGCTTTTTCACCGTCATCGGCAAACCAACCCAGCTTTTCGCGCGCTTTCATAATCAAAGCGTCGGCGTCGTGCGCCGTCATCGCGTTTTCGCCTAAAATTTCCAACAGTTCGTCATTCGCCAGATCAGCGAAATCTTCCAGCGTTTTGACGCCTTTTTCCGCCAGCTTGACAATCATGCCCTGATCCAGCCCTTCATGGCCGATCAGACTTTCGTCGACGCCCAGCTCTTTGCTGCGCACGGCGAATTCGGCATTCTGTTTTTCAACGTACGCTTTCGCGCGGTTTTGCAATTCGGCGGCGATTTCTTCGTCAAAGCCTTCGATCGACGTAATGTCCGTCAGCGGAACAAACGCGACTTCCCCGACCGACGTAAAGCCTTCCGCAACCAGCAGATGCGCGATAACGTCGTCAACGTCCAAAGCGTCCATGAACATCTGCGTGCGGACTTTGACTTCGCTCTGGCGACGTTCGGATTCTTCGGCTTCGGTCAGAATATCAATGTACCAGCCGGTCAGCTGCGACGCCAAACGCACGTTCTGTCCGCGCCGTCCGATCGCCAAAGACAGCTGATCATCGGGAACGACGACTTCGATTCTGTGCGCTTCTTCGTCCAAAACGACTTTAACGACTTCCGCCGGCGCCAAAGCGTTGACAATAAAGACCGCGGGATCGGGCGACCATTGGATAATATCCACTTTTTCGCCCTGCAGTTCCGTTACGACCGCCTGAACGCGCACGCCGCGCATGCCGACGCACGCGCCGACGGGATCAATCGACGAATCCGTCGCCGTTACGGCCATTTTCGCGCGCGACCCCGGATCACGGGCCACAGCCTTGACTTCGATCACGCCGTCATAAATTTCCGGCACTTCCTGCGCGAACAGCTTCGCCATAAACTGCGGGTGCGTGCGGGACAGGAAAAGCTGCGGGCCGCGGACTTCCTGACGGACGTCCATTAAATAAGCGCGAATCCGGTCGCCGTTATGAAACTGTTCGCGCGGAATCAGTTCGTCCCAGCGCAGCACGGCTTCGGCGCGGCCCATATCGACAATGATATTGCCGGTTTCAACACGTTTGACAATTCCGTTGACGATTTCGCCGATCCGGTCTTTGTATTCATTGTACTGGCGGATACGTTCGGCGTCGCGGACTTTCTGCACAATGACCTGCTTTGCGGTTTGCGCGGCAATGCGCCCGAAATCAATCGGCGGCAGAGGATCAACAATAAAATCGCCGGCCTTCAGCGAAGGATCCTTTTTGCGCGCCTTTGTTTCCGTTATCTGCGCGGCTTCGTTTTCGATTTCCGCGTCATCGGGAACGACTTCGATATAACGCGCCATCGTAATCGCCCCGTTTTTACGGTCGATTGTCGCGCGGATATCGTGTTCCTGTCCGAATTTGGAACGCCCCGCCTTTTGAATCGCAAATTCCATAGCGCCCAGGACTTCGTCCCTGTCAATACCCTTGTCGCGGGCGACCGCATCTGCCACCTGCAACAGTTCGGGACGCGGTAAAGCTGCCGTATTTTCCATCAGTGTATTTCCTTTTTTATTCCTCGTCTGACTGCGAAGCAAACGCCGCCAGCAGTTCGTCCGTCAAAATCAGTTTCGCTTTCGCAATCTGGTCAAACGGAATCCGAACGTCGACGCCGTCAAACGTTATAACAACGTCCGAACCGTCAATCCCCTGCAAACGGCCGGAAAAACGTTTTCTGCCGTTTATCAGAATCTGACATTCGATTTTTGCTTCAAATCCTTTGAACCGATCAAAATCGTCCAACTTTACCAGCGGCCTGTCAATTCCGGGGGAACTGACTTCCAGCGTATAGTTGTCTTCGATCGGGTCATGTTCATCTAACACCGGGGAAATCGCGCGGCTTAAATCGGCGCAGTCGTCGACAGTCATTGCCCGGCGGTCTTTGCGTTCCGCCATAATCTGCAAAACTTTGCGCGAATTGCCGCCCTGCAGCTGCAAACGAACCAGATCGTACCCCATGTCTTCGCACACGGGAACAATCAATTCAGTCAAAGTATCGTTCAGAGTCATTTCTTCCCCCGGTTCTTACCATAAAAAAAAGCGGGCTTTTTAAGCCCACCCTCATAGAAACTATAAGAATGTACGTTTCATACATAACAGACCGCGCCGGTTCAGGCAAGCCTTTTTTCACCCGTTACTGAAAATAATAAAATTTTTCAAATCCGGCGGACAGCAATATGTCCCTGACCATTGCCGGCGCCGACCGGATTACGCGCAAAGCGTTTCTTTTCGCCGCCTCTTCACAGGCGACGACCAGCATGCCCATCGCCGCCGAATCGATAAAAGAGCACTGCGACAAATTAAACACCAGGCAGCGTTCGGTCATTGACCGGACCTGCACGAAAACGTCAAAAAAACGTTCTTCGTCACGGGCCGTAAATTCGCCTTTAATAAAAAATTCACGTTCTGTCGGAGAAGCTTTAACTGAAATCCGCATTTTTTATTTCCGTTTAAAAATCAGATAGACTGGCTTTCTGCCCTGCCGCAGCGCTTTTTGTTCATAGCGCGTATTTACCCAGTCCGCCGGCGGTTTTCGCCAATCATCCGCCGTTTCGGCCGTCCATTCGAAATCCGGCGATTTCATCAGATGTTCCAGCGACCAGCGGATATAGTTCATATCGTCGCTGGCAACGCGCAGTTCGCCGCCGGATTTTAACAAACGCGCCAGCACGGGCAGATTTTTCGGCCCGATAAAACGTCTGTCCGCATGGCGCCGTTTCGGCCACGGATCGGGAAACAAAACGTAAATCCGTTCAAAAGCGCCGTCTTTGAAACAAGGCAGAATATCGCGCACGTCATTATCGTATATGCGCACATTGTCCGTCCGCCCGGCCGCCAGAGAAACATGTTCGTCAACGTCGCCGCGCCGTTCCATGCCGGTTAAATGCGTCAGCAGACTGGTAATGCCGTTTAAGAACACCTCGGCGCCGATAAAACCCGTGTCAGGGCGGCGCAAAGCCTGCTGCGCCAAGTGTTCTCCGCCGCCGAATCCGACCTCCAACCAGACGGAACGGACGGGAACCGGAAAACAGGACGCGGGATCGACGTCCTTGCGCCCGGCCATGTCCGGCAGACGGACTTTCGGCAGAAAAGAACTTAACAGCACTTCGCGTGAAGGCTTCAGCTTTTTTCCTTTTCGGCGGCCGTAAAACTGATAATCCCTGAGCGTTTTGTTTTCCATTCCCGTTTCCCGTTTAAAAAGCGCGTTTCAACTGTTCGGCCAGATCCGTTTTTTCCCACGGAAAAGCCCCTTCCGCCCCCGGCGTTCTGCCGAAATGGCCGTAACGCGACGTCGGCAGGTAAATCGGACGGTTCAGCTTTAAATGCGTCCGAATGCCGCGCGGCGTCAGATCCATGATTTCGGGCAGCAGCCGTTCCAGCTTGTCTTCGTCAACTTTACAGGTGCCGAACGTATCCAGATAAACAGCCAGAGGCCGCGCGACGCCGATCGCATAAGCCAGCTGAATCATCGCCTTGTCCGCCAGACCGGCCGCGACAATATTTTTTGCCAGATAACGTGTCGCATACGCTGCGGACCGGTCGACCTTTGTAGGGTCTTTTCCCGAAAAAGCGCCTCCGCCGTGAGCCACCGCGCCGCCGTAAGTGTCAACGATGATTTTCCGTCCCGTCAGCCCCGTATCGCCGTCCGGCCCGCCGATGACAAAACGCCCCGTCGGATTTACATAAAACTTTTTATCGTCAACCGTCCAGCCGTTCGGCAGCAGCCCGTGAACAACCCCGCGAATCGTCTCACGGATTTCATCATAAGAAACGTCTTCGGTATGCTGTGTCGATACGACGACCGTATCCACGTCGACGGGCCGGCCGTTTTCATAGCGCAGAGTCACCTGGCTTTTGGCGTCGGGGCGCAGCCACTTGATTTCGCCGGCATGGCGCAGACGGGCCAGCTCCTTCAATATGCTGTGAGATAGAAACAATGCCGCCGGAGAATATTCCGTCCCGTCCAGTTCATTGGTCGCGTACCCGAAAATAATCCCCTGATCGCCGGCGCCTTCTTCTTTATTTTCGTTTTCATCAACGCCGCGCGCGATGTCGGACGACTGTTTATGAATAAAATTCTGAACGTCAACCGTCTGCCAATCAAACCCCTTTTGTTCATAACCGATGTCTTTGATGCAGCGGCGCACGGCGTCTTCCATCATGCGCCGGTCAACGTTTTCCGGCAGACGGGCTTCGCCGCAGATAATCACGCGGTCGGTCGACGCCATTGTTTCAACGGCGGAACGCGCCTGCGGGTCATGGGTTAAAAACAAATCAAGCAACGTGTCGGAAATACTGTCGCAGACCTTGTCCGGGTGTCCTTCGGAAACGGATTCGCTGGTAAACAGATAACTTTTTCTCATCAAATGTACTCCTCATGTCCAAAAATAACAAAACGACCCGTTCAGGTATAAATGAGAAGAACGTTTTTGAAAACAGAATTTTACGGATTTACCCCGTTTTTGTCCCGCCCGTAAAAAAAAGATGCGGCCCGATCAAAAGAACCGCATCCGGAAATTTTATCAAACGAATAAAAAGCGGATTTTACTTTTTATCGTCCTCATCTTCAGTCGAAGAAGCCATTGCCTTTACCAGGTCCAGCAGCTTTTTGGCCAGACGGCGGTCGGGAATCGTGTAATAACAGCGCACCAGTTCCAGCGTTTCGCGTTTTGTCATCGGATCATAGTTAAACAAAACGGGTTCTTCGGCCAATTCGGAAGCGCCGGCCAGCATACACGGTGATAATTCCGCGACCTGATCGTCCATTTCTTCGAAAAAAAAGCCGATGGGAACTTCCAAGACTTTGCTGATATCGAACAAACGGCTGGCACTGATACGGTTCAGACCGCGTTCGTATTTTTGCACCTGCTGAAAAGTCAAACCGATAGCCTCGCCCAGTTTTTCCTGGCTCATTCCCAGCAAAGTCCGGCGCATTTTCACTCTGGCGCCAACATAAACGTCAATCGGATTGGGAGAACCGTCCGCAGTTCTGCCGCGTGAAGACCTTCTAATTTTCACCATAACTGTTTCCTTATAAAAAAATAGTACTGATACTTTTCCAGATAATCTCCGTTTTACACCAGAAAATCAATTAAAAAAAAGATATCATTTCGAAAACATCTTTCGGATACAACTTAAATTTTTATTTTGCTGTTTCCTGCAAGCCGCGCTATTTTAAGAAAATGATGACAGCTTTTGATTCAATCCTGACAAAAATGATGATTTCGGCGTTTTTTTACCCGAAAACACTGTTGTTTATCTGCTTTATTGTTGCTTTGTTTTGCGCGGCGGCCGTTTTTTTATTGTTAAAGCAGCGCAAGCGTCTGCTTTTGACTGAAGAAAAACTGAATACGGCCGAAGAAACGCTGGAAAGTTTTCCGGACGGCTGTTATCTGTGGCTGTACGATCCGATCGGGTTTATCCGGGAAACGCATTGTTCCCGACGGCTGGCCGTCATGATGGATTTATCGCAGGGAACGGAGTCTTCTTTTGACGCTCTTTTGGAACACTTTACGCCCGACAGCGCCGAAGCGCTGGGGGCGGCGTTAAACGAAATGCGCGCGGACGAACGGCCTTTTGCTTTGGAACTGCAGAATACCACGCGCACAAAAAGCTTTCTGGTTTCCGGGTTCAGGACACGCACGGCCAAATACAAAAATATTATAGATGCGCTGTGGGTACGGGAAACAACGGACACGACAAAAAAACTGGCTTCTTTGGGCGAAAAGGCGCGCGAACTGGAAAAAGAAAACACTTTATTTAAACAGGCATTTGACAGCCTGCCGTTTCCGATCTGGCTGCGCAACGAAGAACTGCAGATCGCCGCGTGCAATCCTGCGTATGCCAAAGCCGTGCATGCGGATTCTCCCGAACAGGCAGTATTGCTGGGCAGCGAGCTGGTTTATGAAAAATCGCCGCGCGAAGCAAAAGTATTGGCGGCGGCTGCACGCGCTGCGGGAAAAGAAAAAAAAGCCCGCGAATTCGTCGTCATGAAAGGTAAACGCCGCTGGGTTGAAGCTTCGGAAATTCCTCTGCCCGCCCAGTTGTATTCCAAAAACAGAACGATCGGTTTTGTCCGCGATATTACGCAGGAACAGGAACTGCAAAACAGCTTGCAGAATCATATCGCTTCTCATAACGGCGTTTTGGAACATTTAAAAACCGCCATTGCCGTTTTTGACGCAGACATGCGCCTGCGGTTTTACAACACTTCGTTTATGAACCTGTGGGATCTGGAGGCGGAATGGCTGGACAGTTCGCCGACGTATTCCCATGTGCTGGATATGCTGCGCGAAAAACGGCGGCTGCCCGAAAACAGGGATTTCAGCGCTTATAAAACGCGTGAAATAAAATACTTCACCTCTCTGGTCGCGGCGACCGAAGACATTCTGCATCTGCCTTCCGGCATGACTCTGCGCCGCATGCTGACGCCCCACCCGCTGGGCGGGCTTTTAATCACATACGAAGACGTTACCGGACATTTGACCATGGAACGGTCCATGACGGTATTGAACGAAACGCAGTACACCGTCGTCAACCACCTGCGCGAAGCCATTTTGCTGTTCGGACGCGACGGACGGCTGCGTCTGGCCAATACGGCTTATCTGACTTTGTGGCAGATCAGCGATTCCGATTTTAACAATCCGCCGGCGACGATCGTAGAAGTTATCGAAAAACAAAAGCCGTTTTTTGAAAATGAAAATAACTGGGAAGCCCTGAAAGAACAGCTGCTGGGCGTTATCACATCGCACACGGGCGAAATTTTCCAGATTTTAAGACCGGACGGAAAAGTATTGGAATTTGTCGCGGCCGGCCTGCCCGACGGCGGGATATTCGTTTCTTTTCTGGACGTGACGGAAGAAGAAAAGAGTTCTTCTTTGGCCGAAGAAAAAGAAACGCTGCTGAGCCGATTTAAACAAACAACGGTTCAGGCGGAAAAACTGCGCGCCGTCTTTTTGGAACAGCTGGGCCGGGAAATTACTCCGCAGTTGTCGTCTTTGACCGAAGCGGTCCAAAAATTGACGGACGGCGCCGGCCAGCGGCTCAGCCGGCGGCAGAAAACATGCCTGCAGACCATTTTTGATTCTTCGTCCGAACTGAAAATCCTGTTTGCCGATCTGGCCGATCTGGCGCTGATTGAAACGGGATCCGCCGTTTTGGAACTGGACTGCGTTGACGCGCGCGCTTTGCTGAACGGCATTATGAACACCGTCAAAGAACAGGCCAAAAACAAAAATATTTCCCTGCATCTGAACTGCCCGGACGCTTTGCCGACGCTGATCGCCGACAAAAAACGGCTGAAACAGGTTCTGTTTTATCTGATCAACAACGCCGTATCGGCAGCGTTTAAGAACGGAACCGTTTCTTTATCCGTTTATACGGAAAATAAAAATCTGGTCATTTCTTTGGAAGAAAAGTCTTTAGATGTGAAAAACGACTCCGACACGGTTAATTTTGCCGCTCAAAACGGTTTTGCCGCCTCTTTGATTCGCGGCTTTATTGAAATGCACGGCGGAACACTGGCCGTTTCGGACAAAAAAGGGACAAAGAAAACTCAAATTTATCTGCCCGTTCATTAGGTATTTTTTTATATTTTCGGATATTCTTTTTCTGTTTTTTGTCGATTTTTTCCAAAAAATCTTTTTTTTTCTTTCCTTTGCTGTATAATGAAAAGTGTGGTAATAAGATCTCGGTTTTTCTGATGAGTAGGATCGAAAAAATGGAAGAAAACAGGAAAAAACGCATTCGTCTGGCCGATAACAGCAGCCTGGTATGGCAGCAGCGCCGCGCCGCCGAAGAAAAAAACGTACATTCAAATATTGTTAAAAACGATAATGTTTTGTACCGAACGGCTCGCGCCGCAAAAGAAGCCGAGGATCGCCTGTATGCGGAAAAAGCCGAACAGAACCGTCAACCGCGCGCGATTTCGGCCGCCGAAAAACAACGCCGGGAAGACATACGCCAGATCGGAGAAAAACTGGAAGTCCGCAACAACCTGTTGCGTCAGGAACGCAAGCTGGGAATGGAAGGACTGCTTTCCGTCGAAGACATCAGACGGGCGCAGGAATCGAATCGTTATGTCGGAAGGGAAAAACCGCTGGAATTGAAAAAACGCGACGTCCGCGGATTGGAAGGCGAAACAAAACGCAGAAAAAGATCCAAGCACAAACTGCTGCCGTCCGAACGTAAAAGCCGTCTGTCGCGCGCCAAAATCGAACGCAGCCGGAAAAAATATCTGGAAAGAACGGCTAAAAAGGAATTGTACATTACAGACGCCAAAGGTCAGAAAATCAGCGTCGAAAGATTAAGAAAACTGCGCGGATTAAGCAAAAATCAGGCCGTCACGAAACGCGATACGGATTTTGCGAAAAAATATCAAATTTCCAAACGCCGCGAGCAGGAAAGTTTCCGCGCGAATCAAATGCGTCTGCGCAAACGCGATGAATATACGCGCTAAAACAGGATAATAAAAAAAATAAAGCGGCGGATTCTTGACATTATCCGCTGCTTTATTTTTAATGACATAAATATTTCGTTTAATTCGGAAAGGAATCTGACGTGTTTTTGCGGCTTGCTCTTCTTGTTATCGGTTTGGCCTCTTCTTATATCGGCAGCCTTTGTTTTCAAACCGGATCAGGTTCGGATATGGCCGTCGGCGGCGGCGCAATTTTAATCGGCATACTGAGCTTTTTCTTTTTGGGAAAAGGGTTATGGCGTTTTCTGGGCTGTATGTCCACATTTGTGTTGATGGCAGTTATCGTCGCCGTTCTTTTCTTCTTTGTTTCAGGATCGGACATGTTGCAAAACGTCAGCGCAAAATTCCTGAGCAAACCGGCTCCCGCCCCTGCCGCCGTACAGCAGATTCCGGCCGCGATTCCCGCAATGCCCGGCGCTGTCCCCGCCGCTATGCCGCAAGCTGCGGCCGTTCCCGCCCAGGAAACGGATCTGGTCGGCCTGCCGCCGGCAACCGGTCCGCGAGCCGTGCCGATTCCGCAGGTCGTGAAAGGCAGAATAGAATCGATTGTCAGCGGCGACGTTTTCCGAATCGGACAGCATACGATCCGCCTGTACGGCATTGCTTCGCCGTTAATTGACCAAAATTGTATTGACCAAAACGGCCATTCGTATGAATGTGGTTATGTCGCCGCGCGCATGCTGCGTGATTTTGTCAGCGGCGATGAAATTTCCTGCCGGGTCATGAATGTTAATGCTCAGCAGGAATTAATGGCGGCCTGTTCGGTCGGAACGTTCGATATCGGCGCTGCTTTGGTCGAAGAAGGCTGGGCAATCGCTTTGCCGGCCGTCACGCAGATATATATTCCTTATCAGACGAAAGCTCAGCAGGCTAAAAGCGGTCTGTGGGCGGGGCAGTTCCAAATGCCCTGGGAATGGAAAGTGGAACAACAGCAGATTCAGCGGCAAAAAGCAAAAATCAAAGTGCCGAAACTGCCTGCGCCGCGGTCAAAGAAAAATGGTAGCGTCTTTGATTTCTTCTGATCCGTTGATTTTGACGGATCTGTCCCGTCAGCAGTTGGAATCTTTTGCCGCCTGTCTGGCCGGTCAGGTCCGGCAGCGTGACGTAATCACTTTATCCGGTGATCTGGGGGCCGGGAAGACCGTTTTCGCCAGAGCTTTTATCCGCGCCCTGACCGATGAAAACGAAGACGTTCCCAGCCCGACTTTTACTTTGGTTCAGCTTTATGACGCGGCGGCCGGACGAACCGGAGGCAATCCTTTGACAATCTGGCATTTTGACCTGTACCGGTTAAAAACGGCGCAGGAAATTTACGAAATCGGATTTGAAGAAGCCTTAAGCGACGGCGTTTCCCTGATCGAATGGCCGCAGCGCGCCGAACGACTGCTGCCGCGGGATCGGCTGGACATTCAAATTCAAATTCCCGCCGGAAAAGCGGATAAAAGAACTTTAACCCTTACGGCCCGCGGTACAGGCTGGCAGGGCAGAATGGAGAAATCGGACTTATGTCGGAACGTATTGAACACTTAAATCGCTTTTTAAAGGAAAACGCCTGGGACGACGCGGACAGAAAGCTGCTGGCCGCAGACGCGTCGTTCAGGCACTATGACCGGCTGACGCGCGGCAGCGAATCGATGGTACTAATGGACGCGCCGCCGCCAATGGAAAACGTCCGGCCGTTTTTAACGATTGACCAAAAACTGGAAGAATTAGGATACAGCGCGCCGCACGTTTACGCGCAGGACGAAGAAAACGGCTTTGTTTTACTGGAAGATTTCGGAGATTCGACTTATACCCGCCTGTTAAAAAACGGTGCGGACGAAAGAAAACTGTACGAGCTGGCCGTCGATCTGCTGATCGATCTGCATTCGCATGACGAAGCGGAAGTTATCCCCGAAGGATTGGCGCCTTATGACGAAGAGGCCTTAAAACGCGAAGTCATGCTGTTCCCCGACTGGTTTATGCCGGCGGCGTTCGGCAAAGAAACAAACAAAGAAATCGTTGACGATTTTGTCTTGTTGTGGGAAGAGCTGTTCCCGATTGCCAACAATGTCCCCAAAACGCTGGTGTTGCGCGATTATCATGTGGACAACCTTTTGCTGCTGGACGGCCGCAAAGGGATTCACGCCTGCGGTCTTTTGGATTTCCAGGACGCTCTGCACGGCACGATCACTTACGATATTATGTCGTTAATGGAAGACGCCCGCCGCGATATTGACCCGCAGCTGTTGGCGGATATGCGGGACAGATATATGACGGGACTGGGAGCAAAGCTGCCGAACGAACAGGATTTTCTGGCCTCATGGGCTGTTCTGGCCGCGCAGCGCCACGTTAAAGTGCTGGGCATTTTTGTCCGTCTGTGCGTCCGTGACAAAAAAAACCGTTATTTACAGCACCTGCCGCGTTTGTGGCGGCTGCTGGAACGTGCTTTGGAACACCCGGTTCTGGGCAAATTAAAAGTCTGGTTTGATAAAAACATTCCGGCCGAATACAGAGGAATCCCCGCATGTCTGTTGAAATAAACAAAGCGATGATTCTGGCGGCCGGCCGCGGAACGCGCATGCGCGCTTTGACCGACGAAACGCCCAAACCGCTGATTAAAGTGCTGGGCGAAACGCTGATCGACCGCGTAGCCGATAAAATCGCGGCGTACGGAATTAAAGACTGCGTTGTCAACGTGTGTTATTTAGGGAAACAGATCAAGGAAAACCTGAATAAACGCACGGATATGCGGTTTACTTTTTCAGAAGAAGAAAATGCTCTGGAAACCGGCGGCGGCGTAAAAAAAGCGCTGCCTTTGCTGGGGGACAGGCCTTTTTTTGTTTTAAACGCAGACCCGTTGTGGACGGAAAAAACGCCGGCGCTGCAACGTATGGCGCAGGTTTTTGATGAAACGCGGGCCGATATTTTATTATTGCTGTGGCCGGTCGAACATGTATACGGCCACGACGGCAAAGGGGATTATTTTATTGAAAGCGGCCGGCCGCGACGCAAAAAACCCGAAGAAGAAACCGCTCCCTTTGTTTATGCGGGCGCGCAGATTTTAAACCCGCGGATTTTTGACGACGCTCCGGACGGAAAATTTTCATTAAACCTGCTGTATGACCGGGCTGAAAAAGCGGGACGGCTGGCCGCCGTCGTCGGCGACGGCGACTGGTATCACGTCGGTACGCCGGAAGCTTTGGCTTTGGCGGAACAAAAGCTGAAGGATCAGCCTGATGACGGTTAAAAACGTTTTTACGATCGCGCCTGTTTTTTCTTTTGCCGACACACTGGCGGTAGAACTGTTAAGCCGGCATGCGGACACGCCGTCCGAACTGGCAAAAACGGTTTTGTTTTTGCCGACCCGACGCGCATGCAAAACTGTTCAGGAAGCTTTTCTTCGCCAAAGCGGCGGACGGCCGCTGATGTTGCCGCGTTTAATCCCGTTTTCCGCCGTCGAAGACGAAGAAACGCAGGGGCGTTTATCTTTATTAAACGCCGCAGATCTGCCGGACGCGATTGACCCGCTGCGCCGGCGTTTATTATTAAGCAAGCTGATTCAAAAACGCAGCCCGCAGCCGCTCGGCGCCGAAAAAGCGCTGCATCTGGCAGACGCTTTGGCGCAGTTTTTGGACGAAACCTACATTGAAAGCATGCCGTTTGACCGGCTGAAAAATCTTGTGCCCGACGAATTTGCCGCCCACTGGCAGGAAACGCTGGTCTTTTTGGAAATTGTTACGGCGGCCTGGCCTGAAATTTTAAAAGAAGAAGGCGTTATTGACGCCGCCGACCGGCAAGCGCGTTTATTCAGGGCGCAGGCCGATTTCTGGCGCAAAAATCCGCCGCCCTTTCCCGTCATTGCCGCCGGTTCGACAGGGTCGCAGCCCGCGACGGCCGAACTGTTGGACGCCATAGCCGCCATGCCGAACGGCAAAGTGATTCTGCCGGGGCTGGATATGCTGCTGGACGAAGAAAGTTTCGCCGCCTGCGAACCGTCCCACCCGCAGTATAATCTGAAAAAACTGCTGGAAAAAATGGGAATCACGCGGGCGGACGTGCGCGTTTTCGGAAACAATCCGCCCGTGCGCGGCGAACGGCTGCGCCTGATCAGCGAAGCGATGCGTCCGGCGGCGACGACCGATCATTGGCGGACGGCCGAAAAATTCAGTCGGGAAGCTGTGGCCGGCATTGAAAAAATCGACTGCGCCAACGTGCAGGAAGAAGCCCTGATTATCGCTCTGGTTCTGCGCGAAACGCTGGAAACCCCCGGAAAAACCGCCGCGCTGATTACGCCGGACAGATCTTTGGCCCGCCGCGTCGTCGCCGAAATGAACCGCTGGGGAATTATTATGGACGATTCCGCCGGTACGAACCTGACGCTGACTCCTTTAGGGGCTTTTCTTTTGCTGCTGGGACAGGCGGCTTTAACCGACTGGGCGCCCGTGGAAATGCTGGCCTGTTTAAAACACCCGCTGGCTTTGGGCGCTAAAAGTTTCGCTCCGTTTCGTTCTTTGGTGCGCCGGCTGGAAAAAAACCTGCTGCGCGGCAAACGCCCCGGCAACGGTTTTGCCGGATTAAAGCGGGCGGCGGAAACGGCCGGCATACCGGAAATAACCGATTTTATCAACGATCTGGAAACTCGTCTGGGCCCCTTTACCCAAAATATGACAGATCCTGCGGCGCAGGATTTTGAAACGTTGCTGAATGCGCATTTAAACGCCGCGGAACAGCTGGCGCAAAGCGCGGACAGAACCGGCGCCGAACGGTTGTGGACCGGCGAAGCGGGGGAAGCCGCGGCGGCTTTTTTCACCGCGTTAAAAGAACAGGCGGCATTGATCGGAAAAGTTATGCCAGCCGAATATTTATCGCTTTTAAAAGCACTATTCAAAAGCGTTACCGTCCGCCCGAAATACGGCATGCACCCGCGGCTGGATATTCTGGGAACGATGGAAGCGCGCCTGATTCAGCCCGACGTTTTGATTTTAGGCGGATTAAACGAAGGCACATGGCCCAAAACGCCCGAAGCCGACCCGTGGCTGTCCCGCCCGATGCGCGAACAGTGCGGCCTGTCTGCGCCGGAAAGAAAAATCGCTCTGTCGGCGCACGATTTTGCTCAGGCTTTCTGCGCCGAAAATCTGATTATGACCCGTTCCGTCAAGGAAGGCGGCGCCCCCAGCGTACCGTCGCGCTGGTTAATGCGTCTGCAGACCGTTTTGGATATTTCCGGTTTAAGTTTTGAAAAAGGAAACCGGCAGGACTGGGCGCGCCGGATTGACGAACCGAAAGCAGTTTTGTCTTTTCTGCCGCCGCAACCGAACCCGCCGGTATCAGCCCGTCCGCGCAGATTATCCGTGACAAAAATCGAAACGCTGATGCGCGATCCGTATTCGATTTACGCGCAGTATATTCTGGGGCTGCGGCCGCTGGACGATGTTGACGAAGAGTTTAACGCCGCCGATTACGGCACGATTGTTCACAAAGCCGTTGAAACGTTTTGTTCAAAATATCCGTCAAAATTGCCTGTCGACGCTGAATCCGAAATACTGAAAATCGGGGCGGAACTGTTTAAAGATTTGAATTTTTCGCAGACGGCCGCCGCTTTTTGGAAACCGCGTCTGGAATCCGCCCTGAAATGGTTTATCCGCCGGCAGGAAGAACGGCAGGCCGGCACGGCAAAGATTCTATGCGAACAGGAAGGCGAGATTTCCTTTAAAACCAAAGGCGGCGATTTTACACTGTCCTGCACGGCCGACCGAATCGACGTCGGGAATGACGGCGACGTTACTTTGATTGATTACAAAACGGGCCTGCTGCCCGCGAAAAAATCCGTTTTGACCGGTTATTCCCCGCAGCTGCCGCTGGAAGCCGCCGTTTTACGGCACAACGGATTTAAAAACGTCAAAGACAAACCCGCGGCAGCCATGGAATATTGGCGTTTGCGCGGACAGCAGGACGGCGGAACGATCCGGCAGATTACGACGAATCAGGAAGAAACCGAAACTTTATCCGACGAAGCGCTGGAACGTTTAAAAGACCTGATCAACACTTACGACGATCCCCAAACGCCCTATCTGGCAACGCCGGACGTCAGCGTTTCACTTCAATATAACGACTTTGACCATCTGGCGCGGTTTGACGAATGGGCCTCGTCCGATTCATCTGAACGGCAGGAGGAATAAATGGATTTGACAGATCCGAACGCATTGCAGCGTCTGGCGGCCAATCCTTTTGAATCCGCATGGGTGGCGGCTTCCGCGGGATCGGGAAAGACAAAAGTGCTTTCCGACCGCGTGTTAAACCTGTTACTGACGGGAACGCCGCCCGAAAAAATCCTGTGTCTGACGTTTACGCGCACGGCCGCGGCGCAGATGGCGAACAAAATCGCCGAACGCCTGGCCAAATGGGCGGCACAGGAGGAATCTCTGCTGGTCAGGGAATTGACGGAGCTGCGCGACGCGCCCCCCGACGCGGCTTTGATCGCGCGCGCCAGACGGCTGTTTGCCCGGCTGCTGGACACGGCCGGCGGATTAAAGGTCACAACGCTGCACAGTTTTTGTCAGTCTTTGCTGAAACGTTTCCCGCTGGAAGCCGGCGTTTCCCCTCAATTTGACGTTTTAGACGAACGCGGCGCCATGGAATTGATTGAACAGGCGCAGAACAAAGTCCTCGGCCAAAGCCGTTACGCCGCCTGCCTGGAAACGATTACCGCCGTAACGACGGAAGACGGCTTCTTAGACGTTCTGACAGAGATGACGATTCATCTGGCCGCCGTCAAGCGGATCAATGCGCAATTTGCAACGCCCGAAGAATTAATCGCCGCTTATGAAGACGCTCTGGATCTGCCGCGGGGTTGCACCGCAGATTCTTTACGGGCGGACTTCTGCCGTTTATCCGAAGAACGGGAAAGCGAGCTGCGCCAGACCGCCGCCGTTTTGGGCGTTTCAAAGAAAAAAACGGATACGGACAAATTTTTAAAGACAGACGCTTTTCTAAATGCTGCCGAAGAAGACAGAATTACCCTTTTGCCCGAATATCTGTCCGTGTTTTTAACAGCGGAAAACGAAATCCGCAAACAGCTGTGCTGTAAAGAATCCGAAACCGCCCTGCCCGCCATGACCGCGGAAGCAAAAAGAGCGGAATTGCTGCAAAAACGACTGGCTTCCCTGACGACCAAGCGGATTTCGTTGGCTTTGTTTGAACTAAGTTCGGCCGTTTTAAACGAATATACGGCGTTAAAAAACGAACGTTGCGCCATGGATTACGACGATCTGATCGCCGGGGCAAGGACTCTGTTGGAAAAATCCGGCGCCGCGGCCTGGGTTTTGTTTAAACTGGACGGCGGCGTCGACCACATTCTGGTTGACGAAGCGCAGGATACCAGTCCGGACCAGTGGGCGATCATCAAAGCGCTGGCCGAAGAATTTTTCGCCGGCGACGGCATGCGCCCGCAGAACAGAACGATCTTCGCCGTCGGGGACAGGAAACAGTCGATTTTCAGTTTTCAGGGCGCCGTTCCCGAAGAGTTTGAAAAAATGCGCTCCTTTTTCAAATCAAAAGTCGAATCCGCCGGCAGGAAATGGAACGACGTGCCGATGTATATTTCTTTCAGATCCGTACAGGCCGTCATTGACGTCGTTAACTTTGTCCTGCGTTTCGACCCGGCGCGCAAAGGCGTCGTTGACGACGGAGAAAACGCCGCCCATTTGTCCTGGCGCAAAAAACAGGCCGGACTGGTCGAAATATGGCCGACGGAAAAACCGCGGGATAACGATGCGCAAAAAGCCTTTACCAAACCGGTGGAACGCGTTTATTCCGAATCTCCGTCCGCCCGGCTGGCGCGCAAAATCGCACAGAAAATCGCCGATATGGTTTCTTCAAAAGAAATCCTGGAATCCGAAAACAGGCCGATCCGTCCCGGCGACGTTTTAATTTTGGTGCGCCGGCGCAACGCTTTTATCAACGATTTGTCGCGCGAGTTAAAAACCCGCGGCGTTCCGGTTTCAGGCGTTGACCGACTGAAAATCACATCGCACATCGCGGTCAGGGATTTGATGGTTCTGGGGGATTTTCTGCTGCTGCCCGAAGACGATCTGGCTTTGGCGACCGTCCTGCGTTCTCCTTTATGCGGCATTTCGCCCGAAGATTTGTCCGCCGCTGATCTGCGAAAGGCCAAAGAACTTCATATGCCTTTAGACGGCGTATCCGAAAACGACCTGTTCACGCTGGCCTACGACCGCGGCAGAACGTCTTTGTTTGACCGTTTAAAAACGTATGAAAACAAGCCGGACACCCCTTTGGGTAAAGCGTATCTGTTTTTAAAAGACCTGCTCGGCCGCGTGGATCAGATGCGTCCCTATGAACTCTACGCCTATATTCTGGGGCCTCTGGAACGGCAGAAAGCTTTCGTTTCCCGGTTGGGCGTGCAGGCTTTGGACGCTTTGGACGAATTTATGTCTTTGGCTTTGCATTATGATGTTGCGGAACCGCCGTCTTTACAGAACTTTTTAAAGCATCTGCGCCAAAACGACGTGGAAATCAAACGCGATCCGGAACAATCTTTTGACGCCGTGCGCATCATGACCATTCACGCGGCAAAAGGGCTGCAGGCGCCGATTGTTTTTCTGCCCGATACGCGCCAGCTGTCTTTTTTCCCGCCCAAAACTTTCTGGCCGGAAGCAAAAAACGGCGAAATCATGCTCTGGGCTCCCAAAGCGGAATACCGTAACGAGGTCATCGAAAACGAAATTCAAAAACTGAAAGAAAAAGATCACGACGAATATAACCGCCTGCTTTACGTTGCTCTGACCCGTGCCGCCGACCGGCTGTACGTCACGGGCTGGGACACGTCGCAGATCACCGCGGGCAACTGGTACGATCTGGTCCGCAGTTCTTTGAGCGCGGAGAATGACGACGGATCCGTTTCCTATACGGCGCAGGAAGTCGAAACGGATTTATTTGACGAACCCGTGCTGCGTCTGATCAGCCGGCAGGAAGAACCGCCGAAACAGACTGAAGAAAAGACAGATCAGCCGCCCGCCGCCGCTCTGCCCGACTGGACGGCCCGGCCCGCCCCCGCGGAACCGCTGCCGCCCAGACCTTTGGCGCCGTCAAAACCGGACGTCGAAGAACCGGCCGTCCTGTCTCCGTTGTCCGAAGGCCGTCTGAAAGCCGTCCGGCGCGGTCTGATCGTTCATATGCTGTTGGAAATTCTGCCGCAATATCCGGTGCAGCAACGCCGCTTTGCCGCGGAAAAATTATTGGCCGCGCGCGCGACGGATATGACGGACGACGAAAAAAACAAACTGGCCGCCGGCGTTCTTTCCGTGCTGGACGATCCGGCGGCGGCGGATCTGTTCGCCCCGGATTCTCTGGCGGAAGTCCCCGTATCCGGCGTGATCGGCAGCCGCGTTATTAACGGAAAGATTGACCGGCTGGCCGTATCGGAAAACGAAGTGCGTCTGATTGATTACAAATCCGGGCGCGTCATTCCGCGCGATATCCGGGAAACGCCGCAGGCCTATATCCGGCAGATGGCGGCTTATAAGGCTTTGATCGAAAAAATCTATCCCGACAAAAACATCAGATGTTTCCTGTTGTGGACAGAAGCGCCGAAATTAACCGAGATCACTTCCCTTGTTTGTGATACAATGGAGTATTGACCGTTATTTCAAAGCCTCTTATAAAGGCAGTACAGTTCTCTTATAGAAAGGAAAACAACATGAAAGTAATTAAAGACAATGAATTTGCAAATGAAATCAAAAATTCGGACGTTCCTGTCCTGGTTGATTTCTTTGCCGAATGGTGTTCTCCGTGCCGCCAGCTGAGCCCCGTTTTGGAAGAAGTCGCAACAGAAATGGGCGACAAGCTGAAAGTTGTCAAAATGAATATTGACGATTCGCCCGAAACGCCGACAAATTTCGGCGTCCGCGGCATTCCGACACTGATCATGTTTAAAAACGGTCAGGCCGTCGCCACACATTCGGGCGCCATGACAAAATCAAAGCTGGCCGCCTGGATTAACGAACAAATGGCTTAAAAAAAACTTTTAAAGGCAGAGTTACGGCTCTGCCTTTTTCTTTATTCCGTCGTACATGACAACCAGATAAGCCGCGGCAATGCCTAAAAGACTGCCCGTTAAAACGTCCGACGGAAAATGAACATACAGATACATTCTGGAAAAAGCGATGAAAAACGCCAGAATCAACGCGGCCGTTCTGCCTTTTTCATGTCTGAAAAACAGCACGCCCGCCGCGGCGAACGATGAAACGGAATGTCCGGACGGAAAAGAAAAACCGGACGGACAGGCATAAAACAAATCTTTCGGGAACTGAACGCACGGACGCAGACGTTCAAATAAATTCTTTAATCCCAGCGTACTGATAACGAACGTTACGGCCAGTGCCGCCATCATTAAGAATCCCGTTTTTCTGGTTTTTGAAAAGCAGCATAAAACACCGGCCCACGCAATCCAGAAAATCCCCGCATCGCCCAGAAAAGTTACCGCTGTCATCAGCGTGTCCAGCATGTCTGTGCGCAGAGTCTGAATATAATCCAGAAAAGCTTTATCCGCCCGCAGGATCGTTTCAATCATCTTAACTTCGCCGCCGTTTTCAAACATGACAGAGAATCTTTCCGCGTCGCCCGAAACGTCGGCGTTCCGATTTCCATATGCCGAACCAAAGACGACCCGTCGTCCTGTTCGTTCATGTAAATAAACAGAACGCAGCCCGATTGAGCGTACACCCAGACTTCAGAGGGGGTTTCGCGGCGTTTTACCGTCGGTTCGCCCAAAACCCGCAGCACATAATCCGCCTTCAACAGCGGATCTTTGCGTCCGGATCCGACGGCGGTTCGGGAACCGTCGACAGACACCTCCGCCTCGTCGGGCGCGGCGACGACCGGCAGTTCTTTGGGAACACGGGCACACCCGGCCAGAAAACAAAACGCAAAAATCAAAACAGCTTTTTTCATCTTTGTTCCTGTTGTTTTTTTAAAAACAGCCGCTGCATAAACGCCATCGCAATCAGCGGAGAAATAATGTTGATGACGGGAATTGTCATTAAAATGGCAATAATAATGCCGCTTTTGATCCAATACCCGAAATCACGGTCAAAAACTTCGTCAGCTTTATCCTTCGGCATATAGCGCAAAGCCACGGCAAAGAAATACTCTCTGGCCAAAAGACGACCGTTTAATCCATAATATAGAACAATCGGCACCAGATTGACAAAAGGAATCAGTCCCAACATCAAAGTAACGGGGATTAATGCGGCGGATAAAACGACTCCTTTCAAGGCGACGACTCCCGATAAAACAACGCTTTCGGACAAAGGAACGTTTCTTAAACCGGAAATATTGTTTTTTTTCGCCGTCCGATCGACAACCGAATCGATAAAAAAACCCGACACGAACGCCGCCACGGCGGGAAAAAGCATCAGCGACATGATAAAAAACAGAATATAACCAAGGACTTCCACCGTTTTTTCCAGCTTTGGACTGTCCGCCAGCTCAAAAAAAGACATACCGAAAACAAACAAACAAAAAAGAACAATAAAAACAAGCAGAGTCGTCAAGGCGGTAAGCCAGACTAACCCTCTGATTTGTTTTGAAAAAACATCTTTGACAGCATTTCTTAATTCAATCAGCATCTCTTTTTACTCCGAAAGAAATTCCTTATTTTTGTAGCAGAGTCTTGCTTGAATTGTAAGTTTTTTTATACTGTCGTTATCTTTAACCCCATACGGAGGTTTTATATGAACGCTCTGACACGTTTTGACGTTGTGGCAATCGGCAATGCCATGGTTGACGTGCTGGCCAATATGGACGACGAATTTTTAACGCAGCATAATATGCCCAAAGGCATGATGACGTTGATTGACGCTTCTTTGGCCGAACAAATTTACGGACATATTGCCAAAAACGGCGTTGAATGTTCCGGCGGATCGGCGGCCAATACGGCTGTCGGCATTGCGGCGCTGGGCGGAAAGCCCGCTTTTATCGGCAAAGTCGCCGATGACAAGCTGGGCGAGGTTTTCCGTCAGGATATTACCAGATCCGGCGTTCATTTTACGACTCCGTGTCTGGAAAACGAACGCCCGACCGCACGCTGTATGGTGATCGTCAGTCCGGACGCTCAAAGAACGATGAATACTTATCTGGGGGCTTGTTCAAAACTATCGCGCAAAGATATTGACGAAGAACTGATCCGGCAGACAAAAATCGTTTACATGGAAGGCTATCTGTGGGACCGGCCGGAAGCCAAAGACGCCTTGTCATACGCCGTTGAGCTGGCGCACAAACATAACCGTAAAGTTTCTTTGTCCCTGTCGGATCCGTTCTGCGTCAACCGCCACAGGGACAGTTTTTTGCAGCTGATTAAAAACGGGATTGATATCCTGTTTTGCAACGAAGACGAAATCAAAGCGCTGTTTAATGCGGACGATCCGGAAACGGCATTTGAAAAATGTCAGGATTTATGCGAAATCGTCGTTGTGACGCGCGGCGCGAAAGGGGCGGTCGCCATCTGCGGCAAAACGCGTTATGAAATTCCCGCCGAACCGATCAACCGCGTTATCGACACGACCGGTGCGGGCGATTTGTTCGCCGCCGGATTTTTAACGGGGCTGGCGCAGGACAGGCCGATTTCGGAATGTCTGCAAATGGGGGCGCTGGCCGCCGCGGAAATCATTTCCCATTACGGGGCCAGGCCTGAAACGTCGTTAAGCGAGCTTGTCGCTAAAAAAGTCGGATAACGGCTACGGACAATCCGCTTCGGTAAGCCGGCAGGATACCAGTTCCGCGCCGGTTTTATCGTTATAATGGGTTACCAGCGGAATTCCTTTTTTCAACAGGATATCCTTTACCACGCCGCACATGGACGGTACGACCGTAGAACAAATCTGTTTTTGCAAAACGGGTTTCAAAGTTGTGACCTGTTCCGGCGCCAAAGTGCTGATATCCATTTCTACCTTGTACACATAATGGATTTCGTTATTTTCGGCATAGACGTCCGTCCATACCGTTGCGTCGTCTATTTTATACGGCAGATTGTTTTTAGACTGGGAAATCGCCTCATCAATAATTTTTTTCTTTTCCTCATCAGAGGTGGTCTGTCCCGCCACGGCAGAAACATTTTCCGTTTCTGACATGGCGCGCATACCGTTTACAAACTCCGTTTCAGATAAAAAACCGTCCTTGTTGATATCCATTAAAGAAAACTGCTCCGTCAGGGCCGCTGCCAGACAGGGAAAAGCAAAAACCGTTAATACAGTCGCCGCGAGATAATTCATGAACAATTCCTTTCCTCTATTTCGATCTTCGCAGGATACGCCCGAAAGACCGGAGAATCCATGAAAAAAACAACAGCCGACAAAACAACGGGAATTGACAAAAACAACAAGAATCCGTAAAAGCGTATCTGACATGACTTAATTATTTAAAGAAGAACTCCTATGCGTAATATTGCGATTATTGCCCACGTCGACCACGGCAAAACGACACTGGTCGATACTATGCTGCGTCAAAGCGGAACATTCCGCGACAATCAGGTTGTCGCCGAACGGGCGCTGGATTCCAACGATCTGGAACGCGAACGCGGCATTACGATTTTGGCAAAATGCACTTCCGTTGAATGGAAAGGGGCGCGTTTTAATATTGTCGACACGCCGGGGCACGCCGATTTCGGCGGAGAAGTCGAACGTATCCTGGATATGGTCGATTCGGCCATTGTGCTGGTTGACGCGGCCGAAGGCCCTTTGCCGCAGACAAAGTTTGTCGTCAGCAAGGCTTTGAAAATCGGATTAAAGCCGATTGTCGTCATCAACAAAGTTGACCGGCCCGACGCCAGACCGCAGGAAGTTTACGAAGAAGTCTTTGATTTGTTTGCTTCATTGGACGCTACGGACGAACAGCTGGATTTCCCTGTCCTTTACGCTTCCGGCCGCGAAGGCTGGGCCGTCAGGGATTTGGACAAAGATCCCCGCGAATCCATCGCGCCGCTGTTTGATTTAATCATGGATTACGTGCCGCCGCCGAAGTGCGATCCGCACGGGCCGTTTTCCCTGCTGGTGACCGCGATTGAAAACGATCCGTTCGTCGGCCGTATTCTGACGGGAAAAATTCATTCGGGTTCCGTCAAAGTCAATTCAACGATCAAGGCAATCGGACGCGACGGCAAAATGATCGAAACGGCGCGCGTCAGCAAAATTCTGGCTTTCCGCGGGTTAAAGCGCACCGGACTGGAAGAAGCCGGCGCCGGCGATATCGTCGCTTTGGCCGGATTAACCAAAGCGACCGTTGCCGACACATTATGCGATCCTTCGGTCACGACGCCGATTCCGGCACAGCCGATTGATCCGCCGACTTTGGCCATGACATTTTCAATCAACACGTCGCCTCTGGCCGGAAAAGACGGCGATAAAGTAACTTCCCGCGTTATCTGGGACCGTTTGCAAAAAGAAGCCGAAGGCAACGTTGCTCTGCGCATTTCACGCACGGACACGACGGACGCTTTTGAAGTCGCGGGCCGCGGCGAACTGCAGCTGGGAATTTTAATCGAACAGATGCGCCGCGAAGGATACGAACTGTCCATCAGCCGTCCGCGCGTACTGATGCAGGTTGATCCGGTTTCGGGCAAAAAGCTGGAACCGATTGAAGAAGTCATCGTTGACGTTGACGAACAATATGTCGGCACCGTCTGCGAAAAGCTGGGCGAACGCCGGGCGGAAATGACGGATATGCGTCCGTCGGGCGGTAATAAAACGCGCGTGACGTTTTTGGTGCCTTCGCGCAGCCTGATCGGTTACCATTCCCAGTTCTTAACCGACACCTGCGGCACGGGCGTTATGAACAAGTTGTTTCACAGCTATCAGCCCTACAAAGGAGCAATTCCGGGGCGTAGAACGGGAGTAATGATTTCAACGGACAACGGCAAAGCGGTTCCTTACGCTTTGTGGAAACTGGAAGACCGCGGCCCGATGTTTATCGAACCCGGCGTTGACGTTTATGCCGGCATGATTATCGGAGAACACACGAAATCAAACGACATTGAAGTCAACCCTGTTAAAACGAAACATTTGACGAATATCCGCGCGGCGGGCAAGGACGATAACGTCATGCTGACTCCGCCTAAAAAAATGAGTCTGGAAGAAGCGCTGGCCTATATTCAGGAAGACGAACTGGTCGAAGTCACGCCGAAAACATTCCGTCTGCGCAAAGTTATTCTGGACGAAAATCTGCGCAAGCGCGCCGCGAACAAAGCCGCGAAAATGGATCAGGAATAAAAATGAACAGCTGGAAAGCCTCCATCGGCGTATACCGCAATCCGAAAATGATTGTGATGTTGATTCTGGGGCTGTTCAGCGGACTGCCGTTTGTACTGATTTTTTCAACGCTGGCTTACTGGTTGACCAGCAAAGGGGTATCCAAAACAGACATTGCGCTGTTTTCTCTGGTCAGGTTTCCGTACAGCTTTAAATTTCTATGGGCACCGTATGTCGACCGTCTGCAGCTGCCTGTTCTGACGGCTCTGCTGGGGCGCAGGCGGTCTTGGGCTCTGGTGTTTCAGTTCGGATTAATGATCAGCTTGCTGTTGTTGATCAGAACAAATCCGGCGGCCGATCCGATTCTGACAGGCTTATGCGCCGTTGCCGTCGCGTTTTTTTCCGCTTCTCAGGATATCGTGTTTGATGCTTTCCGCGTCGAAGATTTTGAACCGCAGGATCAGGGCGCGGCTTCGGGCAGTTTCGTTTTCGGATACCGCATCGGTATGCTGGCCGCCGGCGCCGGCGCCCTTTATATGGCTGAAATCATGTCCTGGGAAAGCGTTTATACACTGCTGGCCATATCGGGCTTAATCGGCATTATAACGATCCTGATCGTCAGAGAACCGTCGCATCAGACATTAAAAAATGACGGAAACTTTTTTGAAGAGGCCGTTGTTGCGCCGATCAAAGACTTTGTTTCCCGTCCCGGCTGGGTTTGGATCGTCCTGTTTATTATGTTGTACAAGTTATGCGAAACGACATTGGGAACGATGACGGCGCCATTCTACATCGAAATGGGATTTTCGTACGACCAGATCGCCACCGTCGTCAAACTGTACGGTATCGCCGCAACCATACTGGGCGGTTTGCTGGGCGGAATAGCGGTCGTTCGGTGGGGAATCATGCGCAGCCTGCTGATCTGCGGGATCCTGCAGGGAATCAGCAATCTGCCGTTCGCTTATCTGGCAACGCAGGGAAACAGTTTGGTATGGCTGATGATTTCCGTCGTGTCCGACAATCTGGCTTCAGCCATGGCGACGTCGGCCTTTGTGGCTTACATGTCTTTCTTGTGCAATACGGCTTATACGGCGACACAGTATGCTTTACTGAGTTCGCTGATGGCCTTGCCGCGCGATCTGCTGTCTTCCGGCAGCGGGTGGCTGGCCGATCATACGATCTGGCCGGTATTTTTTACCATTACGGCTTTTCTAAGTCTGCCGGGGCTGGTTGTTCTGATTTTGCTGAATCGAAAGTTTCCTCAGAATCCTGCTGCGGATACATCGGCAGGTAAACAGTAAACACTGTCCCGGTTTCATTGGAACTTTCCACTTTTATCATACCGCCGTGGTGCTTAACAATCTGCTGCACGATTGACAGTCCCAATCCTGTCCCGACCGCTTTGTTTTTAGTCGCGGCAACACGGTAAAACCGTTCAAACAGGTGCGGCAGATATTCCGCAGCGATCGGTTCGCCCGTATTATGAACGGCAACCGCGTAAATCATCGGCGATTTGATTTCAGACACGTCCTGATTTTCAAAGACACGGCAGGAAACTGTCACCTGCCCGCCGGGTTTGCCGTATTTTAACGCATTGTCCGTTAAATTTTGAAAAACCTGATTTAATTCGTTGATATTCCCGAAAATTATTCCGGACTGGGCGCAGGGTTTCAAAACGATCGACATATTTGTTTTAACCGCTTTGGCGTCCAGCATTTGCTTAACTGCCGGCAGTAATTCCGGAATATCAACGAAATCGGACAACTTTTCTCCTTCGCTCATCTGCAAGCGCGACAGGCACAGCAGGCTTTCGATCAATCCCGACATTCTGACTGCCTGCGTATGCATAATCGTTAAAAATTTCTCGCGAGCCTGTTCGTCTTCTTTGGCCGTCGACTGTAATGTTTCAATAAAACCGGACAAAACGGACAGCGGCGTACGCAGTTCATGGCTGGCATTGGCGATAAAATCCGCCTGCATCTGTTCAAATTGTTTGCGCGCCGTCATGTCGTACAGCGTCAAAACCATAACGGCGCCGGCTTTGGCCGTCGCCGGCAGGCGTTCCAGCTTTGCGTTGAACACCTTTTGCTTTAAACATATTTCCAAACTTTCCTTGCGCGTTTCGCCTTGCAAAATACGTTCCGCCGCCAAAGGCAGATATTGAGAATCGACCAGCAGACGCAGCGTCTGCCCGCGAACGTTAAAGCCGAACAGTTCGCGCGCCGCCAGATTGGCGCCGATCACCTGGCCTTCGTTATCCAGCATCAGCAAAGGGTCGGGCAGACTGTCCAACACGGCGGCGTCGGACAAAGTCTGCGCTTCCAATTTTTCCGTGCGCGTCGTCCAGATATTGCGCATCTGATTAATCGCGGCGATAATACGGGTAGATTCTTCATCTTTTTTGCCGAAAACGGGAATATCGGACACTTCTTCTTCCTGCGCAATCTGATGAACATACTGTGTCAGATTTTTTAAATTCATCAAAAAAGGCATAGCCAGCACGATTGTCAAACACACAACCATGGCAAAACCGACAATTGCGCTCATTGCATCAATTTCACCGGCCGCGACCAGAATAATCAACATAAATGCCGTCGGCAGAGAAACCGTTAAAACACGTTCCGTAAATTGATAAGGAACGTCGTTTTGATCAGAATTCTGCTTTGACATAATTCGTTATCCTTTTTTCAATCTGCCGCGCAACGAAGTCCGGTAAGCGTCCCAATCCGTTACCGGCAGACGCGCCGCCCCCGTTTCGCAGGCCGCCCGGGCAACAGCCGGAGGTACCGTATCAATCAGCCGGGGATCAAACGGAGACGGAACGATTTTGTCTTTTGACAAGCCGTCTTTGCGCGCCAATTCTGCCAGAGCATGCGCCGCCGCCTGTTTCATCTGTTCATTGATCTGTGACGCCCGAACGTCCAGAGCACCTCGGAAAATATACGGAAAGCCCAGAACGTTATTGATCTGGTTCGGATAATCCGACCGCCCCGTTGCGACAACCGCTTCGGGCGCAACAGCCAAAGCCGCGTCCGGCGTAATTTCCGGATTAGGATTAGCCAAAGCGAAAATCAGCGGCGCGACAGCCATTGTTTTAACCATTTCGGGGCTTAAAGCGTCCTTGACCGACAGCCCTAAAAACACATCGGCGCCTTTGACCGCTTCAGCCAAAGTCCGCGCCGGCGTTTCGGCGGCAAACGATTCTTTAAACGGATTCATTCCGTCTTTGCGCCCTTTATAAATAACGCCTTTGGAATCGCACATGATAATATTTTTAACACCCATTTCCCGCAACAGAGCCGTACAAGCCACCGCTGCCGCGCCGGCGCCGTTGACGACCAGTTTGATATCGCCGATCTTTCTGCCCGTTAATTCCAGCCCGTTGATCAGACCGGCGGCGACAACAACGGCCGTTCCGTGCTGATCATCATGAAAAACGGGAATATTCAGCCGCTTTTTTAATTCGCTTTCGATGTAAAAACATTCGGGCGCTTTGATGTCTTCCAGATTAATCCCGCCGAATCCGTCACCGATCAAAGCTGCCGTTTCCACGACTTTATCGGAATCTTCCGTATTAATTTCAATATCCGCGGCATCGATGTCGGCAAACCGTTTAAATAAAACGGCTTTGCCTTCCATAACGGGTTTTGAAGCCAAAGAACCGATGTTTCCCAGCCCCAGAACCGCCGTTCCGTTCGATATAACGGCGACCAGATTTCCTTTGGCCGTATAACGAAAGACGTCGTCGGGATTCTTTTGAATTTCCAGACACGGTGCCGCAACGCCGGGAGAATACGCCAAAGACAAATCTTTTTGCGTTTCCAGCGGCTTAGTCGCTTTGATCTCTATTTTTCCGGGCCGGCCCGAAGCGTGCAAAGCCAAAGATTCCCGTTCCAGTGGATTTTTGTTTTCAGTCATGATATTTCAAGTCTTTATTGATCGGTTAAAAATGGATATATTACAGATATCATAAATAAATAAAGAAGTGAATTGCTATGAATCAAACAGCTGAAACGACGCCGAACAAAACGCAGAAATCAACGCCGATGATGGAACAGTATTTTGAAATCAAACGCCAGAACGAAGGCTATCTGCTGTTTTACCGTATGGGCGATTTTTACGAAATGTTTTTTGACGACGCGATCAAAGCTTCGGCGGCGCTGGATATTGCTCTGACCAAACGCAACCGCGAAAAAGGACAGGACATTCCGATGTGCGGCGTGCCGGTTCATTCTCATGAAATTTATCTTTCCCGTCTGATAAAAAAAGGATTTAAAGTCGCCATCTGCGAACAGATGGAAGATCCCGTTCAGGCACGCAAAGAACGCGGGTCCGGCACATTGGTCAAACGCGAAGTAATCCGGCTGATCACGCCGGGAACACTGACCGAAGACAACATTTTGGAACCCCGTTCCTGCAATTACCTTTTGTCCCTGACGCAGACGGCCGACGGCATCGGCATGGCCTGGGTGGACGTATCGACGGGAGATTTCGCCGTCCAGACACTGCCCGACAAAACGCCGGGGCCTTTGTCCGCCGGCATTTCCCGGCTGGAACCGAAAGAAATCATTGTTTCGGATAAAATTCTGCAAGCGCCTGAGTTTTTTGAATTATTCAACGAATTCAAACGAATTCTGACTCCTCTGCCGGCAGTACGCTTTTCTCCGGAAAACGGACAGAAAAGACTGGAAAAATTCTTTAACGTTCAAACGCTGGACGCTTTCGGACATTTTAACAAATGTGAACTGGGGGCCGCGGGGGCTCTGGTTGATTACATCGAATTAACACAAAAAGGGCAAACGCCCAGACTAAATCCGCTGAAACACTTCACTTCCGGCCGGTTAATGGAAATTGATACGGCAACGCGGCGCAATTTGGAATTATTCCATTCCCTGTGCGAAGAAAAAGGCCCGACTTTGTTTTCCAGCATTGATAAAACAGTCACCGGTTCGGGCGCGCGGCTGTTGTCACGGTATCTTTCTTTGCCGTTGACAGACGTCGCCGCTATCAACAAACGGCTGGACAGAATCGAATTTTTCATCAAAAACCCCATAATCCGCGCGACAATCCGCGACCGGCTGGCCGAATGTCCGGATATGGAACGGGCTTTGGCGCGACTGTCTTTGGGCCGGGGCGGGCCGCGCGACCTGGCCGCGATCCGCGATACGTTAAAGCAGATCCCGGATATGAAACTGGCTCTGCATTCCGAACTGGGCATGCCCTCGGCGATTGAAAACTGCCTGAAATCGCTGAACAGTCTGGACGATTTGACGGATACCCTGTGCCGTGCTTTGGCTGCGGATCTGCCTTTGCTGGCCCGCGACGGCGGGTTTATCGCGCCGATGTATTGCGCCGAGCTGGACGAAGTAAAGCGTCTGCGCGACCAAAGCCGGCAGATGATCATAGAACTGCAAGCCAAATATACCGAAATTGCCGGCGTTTCCGGGTTAAAGATATCGCATAACAACCTGATGGGATACTTTATCGAGGTTTCAGCCAAAAACGCTCAGAAAATTTTGGAAGAAGCCCGCGAAGGAAAATCCATTTTCATGCACAGGCAGACAATGGCAAACGCCGTACGCTTTACGACCGTCGAGTTGTCCGAAATGGAAGACAAACTGCGCGGCGCGGCGGAAAAAGCGCTGGTTTTGGAATTAAACCTGTTTACGGATCTGGTCAACAAAGTCATGAAAGCCGCCGATCAGATTGCCCGCAACGCGCAGATCTTAGCCGTTCTGGACGTTGCCGCCGGATTGGCGCAGACCGCGGAAGAACATGATTACTGTCGCCCCGTGCTGGAAGACAGTCTGGCATTTGATATTGTCAAAGGCCGTCACCCCGTTGTCGAACAAACAATGAAAGCCGCGCATGAATCCGGGTTTATCACCAACGATTGTCGCTTGGGCAATCATGAAACAAAAGACGGGCGGCTGTGGCTGATCACCGGCCCGAACATGGCGGGCAAAAGCACGTTTTTACGTCAGAACGCCTTGATTGCCATTTTGGCGCAGGCCGGGTGTTACGTACCGGCGCAGTCCGCGCGAATCGGCATAGTGGACAAGCTGTTTTCCCGCGTCGGCGCGGCGGACGATCTGGCGCGCGGGCGGTCAACCTTTATGGTCGAAATGATCGAAACGGCGGCAATTTTAAACCAGTCGACCGAACGGTCTTTGGTTATTCTGGACGAAATCGGCCGCGGAACGGCGACTTTCGACGGGCTGTCCATTGCCTGGGCCGTTGTGGAACATCTGCACGACGTCAACAAATCCCGCGCTTTGTTCGCAACGCATTATCACGAATTAACGGCTTTGACCGAAATGCTGGCGCATTTGTCGCTGTACACCATGCGGATCAAAGAATGGAAAGGAAACGTCATTTTCCTGCATGAAGTCATTAA
>ULQL01014444.1_pt1 | contig 48346 bp, 79 predicted proteins | sample 1954411 | NCBI WGS metagenome assembly ULQL01 (sample SAMEA4835654, study PRJEB28245) | human gut metagenome | biome: gut microbiome; material: fecal sample | place: Denmark | collected 2008 | reverse complement strand
CAAAATGTTTAGTTGAAAGGAAAGAAAAATGAAAATTGTTGAACAAAAGAGAGACTTCATTGATATGGATAACCTCATCGAAGAGAAAGTAAACAAGATTGTCGAGAGCGAAGTTAGAAAAGCAATCTCAGAAAAAGTAAGAAGTATTATTTCAAAGTTAGTTTTAACGGAGGTTTGAAATGAATTTATATAAACCCGTATCGTTTGAAAACGACCCGAATACTTTAGCTGAATTGAAAGCGGCGAGATTGGGTTTGGCGAAATTGGAAGGTCGGTTGAGCAGGGAAGAACAACATCTTCCTTTGGCATGGATTGAAGAAATCCAACGTTTGAAAAGAGCACTTAACAATGTTCTTTTGGATTTGGACGAACTAAAAGATGAACTTTTTATGGAGGAAGATATTGACACTTAATTATTCTGAGCTTATACTTCGTTGTGAAAAGTTAAAAAAGGAACTGAGCAAAAATTTGCTTTGGCAGAAAGGTCGGCTTTCTTGTCATAAAACTTCTGATGAAAATCGGTTTGAGATAAGAAAAGACGGAAAACATTTTGTGGATTTAATTTGTGGAGGAAAAAGAGCATGAACAAATACGGGTATCGAAATGGATATGACAAGACGGTCAAAGGTGTTTTTTTGACGGAAGAGGAAATCGCCCGCCTGAAAGCGCACGATATTGAAGCTAGAAATGTAAGAACAGGCGTTCGCATGTATTCGGGAGATGTTGCGTTTCTCAAAAACGATGTTTACGGCATAAAGGAATTTGCCGACATTATCGACATTGCCGAAAAGATTTAAAAAAGGAAAGGAAAAAGACATGACAAAACAAACAACTTATCGCATTGCGACCCATTGGTTGGGTAACTCGTACGTTCTCGCCAATAACATCACTCAGGACACGAGTGTTTTCGACAATTTCCGTTTTGATTTCTACGATGAAGACGGAGAGCCGATGGAAATCTACCAGTGGTATATAACCGACGCTAGCGAGTCGGACGTGGAATGGCTGGAAAAGACTTTCGGACTGCTGTTCACTTATTCGGATTTAATTGACTGCTTTGTGCTTTGTGTTGACCATTGCGGAACTGGATGGGATTACGTCCCCTGCGACATTCTCAACGAAGAGGTTTTGGAATCAAATCCCGAAATGCTTTATGAGGATTCTTGCAATCCGCCGAAATTCAAATACACTCGTGAACTTATTGCTGGAGGTAAATAACATGAAGTATGTTTTAGATGTTGAAGCAATCGATTCCGTTCTTCCTGCGGTTTATAAAGAAGATTACGACAGACCGTATTTGACCGGAGTTCACATTAAGGACGTTGACGACAAGAGAATTTACACGGCAACAAACGGTCATTTTCTGTTTCAGGTAACAAGTGTACGTCCGTCTTACGATGAGAAAATGGATAAGGATTACATTATTGTTTTTTCCAAACCTTTGGGTAAATACAGACATAAAGTTGATTTCGAACCTATTAGCGAAACTTCTGGTCTAATTGAGGAGGACATTGAAGTTAAATTGGTCAACAAGAATTATCCAGATGTTTCTAGGGTAATACCGAAGAGAACAACACCAATCGCAAGAGATTACGCTTTGTTTAACCCTGACTATTTAAAGAAAGTCAATAAGTTTTTGAACACAAATGGTTGGGTTCCCCAAATGGAAAACAAGCATTCAGCTGCTGTTTGGTATGATGACAACAAAATTGCGGTTTTAATGCCGATGGTGGAGAGGTAAAATGAAATATATTAGTGAGAGAAATTTAAGCGACTTTCCTTTCTGGAGTGGAGGGGAACGAGCTATGGAAAGAATTAGCTCTTCGCCGGACTATAATGAAGAGGTTTTGGAAGATTTTTTGACGGTGTGTCTTTCTGAAACACCCACCGAAGGAGAAATAAACGATTTCCTTTGGTTTAACGACGATTATATTATGGAAGCTCTTGGATGGAGGGAAGAAGATGACGATGAAGATTGAATCTGATGATATCATTATGATATCTTTCGGAATGGGAATGAAGTCCGCATTGGAAAGTGTGGATTCTGCGATGGACAGAGCCCGTTCCAACAATGTTGGTTTCGATGAATTTCAACGAGTTGTAAAAAGCATGATTGAAATCTTAGGTGAAGAACTTCCAGAAGAATGTCAGAATTACAAATCTTCGCAAAGTTCTAAACTGGCATCTTTGTTCGGAGAACAGGAAGGAACACTGCAATGAAAATAAGCCTTAGAGATTTGTTTTTCGGTATGGCTTGCGGTTTGGGTTTGTCGATGTATTTCGTCGTCGATATGGCGGAAACAATCGACGAACTCAGATTGGAAAACCAAGAAATGTATAACTTATGTTTGGAGAAGAAACATGCCCTCGACGATGATACGTCCGAATTATTATAAACAAGGGAAAGTAGAATGCATCGATGCGATTGCATCGGCGGTTGAAAACCTGCAAGGAATGGATGCTTTCTGCACTGGGAATTGCATAAAATATCTGTTTCGTTGGAAACAGAAAAACGGAGTTGAAGACTTGATTAAATCTTCTTATTATTTGAACTACCTGATTGAAAAGGAAAAGGAAAAGGAAAATGGCGAAAAAGCTTAAAATGTACACAGCTTCGTTTTGTCCGAAGTGCAGACAATTCCATGCTTGGTTCCCGAACGAATTTGAATATATTTCGGTTGATAATTGGGATTCTGAGAAAATCGAAAGTGAAAGAATTACGGCGTTGCCGATGGTCGAACTTCCGAGTGGTAAAAAAATGTACGCCGGAGCTATGAATAAAAAGCGATTGGAGGAATTGTTAAATGAACATTGATAAGAAATACATTATTTTGAGAGGACTGTTGTACGGTAACTCAAATGAACAACTTGCTGAAGACTCTCAATTAAGTCTTTCACGAGTGAAACAATACATCTACGTTTTGTGTCAATCGTATGGTGTTAAATCCCGTAATGCCCTTGCTTCCAAATTATACCGGAGGATGGTTACGGACGAACAAATTGAAAACTTATTATGTGAAATTAGGAAAGGAGACCCTTTAAATGGTTGATGTAAATGGAATCGATTCGGAACGCTTGTTGTCTTATGTTGAACGAATTGAACGTTTGAGTGAAGAAATTAAAGCTTTACAAACCGACGTGAAAGAAATTTACGAAGAAGCCAAATCGGCGAATTTCGATGTCGGAGCTTTGAAAGCTTTGGTTAAGTTGCGCAAAATCGACGAGAACGAACGAGTCGAAGCGGAATTTATTCTTGACCAATACAAGAAAGCTTTGGGGATGGAATAATGAGTGCTTGGGGTTTTCATTCTGTTTCTGGGGTTGATTTCTTCCTCGAATCGGGGAAAATCCCACCCCTGTGCCCTGTGGCAATTCCTTCCGTTCTTTGTCCCCACAGGACACAGGGGATTCCAAAGCGTTTGGGGTTTAAAACTGACAGAGTTTATTTAAGCTCTGTCAGACCTCAAATTGAAAATGTAGAATGGGACGATGATGTTTTTTATTATGGAACGAAATCGTTTAAGAAAATCGAGGAAGCCTGTCGTATGACGCAAGAATACGTTCCTCTAGTGATTCATAATTTGAAACATTATGACAAGTGCGATGAGGTTTTTCGCAGGGCTTTAGCGATTGTTGTTGAAAATAAAAGGCCAATCATATTCGTAAGCGAAGATGTGGATTGGATTGTTAAACCCGAATTTGTGGAAAGGATATGAAATGGGTACTTGGATTAAAACGCACGTTGGAGATTTCTACGTTCCTGATTTATCTCCTGAGGGATATTGTGCGGAACGAGTTAAGTGTTCGTGCGGACATGGTTATTGTTCTTGCTTTGATGGGTTTTGTTCCTATTGTCGAACGAAAAAAGAAGCCGCCAATTTCAAACGGTGGTTTAGAACGATGTTTCCTGTCAAAAATCACAAATGTAAACACTGCGATAACAAATTGCATTGTTTACTTTTTGGGAGATGAAATGTAGTTCTTGGTTTCTATGAATAAATATGAAAGGCAGTATAAGATGGATTGCAGTGGTGTTGTTGTAGGAGATAAGTTGAAACTTCGGTCAGAACCGGACAAATGGTGGACTGTTGAAAAAATAAGTGAAATGAAGACGGAATTAAAGGACGGTCCGATTTGTTGCCGTATGTTCTATTTTGTCGAACCACACGAACCGGCGACTGAACCAAATGTGGTTGGTTGGAGAACACGATGGTAGGTTACACAAAAGCGAGAAACGAAGAGTTCGCAAGAAGATATAATTCTGGTGAAAGTTTTGAATCCATTCTTAATTCTTGTTCTTTGGAACGACACGCTCTGCGAATGGCTCTCAAGTCAGAAGGTTGTGTTGTTTCGACAAGAAAGGAGTTCAAAGAGAGGACTTCTATTTCCGAGTGGCATAGACGGTTTGGGCTTATGATTTCAGATTTGTTGATTGCAAGAGAACTTGAAAAAAGACAGTTGGCTTTGGAATTGGGAATGAGTTTGCAACAACTAATTGCTTTGTGTCGTGGAGAACACAACCTTACAGTGAAACAGTTGTTTGTGATTTGCGAGTTCTTTTCGCTTTCGAAGGTGGAAGTTTTTGCTAAATTTTTGGAGGTTTCAGATGACTAAAATTATAGAATCTCAAAGAGAAGAGATAAAGAAACGACTTAAAGAGAGTATTCTGCGCATAACTTTTGAAAAGAAAGACGGAACTTATCGAGTTATGTTGGCAACTCTCCGTAACGACTACATTGAACCAATTTTAAAACCTACAACAAATCATCGAAAACCAAATCCTGATGTTTGTTGTGTTTTTGATATTGAAAAGGACGGTTTCCGTTCTTTTCGTTGGGATTCTTTGATATCATGTGAGGTTGTGGAATGATAGGTGCGGTAGTTGTTATAGGTGTTCCAATTGCTATTTTCTGTTTGGGATATACGATTGGGGTTTCGAGTTCGGAAACTTTGGCTCATAAATATATTGGTCAAAAAGGATTGCTGAAAGATTTCGATGATTGGGTTGCAAGAATTGGAGGTATGAAATGAACAGATTAAGTGCTTGGTTTTCACCTACGTTTTTGGATTTGTTTTGGTTTGCTTTATTTGGACATTTCATAGGCCACACGAAAGAGGAAACAAGACAGTATTTTATAAGTCAACGTCGAGAAGAATCTCTTGACAACTTCAATGATATTTTACATACTGACGGAAGCGAATTTGACTAACGGGCGTAACCTCCGGGGGGCTAGGACTCCTAAGAAACGATGCCAAGGGTGGCCCGACTCGTTTATCACCTGCGAGAGCATTCACCTAAATCGTTTCATCCTAGCAATTTAATCATAGCTCGTCGCTCCATAGACGGCAGCCGTGTGTCGAAAGTTATAATGCCATGCCCGACGAGCGGAGGATCATATGTCCAAGTACAGGGTAAATTATAACATCACGGCAAGTTTCATGGCGGGTATTCCAAACGGCAAGTGGCGGTGTCGAAAATATCAATGAGAAGCAGAACCCGCAAAGCAAGATAAGGCTCTAAACTGTGAATTGATATAACCGCCACAATTTAATTATCGAAAGGAAAAATACTATGAATCCTGATTGCTCGTTGAGAGACTATCAAGCTAAACATTGTGGTTATCACATTGGTCGGAGAGCTTCTTTGAACTACTCGGCTTGTGCTACCGGAAAAACATATACGATGGCTTGGTTGGCTGAATTTTATTGGAAAAACGAAGCTTGTAAAACAGTTTTAATCAATCCGATTTCGTTGTCGAAAAAGAACAAAGATGAATTTTTAAGATTTACAGATTTTTACGAAAACGAAATTCAAATAATAAGTGGAACGCCGAAACAACGAAAGGAACAATTTTCAAACCAAAACGCTAAAGTTTTTATTATCGGCCCAGATTGCTTTGGAAAAGAGTGGGAGAATTTACCGAGAGACGTTCGTTCGATTTTCGTTGACGAAAGCCATTTAGCTTACAGCGGTCATAAGTCTTCGAGAACTCAATCTTTTTACAAGGCTCAAAAGAACGCCGACCACGTTACGTTTTTCACGGCTACACCCATTGCCTCAGGAAGATTGGACGCGGCTTATCCGTTGTTCGCGGTGTGCGACCCTCTGGTTTATGGTAATTACAAACGCTTCATAAATTATCATGCGGTTTATAATTCTTTGGGATATTTGGTTGGTTGGAGACACGCCGACGTTCTGGGTAAAAACTTGAAAAGATTTTCTGTTGGAATTTCATTCGACAAAGCATATCCAGATGCAAGCAAAAACATCATATCGTTTGAGACGTGCGATTTCGAAGATTCTGAACTGCAAAGATTATATTCTGAAATGGAGGAACAAGGTCTTGCTGAATTGGAAGATAAATATATAGAATCTCCGAACTCGGCGGTAACGTTGATGAGATGCCGACAGTTGTTGGCTTGCCCAGAAGCTTTAGGTTATTCTCCAAAAATACGTTCTAAGGACGAATTGTTGAAATCACATCTTCAACACATTCTGGACGGAAGCGAGAGACAAATTCTTGTTTTCTCTGCTTTCGTAAAAGAACAAGAACGGGTCGTTGAGATATGCAGAGAAATGGGATTGAGTTCTGCTCTGATTAACGGTTCTGTTGTTGGAGCGGCCAGAGCGAGAATTTCAGAAGATTTCGCAAAAGGGAGAACTCAAGTTCTTGTTGCGAGCCCTCTAACGATGAGCGTTGGACATAATTTCGAAGCGGTTTCGAGCATTGTTTTCCTGACGAGCGACTTCGGAATTGATAGTTTTCACCAAGCTTGCTTTCGTGGGAATCGTGGTTCCCGAAAAGAAGCGTTACCGATTTACATTCTCGTTTACAACTGCAAAGTTGAAAAGAGATTTTGGAAAAAAGTTCTCGGTCAAAAAGAGGAATACAAAAAAATTGTAGAATCTAAACTTTTTGATTGACAGGCGGTTGAGGATTCCGCTATTCTTTAATCCTCTTAATTCTAAACTCTAACTGAAAGGAAGTCTTATGACAAATAAAATCACAGATGCTGCTACAATTCGTTCTTTTATCGAAAAAGGTGTTCGGGTTTGCCCCGAAGGTGTTGATGAAAACACATTCAACGTTTTGTTGGCGGCCTATGCTCCCGCAGAAATCGAAGATGTGCCGTTTGAAACGGTAACTCCCGCAGGGCAACAAAATGCTTTGGTTGCTTCTGAACCCACTTTCTCTACCGCTGTAGCTTTGCCGTCTGACGGTCAGGCTTTTGGATTGGACGATTTTGAATCTTCCGGTTCCTCTGTAGATGGTTGGATTTCTGTTTCGAGCGGTTTGTTCAAAATTAAAGGCGATGCCATTACGATGCCGAGCGAAGGTATCAAATGTGTTCTTCACGGAGAATGCACGAAGTTTGCGAAAGGTATTCGTTGCACGATGCCCGGAAACGCAAAGGAATATATGTATTTCAAGACCTATAACGGTCAGAAAACGGTTGACGGGGAACCTTGGCCTATGGTTGTTGAAAAATGCCAAAGTTTGGATTCCAATTCCTACGTTTATGATTTAGTGGAAATGGAATTGACGTTGGAAGATAACGTTATGGCCGTAGATGGTAAGAAGTTAATTATGGAAGCTGGTGCTCGCATTGGTTTCGGTAATGCTCCTTCCGCTGGTAAATACATCAAAGCTTTCAATAACGAGCTGAAGAAAGAAGGGAAGACAATTTGTTCTCCTGACGTTCCGGTTGTTTTGAAAGGATTCTTGGTTAAACGTAAAACCGGCAATCCGTATCAGATTGCGACAATCGAGAAACGGTAAGTTATAAAACACCATTTCAAGTCGGAAACTCAAAAGAGAGTTTCCGACTCTTTCTAAACCTTTGGAGAAAACACATGAAGAAAATTACTTTGGTTGATGCCAACAACTGGTTTCGTCGATATATGTATTCCGATAATTTTTTAGACATACCGTCGATGATTGTGGATTTGGAGAGTTTAAATCCGACATATCTTGTTTGGGATGGATATAACGGAAACGCAAAACGCAGAGAGATTTATCCGGATTACAAAAAATCCAGAAAAGAAAAAGACATGGACACGGATTTCGAAACGTTGAATATGATACGAAATGATTTGATTCCTTATCTTCCTTGTTGTTCCGTTTCTGCTGACGGGTTTGAGGGGGATGACGTGATAAATCATTTATGCGAGAAACTCAGCGTTTGCGAAGACATGGAGTTTGAAATCATCTCCACGGATAAGGATTTGGCGGCCATTTTACCAAATTCTTCTCGAGTTTCGAATCCTTTGGTTTCTGAGAAATTTATGGAAATAGTCGAACGTCGTGAGTGGATTCCTTTATACAAAACCCTTGTTGGAGACCCATCCGACTGCATTTGCGGTTTGAAAGGTTTTGGAAACAAATCTTGGGAAAAGTTAACAACAGAAGCAAAAAACACTTTGTTGGATTGCTTCAAAAACAACATTGTTCCTGACGATGAAAAAATAGCTCAGAATTTCGAAGAATTGAAAAAGATGTGGGCCATAGTGAATTTCTTACCGATTGATAATTCCGAGTTAAAAATTGTTAATTCGATTTACGATTTGGAAAAGATAAAAGAAATCTTAAACGAAAAGGGAGTGATGATTTGATATGACCGAAGAGGAAAAAAGAAAAATCATCGAAGAGTTCCAAGCGAAATTTAACATTATCAATTTGAGCTCGGAGATACAATCGAGAATCACAACCCAAGCTTCTACGAACAAAATTTATGAAGCTGAGGTTACGAAAAAAGAAACCAAAAAAACAAAAGCAGGGAAGCCGTTTGTTCTGGTTGAGATGATGACAGACAAAAGAGAGATTTTGACTATGACATCTCCGGATTTGTTCTGCGACGTATATCAAAGAGTAAAACTCGGGAAAAAATACAAAGTTTTGTATTCCGGAGACAACTTTAAAGAGATTGTTGTTTTGGAGGAATTGTAATGAAAATAACCATAGACAGGATGAACTTGTTTCAGTGGTGCAAGGCGAACGGCAAGAATTATCAGAACACCAGAAACGCTATACACGGAGTTTTGGAGCACACAAGAGAGAAGAGACCAAAGAAGACATACGAAGAAAGAAGGGATGAAAATCGTATCAGAGATAGGTTGCGTAAAGGATATTCTAAAGAAATAGCGATGTTGTCAAAGGAAGAGTTTGGCAAATTACATTCTCAAAAAACAGGGCTTTATTTTGTTGGAAAATACAATCTTGGTTACGTTTGTAGAAAACTCGGAATCAACTACCACACGGTTTTCCAATACTGCATTAGAAGAAATAAAATAGCTCCAGAAGAATACTTAACAGCGAAAGGCTACGATTTATCTCAGTTTAAGGAGTAAGACAATGACTAAAGCAATAGAATACGCCATAAAAGACGGCACAATCGAAGACAAAATCAGCAAACTTGAAGCGCATAAACGTGAAATTGAAGCAAAAATTAAAGAATGTCAGGAAGCTTGGGAGAAAAGCAAAAAGCCGAAACTTGCTATCCCATTTTTGCCAGAGGAAGGAGAGAAATACTGGTTATACCTAACTGGACCTTATTATTGTACTACGACTAACGAAAAAGATGAAGATGATTTCACTCGTATTAAAGAGGGGAACTGCTTTCGCACAAAAGAAGAAGCCGAGCTTGCATACGAAAAACGTTGTGCAGAAGCAGAACTGCTGAGAATGTGCGACGGGCTGGAGAAAGTTAGAGATTCTTATTCCTACATCGACTACACTGGTCGTTTCCTTAGTGAAACGTGTGCGAACATTGGTAATAGTTCCAGTGTTAATACTCCCTACCGCTTCGCATCTCGTGAATCCTGCCAAGATGCTATTAACAAGCTTGGCGATCGTAAACTGAGATTGATTTTCAACATTCCACTGGAGGATTAGATAAAATGGTTAAGAACGTCACAGAATATACAAAAGAAGAACTCGAAGAAAAGATTGTAAAAATTAAAGCTAAGTGTGAACGCACCGCTGAAACTTTAAGGAAATATGAAGAAGAACTGGAACGTCGAGAACCAAAGCCTCCCTTGGGAGTGCCGTCTAGACTTAAAAGTAACATGTATTACTTTCTGAACTCTAAAAATGAAGTTGTTTATCCGACCACTCTCGATAACAAATGCGACGCTTTAGATCGTCAATGGGTGTGTAACGTTTTTGAAAGTTATGAATCTGCCGAGAAGCACTCCGAAATGCTTTTAGCTTGGCGCATAACTTTGGTTGCTAACGCCAAAGGTGAACAAATTGATATTACAGTCTTGTTGCCGTTGTTGCCGAAAGGTTGGGTGGCGATGGATGCGTTTGGACTTTGGTGTTGGTATTACGAAAAACCAGACCTAGATTCCGGTGAATGGAAAGACAACAGCGTTATTCCGTCAGAACGTCTATCGGCTTTTAACCTTAAACGAGCCGATGATTGGAAAACAAGTTTAATGGAGTGTGGGTTATGAGCAAAGTCTTTCCGTGGATAGCGATTACACTGTTTTATTTGACTATCTACGTTATTAGAAATTTTGTATGGGTAACGGAGCGTGAATTATGAACAATGATAAAGATCTGATGATATGGAAGCTCGACAAAGACCTTTCTAGGGCCCGTTTGGCTTTGGGTAAGATATATAACATTGCTATGAAAGTATATTGCCCGGAAGCAAAACACGCTTCCAGCTTCATCAATCGTGATGAGGTGGATGAGATTGTAGAAACATTGCAGGAGTTTTTTGGAGAAGACAAAGGAGATTGAGGAATGAAAAAAACATTCGCGGAAAACGTAAAAGGAACAGTCATTATTGATAGGAGAGTCTATAAAGATATTCTCAAGGAAAATCTAACCTTAATGAACAAACTCGAAAAAGCAACAGAAGCTTTAAGATTTTATGCTTCTGGACAGCACATTGACTCTGCTTCAATTGGAAGTTCCTATGCAATTAGAATTGAAGATGGAACGAAAGCTAAAGATTGTTTAAAGGAGATTGAGGAATGAAAGATGTTGAAATAGGAACGCTTGGTGAAACAAAATGTTATATGAAGTTGGATGAATTATTCCGTATCGCAAACAACGAAGTGCAAGATTTTGCCGATAATGTTTGTAGGGATAATAGCAGACTACAATACCAACTTGATTTGGTTGTTAAAGCGTTGAATAAAATTCTTAAAAGAGCTAAAGAGGTAAGAGAGAAAGATGGCCTTTCCGAATACGCAAGGCGTGTTTGTCAAAACGTTTTGAAGGAGATTGAGAAATGAGTAACAAAGAAATACCCTTACTTGCTGTTAACATTAACAACCTTTGTCAACAACAGTTTGAAACGTTGAAAAAACATATCATAGATACCTTGATTGAAGCCATAGGAGCTGTAATAGAAGAGGATTTCGTGAAAGCTAAACAAATGACTTTTTACAGTCCTGCTGGTGATGATATGGGGTGGGATAATGACTGTATTGATTTTGGATTCAATGGTACGGCTATGGATTTTCCGCAAGCCATTTATGCTCTTAAAGATTTGAAAGAGTGCATGACAAAGGAGATTGAGAGATGAAATTTCAACCAAAAGAAGGGCAGATATTTGAGCACTATCACGCAGGAAGAAGAATTGTTATATGTGTTACTGGCCAACAAACAAGGAAAACTTGTGCTTATTGTGTTATAAAGCCGGATGGGCATACTTCAACCAGATACTATGGAATGTTTGAAAACTATAGATTGATTGCCGAATACCCGACTTGGCGAGAAGCGGTCAATTCTAAGGAGTTTAAGGAATGATGGATAGGTTTAAGTTTAGAGTTTGGGATAAAGTATTTAACCTTTACTGGACTTATAAGGAAGTAAAGGGGAACATTGCTTGGTTACTCTTCCCTGACAACGACAGCATCAATAATGTCGAGATTGAACAATGTGCTGGATTAAAAGACAAGAACGGCAAACTGATTTATGAGGGAGATATTATTTTCATAAAGGGCGAAAAATGGCGTGTAATCTGGGATGATGAAAATTGTGCTTTTTTCTTTTCAAATTTAAAAGAAGTATATCATCAGCCTATTTTTCCAGATTTTTATATTGGGACAGACGACTTTAAGGTCATCGGCAACATTCACGAAAATCCGGAGTTATTGAAATGAAAATCCAAGATATACTTAATCAGTCCAAGCCTTGTTGGAAATATGCGGCGATGGACCAATTTAAAAAGTGGCGTTGTTATACGGAAAAACCAGAACTTGGATGGAACGATCTCGCTGAAGCGGAGGGCTTTGACCCCTATGAATGGACTATGGTTGATGGTTATATAATGCCTTGTCTTTCTGATTTCTTCGACATCGAGCCGTTCGACGGCGACTGGAAAGATTCATTGATTGAGAGGGAAGAATGGCAAAAAGACGTGGAGTTAAATGTTCCGAAGTATGTTGCGTTTGGGATACATACGACAAAGACTGCGATATAATGGGAGAAAATCACCTACATCCGAGAATTTGTCCGATTTTCAAAGGGCAAGATGCAGATTTGTGGGAAAAGTTGTTCGGAGAGAAAAAAGATGACAACGCATAAAATCCCTTTATTTAAAACTTCCATTACAGAAGTTGACAAAGAGTATGCGAGAGAACAAACAGAGTGTCCATTCATTGACGATTTGGACGGTATGTCTTTCGTTGACAAGAGCGGTTGTCTTTGTGTCTGGTTTGATGGAGAACCTAACTTGGATACCATTGTTCACGAAAGCGTCCATTTGGCAAACATGGTAATCGAACGAACGGGTATGACGTATTCGCCGAAAGAAGATGAGTTGCTCGCTTATTTGGTTTCGTATATTTTCAAAGAATTGAGAGGGAAGAATGCCAACAGTTTTAGATAAACTTAAAGCGGTTAGACTTGCTCGCAAAAGGGACGCTGAAAAACATAAGAAGCAACTTGAGTATGTTTATAGCATGATAACTGAATTGGGAGAAGCCCTGACAGATAAAGAAATGCTGGCTCACTTAAATTATGAAGAATATCTTGTAGATGAACTATTGGATATTGTAGAAAACTTAGACCCAAAATTTAACAAGTTTGATTTCTTTGAAAAGAGTTCGGAGAAATACAAAAAATTTCACGGAGAAAAAATGACTGACAAATTAAAACCCTGCCCGTTTTGCGGAGGAAAGGCTCACTATTACTATGAAAGGGCAAATGATAGTATTGTTTGCGAAGAATGTGGGGCTAAATTGACGTATTTCGATTTTGGAGACGCCAACGATGAACTCGTTAAACAATGGAACGCCCGCGCGATTGAAGATGACGAGGTAAAACACGAGACAACAAGCTATTCTTGCCGAGCTTGTAAAAACGCAACGGACGAGGAAATCAAACGCCTTCGGGAAGCCTTGGAATCAATCAAAGAGATGTCGAGTTACATGTCGGCCGGCGAAATAACAATTTATGATTTGATAGGCATACACAACATTTGTTGCGATGCTTTGGAAGGCAAGGAAGAATGAAAATAACAATCTCATTAAAAGAAAAACATCTCGAAGATTTTTTGAAACAAAACAAACTCCTAAAGGAAGTTATAGAGAGTTTTCGAGAATATAAAAGCTATTATGTTCAGATTTGCACTCAAGACTATGCTATTGACTGCGAACAGGAAAGAAAAAACCTCTTTATTCGTTTTATAGGAGACGACGAATGACCGAAAAACAAGAAAAGGAATTGAAGAAAGCGTTTACTTGGGACAATTTTAAAAAGCTTTTATACTTTGTAAATGCTTGCGCTGGGGAAGGTATTCAGTTTGGAACGAGATGTGCTGATGAGTTTCTTTACCTTGAAATTCTCAAAGAAGTATCTGAAGAAAACTTCGATTATACGCAATTTGACGAAGACAGTTATAAATTTCTTGGGATGGAGATCGACTAATGTGTAAATACTATGTGAATGGAACAACCTTAATGCAGTGGTGCAAGAAAAACGGGCTCAATTATTATTCTGTGTTCTACAGGATGGTTGAGAAAATGGAAACACCCGAAGATGCAATAAAGAATATTCGCTCATATCCGTTGTATAATGGCAAAAGCGTTCGTCAGATTTGCGACGAGAACGAAATTTCACAATCTTCGGTGTCTTATCGCATGAGACGTAAAGGAGAAACGATAGAACAGGCGGTGGCTTATTTGGTGGAGAGAAAAAATGGTAAAAGAAAAACTAATTAAAATTGCCGAAAGAAATCAACTTCGAACGACGGAACTTCTTGATTCTATTTCTACTGTAAAGAGTGGCGTTCTGAAAGAAAGATGGATTTATTGTCCGTGTTGTTCTGAGGATAAAAGTCGTTATTGTGGTTCGAAATCATGTTTGGAAGACATAAAAAGAGATGGCGTTTGTCATTGCGGTTTGTATGAGAAAGGAGAAATAAGATGATTGAGAAGCTTAAAGAGTGGTGGAAATGGAATGGACCTATTTTTACAACAAGAAAACAACTGTTTTCTTTACTTACTTCTGCTGGCGTTGAACGGGATAAAATCAACGACAAATTCACTTGGATGTCACTCCGTCCGATTATCTCAAGTCTTGAAGAACTTGAGAAAAACACTTGGGACAAAGAGAGGGTTCAATTTATTCGAGATTGGCTTCGTTTGAATTTTGAGGTCAAAGATGACGAGAATTGAGAGGAGTTTGAAATGCTGTTATGTTGCGATACTGAAGTTTTCAAAAAACACTGGTTATTTTTAGCATACGACATGCTAACCGGACAAAAAACGGTTATCGAAAACAACGCGGAAGAAATGCGCCGTTTCTACGAATCTCACAAAAATTGGTTTTGGTGTGCGTATAACGCTTCTTATGACTCGGCGATTATAAAATCCATATTGTTGGGGTTAGACCCTTACGATATGTCTCAGTTTTTGATTGAGAAAGGTGGAACGGCATATCAATTCGATAAGAGAACTTTTGATTTGCAATTATACACCTACGATGCGATGTACGATAAAATGAAATCTTTGAAAAAACTCGAAGCTTTTATGGGAGAAAGCATCGTTGAAACCGAGGTGGATTTTACTTTGGACAGAGAATTAACCGAAGAAGAAAAAGCCTCAACTCGTTTTTACTGCGAAAACGACGTGCTGATGTTGGCAAAAGTTATGTCTCTGACGACGAATCATTTCTTCGCCAAATGGGGTCTTATCAAACGTTTCAATTTACCTTTGTCTTTTATTTCGAGAACGAACGGTCAAATCGTAACAGAAGCTTTGAGGGGAGAAAGAATCTCCTACAACGACGAATGGGATTTGGAATTTCCAAAATATGATTGCAAAATCAAAAAATACAGAGATTTAGTCCAATGGTATTTCCAACCCGAAAATCAATGGCTCAGACGTATGCGTCCGAAGAAAACCAAACCAAACGAAATGACCGAAGAGAAAAACGACGGATTGGAATGTGTTATTGGGGGGTGCAAAAGTGTTATTTCTTGGGGAGGATTCCACGGTTCGAGAGATGGATACATAACCCACGGAAAAATTGTAGATGCTGATGTCACCTCATTTTACCCGAGTATTATGATTAAATGGGGGGCGATTTCTCGTTCTTCAAAATCTCCGGAAGTTCTTCCTGAAGTTTTTGAAGAACAGGTTCATTTGAAAATGATTGGAGATAAATTCAATCGTGAACCTCTGAAAGTGGTCGTAAACACAATCTACGGATTGAGTGGTGCTGAAAGTTCTGACTTGTGCGACAAGAAACAAGCTCACACTGTTTGTCTCACCGGCCAGATTATGCTTATCGACTTAATCGAACAACTTGAGGATTACGTTACGTTCTTCAATCTGAATACGGATGGTGTGTTCTTCACTTACGACGGGAAAGAAGAAACGTGGGCTAAAATTCAAGAGATTATGGATGATTGGCAGAAAAGAACGAAGATGGGTTTGGAATCTGAAAAATACAATCGGATGATTCAAAGCAACGTAAACAATTATATCGCTTGTCCTGAGAAATTGTTTAATGACAAAGGATATCCGAATTGGAAACCGAAAGGAGCGATGTCTAAACTGGGTTCGATTTTGGACAACAATTTGAGCATTGTTTCTAAGGCTTTGAATTACTTCTTCGTGTTTGGAAAAGAACCAACGGAGACGATTTACGAATGTGATGATTTGATAGAATTTCAAAACATTTATGGTAGGACGGTAGATTTCAAGTTCTGTTATCATAATCCCAGATTTACTACAACTCTAGCCACAAGTGTGGACAAGAAAGGGAACGTCAAAGACAAGACGATGAAGATTATCTGTGACGATGGGGAATTGTTGTCGGAGAAAACGTTCAGAGTTTTTGCTGTGACAGATAACACGGGTTCTTTGTATAAGTCCAAACAATACCGAATTGAAGCTGCGAAATTCACAGGGGCTCCTGACAACCTGATTATTTGGAACGACAGCGTTAAGGGAGTTAAAACATCCGCTCTCCCAAGTTTAGACAGAGAGTGGTACGTTAGAGAAACGTGGCGTAGAATTTTGCTGTATTATTTCACTTCGTCCGTTATAAAATCCGGTTTCTTTGACAAGGTTTCAGATGAAAAATTAACGGAGATGAAAAACGAAGTGCGTGAAAAAGTAAAGGAGAGTATTGATGGCGCAAACAAACTTGCCTAAAATTTGCGAAAACTTCATTTATGATTTTTTCAACAAAGATAAAACAGCGTGTTGTTTCCGGTTTTCCGATACTCACGACACGTTTCAAGGAAGAGGACGGGGGGTTATACTCCCGTCAGCTCCTAGCGATTTTGTCGTGACACATTTGAACATAACCTATTACGCTGAAGTAAAATCAACCGTAAGCCCGAGTGGTTTAAGCGCATCTTTGTTCAAACAACAAGAGTTGCGTCGAAATAAAATTCTGAAAGCAGGGGGAGAGTATTGGTATTTTATTTACTCGGAACACTGTGAGAGATGGTTTGTCATATCGGGAAAGTTGATTTCAGAAAACCCAAATTTGAAGTGGGAAAGTTTATTGGAAAGACCAGCGTCTAAGACAGAAAAGGAGATAAATCTTGCTTGGAAAATGAGGTGATTTTTGGTAAAATAAGTACGCTTTTTGTAAGCTGAAAGTGTAGTTATTTTGTGTCCGATTTAAACTTTGACGTTCGAGATTTAACTGAACAAATTTCTTTAATAAAATCTCCGGAAATTAGGAGATTGGTGATTGTTGTTTTGCAATCTGTTCCTCAAAGATTTTACGTCGAAGGGGCATCCACAACAGGAAAGTACCATTGTCCGGTTTCTCAGGGTTTGGGGGGTTTGGTTCGACACACAAAACTTCTTGTCAAATTTGCTCTTGAAATGTTAAATCTCGAGCAGTTTGACGAGTTGAAACCTCTCAAAGACGAACTCATCGCAGCTTTGTTATTGCACGATTCGATTAAAATGGGTTGGGATAACGAAAACAAATGGACCGTTTTCGAACATCCGAATTTGGCTGCGGATTTCACGATGAAGAAAGCTTTGGAATTAGGGACTCTGAATAAAGAAACAATAAATCGAATTTGTGGGGCAATTCGCTCTCACGGTGGGCAATGGAACACTGATAAAGAGGGAAGAGAAATTGTTCCAAAACCGGTTACAAGATTTGAACAATTTGTTCATTTATGCGATTACCTCGCTTCTCGGCGATGGTTGGAGGTTAAAATCGAAGATTTAAACTGAAAGGTAAAAACATGATTATCACAGATACGCACATTGGGAAGAAATGGAAGGCCAATGTGCCGCTAGGAAGAACTGGCGACAGAGAAGAATATCAAAGAAAGATGTTTTACTTCGCCATGCAAGGTTCTGTTGGAGAAAACTTATATCATTTAGGGGATTTATTCGACTCTTGGAATGTGTCAAACGACGATGTGATGTTTGTCGCAAAACAAATTGAAATGTGGTCTGAGATTTCTAAAAACAATCGAGCCTTTTTTATTGCCGGAAATCACGACATATCTCGCTCTGGAAAAACTTCCTCGTGGCATCTTCTAAAAGAAATCTGCGCCCCTCTTACAAATGTTTTTTTCTTCGACGAACCTACGGAATTTGAAGACGATTTGTTTCTGCCGTTCTCCTACACAAAATCTTATGAAGAAATGGCGAAAGAATACACAAAATCCTATGAAAACGTGTACTGCCACGCTGATTATCCCAATGTCGCGGTCCTCAACCAAATCAAATGTTGTAAGATTTATTCAGGACACTTGCACAATTTCAGACCGAATAATGTTTTCGGAAAACTTGAATTTGTTAAAGTGTTGGTTCCGTTGAATCATTACGAGGCTATAGGTATTGCCGGTGCTCCCTATAGAACGTATGCTTCCGTTTCAGAGTGGAACGGCCATAGGGACGATAACCACGATTTTTGTGTGAAAATAATCGTTCAACCGAACGAAATTGCACCGAACAGAGAGGACATCGACGCAATGCAGGTCATCATCGCTCGAGCTGAGGAAGAAGATAGCAAGATGTTCGAGGATGTTGAACTGGGAGAGTTCGATTCTCGAAAGGTTTTTGACGAATGTATGAAAGACGTTCACGAAGAACTGAAAGAAGAAATTTGGGGGTTGTATAAAAATGATTAAAAGTTTGCATTTGAGGAATTATGCCAAACATAAGGACTTGGAGATTGATTTCACTACAGGTTTGACCACAATCTGCGGAAAGAATGGGGGAGGAAAGACTTTAATTGTCGAAGCGGTATCTTTCGCTTTGTTTGGTGTTAAAGAACTTCGCGGGTCTAAATCCGATTATTCCAAAGATATGTCTGTGGAATTGAACGTCGAAATTAAAGGAAAAACTTATAAAATCGTTCGCACTTTGGACAACTGCAACATCAATGAAGTTGTTGTCGGAACGACGGAATGTAATAAATTCATCTCCGCTCTTTTGGGATTCGGCCCTGAAGTTTATAATTTTTCCGTTTACGCGAAACAAGCAGAATTAACCCGACTGACAGATGTTGCTCCGGCAGAGAGAAAAGCTTGCATCGATTCGCTCATTGGAGCTGAGAAAATCGACAAAGTTGTCAAGACAATTCGTTCCAGAATTAACGAAGCGAAAACGATGATGTCGGCGTTTCAAACCACTTTGGATAATTTGCCGAATATAACGTTGCCTACAAAACCGCTTGTTTCGCGAGAAGAAGCCGAGGAAGATTTAATTAAAGCGAAAACTTATCAAAACGAGCTTGTAAAGTTACAAAAATCAAAATACGATTTAGAACGAAAATTGGAACAAACTCCAACAGTTGTTAGCCCGACAGCACCGAAAAATCTTCTATCGGAATCCGAACTCGAAAATGAGAGACGGAGGATTGCTGATGTGTTTCTTCGTAGAACGAGAATCAACACTTTAAATTCTACGTTGAGTAAAATGGTTGTGAGTGATGTGGAACTTCCCTCTGAAGAGGAATTGAACCGGCAGGTCGCTTTAGCTAAGAACTACAATTTCGTTATCCCCGATTGCCCGAGACCATCTCTTTCGAGGGCAGATATCATCGCTGAGGACGTGAAGAGGATTCAGTTTGAAAGTTGGAAAAACAGTCCGCAAACGGTGTGTCCGAAATGTGGACATTCCTTTCACAACACCAAAGCTCCAGAGAACTCAAAATACTCGGAAGAAGAATTGAGAGAGCAAGCGAAACGACACGAATTGTGGGCCGGAATCCCAGATGATGCGGAAACACGGGAAAAACCAAAATGGACATTGGAAGACCTATATTCGTTTCGTTCAGAACTCCAAAATAGAAAATTGAGAGATTCTCTTTTGGCTGAGAAAAACTCCATTTCTACGGAAGGTTTTGAAACTTTAGATATGGACACAGTTCGTTTGGATGAGTCTGACGAGTATTGGACGAAGCTTAACAAAGCCACAAAAGCCAACGCGGACAAAATGATGTTGATGATGAGAATTGAAAACGTTGATTCCGAAATCAAAGAATTGGTTGACGAACTAAACGAACTCCCGCCCATAGTGGATTTGGAACAAACAGTATACGCTTGGACGAATTATGAGCTTCAGAGAAACTTGTTTGAGCAAAACGATAAAACTCGACTGAGAGTTTTGGGGGACATTGCGAATAAAGAGGTCGAGATAGAACGTCTGACGAAAGCCCTCGACGGTATGATTGAGTTCAAACGTAGAATCAAAACCTATGTAATTCCGTCATTGGAATCCGTTGCTTCTCAGATGATAACGGAGATGTCGGCGGGAGAATTAAATCGCTTTGAAATCTCTGAGGATTTTGATATTCTCTTGGACGGAAAGAAGATTTGCTTGTTGAGTGGTTCTGAGAAAGCCCTCGCAAACATCGCTTTGCGCTTGTCTCTCGGTCGAGTTCTGACAAAGGGTGTTTTATCTTTGTTCATCGCGGACGAAATTGATGCCTCAATGTCGGAGGAACGAGCTGAAATGGTTCATTCCGCTTTGCTTCGTTTGAGAAAAGCGGAGAAAGTAAAACAAATACTGGTTATCACCCACAAAGAGTTGGAGTGTGACAATGAAATTAGAATCTGAGAAGTACGTTTTTAACGTTCGAGCGAGAAATCGCCAAACCGGACAAGAACGGGTTTTCAAATATACTTGCATCGCCGATTCGTATAAGTCGGCGATGGTTAAGGTTGTTAATATGGTTAAAATTGACCCGCGTTTAGATTTTGTGAGCGCGGAATTGAAAGAAAGGAAAAACGTGTAATGAGATATGAACTTTTGGAGTGCCACGGATTTGAATCGGCAATTAAAGCTACTATGCTCTCCTTCGGAACAACATCGTTCGATAACTTCAAAACTACTCCAGAGGACATGAAAAGACTTTCAAACAAACTCGCACCCAAAGACGGTGGGCACAATAAATTTCTGGAGCAAGTTCAGTATTGGATTTTAATTCAAGCCCCCTTGTTCTGGTGGAAAGAAGCCGACACATATCGCGTTGGAATATCAAAATCTTCAGAATCCACAATGCACAAGAGTTGGAAGAATGGTCTCACGGATGAAAATTTTGAGGGACCCGTCTTTCAGGATACTTTGAATAATCTGAACAACTCCATTCGTGAATATAATTCCGAATTGACAACCCCGGAAAGAAAACACTATTTGGAGAGATTGATTTTCAACAATTTGCCAGATGGCTATCTCCAAACGAGAATGGTTAATCTGAACGCAAAATGTCTCCGAAACATTTATTTCCAGAGAAGAAATCACAAATTGCAACAATGGAGAGATTTCTGCAAATGGGTAGAAAATCTCCCTCACGGCGAGTTGATTACTGCGGAATTAGGTTCTGATTAAGAAGAAGCATTTTATTACGCCGACGTTTTCGGTCTGGTTTAAAACACCATTCGTATCGGAAATTCGGCAATAACCTCCGTGGGGTGGGGGGCTAGAGGAATCTAAGATTCCCCCAACCCCAGACCCAACTCGACGAGAGTCTGTCGCGGAAACATAAACACCGTTTCCTGCATAATGAGAGCCGACGGGAGAATCGGTACATAGATTCTTAGGGTCACCGGAAGAACCACCGGTCATAAACGACGGATGATGTACCCCAACGTCGAAATATGATTGACCGAGATGACCTCTGTAAAAACTCGCTGTTATTTTTTCTGACAAACATTCTCCGCCTTTTCCCCCAACACCAGCGTTAGAGGGGTCGTGAGCTGAGCCACCTTTAACCTTCAGAACTTCCTTGTTATCAAATTTTATAACAGAGTCTCCCCCAGCTCCACCGTACTCTCGACCTGACGTTCCGTAATTCCCAATAGAAACCGTTATTTTGTCGCCGACATCCAAATGGAGTTGCCCCACAGCACATTCTCCGCCACCACCAGACGCAGCTCTGGCATAAGATTTTCCGCCGCTTTTCCAACGAGAAACGGCGTATCCACCGCCACCGCCAATGATTTCGAAAGAAACATCTCCCTTTTTCATCGCCGTAAAATTCTCAAAGTTCGGATATCCTGACTTATACCGAAGTTCCATTTCGAAACCAAAAGAACATTCTAAAGTTTCTTCTGAAAATTTCTCACCGCCGACAATTATGGTTTCTCCGCAAAAGTCCGGAACGGCGATTGTTTGGCCGCTGTTCCACATACCTTCCGTTCCACCCAAAGAGAGAAATAAATTTTTGTAAGAATTTCCTCTGAATTTAGCGTTTGACACGGGGGAACCAATCGTGCTCCCATCGCAAAGAATCCATTTTGTTTGGTCCCATGTTGGGGCGAAAGTTCTCTTAATACATCCCGTTGACATTTCTCTTGGGACTTCGGTTTCCAAATCTTTTTCAAAAGCCGAGGGTGGAATTGTGTTTTCCGAGATGTGAATTTCACCGTTTATAGTATTTAAAAAGGCTATATCTTTCAACTCTTCTAAAGAATTGAACTCATTTTTGTCTTCGCACTTTCCAAAGTCCCGAAGCCATTTTGGTGCGATTTTATACGATAACTGAGGAAAAGCAAAAATTGTATTTTCTGAAAAAACAACCGCCGACATATTCGTGAGATTTTCATGGAGCGGTTGAAATTTAATGTCCAGCTCTTTAATGGTATAAGGTGCGCCAAATTCATAGTTCCAGAGAGCATGCCATTTGCTGTCCGTGTACACATAAACTTGTTTTTCACCGCTGTGGTTGAAAACTCGACCCTCCGCAGGAGAAATAGGAAAATTGGTTTGAGAATCAGAACGAGTTGCAGCCGTTAAATCTCTTTTTTGCAACAAGTCTAAACCTTGAGAAATCTCTGTATTTAGGGTGACTTCTTGAAAATCCTGACTCATATTTCACCCCCTTACAATCGAATGTAAGTCTTCAAAGATATGAATTTCAATGTGTTTGTCGTAACGCCGTGATTTGAAAGAGGAATGTCACTTAACGCGCCAACCTCAGATTGTGAACTTGCTCCTTTAAAAATTCTTCCTCTGGGGTCGGGTAAAGCTAATTGTCTGGAGTTTGTCCAATCTTGGTCCGCGGAACTACGGGTGGTTTCAACACCGTCAGGTCCGTAGATTTTCAAATTGGCGTTAGACCACAACATCTTGAATAATTTTTCACATTCATCCGCAGCAGCGGCTGTAGCGTTTGAAGTCTTGTTTCCAATCGTTCCGCCGTCCAAAATCACCCAACCGTCTTCGAATTTCTTGTCGGCGGTCGTTTCCATAAAATCACCGGTGCCATATCCGGCGGAGGAAACATCAAAGTTCAATTTTTCCAAACCAATGGACTTGTTTGCAATCTGAGAACCATTAACGATATCTTGGGTGGCAAGTTCTCCAAGTCCGAGAGTTTCTCTCGCCGCTTCGGCGTTTTCGCTTTGAACGAATTTAACACCCCATTGATTTACAGGAATCACAGACATTTGATTCGGGGAAATAAAATAGGGAATTGAGCCAGATGTTCCTTGAATTTGAGAGAGGGCGGTGAGATTTTCATCTACGGGTTGGAACGCTTCGTCGATTTCCGGTTTAGTTGGAACATAACTCCCATAATTGAAGAGTTCTTCCCAAACCACAGACGGAGTAACACTCGCCAATCTTTTGATGATTTTTAAATCAGTTCTGTCTAACCAGATTCCAACCATATCCTCCGTCAAAGAAGACGCGTCTGGGTCTCGAGTTCCGCTAAACATCGTAAGAGCGGCCAAATCTCTGTTCAAAAGTTTCTGAAGAGATTGAGAAATCTTCTCAGCGGGAGAAATATGTTTGAAATCTTGGCTCATTCTTCACAGTTCCTTTTGTAAAGACGATAATACACGTTTAAGTGTTTTGTCGTTACTTCCGAATCAGAACGACTCGGAAGTAACGGTTCATATACGACGCAGAAGTTAGTCTCGATATTCGGGTGGCAACTTGCCAGACTCAATATCAGAGCGGATAGTTTTAAGCTCCTTAATGAGTTTTTTAACTTCTTCTGCATATTTAGCACCTTGTTTTTTGGATTCGTATTTTGTTCCCATAACAAAGGCCCCACCTAAAAAACCGAAAATCATTAAGGCAAGACCAAATAAGGAACCTATCTGAGCACTCATTTCGCACCCGCGATGGTTTCACAACCAGAAACTGCGGGGAACAAACAAGCCAATCTATCAGCTCCGGAAGCAGAGATTTCGTAACCCAAAGCACTACACAACGCTACGATGATTGTAGCTAAAACAACTTTGGACCAAAGAGCCTGACCGATTTTCTTCAGAACGTTTTTCATATTATACTCCTTCTTTCATTTTCTTAGCCAAGTATTCACAACGACTTGGCGTTTGAATATGCCACTTCGAGTTTAACATTTCTTGCGAAGCGGTATCATAATCGAAAGCTTTTAAAGCTTTCCACATCTTTTTAAATCTGAGAACACCCTTAAATCCTAATTGATAGGACATCTCTGCAAGGATTTTTATTCTAAATTCATCGAGTGAAATTCTTTCATTTTCGAGGTATCCCTCGACCAAAGCTACACATTCCCTGACACGGCGACGTAAAATCCATTCGGATTCATATTCCGTTATATACGTTAATCCGTAACCGAATGTCGGAACACCTTCGGAACACAAATAAGGTTTCTCACGGAAACCTTCTGCAAATTTAATTCTTTCGCATAATTCGGAGAACTCACGCTCTATCATTTTGTTTCCTTTTTTTACGGCGATGTTTCGCTAAAATAGGTCTAATCACTTGTTTGTGTAAGGTATAAATTGCAATAGTTAAATAAATAACCGTTATAAAAAACTTGAACCAGTGGTCAAAATAATCAATCCACCAAGGGAAAGTTAAACCACCACTAGTTAAAGTAGCCGAGGTGACTTTCTCGCCAAGAGTTACAGGTGGTGTTGGTGTCATTTCTTCATCTCGCATAAGAATTTCTCCTACAACGTACAATCTAACACAAACGAACTTATAGGTCAAACAAAATAGGCGACACGAAAAAGTGCCGCCTATCTTTTAATATCTCATAGCTCTGAAGTATCTGGCGGTTTTGTCTTTTGGAGCGTCCTTGTCGTCGATGAAATCTATCGCCAATTCGACATATTCTTCGACAGAGCGTCCGCTTTTAGCCCCGCAAATATCCTTGCTTCTCTTTCTGTTTTGAAAATCTTCTCTTTTTTTCCTCTTCGAGCAATCCAAAACACAGCTACATATTTTCCACGCTCCAATCTAACTTCTTGGATTGGAGCGTTGGAATTTATTACGACATTATCTCCTCGTTTTAATCGGACACTTTGTCGCACCGTGCTTGTCATTATTCAGCGACCTTCTGTTCTATTTTGGATTCAAACGTGGAGTTTGTGGAAAGAGCAATGTCTCTCCCGTCAACGCCGAAAGAAAGATATGAGAAAAAGCCAATGAGAGTTAGAACATAAAGCACGGCAAGAATATTAAATTTCTTGTCACTTGACGCCACCATTCTCTCATTTGTTTCGAGAAGACGTTCTAATAATTTATCATCGGCCATTATTATCTCCTACGGTTAGTTTAGTGGTCAATGATATTATGTTTTTTCTGAATAGTCAATATAACTTTTTTATATATTATTTGGGTTCTTTCGGCCATTCAATGTATTCGGGGAAATTTTCCTGAATAGTTATGTCACGAAGAGCCTGAATATACTTGAGAATTTTCTTATATTTTGTTTCCGTGTCAGAGGTTTCAACACCGATGGCCAGTTGAGTCTGATAGCGTTCAACGCGCCACCTGATAGCGTCGATTCGTCTGTCTCGTTCGGCGCGGGCTTCGACGGCTTTCTGTTCTTTACGTTCGTCGTCATCGTAACCTAAAGCCTGAAGCTCATTTTCTGTTTCGTTAATCTGATAACCAAGCTGATGGTTATAATTGACGATAAAACTGATACGCTCAGAATCTTTATATGGTTTTTCTAACTTAGCGATAACAATCATTTTCTTCTCCTACCTTGAAGCTTTTATGACTATCGTACCTGTATAATAATCATATCCGTCGGTTTCTGCAACTTCATAATCAAAGGAAATATATCCGTTTCCGTTTTGATACCCTTGCGTGTGGATAACTTCTGAACAAAGAGTTGGGTCAGCATAAGATGAACCACCTCCTCCACCACCAGCAGCGTTAGCTTTGGTTTTTTCATCCGCGAAAGAACTTGTTGCTCCACCGCCACCACCATAATAACCCGCACCACCAGCTCCAGCAACGCCCGAATACGTATCACCGTTACCACCTAAACCTAAGGTTCCGACTCCTCCGGCAAAAATCCGAGTATAGGGTGTAGTTGCCGTTCCTCCGGTTCCTCCGCTTGTTTGTGTACCACCAGTACCGCCAGAGGACGAATAACCCCAACGCAAAGCCGTACCGCCTGTTCCACCAACGAGATTTCCTCCGCCACCACCTGCTGCGGCAAAAATTCCATAACGATTAGCGTAAGAACCACTACCGCCCCCACCAGCAACGATGATTCGATTTTCGAGGGCGTTTTCATTTAATCGGATATCGGAAGCATTGTAGGACGCCGTGGGGCCGTTCGTAGGAATTGTCCCAATCGTAAAATACAAAGTTTGTTGAGGAGTTACAGATATATTGCATTGAATCCTACCACCCTTACCTGCTGTGCAATTCGCATCGTTCCAACCTTGTGCTCCAACACAATCAACGATAATTGACGTAACATTTTCAGGAACAATCCAAGTAGAATCTTCGGTAAACGTAACTCGCTTAAAGAATTTGCGAGTTACGCTCTTATACATTTTCACTTGTTTATTGTGGTGACTTGCTCTCATAGGCTACGCTCCGTATCCGCAAGCCATCCAAGACATGACGCAAGCATAGAATGCTCCGTTGTACCCACTAACTAAAGAAAAGCTGCCAACAGCTCTGGGGTAAACAGCTGTGGCGCAAACACTAGCGTTTGAATCTGGGTCGCCTCCCCCTATACAAATCGTGTAATTGGTATCTTGGTATTGTTTTAACAGTGTGATGGTTTGAGGGCAAGCTGTTAGGGGTATTGTAGCTCCCTGTTCAACCCAACCGTCATCATAAACACGATACCAACTGCTTCCACTTTTAAACGTTTCTACAACACAATGAACGGTGTCAATGTTGGAGAAGTAATCCAACACCTCACCCACATTTATCAGCCTTGCGTCTTGTACGGTGTCGCCAACGTAGAAGTATGATTTCAAGCCATTAGATGATGTTTCGAACGGCAATCTGAGCGTTTCATCAACTGTATTGATAACCCAGTCATAATCGGTATATTTGTCGTTTGTGGTGACAATTTTACCGCCGTTTGCAGTAATTGTTTCGCCGATATGGCCAACAAGCCATTTATAGTAATCAACGTAAGTTCTTCCAGAATGAAAATTTCCGTTCGACAATAACCAACTTGCGTTATTCGGTTCAACATCTGTCCACTTGGATTCACCGAAGAAATGAGGATTGTTGAACTTATACTCTTTTAATTGAGTGGCATCCTCCTGAACACTGGTTGCAACCTCCTGAACACTGGTTGCAACCTGGACCATAGCTCTATAACGTACAGCTGTTTCAGCTTGTCCTTCCGTAAGATAAACATCTTTCAAAGTAGGCACTCTGAACTTATCGCCTCCATCCCAACCCCAAGCACGGCAAGAGCCATAAGTAGATACAATCCTTTCGTATTCTGCCATAGATACATACGGCAGACTTCCTTTTCTCAACAATTCAGGTACGCTCTTTTCACCTGTAAATGCTTCAACGCTGTATGTTGCGCCTTTTGCGTCTACAGCTCCGTTTAATTCATTGTCTAAACGGGAAGTCCAGAAGATTTCTCCGACGTGGCGTCCTGGTGTAATCTTCGGTGTTCCGGCTATGACTTTCCCGGCTTTTCTTACGCTCATTATTCAATCTCCTCAATCTCTTCGACATCTTCTAAGATTTTTTCAGATACAACATGAAGAAACTCTCCCGTTGTTTTCTTTTTGAATATTTTACCTTCATCTGCTATAAATTCAACAACAGTTTTTATTTCTTTTACGTTTTCGAAAACGGATAAATCTTTTGATTCAGGTGCAATAACTAAAACACCGACATCTTTCCCGTTTTCAGTTAAACGTTTTCCTTCCTCAGGATAGATGTAATATGATATAATTTTTTGCATTGTTTTTCTCCTCATTACAAATCAAAATAAACTGTTGCGTTAGTGCAACCCATATTCGAAGTAGTACATTCAGAGTTACCAGATAAAGAAGATTTAAAATGGACTTCTGTGATACCATTGCAGCCATTGAAAACTTTGTTTAATCCATTAGAATCAATTGAAGTTAGGTTGGGGAATGATACACTTCCTCTTAGTCCCGTGCAATTATTGAAACCATAACGTAACCCCTGTGTACCAATTGAAGTAAGATTTGGGAAGAACACACCTGTTACTCCTTCGCAATGATAGAAAACATAACGTAATCCATTATCGCCGATTGAAGTGATTTCACTTGCATCTTCTAACTCACCAGTTGCTAGTGTTAACTTTCCATTAGCATCAATATCACGAAACATGTAATTTATACCAGAGACAAGAGGAACACTCGAATAAACCTTTTGTCCATTTAACCAAGCTTCCGATATCTTTACGTTTCCATAGTAAAGTTCTTTTATGTCTTTTCCGTTTAACGAAAAGCCCATTTCAACCTACCCTTCAGCAATACAATATAACACACCCTCTTCTGGTGTTTCTGGAAGTTCAGTCACTAAACGAATTATTGATTTGGTGACATTTTTTCCCGACTCGTCCAAATTATCCAAAGAACTCGTGGCGTATTTGTTTTCACCTTCATCGTCTGTAATAAAACACAAATATTCGGGGTGCTGGTTTTCGATGTCCTGTTCTTTATATTCGGCTAAAGTTCCCACCCAATCGCACAACTTATCGCCGGTGTTCATATCAATTCCACCGCCACCTTTCTGAGACCAAGTTGTTCCATCCCAGAAATACAAGTTATCTTCGTCGATTCTATAACAAGCCTGACCGACTTTTGGATTTTCAGGGAAGGCGTTTCCAGCCCAAGAAGTGCGAAGAACTTCTAAATTATTTGCGACATCTTCATAAATCGCGTCACGAACGTTGTCTTTTCTCAACTCGCTGTAATTTTGAGCCATATTGTGCTTTCCCCTTCAACTGAAAATCGGAACAAAGCGAATTATATAATATATGTGGAGTTCGGTCAATATCCGATTGCGTTCCAAGCAATCGTCACATCTCCGGACCATTCCGTTCCGTCAGTGAAATTCAAAAGCTCGAAATCGAAATATCCGTATGCGTGAGAGGAATCCGAACCAACAGCGCGAGTATCCACAGCCAAGACGTTTACGCGGCAGGGGGGATTCGCGTTTCGAACTTCGGTAAACACATTCGGACGAGAGTAAAATTTCTTCGTGAACCAAACGCGGGTTCTACCCTGATACGGTCGGTTTTCATCGAAGATTTCAGTTCCTTTGTCCACGACATCTTGAACGTCGATATGCAAAGTTGCTCCGGCCACACCGAAACGACCGCTCACGGGAGGTGTTAAATCAACTTGAATACCAACAATCGCGTCTTGATATTCATAGTCGCCCGGATACAAGGGTCGGAGGTTTGAGTATCCAATCGGAGACTTTCGATTTGCGTATTTGTAAAATTCGTCTTCATATTCCGGACTAAAGGATATTTCTACGTCAGACAAAATCGTAACCGGTTCTCGTTCCGCGTTGGTCGAAACAACCTCTTCCCCGTTGTTCGATTCAACATAAGTGTCGTAGATTGAGAGGAATCTGTGATATTCCAATTTCGGACGGGCCACGAAGTCTTCGGTTATTGAAATGTTTTCAGAAACCTGAAGATTGGCTTTAGCTTCTCCCAAATAATCCGAAACAAACAAAGGAGAATATGAATATAAGTTCGGTGAAGCTGTGAAGTCTTCTTTGAAACGCAAGCTTTCCACAACAACCATTTCAGCTGAAAAATCTTTAATCTCATCCCAAAGAATTAAGGATTCTTTTATTTCCGAAGTTGTTCCGAGAGTGTGTGCGAATTGTTCGTATGGAACGTTCAACAATTCATCGGAGTCGCTCATCGCGGCTCCGATATTGTCGTATGTCCAAGGAACAAGAACGCTGTATTCCATTAAGCCAACTCGAATTTAATAGTTTGAGTAAATTCTAAGTTCGGAAGAGCGGGAATCGCTTCAGCGTAAACTGCGCGGTCAAACATAATTCCTCCGACATCCGAGTTAAAAACGGCGGCTTCTTGAATTGGTTTCGTAATTGAGTTTCTCGGAAAAACCGCAGTAATCGTAAAAGATTTACCGTCTTCGGCAAATTCCCAAGTTCCCTCAACACGATTTCCCTCGTCTTCCATTTCGGTCATAGAAACACTCGTTGCGGAAGAACCAGCACCAATCGCTACATATTTCATAACGCTCGGTCGAGAAGAATCCGCGATGGCTCTGCGAACAAAGTCAAAACCGACAGTCACGATTGCGTTTTTCTTTTCCGTGTAATGCAGTTTGTTCCCATCTTCGTCGGTGTACCACCCGATAGCAGTTCCGACAATTTTTAATGAGTCTTTCATAGTGTAAAATCCTTTTGCAAAAGTTACGTTGTAAGTCTATCTCATCGCTTCATTTAAGTCAACGATTTACGTTTTGATTGTCTTTTTTGTGAACGTTAAGACGTTGTTTGTTTTTCCATCAGCTTGTTGACCGTAGTAGTTATATCCACAACCAAACACTTCGTTATTTTCTGTGACATAAAAAACAGTATTGTCACTTGTATTGGTAATAAAGTCTTTTACGTTCTCAGCTCGTTTCGTGAATTTCGTGACTCTAGTTGTTGTCCCAGCACCCTGTTGACCGCTTGAGTTCTGACCGCAACCATACAATTCGCCGTTGTTTGTTAAGTAAAAAGTTGCGGTTGTAGAACAAGCAATAGATTGTACGTTATCAGCTCTTTTCGTGAATACCGCGGCATTTGATGTCCCACCATTCCCTTGCTGTCCATTAGAACTCGAACCGCAACCATACAATTCGCCGCTAGTTGTAACGTAAAAGGTTGTATCGCCAGAGCATTCGACAAGTTTAACATTTTCTGCTCTTTTAACAAAACTTGTAACCGCTGAAGTTGTACCGTTCCCTTGCTGATTTTTAGCATTAGCACCACAACCGTAAAGAAAGCCATTATTTGTAATATAAAAGGTCGATGCATTCGAAGCTGAAATATCTTTGACGTTATCTGCGATTTTTACAAAGGAAGTTTGGTTTCCGCTTGAACCCAAACCAAGATAAGGTTTATATCCAGCACCAAACAATTCCCCGTTGTTATATAAAACAAGAGTCGTAGCGTTACCACCGATTTCTATCTTTTGAACACCTACAACTTCCAAAACAACCGACAAAGTTTTGCTTTCCGTCAAGGTCAAAGTTCCGCTTTGAGAAGCGTAACCATTTGCAGAAACACTCCAAGTAATAGACGTTCCCGCGGGGGCAGTAAATGTCGTCCTGTTTACTCCGTTGATTGTTACAATCGCATCTGCCGGAGTCGGAACAATCGTGAAAGTCAATTCTTCCATTTCGAGTTCAACGTTCAACGTCGTGTCTTCGGTCAAAACCATATCGCCGCTTTGGGCCGTATATCCCGATTTTGAAACAGTCCAAGAAACGGAATCACCATAAATGGCAGTAATTGATTTGGTTTCTTCTCCGTTAATAGTTACAAACGCATCGGCTGGAGTCGGAACAATCGTAAACACAACAGACATAAGTGACAATTCAACAGAGAGCGTGACATCTTCCGTCAAATTCAACGAACCTTCTTTTGTTTCGTGGCCTACAGCGGAAACCTTCCAATTTATTCTCGTGTTGTAATCGACTGCGATTGTGTTTGTCGTTTTACCATTGATTGTTACAATCGCATCTGCCGGAGTCGGAACAATCGTGAAAGTATGCTGAACCAAACTTAAAGCAACCGGCAACGTCGTGTCTTTAGTTAAAACAAGGGTTCCGTTTTGAGATACATAATTATCGGCAGAAACAGACCATTCAATTTCTGTTCCGTGAACAGCAGTGATTGAAGTTCTTTCTTCTCCGTTAATAATAACAACCGCGTTGGCCGGTGTCGGAGAAACCGTAAAGGTATAGGATTTCAATTCCAGAGAAACTTCAATCGACGTATCTTCCGTCAACGTCAGAGTTCCGCTTTGAGTTATATAATTTTCACGAGAAACGGACCAAGAAATTGAAGTTCCGTATGCCGCAACAAAGGAGTTTCTTACCACACCGTTAATTTTTACAACCGCGTCGCTCGGAACAGCCACAATAACAAACGTGTGTTCGCTCGCGTCGAGAGAGACATTCAAACTCGTATCTTCAGTCAAAATCAAAGAGCCGCTCTTGCTTTCGCGATTCGGAGCAGAAACCATCCATTCAATGTTCGTTCCGTAATCGGCGACAATCGAGGTTCTTTCTTCACCGTTAATAACAACGGTAGCTCCGGCGGGGAGAGCGTTGATTTCGAAAGAAAATTGCTTGATATTCAAAGAAATCGGGAGAACTGTGTCTTCTACGACTTCCAAACTTCCCGTTTGTTCGTGATAACCAAGGGCAGAAATACTATACGAAACCACAGTTCCCTATTCGACAGAAACGCTGGTTGTTTCAACATCGTTGATTGTAACTTTGGCGTTGGAAGGCGTGGGTAAGATAGAGAAATTGAAAATCTTCTTTGTCAGGAACACGGGGATTGCGATTGATTCTGTCAACGTCAGCGTTCCTGTTTGTTCCACATAACCAACAGAAGAAACAGACCATACAATTTCTGTTCCCCAACGAGCCGTAAAGGTGTCTCTTTCTTCTCCGTTGATGATGACTTTCGCATCAATCGGGTTCGGACGAATTTGAATTGTGTAATCCATTTCTTGAACGGAAACCAAATCAACGGAAAGAATCTTATTCTTCGTAATCCGTTCTTGTCCGCTCTGGGAAACATATCCATCTAAAGACACCGACCAATAGACGATGGTTCCACTATCAACCGTAATCGACTTACGTTCTTTACCGTTGATTATTACCGTCGCGTCTTCTTGTTCAGGTTCAATCGTAAATGTATATTTCGGAAGAACCAGAAGAACATCTCTTTCAATTTTGTCGTCGCCAAGAATCAATCCGTCAAAAGAACCAATGGGATTGGATTCAATGTAGTTAGAACCCTCATCTTGGGTTTTTTCAACACCATAAGACAATCTACGAGAGCTTTCGTCTTGGGATAATTGAACGTAGATGTAATCGAAGTTCTGAGAACGGGTGAACGGACAACGAAGAACAACACCGTCTGAGCCGAGACAAACAATGGTGTTGTTTTCCAACACAACCTTCAACCAGTTCGTATTAGAAGCCTCTTTCAAAACAAGAACTTCGTAATAGTTTATGCTCCGAGAAGTCATTTTAACGGTGAATCGAAGAGAAAACGTCTCGGGGATTTTCATCGAATATTGAGCGTCAACCATTCGATTCAGAATCAAACCCTGAGTGAGACGGTTCGCCCCGTAGTTAATTTCAGAAGTTGATGTTGGATTCATGCTTCCTTTAATGTCCTCCAAAGTTCCATCAAGAGGGAAACCAATTTTGCTATTTGGGTCGGGATATCTATCGGGTTCTTTCCAACAAATAACAACTTGAGCTGAGCCCTCTTCCTTACTGGCAACAGAAGAATTTAACCAAGAAGTTTCATGCGCTTGTTGGGAATCCCAAGGATAGGATAAGTCCGCGAAATATAACGGCTGTCCGAATTTGAAGCTTTCGCTTTCAAACCAGTTTCTCGCGCGAGTTACTTGGTCTAAATGAACGGGGAAATAATGCTCGGCATAAGAAACACCGTCATCCATTTGAATAACGTCGCGGCCAGCACTCTCGTAGCGGACAAAACCTTCAGTTACTCCGTCCCAAGAATCCATTCCGTTCGAAAGGTTGGAACCAGATGTCACAGCTCCTTCCGAGGTTGTCGAGAAAGTAAGAGAGTTGCCCTCTCTCCCCAACTTCTGAGAGCCCAGAGTTAATCTCGTCATTCCATCATTCGTCACTGTGACCTTAGTATCGACTTTATTTATTGCAACTTCAGCATTATGAAGAGTTCTTTCGAGTGTGTCTCCGATTTTTATGTCTGTTCCAAACACATAAATCGAATCATCGACGGTAATGCTTTCACCTTCAATCGGATTTCTCGGCAAACGTCTTTGCGCTCCGCTTTCCGAAGCTTGCATAGAGGTAAACTCAACCCACCCATAAGCGCGTGTCGGCTGCGTGTTGTCGATTTTAAGAATTTCGTTTCGGTCTTTCATCAACTCCATCGAGAACTCGGTGTAAACGGGTTGCTCGCAGTATGCGCCTAACTGAGAACGAGTTTTGATGAAGAAACCGGTATATTCTCCGGTTATCGGGTACAAAGACGTATAACCTGTTCCGGTTGTGGAACAAATCTTTGTTCCACTTTCCCAAGTTGAGTTTCCTGTTCTAACTTCGTAGTAAACGTCTTCTCCCGTAGAATCCCAATCAAAACGAGGTCTGTCGTTGTTTGTTGTGACGTAGAAATTCTTCACGTTCTTCGGACGACCAGCTTCGATTGTAATTCCCATAGCGATTTCGGAATAAGTGCCAATTATATCTTTGGCTTTGACCCAAATCGTATGTTTTTCCAAGTCCTTGAAAAAATACTCATATTGGGGGTTTGTCGTAGAGAAAGACAGAACTGTTCCTGTATCCCACGTTTCTCCCTCACGAACTTCATAACACATCAAATCGGCATCTTGAACTGGGTCCCAAGTAATCAGAGCTTTCGTCAGACCACCGTCGCCTTTTAAGTTCTGAACGTTTTTTGGGGGTTCGTTGATGTTGTAGGTGTCATAACGGAACGCGGGGGCAGTGTCTAAATCCGGAAGATAACCGAGAGTATTATACGGTAAGAGTGTCCATTCGATAGTTCCGATGGGAGGGTTCTTGACCGTAGCGTCGTATATGTGTTCTATTTTATTCCACGCGGTTTCACCGTAAGGACGCCAATAAACTTCATAAGTTCCTTTGTAATATTTGTACGTCGGGTCGAGCTGAGGAATCAAATCCAAGTAAGCGCATTTTTCCTCTTTGTCGAAATACTCGTCAAATTCCAAATCCAAAATATGCGGAACCGTTGTCGGAGTAACAAGTGATTGATATTCTCCGGCTTCCAGTTTTGCTTTTTGGTCAGCTGATTTTTGTTTTAGGCGATTGATTTCTGTCGCTCCGATGGAAATCTTATCGGGAGAACCCTCAACTTCTTTAATAGAGGTAACACGATAAGGTTTCGCGTTTCCTGCGTCGGTTAATTCAGAGGTTCTGATTGTGTAAACTGTGTATTGTCCGATTCTGTCGTCGAGAGGAACGGAAAATTTCAGAGATTTAACATAACCAACTCCGTCAGGAATAACTTCGTAGGAAATAATTTTGTCTCCGACTTGGAAATCGCAGAAATAGTTGATTCCCCCACCAACGATAGCGGATTCAATAAACATATCATCGCGAAGATAGGCTGTGAGACGGTCTTCGGAAACAGATGTCAAACGTCCGCTTTGTCCTGAGTTCATGTCTGGGTCAGCGATGAGAATCACGTCCCCGATGTTGCAATTCAACCCTTCTCGAGTGGTAACGAAGTTTACTGAAAGTGTTTCGGTTGTATATGTCAAGAGAGCATACCACGCTTTGCGAACGGCTTCTTGAACGCTCGTACAACCGATTAAATTGGAAGACACTTCGTTCTTTCCGTATTTTGTGATAGCTTCCGTATCTTCCACAACTCGTTGGTCTTGAATCCAATCTTCGGCTTCATTGATGAAAGTTACGGAAACCGAGTTATACCACATTGAGGGGTCGGTGTAAGAATAATTGAACAAACCATCTACAACGTTTGACGGTGTGAAAATATGAACGGCAGCGTCGTCATCGCGAGGAATTTTCAAGCGAACTGCGCCAGAGTTGTCTTCAAACAAAGTGGCGTTGAAAGATGCCGCAACGTCCATAACAACTTCGCGACCCATTTTTTGTTGGTCAATCAATCCGTTCCAAGTGTAACGAGGGACGAAATTTCCATTTCCGTCATCAACCAATTCGTCACAGAATTGAGCTGCGTCGTAGAAATCCATTTTATCTACGTCGAACTTGTAAAACGAGCCCATTCCATATCGAGAATTTGTCAGCAAATCATAGAGAATCCAAGCGGGATTGTTCGTCCAACCTTTTTTAAACAATCCATCCCAATCCCCGTCGTAAGTGTGTTTGTGGCCATCGTAGTTCGAGGGAATGGAAATAACCGCAAGATTATATACACCCCAAACTTCTGGGGTTCCTGAAATTCTATTTGAACTTTTTATAAAAAAGCGAGCACAAGCTGTATTTCTAAAATTATATTCTTTTTCTGATTTACCAACAGATATTCCAACAATCTGAGCAGAATACTGATTCCCCGTAGCTTGTGGTTTATCTAAAGTACAAACAAACCTCAATCTTACTTTTGGTCTTTCTTCGGCGTCATACTCCGGAAGCCACAATCTATAATCTTTATAAAATCCTGTTGTGGTTTTACCCGTTAGGGTTTGCACCCCTAAATCAACCCATTCATTGGCTCCCTCATATTGCCATTTGCATTGGAACGAAAATGTCCCGTTATATTGTTCTCCTTCTTCTCCCAAATTCAAAAGCTGAGACAACGACAATCTAAAATCAATATAATCGTATTCACCAAAACCACTAATTGTTATAATTTTAGCTCGAAACAAATCTTCTTTGTTGTAATCTCTGGAATCTCTTGAATGGTCTGGGTCGTTTGGATTCCAAGCATATCCAATTAAGGAAAAATTACCAGAACCGGTTGAGATTGGAGTTTCCGCACCAAGAGCTAAATAAATTTTTTCGTCGTCTGTTCCTTTTCCTCGATATATGTCTAGTTCATAATCTGTATAATTTTTTGTTCCGTTCGAAGAAGTTAATGGGGTAGAGTCCACATAAAAAGATTTATCGTCGTCAACCAAGCCTTCAATCGGACCTTCACATAATCCAAGAAGGGCTTCAAGATAATCTCCCGAAATCATATTATCTTGTAGAACTTTCGGATAAATTGTTTTTGCCCCGCCAGAAAACAGAGTTTTAGCATCTTTTCTATGGATTAAACTTTTCATAAAACAACCCTTTTAGAAATGATTAACGACATCCCAAGCAACATCAAATGATGTTTTTGCAACCCCATAAGGAGGACAAAGAACCTCCCATTTGTGACCTTTCCACCAAGATTTGGTTTTAACTGGAGCGACAGAGTTATCAAAAATGGTAGTTTCCGCTTGTGTACCCCAAGACAACAGTTGACCATATACGCGATACCGACCGTAACCTATAGGGATTGCAGTTCCAACTTTTGTAGTATTACCGTTCATACCAAAAGCATAATTTTGATGTGTTTCGTTTTGGTCTGGTTTGTTGTCCTCTTTTAAATGATTGGCGAGAACTCCCATCCAAATCCCAGCAACACTCAACGCAGCTCCAACAGCTATTTGTCCCGCAACCGTTAGCGTTGTAACTGTTTCTCCAGCTACTGTAGTTGTCGCAGTTAATCCTGCGGCTCCAAATCCACCAGTAGCGGCTATTGCGATAACAGCAATTACAACAATAATAGCCGTCATAACCCAAGCAGACCTTGTGCTTCCGCTACCCGCGGGAGTAAACGCCGGCATTACGTCCAATTCCGAACATCCACCTCTGCGATATAGGTCGTCTTGGGTTTTAACTTGTTTGCAGAAGCAATCAAATTTATGGCCGTTTTTGCGGGTTAATTTCTTTTCGTTGTTTCGGCAAACAATTCTCAACGCTTCGTAGGCGTTGTTTGCTTCAACAACGTGTTCTCCAGGGCAGAGTTTACCCAACAAACCGTGAAATCTGACCGTTATTCGCATGAATCCGACTCCGAAACCATCAACCCTAAAGTTTCTTCGTCAACATAATAACAAAAAACCCCGTCCTTGCCAACGATATAATGTTTCTTATCGGCCCAATTTTGGAAAGAAATATAATCATCTCTCGATAGGTTTTTGCTTCCGTTCGGATGAGTGTGCCATGTCGCTTCCGCGTCTTCGAATTTTTCTAAATCTTCATAAGACGGAGCGAAAGATTCCGTTGGTGTTGGGTGTATGTTTTCGCACTCGAATATCTGACCGTCTTTGATAAATCCCCCGCGTTCTCCGGGTTTGTCAGAGTAAAATCTTTTCAGTTGGGTTGAAATTTCCATTGATTTTCCTTTCACAAATATCAAAAACTTTCGGTTTGAATTTTAATGCGGGTTGCGATTTGTGTCGAACAACCCCAACCGTCCAATTTTTCCATATCGTGTCATACCTGTCAATAGCAGATAATCGGTTTTGAACGTGGTGTAAAATTTTTCCGTTTCCAATCCAAATTGCGGCGTGACAAGCAACCGACGCTCCGAGGGCAACGAAAATTATATCTCCGAACTCAAAAGAATCGTCAACGAGTTTAAACCCCTCTTTTTGAAAAAACTTCGCGTATAAAGATTCGTCTTCCCAAAATTTATCATAGCGAGCGTAGTTTCTCAACTCTATGCCGAACTCTTTTTTATAGAAGTCACGGACCATAGTGTAACAATCGGTTATTCCAAATTTAAACGGACGACCGCAATAACTTTCGTACATTTAGAATCCTTTCATTATTTTAGAGATAGAACAGGAAATTCAGGAGGACGATATGTTCTGGGTGGAAGTTTCACGTTATATCCGTCCATAGGAGAACGAAGCTCCAAAGAAATAGACATTTTTGTAAAAGACTTCACGGACCAAACGCGCCACTTCTGAGCTAAATAGATTTCGCGACCATTGATGATATCGTCATATAAAACTCGGTAGCGGGTCATCATTGCACCCACCAAAGCTCCGTTTCGAATATATCCGGAGAAAACACCGTCTGGGTTGGCGCAAACAAAACCCGGTCGTTTAGGAGAACCTAAAGTCGAGTTTTCCCAACCCTCGAACTTGAGAGGAATTCCCTGCCATCTCTTCAGATGTTCCTTTCCTTCAGAATCGGTATAATCCAACCCCCATTCGACAGAGTTATTTTCTTTCAAGCGAAGAAAATAATACTCTCCATCGGATTGCACTAAAAACTCATACAAGTCAACGTATCCGTCCGCGACAAGTTTCTGATTTTCGATAATATGTTTTTCAGGTATGTTTTTCATTCGGATACCTCAATCAACTTAACGCTGAAAGTTTCGACAATGCCGTCAGAGCCGGGGAGAACTTCCAGTTCGTCTATCTGAGAAACGAAACGAACAACTTTCTTTCCGTAAACTGGGTCGTCATAAATAAATTTGTCCCACAAATCGTGACGACGATAAAAATCCATAAACCACCCAAAATTATTCACGGATTTCTTTGTTTCCAAATCAATCGTTCCATCTTCTTTGACATACCACCGATAACCGGAGAATTTCAAGTCCCATTGAAGCATTTCGGGAGCCGTCGGCTTTGTTGTCATCGAATATCCGTTCCCAAGAGCGAAAGAACCGGCCGTAGAGCTGTGGATTACCTTTCGGCTATGAATCATGAAATCATCAAACGTTTCCATTAGTACCTACCCTGAACAACTTGTTGAATCAATTCTCTCGTTTGGCCGCCCTGAAGAATGTCACGACCTATTGTCACTAAGACATCGTTTGGTGTCATTCCAGCTTCTTTCGCGTCGGATACAACATAAACGTTTGTGACAACAGGTTTTGCGGGTTTGCTTTCACGAATATTTGAAGCTTTTTCATCGGACACGCGGGAAGTTGCGCGGTTTAAAGAATCAAGAGTTTCTTTACCGAGCATATCAACCGCCGATTTCTTCATAACATATTCCCCCGGCATAAGCAATGCGGGAACGGAATCACGACCAACAACTCCACCACCGGAAGCAAAACGCCGAATCCCCTGAGTTGTGACCAAACCCCCAACTGCCCCCGGATACGGAGTTATGTTTTTAGGAGTCGTGTTGCTGATGTTGGTTCCACCAGATGCTCCACCCGAAGCCCCTATTCCAGTTCCAACGAAACCCAACGCCTGACCGGCAGCAAACATCATATAATCTACACCTTTATCTATAGCTTTATTCGCTAAAGATTGAAGTATGGATTGCGCCATTTGCTTAAAAGCATCGGAAACCTTCATACCGTCTGTCGCGATTGCTCTGAACGCGTTTTTCAAACCGGAAGAAACCGAGTTCAAACCTTCCAAAGTCAAGCTATATGCTGCGGATTGTTGGTTTATGTTGTTGAAGAAATCTCTCGCGCCTTGCCCCATCGAGTTTTCTGTCTGGTCCCAGAATCCATCACCGTAAACTCCGAGTCTTGCCGCTTCTTCGGTCGCAGCTTTTTCGTCGAGTTGGAGCTTGACGACGAGTTCTTCAGCTGGATTCATCAGATCTCGATTAAACGCGGCATCTGAATAAGCCGAATACAAACCCAAACCGCGATCAAAACTCAAAGCGGAAACGTTGGCTCTTGCAGCTGAGAGCTGGTTTCTGATAGCTTGCAAATTGTTCAAAGCATATCCGCTTTTGTTCGAATAAGCTTTTTGACGGAGCATTTCCAACTGAAGTTCAGGATCAGAGTAAGCAAAATCGATCCCAGATTTTCTGTCAGAATACCTCTGCTTTTGAATAGCGAGGTTTTTCGTAAGAGCTTCATCGCGAAGACGCATCACGGTTTCATTCAATTCTTTTCTATCCGGATCTGTCTCCAATTTTGCAGATATTTGATCCAGCAATTCTATGTTTCGATTGGACGAGAGAATCAAAGCTCCCATTTTTTCAACGGCGTCTTGGACTTTTCCTTGAAGTTTGGCGCGAGAAATATCTTTGTTCGAATCTTTGATGGTGTCCTCAATATCGTCAAACACTTTAATAATAGAATCCTCAACTTGTCCACGAGCGGTTTGCATCGCTTCAACAAATGGCTGAGACAAAACGGACGAACCACCAACAAGATATTTGTCGGACGCCGCTTCCTCTATTTTAGCAGTATAGGCTGAAGATTGTGCGAGCAAATTTGACACATACGAATATGTGTCAAGTTTTCCCCTCGAAAATTGACCTCTCCAAGACGACAATTTATCATATCTTTTACCGGTTTTTTGGTTTATACCATAACGAATCTTGTCAAATCCTTTTTGAAGATCCTCAGTCATTTTTTTGACATCATCCTCAGAAAGATTCGCTCCTACCATGTTTTTTATAGACTCTGCGTTTTTCGTTGCAGAATACAGTTCCGAAATCGACTCCCAATCAATCTCTTTGAAATTCTCACGACCAAGAATCTTTGAATCGTTGAGGTATTTCTCTAATTGAGACGCACTCGACATACTCAGCAAAGAATACAGGTCTTTCTGCGTTCCAACCCCAAAAAGCATCTGGCTCGACGCGGATAATTCTCCTCCAACTTCGATATTTGCCACACTTTCCATTTGTTTGAGTATGTTCGCTCTCGCTTGTCCGCCAATATCAGCTTGGCGTTGTTTCGATCTGAGAAACTCCATCGTTTTTCCTGCGACAAGATCGGCTTCGTATTCTTTCAAAGCTTTCAAATCTGTAATCAAACTGCGAGCGTGTTTTCCAGCTTGGTCAAAACGATCAGCTAAATTCAAATGCGCTTTTGCAACTTTATCCGAACTTCCTTCGAGTTCAATCTCACGACCAGACAATCGCACAATTTCATCCGCTAAGGATGACAGGGATTGCTGAGCTGAATCGACGTCGTTTGCTGCTCGCTCAACCCTCGATTCGTACTTTTCCCACTCCGTTGAAAAGCCGCTGTTCACCGAACGAGTTAGTTTCTCAAGAATTCCGCTTGTTTCGTTGAAGGCTAGGAGCAAACCTTTAAACAATTTGTTTGAAGGTGAACCAATGTTGGACGCAATTTGGAACCATGTATTCTTCAATCTTCCGAGTTGAGCGAGAGTCGTGTCCATGCGTACTTGCTCAGCTCTTTCTACGGTGCCTCTCTCATTCATCGACTCAACCAACTCTTTATTCAAATCGAGCTGTTGCTTTGATGCCAAATAGAACGACGCCGCTTGTCTATCCAAACCACGAAATGCGTTTTCCGCAGTAAATCCTGCATCGCTCAATTTTTGAATTACTTGAGTGAATCCTTCCGTTCTAACATTTACATCTTCCACCGTAAGACCGAGTTTTTTCAACTCCTTTTCAAGTTTCTTCGATGGATCAGCAAGCTCTGTAAGCAACGCACGAAGACCCGTTCCCGTAATTGAACGATTCTTCAAACCAGCGTTTGTGACGGCAGACATAGCTGCAATAGTTTCTTCAAAGGACATGCCCATCTGCGAAGCAGAAGCACCAGCGTACTGCAAACCTTTTTGAATCGTATTGATTTCAGCTTTTGTTTTGTTCACGGCGACCGTCAAAGCATCGGCCATTCTCGCTGCATCTGACGACTGTGCGTTCCACAACGACATCGAGGAAGTCAATAAATCGACAGAAGTTCTCAAATCTGTTCCCGTGGCCGCCGCCAAACTGTTTACGCTTCCCAAAAGTTTTGAGATTTCTTCTGCCGAATAACCCGCCTGAGCTAAAACGGTTGTGGTTCGTGTCAGTTCTTCGGTGGTATAACGAGAGTTGGAAGCGACTTCATAAATCGACTTAGCCAAATCATTCATGCTTCCGGAAGTAGCTCCAGCGATAGCTTGGGTTTCTGCCAACCATTCTTCCATTTTTTGAGAAGATTCGAATCCCGCGCGGGCGGTATTATAGGCGGTTGAAATAATTCTCCCCTGCATATTCCACAAAGCCTGAGAAGCAAACCTCTGTAACGCGGAACGAGCGGCCGTTCCAAAAACTCCGTTAGCTTTCATCGTTCTCACTCTTGCAGAAACCGTGTTTCCAAGAGTTGGGTCGAACATACCACCTACAACTCCGGAAATTCCACCGCTAGAAATTTCTTCCATCTTTCTTCGAAGTTGTTCTTCGGCTTCAGCTTTGCGTTTTTGTAAAGAAGCTATGGTCCGAGTGTTCTTCTCAGAAACAAGGTTTCTAATTCTTCTCTTTTTCTCTTCGGCTTCAGCTTGGCGTTTTTGTAAGTCGGAAATTACTTTTGCGTTCTGTTTGGAAACAATGCTTCCCATTCTCGCTGGGTTTTGAACGAAAGCAAATTCTAAATCCGATTGTCTCGCGGCACGGATAGATTGATTATGTTCAAAGATAGTTCTTTCAGCGGCTAGGCGTTGTTGGTTTTCTTTTTCTAGTTTTCGCTTATCTTCTTTTTCTTGCTGGTGTTCCCATTGAAGAATTGTTTGTTCTCGTATTTTCTCTAAACGATTTAGAGATTCTCTCAACCTTACTTGTTTTTCTAACTCTTTTGTTTCACTTGTTGTTTTTTGTTCTCTAGCTTCATCAATTTGTTGAATCGCTCTCTCGTTAGATAAAATCCGTTTTAACAATACCCCCTTAGCGTTAAGATACTTTTCTTCAACATTTGCGATCTCTTTGACAAGTTTTAATCTTGTTTTCTCTAAATCAGGGCGACTATCGACCGATAAACCCAACGAAGAAAGTTCTTGTTGTGCTTTTTCAATATCTTTAATTTGTCCGTGGAGCTCTTTTAACCGAGAACTTATTTTTTTTAAATTTCTTTCACTTTGACCAATGTCAATTTCTATTTTTGCTTTTTTAACAATAGCGTCTTTTTCGTTTGCCATCTAAAGTTCCCCGCTAAAATTTATTCGCATCGGCAACAAAAGCTTGTAGATCAGACAAAGTTCCAGATTTTTTAGCAGGAACAGAAGAAGAACTTCCGTCATCTGAACCACCAAAGGCTTTGCTCACAATCATAACTAAATTCTCATAATTTTGCAAGCATACCATTTGTTCTCGACGCAAAAAAGCTCCTACCCCGAGACGAATTTCTCGGAGTGTGAGCTTCCCTGCGATTTCAGACAATGGTGTTCCAAAAGCAAGGAACACCGATTCTTCAAAATTTAACTCTTTTGCCCATTCGAAGTATTGTCCGAGGATTTCATCTTTTCCTCGCGAGCTTTCGCTTTCTCGTCCACTCTGTTCAGGGCTTTGATAAAAAAATCGTGGAGTTGTCCTTCGATGAAATCCAAGATACGCATTGCATCCGAGATTTCCAAAGAATCAATATCAGTAATCAAATCGTCGATGTCATACCGAGATACTCCGTCTTCGGTTTTATATTTAGCCAAGAAAGCTCGAAGCATTTTTTCTTGAATTTGCGGAGAAACCAAAATTAAATCAACTTCCCCAATATCATCAACTTGAGACGCTACAAAATTCAAACGACCGAACGTCATTTTAATAGTTGCGCCATTGACTACAATTTCATCAGCCATAGTTGTGTCCTTTCCTACGTTAAGTGTTTATGACTTCGACAATCATACGAAATCGGAACAGAGTTTGTCAACAGAAAAGGTGACGTTCCATTTCTGAAACGCCACCTCGGTAAGGTTCTCGCCGTAGGATTTCAAGAACCTTATTTCTTGAACAATTCCAAGCGACATTTACGCTGAGCGTTGTAGCCGTTATCATTCGGCAACAACATATACGGCGTAATTTCAAACGGCATGGAAGCGTAGTTATCCGTCGTAGCGGCCAACGTGAAACCGTTGGTTACACGAGCTTTCTGAGAAATCAGAACAGTCGGTTCTTTTTCGTTCGGGAGAACGAAAACCATCTTAACGGAAACATACGGCGTTTCGTCGTTGGAAGCAACTTTGATGAAGCTAACCGTGATTACGGAGTCACCTGCAACAAAGGACATTCCCTGAGCCAAGGGGTCTTTCAACGTGACTTCCAAGAAACCTTTCGTTCCGTCAAGACCACCCGTCAAAGAAACACCCGACAGAGTGAATGTGTCAGAAGCAGATGTCGTCAAGGTAACAGCGTTGCCTTCCGTTCCGATTTCATAAGCCGTAATCGTAACAACCGCGTCGGAAGCTTCTAAAGTTACACCTTCAACTTCACATTTCGCGATGTTAGCGGCGGTTTCGATTTCATCCCCACCAATCATAAAATCAGTTCCAGCAATCAAAGCCTTCGTTCCAATACGGATTTGGTCGGCAGCTTCAGGTAATGCGGCAACCGTGATTGTGCCAGAAGCTTTTGCGCCGCCAGAAGGAGCCGTATATTGAGTCGAAGAAACAACACCAACAGCAACGCGGTCGTCTGCTCCGGAGTATTTCGCTTGAATCAACAAATGCTGACCTTCAGCAAACTGAGAGCTGACATCATTGTCGCTGTAAACTTTGATATGATTCGTGCTGTCACCATCGCCATTAACAGCTTCTTTCAAAATGAAAGTCTTGCCCGGCTGATATTTGGAACCATCCAAACCAGCGGCATACGCCAAGTTAGCGGCGGTATATTCATAAACGTCTGCCGTAACGGAAACATCGTTTCCTGTGACCTGAGAGTCAACAACCAACTGCTGCAACCCTTGTGTCAATTCAATACGGTTTTTGGTGGACGTACAAGTCATCTGTTTAATCAAACCGACGGAGTGTTTTTCGGGGGTCAAGTTATATGCTTCACCCACAGGACCAATCATCAACGTTCCGTCGGAAACGTTGAATTGGGTTGTCTTTGCTTCACCAGCCATTTCGAAATGTTCCCTTTAAAAAAGTTAAGCAATAAACCAACCATAACCTTAAATTTGACAAAAATCAACAAAAAATTACCGTGTGCCGAAACACACGGTAATCCTCATAAAGAGACGGGTTAATGATTGAAGGTTCGCGACCCTAGAACCAAAGCTCGAGCTAAGGGAGCCACCACTAAATTAAAGTGGGTTACCTATGCCCCGTACGGAAGTATGATTACAAAGTAACAGAAGTTGCTCCTCGAGTCAAGTCACAAACGCAATCAACTGTGAACATTTGAACGCATCGAATATCGACACGCGAAACCGGAGCAAGAATTTTTCCGTCGAGAATTGTCGCATTTCCTATTTTATTAAGGTTATTGTCAAAAAGAGAAAACGAACCCAAAATTTCAAAGCGGTCATACAGATAAGAAATAGCCTTATAATGTCGATGGAGGTTTACGTCTTCGAACATCGACACTCCAACTTGGAAACTTAGATTATAAATTTTATCTTCTTCCTCACAAGAAAAACCGTTAAACAAAATAACGTCTGTTTTAGGAACGTCAGTTTGAAACGCGTGGTTTTCTGTTAGAAACACCTCAGCGTCGGAGCGTAAAAGACCCAAGTCTTTCATTTCTTGCAAACATTGACTAAGCGCACCAACACAAGAGGTGTGCATTAAGTCAATAACATTTTGATTATCAACTCTCTGATTGAAAAATTCTATAGCCATAGCATTGGTCCTTCTAAAATTTCCTCTAATTTTCCACTAACAAACTTTTTATCAAAATATCTGATTGCTGGAGTTAAGAACGGTCTCCAAACATCGTTATATTGTAACTTTTCAAAATTAAAGGTCGATATTTTTTTCTCAATAATTTTTTCAAGAATCTTCCTATCGGTGATTACTCGATATCTTAATTCTGACGTTATATTTTCGGTTTTTTTCAATCTTTTTTTAAGACGGAATTTCAACGATGGGTAATTTTTCTGATAAACATTAAACCAATGGGAACCGTCTAAACTAGCTTGAACTTTAACATATTTTGAAATGTCTTCGAAAGAAAAGCTAAAGCTCTCCAACTCCCTATATAACTTCCCACTATAAGAATAAAAAGCTTGTCTCCCACCAAGAGATTTTCTTCTCTTTTTAAACATTGTTCTTTTGCGAAGCAAATATGTTTTTGACAAAGGAAGATACCGTCTTTCGGTATCAGGGACAACCGCCTCTTCGTGACCTTCTGCTCCCAACCAATCGGCTAATTGCGCGGGAAATTCCCTATAAATTTCCCAGATTTCTTTTTGAACTAGAGGGCCTTTTCTTTGCAATTTCTCTACAATCGAATCCGCGGTAAAAGCAATTACGTCGTTGAGAAAAATTTCCCCAATATCTGAAAAATCATTTTTAGACATGGACAATATACACTCCGAGAGAATAATCAACCCGAAGCGCACGATATTTTCCTATGTAATCTCCCTCAAGAACCTCGACGTTCGTCACGATTCGGAAGTCTTTTTTAACAACGTTCAAAGTATCTTCTGTTTGACCATCCGTTTCAAACGCTGTCCAAATCAAACCCAAATCTTCCTCTTCGGTTCCTTCCTGAAGTCCGGTTACGGGGTTTGTTTTCGTTTTAACTCTGGTCCATCTCATTTCTCGAGTAACATGGATTGCAATAAAAGTATTCAAATCAGAACGAATATATTCGTTCTCACCGTTGTAAGCTGTCAAATACGCTTCTTTTTTGGGAGTGAAAAAAATAACCCCCGGAGATAATTTAACAGCATCATCGACGCGAAGCTGTCTTCTGGTCGGGCTAAAATCGGTCGTTCTGTTGTTTGACATTGTTGGCAAACTTAATTGCCCGAAGAACTCTGTTCCGTCTTCTCGTTTCATTCTGACTTTAAAACGATTGCCAATGTCACGAAAACGCATAATTATTGCCCTGTGAAAATGTTATCCGTAGTAACAACGTTGAAATAGGAAATTGCGGAATTTGTTGAACTTTCCCCAGTCAGTTCGTCCAACAGTTCTCCAAGTTCGGTTTTAGCTTCCGAAATCTGACGAGCAAAATCCATTCCTTTTTCGAAACGAACCATCTTGCTTGTTCCATCAGTTTCTGAAGCAACTGTAAACAAAGGAAGACCTGTGGCGAAACTCAAAGCAGTTGTTAGAGCTAAAATTCTATTAGCTTTGATAGCTTTAAACCCGCCAGACTTGAACCAACTTTCTATTTTTGGATATTCCAACAACAATTTGAAATATGCAGAATCTACGTCGATTAACTCGTCAGGAATGTCCGAATCGTTCAGACCAAAAATACCCCTTACTTGGTCGCTTGTGACTAAGTGAGCGGGAACTTCGGATAAACGATATTGTTTCTTCAGATAAATTCTTCGACCCTCGAAAAGAAAATCAAGAATTACCGTTCTGACTTCATAGATTTCCGAAATCTCATTAGCTTCTTTGGGGATTACAACAGATATAGAAGTACCGTAGGAATCCGATTCAACTTCTACATCTGTGTAATCTTCCATTGGAGAAAAGTCATTCCCCAACAAAGAGTATCTGACAATGGAACCCTCATCGGGTTGGACAAAGTTTCCACCGACAATAAGATCGATTTTTAAAATTACGTTCTTTTTAGAAATGAAAGTTTCCATTGTCGTCCTCTATTTTATTATTTGCGACGGTTGTGCTTTGCTGGGGCT